>Ga0206837_1009_pt1 | contig 45517 bp, 34 predicted proteins | sample Alteio_BWOrgCont_29_FD_152863 | JGI IMG/M metagenome (GOLD analysis project Ga0206837, IMG submission 152863) | Enriched cells from forest soil in Barre Woods Harvard Forest LTER site, Petersham, Massachusetts, United States -... | ecosystem: Environmental > Terrestrial > Soil > Temperate forest >...
GATGTCGTCGCGGCCCCAACGCATTCCCAGGATTTCGACATCGCCAGCAGTGGGCCGGAGAAGCCCTTCGAGAATCTCAATCGTAGTCGTTTTGCCCGCCCCATTGGGCCCGAGCAAACCGAAGCATTCGCCGACCTCAACGGTCAGGTCGAGTCCACGAACAGCCTCGACGGGCGGCCGGCCGGGGTAGCGCTTCACCAGGTTCTTGCAACAGATTGCGGGTGTCATCACGGCGTAATATACGGCTAGGTTCAAGTCGTTCTATGCCAGGGGATCAGGTGGATGCTTCCCAGGGTCGTTTCGGCCTTGGATCTAGTTCTGGTCCGGGTCCGCATGAAACGTGTGAATCATCCGGTGGAACACGGGGGCGAAGATGACACCCGCTGCGACAATGACGACCAGGCCGCTGTACAAGGCGTAGAAGCCTGCAAAGAGCTTTCCGTTGAAGGTTTGAATCGTGGCGACCGGTCCCATTCCGCCGAGGATCATTGCGGCATTCAAGAAGGAATCAATCCATGGCAGCCCTTCCAGGTAGTGATAGCCGGCCATTCCTCCCAGCAGAGACAGGAAGATAAGAGACGACGCCAATGCAAAGCTCTTCGCCATCCGCCTGGCGAACTCCTTTCGCGACAGCACGGGATGGCGCCTGGTTTCAAAACTAAACAGTCCCCGTCGCGACAAGGTGGTATCTCGGTCGAATAAAAACTTGTGGCAGCGCTCATTGTACGGGCTGCCATCGTTTGGGATGAATAGGGTACAGCCCGTCCTTGAAAAACGAACAGAAGCAAGCCGGGAACATCCACTTTCCCGGCTCGCCTCTTCGCACGTTGAGGTTTTCTCAGGCCCGAAGCCGTAGATCCGGTTTCGGGCTCTCGACGAAGCTGGCCTTGTCGGTTCCGAGCGGAATGACCGCAAGCAAGTGGTTCAAGGCGCCCAGCGCACGTTCGGCTTCCTCGCGGGGCAGTGGAGTGCTGCTCATGGCAACGCGCCAGGCGCGCTCCAGCTCCGCGAACAGCTCGGCTCCCGGCGCTTCCAGGATCCCCTTGCGTAGAGCCCGACGAACCAATGCCTGCAGCGATTCTCGATCGCCAACGTTCATTTTACGAATGAGACAAACGCGGCGCAGACGAGCGTCGAGTGCCTTGAAGGCCTCGACAACGCTCAGGTCGTAATGGCTACCGGCGAACAACTCTTGAGATCGGCTCAAGAGAGACACCTCCTGTTTGGTGAGCTGTTCGATCTTGGCCTGGCGATCCTGCTCGCCCAGGCTCCGGCGAAACAACAAGGCCGCCAACTGCGACAAAACTAGCCAGCCTATTCCCAGGACCAGGGCCACGGTCGGCGCTGCCCAGGCCAGGTGCGACTGATCCATCGCATGCGCCATCAAACTGGAGAAGTAAAGCCCGCCAAACAAAGGAGGGACAATAATCGCCAGCGCATAGGCAGAGTTACCCAGGCGTTCCAGCCACGAATGTGGCCGTTCGGTCAGGAGTGCGATGCCATAGAAGTAGACTCCCAGGCTCAAGAGCCCCGCCGTCAACGTGTAGGCGTGGTACACGCGCAGGTGAATGCCAAGGTATTCGTAGCCCGCACCCAAAAAGGGATCGAGCACGGGATGCAGGGCGAACAGCATACCCAACAGAGCAAGCATGAAGCTGATCTTCGTTTTGGTGAATTCGGTTAACATGGGATGGTCTCCTTTCGCCGTCGCGCGATCGTGCCTATTCTGGACGGGACTGGCACGGCTCAAGGTTCACGACGATGTCGAGAGAGTTATTCGCTGTCGCGGATGGCGGATTTCTTCTCGCGCCAGCTTCGCGGAAAAGCGCATGATGCAAAGGCAGTCCAGCCATGCAGTTGTGGCGTGGCTCCTCGTTGGCGGAAGCTGGCCTATTAGCGTTGGCCATTCAAGAATTGAGCATAGAACGAGCGCAGCGTGGCCTCGGGATAGAAGCAGAAGGGATAATCGCGGCGGTCGAGAACGGCATTGGCCTGCACTTCGTCGCCGCGTCGCTGCCATTCCGAGCGCCATTCTTTTTCGACCGCCGACAAGTGGCTCGCGAGTTGGCTATTCAACCTCCGCAAAGCAAGGAAACGCTGCTTCTTATCCGCGGCCGCTGCCGGTATCCTTTTGACCCATTGCTCCCTTTCCGCGAGCGAGTGCGCTAAATCCGGATCGGTGGCGCCATTCTGGGGCAGATATCGCTGCGGATTGAAGCGAAGGTCGCGCAGACGGCGCGCGGCGGCTCGTTGATCCTCGGGCGTGCTGGGATAGCGGCGAAATGGAAGTAACAGCGTGGCAGTCAGAATTCCGAAGCCAGGCGGCTCTACGCCGTACCATTGACGGATCAGATCGTCGGTCAACTCGTCGTATTTGCCGCCGCCGATGCCGTGCAGGAAGAAATCAGCCAGGAACAAGCGGCAATAGAGCGTGGTTACCAGTGCCCGGCTGCGCACCTTGAGGCCGTGCGCCGCCAGCTCCTGATAAGCCCGCACGGTCTTTGTGTTCGCCCCGGCGCGATCTCTCGGCAATGACGGCAACAAGACTTGGCCCGCGCGCAACTCCAGTCTGTCCACAGTCTGGCGCACGAAGAGCCGGCTTCGCCGCGGCTCACTCGATGTCCAAAACCAGAGGGGAGCTTCCCACCAGTCGCCTTCCACGGCCAGATTGGGGACAGGATGGCTGCGGCTGCGAATGCCCTGACGCCTGCGGTATTCGTCGACGCTCCGGTTGTAAATCTGTCCGAAGGACGGCAGATTTTCGAGGAGGTGGCAGGCGAACCAGGCGAACGGCTCGGTGTCGTTGAGCGCGCTGGCAGGAATTTCCAAATTGACACAGCCCCAGGCGCGCTCGAAATGACGGCGTGCAGCCACAAAGCATTCACCCAGGTTGCGCGAGAGCCGGCGTTGCCGTTTCACCTCTTGCCAAAAGTTCCCCAGGAACGGCTCAAAGCCCCAGGCTCGCGTGTGTTGGCCGGCCCGCTCCGCGAAGGAATCAAAAAGCAGTTCGTCTTGAATGATTTTTTCTTCGTAAGGGACTTCGCCTGTCCAGGTTTCGAAAGGCAAGTGCACCAAATGCGGCCAAGGATGATCTGCAGACTCCGCCAGGACCGGCAGGCGCACCGCAGTCGTTTTGACCGTATCGTTGTCGACCACCAAGTTCAGGGCCGTAGCGCCCTGTGCCCGAGCGAGTCCTTGCAAGGCGAAGTTCTTGACCCAAACGCCCGGGTGGAATAACTCGGGCTGATGCCCGGCCATGAGAATTCGATCCGCGGTGGGGGAGAGGTGCAGCGGATCCAGCCTGGCGTGATAGCGCATCGCCGCGGCCAGGGCAGCCGAGCGCGCCTGACCGCGCAGATCGCGCCAGTTTCGTTCAAGGAGCGCGGGCTTTGGTTGGTCGGATTCCCGAAGATTCGCAGCAAGTACCGAACCGAATTCAGCAAGAGGGGGCGACGCTTCGATGCCGCCGTTTTGACGGGGAGCGCGGACGCGACCAAATCGGTTCACCCGCAGGTCTCCTCGCACCCGCACAGATAAAGCGAGGCCCGATAGGCTTCATCCTGAGGGGCAGGCGAACGGGGCGGCAAGTCGCGCACTGCCTGCTCGATCACCCCGCGATAGTATGCAAGCCGTTCTTCCGCGTTGTTCAAGACGCCGCCAAACGCACGGTTGGGATCGAGATAGATCCGGGGAACGGCAACTTCCTTGATCGTCAGTCCCAGATGCACGGCCTGCACCCAGAGTTGGAGAGGCATTCCCCAACCCTTCTCGGTGATCCGTAGCTTTTTGAGAACGTCCACTCGATACGCCTTGAAGCCGCAGAAGGCATCGGTCAGGTGCAAACCAAAGCGCTTATTCAACTCAGCTGTGATGATCTGGTTAATCTCAAGGCGATCGGCCGGCACGGCCGAGTTCTGCCGAAAATCGCGCAAATACCGGCTCCCGGAAACGATATCCGCATCGTGGATTGTCTCCAGCAAGACGGGAATTCGCGAGGGCTCGTGTTGGCCGTCGCAGTCGGTGGTCACGAGCACATCAAACTGGTGTTCGATCGCGTAGGAAAAGGCAGAGATCAGCGCCGCGCCGTAACCTTGGTTTTGCGGGTGGGTTACGACGCGCACCTTATCTTGGGCCGCGAGCAAGCCAGCGGTACCGTCACGCGATCCATCGTTGATCACCAGGATCTCGGGACTGAAATGCCCAACTTCGCGCAGCACCTCCAGAAGGTGCTTTTCCTCGTTGTAGACGGGAATCGCTGTTAGCGTCCGCATCGGTGAAGCTCCATCCGTTGTCCTTAAACGCGCCAGTTCGCGTTTCGATCCATTCTAACGGCGAAGGAAAGGCCGTCAAATATGCAAGCCAAACCGAGATTGGAAGTCCAGTTCCAATTCCATCTTGATTCACGCGCTCAGCTGAGTATACTCGTGGAAGGAAGTGGGTTAATGTGGGTTGAGGTGGGAACCTGGCCCGGATATCGTTTTGTGACCACGTAACCGCAAAGAGACGCATAAAAGGAATGAAACTGGGAAGTCCCCGCGGATTTCTTTCGCGTTTTTGTGCGGCTAAGACGGTATTGAGCCACAGGCATGCTCCTCACCGGGACCCATGTTCGCACGCTGGACGACAAGAAGCGCTTCGTGTTGCCCAAGCGAATCCGCGAGACTCTGGGCGACCCAGAAACGTTGTTCGTCGCTCCGGGGCCGGATCAGTGTATATGGCTGTTCACGCTTGCAGGGCTAGAGCAGTTTGCCGGCAAGCTGGACGGGGCCCCCGCGACCGGCGCCGAGGCCCGGGTGTTCAGGCGACTTTATTTCGCGCAGACCGAGGCGGTTGACGTAGATCGGTCCGGACGAGTTCTGGTGCCGGACCGATTGATCCAGTTTGCCAGCCTGCAGCACGACGTGGCGCTGATCGGCGTTCGGGATCACCTGGAACTCTGGGACGCCGGCCGGTGGCAAGCGTATCTGACGGACCACGCTCCGCGGTTTGACGCGGTGGCGGAGGGCGCATTTCATCAGAAATGAGGGCCCGAAGCCTGTTTCGATCATGGACGTGAGGACAGAGAAGAGGTCATCGACGCGGAGGGTTGCGCGTGAGGGAAGAACAGGAGCAGCTGCTCTCCCTCCGAAGGAATCGATTCCGGGATCCGCTGTAACCGGAATTCGAAAGCCATTGGACGGCCTTAGCCTCCGTTTCCGGCTCTCCTTGCCGCTCCCACGGCAAGGAGAGCTCTTTTGATCTCCAGCCCGAACGGAAGGAACCGTGACCCCTTCATTTTCTCGCATGTCTTGCCCCATCTTTGTCCCGCACCCTGAAGCACAGTCATGAATGGCTCATCGGCCGGCTCTGGGCCGCGGCATCGTCCAGTTCTGGCCGAGCAGGTGCTGCACCTTCTCGATCCCCAGCCCGGCCAGGTGATCGTGGATGCCACGGTTGGCGGCGGCGGGCATAGTCGCCTTATGGCGGCGCGGGTCCTGCCCGGTGGCCGACTCCTTGGGCTCGATCAGGATGCCTCCATGCTGAAGCTCGCAGCGCCCGGGCTGGAGGGATTGCCCGTCACTCTGGAGCATGCGAATTTTGGCCATCTCCGCCAGGTCTTGAATGAATGGGGAGTCGAACGCGTGGACGCCGTTTTCGCGGATCTCGGGTTTTGCACCGATCAGCTCGAGGATCCCACGCGCGGCCTGAGCTTTCAAGTGACGGGGCCTTTGGATATGCGCCTGGATCAGACCGGAGATTGCACGGCAGGCGACCTGCTGCAAGGCCTGCCGGAGCGTGAATTGGCCGACCTGTTTTGGGAATATGGCGAAGAACGCTTTAGCAGGCGCATTGCACGGACGATCGTAAACCGACGTCGCGAGAGACCCGTGGAATCGACCGACGATCTGGCGGAGCTTGTGCGCCGGTCGGTCCCGCGGTCGTCTGGCCGGGGCGGCATTCATCCCGCGACCCGCGTCTTTCAGGCCTTGCGGATAGCGGTCAATCGCGAGCTGGAAGCGCTCGATCAATTGCTCGCGAGTCTGCCGAGTTGTTTGAAACCGGGAGGGAAAGCGGCGATCGTAAGCTTCCATTCCCTGGAAGATCGTCGCGTCAAGCTCGCCTTTCGCGAAAAGTCCCTATGGAATGTGCTTACCCGCAAGCCAGTGACGGCTGCGGAAGATGAAGTGGAAACCAACCCGCGCGCCCGCAGCGCCAAGCTGCGCGGGGCTGTTTTGAAAGAAACCGCATCGCCATCCCGGCCCTGAATGTCGAGTCAAATCTCGACAGCGGCCGGCAAACTCCCATGGAACGGAGAGGACTCATGACCCACGAAACCAAGGCCGGTATCGTCATCAGCACGTCGTTCATTTGCCTGGTCGGCTATGTCGTCGCAAAGAAATCTTGGGAGCCTCCTGCTGCCGTCACCCCGGCCAACCTGGGATCGGATGGGAAAACGCTCGCAGCGCCGGACCCCACGCCTCTCGTCAATGCAGGCGCTTCCGAGAACATCATCCCCAAGCTCAAGAGTCCTCCCGCCGCGGGTGGCGTCCTTCAGCTTACCGCTGGCGGCGACGACACTGCCGCCGGCAAGTCGCCACCCGCCAAGGACGACAAGGACCCATTTGCCCAGACACCGCTCATTCCACCAACAAGTGTCCAGCCGGCAACGCCGACGCCAACTCTCCCCGTGCTTGCAGGGGACACCAAACCCGGTGCGGCGCCTGACACGAAACTGGCCACAACGCCACCGTTAAAGCCGCAAGACGGGGACCAGGCCAACACCGATGCAATGCGCAAGGCCATGGCGGAATTGAACAAGAATGCGGCTGCCGGCAGCGCCGACAACGTCGCCGACCCATTGAAAAACCAGAATCCGGCGGGCGCCAGTGTCCCGACACTCACTCCGGAGCCGCAAAAGCAAGCCAGCGACACCATGCCACGGCCGAGCGACGCCAATGCCTTTGCCACCAAGCAGCCGACGACGCCAACGGCCACGGCGGTTTCAACTCCCATCGAAGCGCCCACCGGCGCCGGCAACCAGGCTCCCAAGCCGGACATGTCTGCAACCCCAGTGGCCGGCGGGCCAATCGGGGTCGATCCAGGCGCCCGAGTAGCGACACCGCCCAGTGCGCCTCCGGACAATCCTGGCCGAGCGGATGCCGGCGCGGGCGCACTACCGCCTTTGGGCACGCCCCAGGCGGGTTCCGCGAGCGCGAGCACCGGACTGGGTACTGCCAGTGGCTCGGGCGGCGCCGAAGCGCCAGCCGCCCCGATCGGAACAGAACGGCCCCTGCCGCCTCTGGGAACGCCGGTCGGCGGATCGGGACAGGCCGCGCTCGGACAATCCCCTTCTGGGCCAAATGGGTTCAATCCTCCGAATTCTTCCGACATCAACCGACCGATTGATTCGGTTGCAGGGACGAATGGCGCGAATTCCCTTGGCTCTTCACCGGGTGGCGCCCCAAGCCAGCCTGCTTACGATGCGGGGCAACGCCCGGTGATCGGCATGACGCCGGCTGCGACCGTTCAGCCCATGCAAGCCGCGTTGCCCGGGAAAAAACCGCGGGCTCACATCGAATCGTCCGACGCCAAAATCTATGAGTGCCGCCAGGGCGACACGTTCGCCAGCCTTGCCCAGGCGCAGTACGGGTCGGACAAGTACGGGCAAGCACTCGCGCAGTACAACCTCGATGATCCTGGATTCGGCGCGGGATTGCAGCCGGGCAAGACGTTACAGGCCGGGCAGAGGATTCTCATCCCCCAAAACGCTTACACGCTGGAGGGGAAGTACGCTTCCCTGATCGTCGATCGGCCGGGCGCCCCGGCGCCGGTTCAGACCGCAAGTGCAACCGTTATGCCGGGCAATCCGAACGCGACGGCGACCTCGCTCACGGGCGAGAAAAGCTATCGCGTTCACACGGCGGGAGAGATGTTCCTGACGATCGCCCGCAACACGCTGGGCAACGAAGACCGCTGGCCGGAAATCTACCGTCTGAATCCCCGTTTTGATCCGAAGGATGCGGTGCCGGGCGGCTCGGTTTTGCGGATGCCCGGGGACGCCCGCATCGACCCTGTCGACATGCCGTGAGCCGGGATTGACACAAAAGACCGCAAACGCTATCGCACCATCCATCAATGGTGAGCCACGGAATGGCTCCGAGTGGTTCCCGGGGCATACTACGGGATGCATGCGGGCAAGGAAGCCCGCATTCCGGGAACCCTTTCATTGCAGACAGCCGGGCCTTGCTGCGTGCTGGTATTTGCGGGAAACCAGCACTGCCCACCCTCCTGGGTAGAGGCGCCAAACTCGCTGGAACCAGTGGTTCTTGGGTCGGCCACTCCAGTGGGAGCTTCGCAGTAAGGCTCTTGTTGCAGCGGGAGCCAGGTCTCCGACCTGGCTCCCGCAGATATACCGTTTGACGCGTATTGAGGGGTCGGCAGGAAGGGAGAGGGGGGTTTCGGGGTGCAACGTCTCAAGTCGCCGTGCCGGTCGCAGTCGTTCACCGACGGGCCGGTCGGCGCTTCGGGTCGTTGCACCCTGGGCCCTTTTCCAATCAACTCTTAAAAGCTCCTATAAGTGATATTTATCGAACTGCCTTGCCTGGCACTATCCGGTCGCGCATAGCTTACCCGGTCCCGCCATCCTGTTCCTTCGAACGCCTCTCTTTGCACAACGCTCACGCACCTACTGCCCAGATTCCTACCAGTCCGATATCAAAGCTGGGCTCAAAAAAAGCCATTCGGTTCGGTTTTTGCCGAAAACCATGCTCTGCCTTGAACGTCAGAAAGCAAAACAGCTGCGCCTTGTAGGTCTTTTTCACGCTTTCTGCACCGCCATTTTTCAAGCTTCGACAAATTGGGCTTGTGCCAATGGCACAAGAAGTGCGATACAACGAACCGGGATGAGCCGCCGCCAGCCAAAGGGGCCGGCGCTCGTTTCCCGGAACACCCGAAGGAAAGGGATTTCCACGGTGGTGGTAAGAGGCGCAAAAAGACGCCAGATAATTTGATCGGCTGCCAAACGTGATCTACGTTTTGGTAGTAGGAGAAAAACAAGGGCTCGCCTGACTTTTCCAGGCCCTTGTTTACCACCATGGACGCTTCTGAACCGGCATGGGCCTCCCGGGCCCCCTCTCCTTTGCGTGCCGCCGGATTTCGCCAGTGAAATCGGTTTTCGAGGACGTCGTCGCGTTCGCTCTGCGTCGCGACGGAACACGGAGATTCTATGCAGGTAGCTCATGAAGGAGATCCAGACGAATGGTGCACTATCCCTACCTTTTGGCGATGGTTCTTCTGAGTAATCCTCCCGGCGCGGCCGACCCGCCCGGCCTGGAGTCGCTTCACGGCACGCTGCGGCAGCCCTTGCAGCATTTGGCCGTGCAGATGGAAATCCTTGACCAGCGTGAATTTGGCTACATTCTGGCCCGTTCGGAAGATTTTGCCACCGACCTTCACATCCTCCGCCACCGCTACCACGAATTAGCGAATGCTCCTTCTGTCGACGATTCGGCTCGTTTCCCCGAGCGTGCCGTCGTCAACGATCTGCTTGCCTTCAATCGAGCTTATCGCCAGCACATCGATGTCCGCCAGCCGATCGAGTTGGTTCACTGGTGGGAGCTGCGCACGACGCTGCAGGAGACCGAGCGTCTTTACCAGGTCTGGGATAAGGTGCGCGAAGCGCGCTGCGACTATTACTACGTTGCGGTTCGGCGCCAGGCTCTGAAAAATCTGCGCGAGCTCGTTGGCGACGAGGCGTATTACACTGCCGAGTTACCGCCCGCGGTGCCGGTGTGGCGTTTCCGTTCGGACGATTAGTCTGACGCGCTGCGCCTCGCGTCCCCGCTAAACTCTGCTGGCGCTCGTATCTGCCCGGGATATAATCAATCTTTCGATTGATGCTCTGCCCGGGAGATGCTCATGAGCGCCTCATTGCCTGATCAGTCCATCTCGCACGTCGGCCGGCTGCCAACTCTGGCGGGCCTGGCAACACTGGAAGAGGCCGCCCGGCCCGGGCTCAGCATCGAGCACGCGGTGGCCCGTCTCAAACGGTATCATTTTGCCTTCCTACGTTTGCACGAGATCTTCAATGCCCGCATCACGGCCGAACCGCTTTACGAACTGAAAACGGGCTTCTCGCATCACGCCTATCTCTGTAGCGAGCACGTTCAGGCCCTGCGCAACCGCGTGGCCGAGATGCGCGAGCCTCCGCTGGGTCTCGAGGATATCCCCGACCCGGCTCTACAGATATTCTTCGACGAAATTCTCGCGGCGCCGACCACCGCCGCGCTCGTACTCGGCTTATATGGAAAAGCGGTGCCAGCCCTTCAGGAAGCCCTGGAACGCCATCTTCGCGACACAAATCGCCTGGCCGACGCTCCCAGCGTGCGTCTCTGCCGATTTGCGCTTCTGGAATTGGCCGATATGGCGGCTTTCGGGAAACAGTGCTCCGACCTGCTTGTGGATACCGAGACGCGCCATGGACCCTGGGCCTGCTTGCTCGACGAATGTCTGGCGGCCGCCGGCCGGCTCGACGGCAGTGGCCAACCTTCGGGCCAGGCGCCTGCCCGCCTCCATTCCCGCAACCCTTACGTTTACGATCGGATTCCGCGCCGCGACGAGCGCTTTCAGGACCTGCACAACCAGGGCGTGAACCCGGAAGCATTCCTTTACAACCCGGATTTCCCCCCCGAGCCCAAAACGCTCATGATGCTGTTCAAGCGCCTGCGCGAGATTGATGTGCCGGAAATGATGGCGAGCATCATCCATGAGACGCGCGGCCAGCCGTGGGAATACTATCGCGACATGTCGAGGCAGCTCTGGGATGAAGCCCGCCATGCCATGATGGGGGAAGTCGGCTTCGTCGCCTTGGGGATCGACTGGACCCGAGCCCGCATCACCCACACCTGGTCGTATCGGCTCAACACGGAGTGTACTCCCCTGGAACGCCACGCCGTCCTCTATTTCATCGAGCAGGGCCTGATGACACGGACCGGCAAGCGCTTTGAATGGGAAGTAGGAGTCCAGTCGGGCATCCCCCTCATGGCCACCATTCAGGATTACGACTGGGCCGACGAGGTTTTGCATGCTTCGATCGGCCGCCAGTGGTATATTCCGCAGATCGGCGATCGCAAGAAGGCTCTCGAATACGGCGACGCCTGCTGGTCGCGCATCCTGAGCAACTGGGCAACCGTCCGCGATCAGGGTCTGACGGCGCACGCCAACTGGTGGCCTGCTATTTATCGGCAGGCCTGCGAAAGCTGGGGAGTCGAGCCCGATCCGAAGGTTCTTGCTTATTCAGAAACGTACGAGGGCACGCGCGCCGATCTGAAAGCCGTATCGACGAGCGCCTGAGGAACTGAAGAGCCGCGCACGAAGTAAGCGGTCCGAAGTAGCGCATGAACCGAATCGCTTACTTCGTGCGCGGCTCCTTTGTAAGCCGACCATCCTGGAGGAACATCAATGATGATAAAACGTGGACTCGGATCGAGGCGGCAGATGCTGCTGCTGACAGCCGCCTTCGTGGCAAGCGCTTCCTGGGTTATGGGAATGGAAAACATGGTACCGAGCATCGAGAAGAAGGATTTCGGCAAGACCAAGGACGGCACGCCGGTGGAACTGTATTTGTTGAATAATACCGCCGGCATGACCGCCAAGATTATGACCTACGGGGCTACCTTGACCGAGCTGGACGTGCCCGACCGAGCAGGCAAACGCGAAGATGTCGTTTTGGGATTCGGCAGTGTGCGTGACTACGAGGAAAACTCGGGGCCTTATCTGGGCGCCACCGTCGGCCGCTACGCTAACCGCATCGCAGGCGCCAAGTTTACCCTCGACGGCAAGGAATATAAACTAGCCCGCAACAACGGGCCCAATTCGCTGCACGGCGGCCAGAAAGGCTTCGACAAAGTCGTCTGGAAAGCCGAGCCCAAAACGGTGGCCGACGGCGTCGCCGTCCAGTTTTCATACACGAGCGCCGACGGCGAGGAGGGTTATCCCGGCGAGGTCAAGGTAACCGTGACGTATACGCTGACGAACAAGAATGAGCTGAAGATCGACTATACGGCGACCACTACCAAGGCCACGCCGATCAACCTCACCAATCACTCTTATTTCAATTTGAGCGGGACCGATTCGAGCATTCTGAATCACGAGCTCATGTTGGCTGCCGATCGGTATACCCCCGCCGACGAAACGTTGGTTCCAACAGGCGACCTGAAGCCGGTGGCGGGCACGCCGCTCGATTTCACCAAACCGATGGCGATCGGCTCGCGCATTGCCGACATGCCAGCGTCTGTCGGCGGTTATGACCACAATTTCGCGCTGAACGGGGCCGGGAAGGGTGGGTTGAACCTGGCAGCGCGCGTCAAGGAACCCAAGTCAGGCCGAGTCATGGAAATGTTTACGACCGAGCCGGGCGTGCAGTTTTACACGAGCAATTTCATGGACGGAAAGATCAAGGGAAAGGGCGACGTCTCCTACAAAAAGCACCAGGCATTGTGTTTGGAGGCTCAGCATTTCCCCGATTCGCCAAACAAGCCGCAGTTCCCCTCGGCTATCTTGAAGCCAGGGGAAACGTATAAGCAAACGACGGTGTATGCGTTTTCGGTGCAATAGTAGTTGAGCATCCTGTCATCCAGGTCCCTGACGCGGCTCCGCTACTTCAAGGCCTGGGCCGCCGGCAAGGTAGGTGCTACGGGTGACGGCGGCACGGATTCTCAATTGTTCGGAAGAGGCGGCGAGAGACAGCTCTCCGCCGCGAGGGCCTGGGCTGGATTTCCAAGAGCACGGTACAAGCGAAACTCGGCTCGATTGAAGTCGGCCACGGACCCGTAGTAATTGGCATAGGCCAGGGTCAGCTCCTGCACCGCCGCCACTGCCTCCTGGGGACGAATAACCAGGACGACGATGTTGCCGCCGACACGTTTTGTTTGCCCGACCGCCTCATAATTCTCGGTAGCGGATGTCAGGGCTGCCTGAATTCCCTCTTCGGCTTCCTTGATTCGGGCAGTGGCAGATTGGAGTTGCGCATAGGCCTGGGCGACTTCACGGGCGATGATGTCTTGGGTTCGATTTACCTGCTGCTGAGCCACCTGGTGATCGGCCTGGGCCATGTCGGTGCCAGGATGGAAATAAAGCTTCACCAGGGCGAGGTTTTGGATGTTCTTGGTTTCGACGTGATCGATGCCATTCATGTACAGGAAGGCGTACTCGTAGTAGTTGGAAATGAGGCCTTCCATCTGCGCGGAGTCCATGCCGCCGTAGGCCTGGGCCACGTAGATCACTAGCATGTTGAGATCTGGGAAAACGTCGGTACGCATCCGCAGAATGGCAAAAATGCTCCCCAGCGCGATGGCTGCCATGGCCACCATCACCGTTATTGGATGCCGAAGAGCGAAATCGAGGGCCTTCATGCCGGGAGTTCCCTTTAGTGCTGGAGATTCAGAATCCGCACCAAGAATTCGCCACGAAAAACAAAAAACCCTCGGGAGATCAATCTCCCGAGGGTCAGGACTTTCATAGGTCCTACCGCAAAGGAGACCTTTGCCGGTAGGAGTTATCAGCCGGTCCGCACTGGGCGGCCCGGCGGTTCAGGCGAACTCCATCGCCTTTCTCAGTTTATCGAAGCAAACCCATTAGAAGGGTCGTTTCGCTCTCTGTCAACTAAATCGGCGAACTCCTCGTCTCGACTTTTGCTCTTTATCCCCAGAGCAACGAAAAAGATGGCCCTTCGGTCTTTGCCGGGGGACCCTGGTCGCCGCAGGGATAGTCACGCAATCAGAACCGGACGAGGGCATCGATAGCCAGGAGGAACTGGTTCATCCTGTGGCCATCGTTGAAGGGATCGCCACCCGTGGTGTCGGTCCAGTCAGGTTGTTTCAAGATAGGGACGCACGCGCTCCATGGCTGCATCGTCCGTGAGCGCCGCCTTGCCGAAGCCGGGCACGGCCCCCAGGGCAACCGCTTCTTGCTGGGCGCTTTCATGGTTGCTCACCAGCATGACCGGCGTCGCCGCGCAGGCAGGCGTCGCCTTGATTTGCTTAATCACGTCCATCCCAGGAGAATGATCCGCATCGAGAATGCGGTTCACCAAAATCAGGTCGTACTTTTCCTTGGCCAAGTGAGCCAGGGCCTCACCAGCATCGCTGGCCGACGTAACTTGGGCACCGAAGCTCTGTCGAAATGTCCAGGTGATGGCGGAATGATCGACGCCACACTGCCCCACACTCAAAACGCGCTTGCGTTCCATGTTCCTCCCCCGAAAGTACCACTGACATTCTGGACCGGCCTCGTGAAATCTCGGAGCCTGGCTCGATTATTTTAGGCGGTTCAATGCCTGAAAGCGTACAAAACCGCTGCCTTTCCTAGAAGAAGAGCGCTCGCATGGTCGTAGCCAATGCAGTCGGTCGACTGATGTTTCTCCAGGGCGCAGCCTATGTCGTATTTGCTATAGATGACGGCCCAGTGGTTGCCCACGCGGATGCCTTCGAGGGCGGGAACCGCCTCCCGAAATTCGCCGGCGGCCCCGGTTCCGGACGACGCCTCGGTTCGACAACGAACCGTCGAGATGGCGACGCCGTTCACATCCTTGCTGTAAAGATCGTCGGACGCTGGAATGGGTTCGAGCTTGCTGCCGGGGAAGAGCTGTCCTGCCAGTTCGCGAAAGGAGGTGTCGAAGGCTTTTTTGCCGCAGCAGGCGTCGGCCAACAGGGTGCCGCCGGTGTCCAGCGTCGCGCGGAGGTTTTTGACGCCGTTCGGGGCCAACTGGAAGGTCCCCCTGCCGTGCATGTAGAGGAACTTAAAATTAACCAGATCGCGATCCGTTGACACGATGGCCTTGGTCTGGAGATCCACGTCCAGGTGGGCTTGCACGCGCAGGTCGGCGAGGAGGTGACGCATTGCATTGGGGGCTGGCTGCCAATCGCCTTCGTGACGAAGCTGAGCAACCTTGAGAATGCCCCGCCGGATCTGTTTGCTCTGGGGGTCGTCCGCCAGGACCTCCGCCTGGGAGAGCCGCGGAGGAGGAGGTTCCAACCCGGTAGCGTAAGCAATGATGTTGCCGCCCATGCGGAAGGCAAGCTGCCCGCGCTCTGGCTCGCGCAGGTTGCTTTCCCAGAAACAGGAAAGGTCCTTCGGACTATAGACGACGACAGTCTTGCAGCCATAGTCGATGCCCTCCAGCGGGAAACTACCGGGAGGCACGAAAGCGTGCGCGCGCCAGATGGGATGTTCGGGCGGCAAGGGTTTCAGCTCGTTGTCGGGGAAGAGCTTGTGCATCAGGGCGCGGAAGCCGCTGTCGAACTCCTTGCGGCCGCAACAAGCCTCGGCGAACAAAAACCCGCCCTGGTCGATATGACGCTTGAGCAGCTCCTCCTCCACGTCCGTAAAGCGCGGCTCCAGGTGGCCGTTGAAATAGACGATGGGCGACTTGCCCAGTTCGCCTGCCAGCTCGGCCAATTGGTTGTTGTTGGCGACTTGAACGCGGCGGGCGTTGAATACCTGCCAGGCCATGGGCTTGCGCCGAAACAACTCGCGACTGGCGTACTCCACCAAGTTGCGCGCGTCGTTCCGATCGTTGTTCCAGTCATTGTCGGGGCCGTGGACGAGCTTGCTGATCAGCACCGGGATCCGGCCTTTGGAAAGGAACAACAGCGCGAAGCTGGTGGAAACGACGGGCCACTGATCGTGAGGATCCGGTTGCGACCACGACCCATCGTCATGTTGTTTGCCGGGTCGAACGAGAAACTCGGCGCCCACGCGATACCAATCGTAATCGCCCAGAAAGCGTTCTCCCGTAAGCCGGCCCGTGCGCTCGATTCCATACAGATTGTAAAAAACCGCGCCCTGAAGCCGAATTCTGTCCTCGAAGGTGAGATGCTCGTTGATCCAACCCAGGGCCCGCGCTGCCGGCTCGTTTTCCTCGTACACACCGCAGTTGGTGGCGCTGCCGTCCGGCTGAAGCTTCTCCCGGCCTTGGTTCAATTCCATGCCGGAAATAACGAGGCCGCAAAGCCCCGCGGTCGTCATCGTTAGGCGGCCTTCTAGCCGATCGGCGCTATAGTGCCAGGCGCCGTCGGGATGCTGGCTATCGAGGTAATAGGCGCGAATTGATTCCCATACTGCCCGGTCGATCGTGGCGCCTGCCTGGCGGCCGGCGTGCAACCCAAGTAGAGCATATTGCGTATTTGAATTATCCGTTAAATTGCTGACCTTGGAGCCATAGCCCCAGCCTCTGCACTTGCCGCCGGCCATGACACGGGCCTGCACGAGCCAGTCGACGTTCCTCTGAATGCGCTCGCGATCCTCGCTTCTTCCGGCCTCGGCAAAGACCATCGTTTGCAAACTGACGACATAGGTCATGTTGGGTTCGATCGGCCGCAAGTAGCGCAAGGCGCGATCGATGATTTGATCGTCGGGCCTCACGCCGCTGTTGAGCAGGGCCAGGGTGGCGAGCGCCGTCCAGCCGCCGGGCATGGGAATGCTTCCCACCTGGAGGTGGTCCCAATCGCCCGTGCCCCGCTCCTTATCGCGCAGGAAGCGCACTCCGGCATCGATGGCTTTGTTGACGCGCTCGACAAGCCCCTCACGAGCGGGCGCTTGTGCCGCCGCCCGGCCATTCCAGCCAAGGAAGGCGGTCGCAAGAACTGCAACTACGAAGGCGTTCCTTGCCATGAATAGCCTCCTTTCCCGTCGTACCTAGACCTTGTCCCGACTGCAGATCGCTTAAAGCGTTTTCAGATACTCGATGATCGCCAGGCGTTCAGCATCCGTGAGGCTGTCGCCATAGGTGTGGCCTCGATTGCCGCGTCCCGGCTGCGCGACGTCGTACAACCGACGTTGGGCCGCCAATTTCCGCGCGGTATCCTGGTCGCGCACTTCTTCGACTTTCCAGCCCAGGTGAACGGGATCGTAAGCCCCCTCATCGGTCTTGAAGGAACGCGTGAACCGACTCGGCCGGGCCTGGGAATTAAGGACCTGATACACCGTGGGAACTGAACCGTTGTGGAAATAGGGAGCGGTTGCCCAAATGCCGTCCAGGGGCGGCGCTTGGTAGCCCGACGTCGCGGTGGCCAGGTACTCGTCGATTAGCCAGCCCGGCTGCTCCTGGCCAAACCAGCTTCGGTTGTAGTAGCGCCCATGTTCGGTCGTGACCCCCAGGAAGCGAGCGCTATCCGTGCCAATTTCTTCAAGCGGCACAATCTTGTTTGGATAGGTCCACTGGGCCCCGTAGGTTCCGTGACAGCGCTTGCAGTGATCCAGGAATAGGCTCTCGCCGCGCCGGGCCAGAGAAGCATCGACGTGAAAGGGATATCGGGGCGGCTGGATCTGGAGCAAATACGCCTGAATGTCTGCGAACGTGCCTTCCTCGGCCTTGAAGCGTGACGGGGGTGTCAGCGGACTCATCATGAACTGCATGTTGGCGCGTACCGAGCGCGCGTCCATGGAGCCCGTCATATACATGGTTTTTTTCTTCTTCAAATGCCACCACGGCGGGGTGTCCAGGCACAGGTCGTCGTGAACTCCAAGGTCGAGGCGCGACGATCGCATCTGTAAGTCGGGCTCACGCCAGCCGAGCAGGTAGGCGGCCATGGCCCCTGCTTCGGTGGTGCCGCGCACTCGGCCAAAAACGAAGGGAAGTTTGGCGGGTCGTCCGTCGGCAGCCGCCAAATCCTCGAACAGGGCCTGGATGTCCACGGATGCATTGCCCAGGCCAACGTAACTCTGCCCCGCAATCGAGCCGCCGTGGCAGAGCAGACAATCGGCCGTTATTCCCTTGAGGCCCAGGAAAGACGACTCCTTCATTCCCATGGGCAAGCCATGGTTCTGAAAGGGTGTGGTGGCCAAGCCGTAATGCTCGGCAAACTTCGCATCGTAATCGGCGGCAACGGGACGGGCCCCGATTCCCCAGTGCTTCCAGGCATCCTGGTAGGCCCGCACCGACCACGCCGGCGCCAGGAGCGGACGCTTCAAGAGGGCAGCTTCACCACGCGCCGGGGCGGGACTTTCGGCGAACAGCCTTCCTGGACCCGCGCTTGTAGCAAGTAAGAGCAAGCCTATCGTGGCTATGCGAGCCATTCTCTCACCTCTATGGGCGCTCCGCCCGCCGCGAACCCTCCGCGGCGGCCACGCCTGACGGTGTCGTCATTGTAACCTGTTCGCGGAAAACAGACGGACGCCGATTTCTTTCCGGGGTACACTGATTTCAATCTATTTTAACCTGGAGGGGATTGATCGTGCGACGCGCAATGTCTTATCTTCTTGCGGTTTTGGCTTTGACTTTCTCCCATGGTGGCGCCGATCTTGTCAGGGCCGACGCCCTGGCGAAGATCACGGCGGACAAGCTCGAGGCGGTTCACAAGGCCGTGGAGGCCCTGAAAGCCCAGCGCCAGGAGCTCCCGCGTTCCGGTCCGTACAAGGAATTCCGCGCCAATCTTCACGTCCATTCACTCCTGTCGCACGATAGCCGCGGCACCGTCGACGAGATCGTCAAGGCAGCCAAGACCGTGGGAACCAAGGTGCTCATGTTCACCGAGCATCCCGCCGATCGCTACGACTATTTTAAGGACGGGCATCGCGGCCTGCGCGACGGCGTTCTGCTCATTCCGGGAGCCGAAACGGGTGGGTTTCTCGTCTTCCCAACCAGGAGCCTGAAAGGCTTGTCTACCGGTTCTCCGCAAGAATTCGCCGACCTGGTCCGCAGTCATGGCGGCCTCATCTTCCTGTCCCATCTCGAAGAGCGCATGGACTGGGATATACGCGGGCTTACCGGCGTGGAAATCTACAACATCCACGCTGACTTCAAGGACGAAAAAAAGTTGCTGGCGGCGATGCGCAGCCCGCTGTGGATCGTGAAGACGGCCGAACTGATACGAAAGTATCCGCAGGAAACGTTCTCGGCGTTGCAGGATTATCCCGCGGATTATCTGAAACGCTGGGACGAATTGTGTCAAAAGAGCCCGCAGACAGGGGTGGCGGCCAACGATTCCCATCAAAACGTGGGGCTAGTGATCAAGGCCGCTGCAGATAACAAGGTCGCACTGGAAGACGCGCTCGGCGAAAAACTGGTGGAGCTCGATGTGGGCTCTGTGCCGCTGCTAGCGCCATTGCGGAAGGAAAAGAAAGTCGGCGACGTCGTTTTCCAGACCCGACTGGACCCCTATGCCAACAGCCTTCGACACGTCGGCACGCATCTGCTTTTGACGGAATTGACCGACAAGGCTGTCTGGGAGGCACTCGAAGCCGGCAGGGACTTTGTTGCGTTCGACTGGCTCGCCGATGCCACCGGCTTCGACTTCACGGCACATGTGGGGCCGCTCCGGCATGAAATGAGCAGCCGCTTCAAGTTCGAGAAGGGGATTCGCCTGGAAGCCAAAGCACCGCTTCCAGTCGGCTGGCGACTCCTGCGCGACGGCAAAGTCATTTCGGAATCAGCAGGCAGGACTCTGGAGGCTCCCGTCGACCAGCCAGGCATCTACCGCGTCGAAGCCTGGCTCGACATCGCCGGCGAAAAGATGATTTGGATTCTGTCGAATCCGATCTATGTTCGTCCGGCTTCGTGAACGAGATTATGCGACTGCGGAGCCGCTCGAATTTGAAGGGCAAGGTTCGGTTTTCGTCTCCTGTTTTTGGGTCGATATGCCCTCGGGCAATTGCACGCGCCACCGCTCAACATTGCCGTCTATCGATAACGAGATTTCCGCTTCGACTGGCGGCAGATCGATTGGATTCCTAAGCGTGATAAAGCCCGGACCGAGCTGCGCAATTGGTAAAACGCGCCCGCCCACGTACAAGTGCATTTGGACGTCTGCCGAATGACCCTGATACTTTGGTGGTTTCATGATCGAACGACCTCAGCTTCTTGCTCGGGCCCAAGAGTATTGTAGGCGGAAACAGCTCGAACTGCGTAAACCTCTAGGATCTGGTGTTCATGGTAGCGTCTTTGCTGCAGCGGGCCAATTGAGAAGACCAGAATCGGCCGTTAAATGTCACGAAAGTGAGCTGGGCTATTTGCGTGAACGTGATGTGTATCTTTGGTTAAAGGAAAATGAAATAACAAAAGTGCGCGACTGCGCCGTCCCACATCTCTTCAATTTCGACGACGAATTGTGGATCCTTGAGATGAGCATTGTTTCTCGCCCGTTCGTTCTCGATTTTGCGGGTGCTTTTCTCGAGAATCCTCCCGAATTCCCCGAAGATGTTCTTGCTGAATGGGAAGCCGAAAAGCGCGAGCAGTTCGGCGCAAACTGGCCGGAGGCGAAAAAAGTCTTGCGCGCCCTCGAAAGCTACGGCGTATACATGATTGACGTAAATCCAGGAAACATCGGGTTCGCTGATTGAGGATGGCGGAGCGAGCGCTAAGCCGCGTGGCGTTTGGGGCGCGAACTGATGGCGAACAGGCCGAAGATTTCTTCTTCCGACAGCCCCAGGCTTGGCGGCGGGCCGTTCTGGCCCAGCACTTCGGCGAAGAGTTGGCGTTTTTTTTCCAAGACTTCAGCGATGCGATCCTCGATGGTTCCCTGCGTCAAAAACCGCGTGACGATGACCGGCTCTTTCTGCCCGAGCCGATGGGCACGGTTGATCGCCTGGTCCTCGACAGCCGGGTTCCACCAGCGATCGAAAAGAAAGACATAATTCGCGAACTGCAAATTGAGGCCCACGCTGCCGGTGCCGTAACTCATCAGCAGAACGTGCTTGGTGGGATCGCGCTGGAAACGATCCAGGATCGCTTGCCGATCCTTGTGCGGAACGCGGCCGTGATATTGCAACGGCCCCAAGGGGGCCAGGGCATCCGCCAGGATGCGCAATGGCTCAACCCACTGGGAAAAGACGACCGCTTTGCGGCCGCTGTCGCTGACTTCGGCAAGATCGGCCTGGAGTTGTTCCAGCTTGGCGCTCTCTCCCGTCGCCGGATCGAAATTGCAAATCTGCTTGAGACGCAAGACCAGCTCGAAAACGTGCTGGACCGAGATCGTTTCCCCCAGGCCGCTGAGACGAACGATGCCCTCCTTCTCGGCCATCTCGTACGACTCGCGCTGGGCAGGCGTGAGATCGAGCACGGCGTCGCGAATTGTTTTTGGGGGCAAGTCGTCGAGCACGTCCTCCTTGATCCGCCGCAAGATGCAGTCGCCGGTAAAACTGGGGAGTTGCTTGGCGGGCGTCTCGGGCGGAATGCGGCTGCCGTCCACGAATTCGAACAGGTTTATTAGGTCTTCGGGACGATTCTCGATTGGTGTTCCCGTGAGCGCCCAGCTTCGGGAACGGTGCAAGCCGCGCACGGCCTGCGACGTCTTGGACTCTCGATTTTTGATGCGCTGGGCTTCGTCGAGGACGACGACGTCGAAGAAGGCATTTTCCTGTTCGAGCAGGTCGGCGTCCCGAGTCAAGACTTCATAATTGACGAGTTTAAGAGGGCTGTTCGATATCAGCCAGGAGCGTCGCCGGGTGGCGAAATCGCCGCCAATTATCTCGAAGGGCACTTCCTGAGCCCAGGCGCCCAGCTCGCGAGCCCAGTTGCCGACGAGCGGCTTGGGGCAAACCACGAGAGCATTGCGAATGAGGCCCGCGCGGAACAAAAGCCGCAGCGCCAGGATGGCCTGCATCGTCTTGCCGAGTCCCATCTCGTCGGCAAGCAGAGCGCTTTTTCGAGGCATCAGGAAGGCAATGCCCTCCAGCTGATACGCGTAAGGCCGGGAGGGAAGGGGACTCTGCGGGCCGTTGAAAATATTTTCCAGGGGGGGCTGCAACACGTACAGGAGCCGTTCCTGGAAAAGGATCGCGTCGGCGCTAGGCCTTATCCGGACTTCGCTTCCAGGCGACGAGGGGCCCTGTGCCGGTGCACAACGCGGTGGCGTGGGCTGTGATTGCGCTCCATCGGGCTTGAATTCGGGCGATGCTGTCTCATTGGGACTGGGAAATCGCCAGCCTTCCGTGGCCACCTCCATGTGCAACTTGCTGAGCGTTCGGACCCATGGGACTTCACGGAGCAAACGCGCTTCCCGAACATTGATTCCCAAGCCCTTGTCGAATCGGGGCAGGGATCGGACCTCGAGAGGAAGCGTCAGGTCGAGCGCCTGGACCTCGGGCTCCAGGTTCTGCCGCTCGCCGTGGTTCGCGATCGTGCCGTTAACCACGGGCCGTCACCCCCATCTTGCGCGCCTCTGCCAGAGCTTCGCGGATACGGGAGAAAGGCTCGGCAAGATCCAGTCCGCCTTCAATACTCTCCAGAAAACTGAGAGCCGCGGTTCGATCGTTGGGGAACTGAGCATGGCCAAGGACGGCTGGTTTTGTTCCCTGTTGCTCGCGCAGGCAGATGTATGCCGAGGCATCGACACCCGTGCCGACACACAGGACCGGCACGTCAACGTGCGGGCGGAGATGAAGAACGTCGGCGTTGTCTGTCACGATGAACTCGGCCGTTGCGGTGCACTTTTCGACCAGGGTTTTGCCGATCAACTCGCCGCACAGGTAAGCCGAGAGTGTATCCCCATACAGGATCTGGTGGATGCGATTAGGCTGGACAGCGGTGCTCAGGCGAAATTCCAGGGGGCGGCCCCACTGATTGGTGACGAGATAACCGCCCAGGAAGCCATTGCTCTCTTGCAGAATGGTCAAGAAGCCTACCTGGAGCGTGGGGCGTGCAATCGTTTGGGCCACGTAGGTTTCCTCTGGGATCAAGGTGGCGAGGCCCGCGGTGACACTGTGAAGACTCGGGCGAAATCGGGGCAGGACTTTAGGGAGTTGAGAAATGAGTATTTCGCCCGGAATGCGTATCCTTCAAGGCGGGAAAGACTTATCGTGTCCGAGCCGCAAAGACGGCAAGGTGGTCGTCTCTTGTGCAGTCTGCGTTGCCCTCTCAGACCCGCGCGGTCATGCGCTGATAGGGTATGAGTTCTGTCGTATAGGGTAGATAGAGTGGATGCCTCGGATGCCCGGCACGGGTGACGCCCAGGCATTGCAGTTGCACACCCAGCGCTGCTAGCCATTCCAGCACGACGCAGTCTTGATTGCGATGATCGCCATGGACTCCCCAGGCGCAGACCACGACAGCGCGAGCCTGGTCGGCTCTGCTGCAATTGTCGATTGCCCGCTCCACCCAGCGACGATTGCTCCTGCCGATGGGGTAGGGGCTCTTCTTCATCTCGCTTGGACGTACCGCCCGGACTGCAAAGAGGTTCACGACCTGCAATTGTCCATAACCCCACTGGCGGCAAAAGCCGATGCACTTGCGGATGGTCGGATCATTATTCGTGGCGTCAGCCGTGGATGGATTGAGCATGATGAAGGTCGCAATCCCGCTATCGACATTGCTGACGCGCCGGTGCAAGTAGTAACGATAAAGCCCATTGCCGGAGAAAACGGCCGGTTTTACCGCACTGCGAGCGAGCGTTTCCCGTATGTCGGAGGTCACGACAGGCAAGTTCTCTTCGTCTTCCATCTCCGTAAGATACCAACAAGTTTGTAGCTTCCGATGGATTTTCGGCAGCTCAACCCTTATAGTGATGTATATTGATCGTATTGGTGATAATCCGTCGCGAGGCATAGCTCCACAGGGATTCGCCATGGCAACCGAAACCGAGACCATTGCACCAAAGCTTTCGGCCGTCGAGGGCATGAAGGAACAAAGCCGACTCTTGCGCGGCAGCATCGCGCTGGAGTTGGTGGACGCGGCCGACCATTTCAACGAAGCGAACAAGAACCTCCTCAAATTCCACGGCACCTACCAACAAGAAGATCGCGACGCGCGCAAAAACCGCTCCAAAGAGGGCGTGCGCAAGCACCACATCTTTATGGTCCGCTGCAAGATCCCAGGCGGTCGGGTGACGGCAGCCCAGTACCTGGCGATGGACGACATCGCCGGCCAGTACGCCAATGGCACGCTGCGTTTCACCTCGCGCCAGGGCATTCAGTTGCACGGCGTCTTGAAAGAAAACCTGAAGGCAACCATTGCCAGCATCAACACCTGCTTGCTGACCACACTGGGAGCGTGCGGCGACGTCGAGCGCAATGTCATGGCATGCCCGGCGCCTCTGCACGACGGCCTGCGTGCTGAACTGCAAGAACTGGCCCGTGCGCTGGCCAATAAGCTGGCGCCTCGCAGCGGCGCCTACCACGAAATCTGGCTCGACGGCAAAACGGTCGAATCGGCGCCAGAGGCTGAGCCTCTTTATGGAAGCGTTTATTTGCCCCGAAAATTTAAAACCGGCCTGGCGCTGGCCAACGACAATTGCGTCGACATATACGCCCAGGATCTGGGCTTTCTTGCCGCGGTCGAGGGCGGGCGAATTGTCGGCTTCAATGTCCTGGTCGGCGGCGGCATGGGGATGACCCATGGCAATGCGAATACCTTCCCGCACCTGGCCGAGCCCATTTGTTACATCGAGCCCGGCGAAGTGGTCGCGATGGCCGAGGCGGTCATTCGATTGTTCCGCGATCACGGCAACCGAGCCGACCGCAAACGAGCCCGCATCAAGTACCTGGTCCACGACTGGGGCGTGGAACGGTTCCGTCAGGTGCTGGCGGGCTACTGGGAGAAGCCGCTGCAGCATCCCCGGCCGATCACAGTCGGCGCGTTCGAGACGCACGTCGGCTGGCACGAGCAAGGCGACGGCAAATGGTTCTATGGCCTGAGCGTGGAGAATGGCCGTGTCAAGGATCAGGGAACTTTCCGCCTGCGTTCGGCGATGCGAAAGCTCGTTGAAACATTGCAGCCCGAGCTGCGCATCACGCCGTTGCAAGACGTGCTTTTCTGCAACCTGGACTCATCCGCGAAGGGATTTATCGAAGGCGTGTTGAGCGAATATGGTATCGCACGTCCGGATCAGGTTTCTCTCGTCCGCAAGCACAGCATGGCCTGCCCGGCCATTCCAACCTGCGGCCTGGCGATTTCCGAATCGGAGCGCTCGCTGCCCGGCTTGCTCGACAAGCTCGATGCCGTCCTGCGCGACCTGGGCCTTGAAGGAGAAACGCTCGGCGTGCGCATGACGGGCTGCCCGAACGGCTGCGCCCGCCCGTATCAAAGCGAAATCGGTCTTGTGGGACGCAGCGGCGAAAAGTACACCGTATTCGTGGGCGGCAGCACGCTGGGCGACCGCCTTAATTTCATGCTCTGCGATCTGGTGCCGATCGGTCAAATCGTGCCCACGCTGGAGCCCGTCTTAAGATCTTTCCGCGATCGCCGCCAACCCCGCGAAACCTTCGGCGACTTCTGCCACCGCCAGGGCCTCGAAGCCTTGCGCGCCCTGCTGCCCGCGGAGCGCCTGGCCGGCAAGGGCCATTAGCGATTTTTCTTGCCAACGTGTAGACGCCTATTGCTTGCGCTCTGCCAAACCCTCCGCGAGTCCAAGGAGCGCATTGGACCTTTCGCTCGGCGAAGACAACTGGTTGATCCAGACCAGGGCATCGCTCCCTTTACCTTTGGCGGCCTGGCCGCTGGCAATGCTCCGCAGGCAGTTTCCTTTCCACCAGGCGCCAGTTCCCAACCGGTTCGCTAACTCCAACGCGCCCTCGTAATCGCCATTCACGGTCATACCGTGCACGATGTTGTGGATCGTTACTGATGTACCACCCGATCCATTAGGCGGAGCGGCAGGAAGTGCTGCCACCGCTCCTGCAGCATCCCCGGCCAGCGCCTGAACCGAAAGCAGGTTATGGCGCTCCCCTCCTATGGGCGAAGAGTCAAGCTTGTCCAGCACTGCGTGAGCCTTGGCAAAGGAGCGTTTGGCCCTTTCGGGGTCACCCGCCTTGAACTGGCCGGCCGCGTAGTGATGCAGCGCCTCCACCAACTGTTGGCCCCCCAGAGGTGCGAGCGCCTCCTCTGCCTCTTTGCTCTTGCCGGCGATAGCCAGGGCATAGACGTAGGCGCCCATTGCGCGCGACTTCGATGCAGGAACTTTGACCTCATTCAGAAGTTGCGAAGCATTCTTGAAATCTCCGAGCTGGGCATAAGCGCAAGCAAGCGCGGCACGGCCGCGGTCTCGTTGAGCTTCGGTAATGCTGGTTACCAAGGAACGCGCTTGCTGCAAGGATTTTGCAGCGCGATCGCGCGCACCTGCTTGGGCCTGCAGGAAGGCGATCCCTGGTGTACGGGGATAGTTGGTCGAGACAAAGGGACTGACAGTCTCGCCTGCCACCATCAGCACTTTTTGCAGCGGATCTATACTCGATTCCATGACTTTTTCGGCATCGGACAGCTTGCCCGCCTTGCCCAGGGCGAAGACATAACTTAGCCGCGCCCGATCGACGGCAGTTTTCTTTCGTTCCGGGTCTTCAATCTTCTCGGCAACTTGAAGCGCCTCATTGATTTGAAGTCCCTCGGCTAATGCTTTGGCGGATTCCTCGAGGACAGTATCGCGAAAACCTGGCCCGCCCCAGTTCTCGATCTTCTGGGGTATGTCCGCAGTGAGCGCCAGAACTGCTTGGCCATCGCCCGCTCGCGCTAATGACCCCGCAAGCATGCGCAGTTCTTGAGTATCGTTACCGATAAGCTCCCTGGCCTTCGCAAAGCTCTCCTGGGCCGCCTCCCTCTCCCCTATTTTGCTCTGCAGAACCGCAATATCGGCCATGGTCCTGTTGCGGAGAGTGCCACGACCCAATTGCAGCTGATTGGTTGCTTCCTCAAGCAAGCCGGCGATTTTCTTGCGCTCGGCAGGGGTGAGCTGGAGCGCCGGTGGCCGGGCCGGTACATTCAGACTCGCGACCACTTTCGCTTGCTTGCCCGGACTGGCAATGACAGGAGGCGACTCTTGTGTCTGCACCGGGGCCAGGGGCGCCAGTCTTGCCAGCGACCGCCTGGCTTCCTTGGTCAGAGCGTCGTCCGGTCCACTTTTTGAAAGTACCTGCAGCAATTCCTTGGCTGCGGGCGTCTTTATCCATTCCAGCACCTCGACCGCGCGCAAGCTGGCGAGTTTTTTTCCGTGCACGGCCTTCAATAAGTCATCGATTCTGTTCCGCACCTCGGCTGACGGCTTGCCGACGAGAGCTTTGTGCAATTCGCCTTCGCTTGCAATGCCAAGGGTGGCAAGTTGCTCCTGCGCCTTGGCGCGGACCGCGAACTGGGCACTATCGAGATCGGCTAGAAGCTTGCTGACTTGCCTTGCATCCACCGGCGCTGTGAGCTGCCGCAACTCCTTTCGCAAGAATTCGATGGACCCGGCATCGTCGGCCAATTTACACATGCTGCGAAAAGCCTGCTGGGCATCGCCACCGAGATCGTTCCAGCAAGCCAGGAGTTGCTCCGCAGAGAGCGGGGCGGAAGCCACGGCGGGAAGGAGTCCGGCAACATCCCAGATGAGCGCGGTTGTGTCGCCGCTGCCGGAAGCCAAGAACCGACCGTCGGCGGAGAAGGCCAGGGTCGTCACGCTACTCTTATGCCCCCTCAGCAGAGCCGATGATTGTCCGGTGGCCAGATCGACGACTCGGACGGAATAAGGCTGCTCGGGAGGTTTGGGACCGTTTCGTCCCTGCGCATAGAGAGATTCGCTAAGAGCAACGTGACGGCAGTCGGGCGAGAAGGCAACCGCCTCCACCTGGGTAAAAAAAGCGTCACGTCCCTCCACCTTAGGAATGGCGAGGCGAGATTGGCCCGTAGCTGTTTCCGCGACGTGCCCGAGGCCATTCTGCCCCAGCAAACTCGAAACGAGCAAGCTTCGACCGTCAGAGGAAAAGGCGAGCTGGCCCCCGGCGGGCAGGCCGGATGCGAATGCCTTCCACTCTTCCCCCGTTTCCATGTCCCAAAGCCGCACTCGATAGTCGCCTGCTCTCAGCGCCTGCAGCGGAACGCCCCCTAATGGGATGGCGGCGACCAGACGAAGGTCGGGCGAAACGGTCACGGCCAACGCGCCTCCCTCTCCGAGTTGCACATCTTGGACTTCTTTGCCGTCTGCCATGCGAAAGGTGGTTGCCCAGCCAGACTGGAAGCCTGTGGCAAGCCGCGCGCCATCCCCGGAAATCACCAGGTTGCTCGAGGAATATGCGTTAATTCCCCGATCGCTTGCGGGTATGAGAGAGCGCAGCGCGCCTGTTTGTCGATCCCAGATCGCAATGCCTTCACTCGTGGCTGCGGCTACCGAATTCCCTGTCGGCGAAAAAACAAGCTGACGGGTTGGCCGAGTACCCGATTTCTCGCCCTGCAATACGGCGCGTTTCGACTCGATGTCCCACACGCGAATTCCATCCCGGTCCATTGCTTGGCCAGGCGCCGTCGCGATCTGCTTACCGTCGGGTGCAAAGGCAATGGCCGCGATGGGGTGCTCGTGGCCCTCGTAGCGCCGTGTCGGCTTGCCGGTGACCGTGTCGATGAAGTGGAAGATGCTCGAACCAACCAGGAAGAGGGTTTTCCCGTCCGGCAGGAAGCGCACGGCGAGAGCATCTGGATCATCGAAACGCCGGACCGCTCTTTGAGTCGCCAGGTCCCAGAGAACAACCGATGAGCCGTTATGCCCGGTCGCGACCAATTTTCCATCGGGCGAAAAACTAACCGCTCCAACAGTGTCTCTTTGCCCTTCCCGCAGGGCCAGCGTATGGAGCAGTTTGCCCGTTATCGCGTCCCAAAGATGGACATCTTCCGCTCCGGTCGCGACCACTTTGCCGTCGGGAGAAAACGCCAGAACGTTAAGCGTCAAAGGCTGGCCGGCCATAGCAAAAGATCGGCGGGCCGTAGCTGAGGGAGCCAAATCTTCCTTGACCTTGAGGCGCTCTTTTCCCGTGGCAACTTCCCAAATCCTGACGGTGCCATTCGCTTCACCTATTGCCAGCGCTACACCGTCCGGAGATACCGCGACCGGAGAGCAGAATGGTCCGTCGCCGTGGAACGAACGAACATCGGCACCGTTCTCCAGATCGAGAAGGTGAACGACTGGCCCAGAGCCGTTGTGCGCCACGATTTGGCTTTTGCCGGGAACAAACGCGAGGATGGGCCTTTCGGAGCGCGAGGCCATTGAGCCGAAGCCGCCCCGGCCCCCGCGACGGCCGGCTTGACCAGGCCCGGGCGGCTCGTCCTCGGCAGGGCCGGGAACCTTGATCTCCTTCACCTTCTTTTCCGTTTCGACCGAAAAAAACGAGATTCTGCCGGCCACGAAATATGCAGCCAATTGTAGACTGTCTGGCGAAAAGGCAAGCGCGACACGAGGAGGCGCGAAAGGGCCGCCTTGCTCCGTTCGATCTTCAGATTCTATGCTCGAAAGCAATAAACCGGTCTTGGCGTCCCATAGTTGCAGCAGTCCGGACTCCGCGCTGGCGAGGAGGTGGCCGTCGGGCGAGACAGCAACGGGCGGAATGCCGTACCCTGCACGGGGCCGCCCACTGGCGCCCGCGCTATGCCGAAAACGCAATGAACCGAGCCGCGCCACCGCGTGTTCCGGAAGCGGGTCGTTGTCGATCTCGCCTTGCGGGCCGTTGACGGGTTGCAGGGGCGCGGGTGGCTGGTTACGGAGGCGGCCTGCAAAGATCGAGACGTGAATCTCTTTAATGGCTTTGCCACCCTCGTCGGTGACGATGGTGGCTGGGTTCATTTCCGTTGTCGCAATGGCCAATTTGAATTCTTCGTTGAGAAGTCCGCAGGCCAATTCGGGTCCCTTTTCATTCGTCCCCTGTCCCCGAGCGAAAAAGCGTTGCTTTGTGAAAACCTTCACATCCTTTGTTGTTGGCATGGTCAAGATTTGGAAGCCGCCTCCCCCCATCGGATTCTTTCTAAACGTAATCTTCCCTTTGGAAATCTTGAGAATCTGGGCGTCGAATTCGTTTGGGTTCGCCGCAGCATTTCTTCCAGCCGGACCGCCTGCCATTCCACCGCCGACGGCGCCTCCGCTGTTGATTCGGCACTGCGGCAAAGCGTCCTGGATTTCCTTGACCCCCGCGGCGGTAACCTGAGTGCCGACGAGCCCCAGGACCTTAAGGTTCTTGAGGCCCTTCAATTCTTTCAGGCCAATGTCTGTTATTTGGGTGCCGGGAAGACGGAGATCCTGCAGGTCTTTTAGTTCTTTCAGAGCCTTCAGGTCAGCATCGGTCACCTTGGTGCCGCCCAGGTACACCGCAATAATCGTCTTGCCGTTGCGGGTGAGCCTGCCACCTAGCTTTTCGATCACCTGCGCGGCATTGTCATCTTTATCGTCGGCTAACAAGACGGCGCTGGTCCACGCCGCCAACACCAACGCCATGGCGAGTACCCGCAATCGTGTCGTCATCTCGGTCTCTCCAGAAGAGAAACATCCACTCGGCCGGTTGGCAGGTCCTCGGCCTAACGAGTCCCGATCAAGTATAAACCCTGGTCCGCGCGCACAGTAATGGACTGCGAACGCTCCGGCCAGCTCTTTTTTTTGCGATCAGGGAATTGACGCAAGAGATTTGATGGGCAACTGGGCGGATAATGCACTGGCCCTCTCATAAGATGATTCACAGAGAGGGGGACCGTGCATGAAGGTTTTGGTGATCGGCAAGGGCGGCAGAGAGCATGCCCTGGTATGGAAGCTAGCCCAGTCGCCGCGCGCCAAGCAAGTATTCTGCGCGCCTGGCAACGCGGGGACTGCTCTCGATGGCGTCAACGTGCCAATCGAAGCTACCGACGTCGACAAGCTGGTCCGATTCGCCCAGAAAGAGAAAATCGATCTTACCGTGGTAGGGCCGGAGGACGCCCTGGCCCTGGGAATTGTCGACGCTTTCCGGGCCCGCGGGCTGCGCATCTTCGGCCCGAACAAGGAAGCGGCCCGAATTGAATCGAGCAAAGTATTCGCCAAGCAGCTCATGCGGCACGCCGACGTGCCGACGGCGGAGTTCCGCGCCTGCGACCATCCCGAACCCGCGCGCATCTACATCCAGTCGCGCGAATACCCGGTTGTGGTCAAGGCGGACGGCCTGACGGCCGGCAAGGGCGCCATCGTCTGCTCCTCGCAAGCAGAGGCCCTGGAGGCCGTGCAGCGCATCATGGTGCGCGACGAATTCGGCCCCAAAGCGGGTCGGCAAGTCGTCATCGAAAAGCGCCTCGAAGGGCCGGAGTTGAGCATCCTGGCGCTCGTTTCCGGCCGAACGATCATCCCGCTCGAGCCCACTCAGGACCACAAGCAAGCAGGCGACAACGACACGGGGCCGAACACAGGCGGCATGGGCGCTTACTGTCCGGCGCCACTGGCCACGCCTGCCTTCCTGCAGGAAATCGAAACTCATGTTCTGGTGCCGACGGTGCACGCTCTCAAACGCGGGCGCCGGCCCTTTCAGGGCATCCTGTACGCAGGCATCATGGCGACCAACCAGGGCCTGCGCGTTCTCGAGTTCAATTGTCGGTTCGGCGACCCGGAAACGCAGCCGCTGCTCATGCGCTTGCGCACGGACCTGCTGGAACTGCTCTTAGCCGCGGTCGAAGAGCGCCTCGACGAGTTGCCGGAGGGCGGGCTCGATTGGGATCCCCGACCCGCCGTCTGTGTGGTGATGGCGAGCCAGGGTTATCCCGGCACGTACGAGAAGGGTTTCGCGATCAAGGGCCTCGACCAGGCGGCAAAGCTGCCGGACGTGAAAGTCTTTCACGCCGGCACCCGGCAGGATAACGACCGCATCCTCACCGACGGCGGCCGCGTGCTGGGCGTGACCGCTCTCGGGGACACACTGGCCCAAGCAAAGAAGAACGCCTACAAGGCGGTCGCCTGCATCAACTTCTTCGGCGCCTTCTACCGCAAGGACATCGCCGACAAGGCGCTGGTGGAGATTGTTCCGCCGGTGACCATCATGAGCGAGTAATCGGCCGCCAGTGGTTTGCCGTCTGGTCAACCAGAGATTCTTATGCAACAGCGCGTATACATCGAGACGACCTTACCAAGTTTCTACCACGAGGTGCGTACCGAACCCGAAATGCTCGCGCGCAGAGGGTGGACGCGGGAGTGGTGGGACAATCACCGGTCTGATTTTGAACTTGTGACGAGTGAAGCTGCTATCGACGAATTAGAGAACGGGGATTTCCCGCAGAAGGGCCAGGCCTTAGCTCTGATGAAGGATATCCCTCTGCTCGATATCGATGAGGCCATCGCTGATATTGTCGACGCTTACATGAAGCATCACGTCATGCCGGCCGACCCTGCCGGTGACGCCTTACATCTTGCCCTGGCTTCGCATTATCGATGTGATTTCCTGCTAACATGGAATTGCCAGCATCTGGCAAATGCAAACAAGTTCGCTCACATACGGCGTATCAATGGAATCCTGGGGTTGTTCGTTCCGTCACTGGTCACGCCTCTTGAGTTGCTAGGGGAAACCAAGCCATGATGAATGACGATCCCACCATTAAAGCTGTCCGTGACGCGAGGCACCGCATTTCCGAAATGGTAGGTCACGATCCGCGGAAACTGGTGGAACGCTATCGCCGACTCCAGGAGCGTCATCGGGACCTGCTTGTTTCCTTGGCCACAGCGAAAACTGAACCGAAGGACGAAAGCGCGGCCTAGGCGACGGCTGAGGTTGGCTGGAGGTCCAAGATGGATCTCCTCATAGTCGCCGCTGGCCAGAGTCTTTGCGTCCGAAGAAAACGCGGCCAATGTTCTTCCGGTATTAAGCTACCGGGTCGGTCGGCGCATTCGAGAATCCGTTCCTAGCCGGCAGTTTTTCTGTTCTCGGCGAGCCGGGAGCGAAACTTTCGATCCAGGAACTTGTCTATTTACCGTCGATGGCGACCTTGCGTCCCTCGATACGCAGCTTGCCTTCGGCAAAGAGCCTGATCGCTTCGGGATAGGCTTCGCATTCCTGCTCGAAGACGCGCGCCTCCAAGGTATCAGGCGTGTCGCCGGGCAGCACCGGAACGGTGCGCTGCAGAATAATAGGGCCGTGATCGTACTGGTTGTCGGCAAAGTGAACGGTGCAGCCGGTCACCTTGGCGCCGTAGGCCAGGACCGCTTCGTGGACATGGTGGCCATAATAGCCCTGGCCGCAGAAGGCCGGGATCAACGACGGATGGATGTTTAGCACGCGGCCGAGAAAATCATCCGGAATCGGCAGGAATTGCATAAAGCCGGCCAGGCAGACCAGGTCGACCTGCGCCTCCCGGCAGCGGGCAAAGATTGCAGTCCCGAATGCCTCCGGCGTGGCATAATCCTTGCGTGGTACCACCGCGGTGGCGATGCCCGCCTGGGTAGCCCGTGTTAGTCCAAAGGCATCCGCGCGATTGGAGAGGACCAGCACAACCTGGGCCGGCAGCTTGCCGTTCCGGCTTCGATCCAGGAGGTTTTGCAAGGTAGTGCCCGAACCGCTCAAAAGCACTGCGGCCCGCAACGAGTGCGCCATGTCGGATCCTTCGCTGCCAGCGATGAAGCCCTGCTCATAGAATAAGGGCTTTCGCATCGTTCCGTGAGGTTTTGTCATGCCGTTCGACAAGGTGGATACGCAAGTCGATTTCCCGGCCCAGGAACGGGCCATTCTGGAATACTGGCAAAAGATCGACGCTTTCGAACAATTGCGCCGCAAAAACCGCGGCAAGCCAAAATGGTCCTTCCTTGACGGGCCGATCACTGCCAACAACCCCATGGGGGTCCACCATGCCTGGGGCCGCACCTACAAGGACGCCTACCAGCGCTATCGGGCCATGACCGGCCGCGAGCTGCGCTATCAAAACGGCTTCGACTGCCAGGGGCTCTGGGTCGAAGTTGAAGTCGAAAAGGAGCTCGGCCTGCGCACCAAGCGCGACATCGAGAACCTGGTCCCCGGCAATTCTTTCGCCAGTATCGACCGCTTCGTTCAGCTGTGCAAGGATCGCGTCGACAAGTTCGCGCGCGTGCAAACCGAGCAATCGATCAGGCTTGGCTACTGGATGGACTGGGATCGCGAGGAAGATTGGCAAAAGCCGCCGGATCAGCGCCGTAGCTATTTCACGATGTCCGAGGAGAACAATTACACCATCTGGAGCTTTCTCAAGAAGGCCCACGGGCGAAATCTGATCTACCGTGGCTTCGACGCCATGCCCTGGTGCCCGCGCTGCGGCGTCGGCATCAGCCAGATGGAAATGAACGAAGGCTATCGCGTCGTGGCACACCGGGCTGTCTTCATCCGCTTTCCGTTGCGCGAGCGCCCCGGCGAAAGCTTGCTCGTCTGGACCACCACTCCCTGGACGCTGACAAGCAATGTCGGGGCCGCCGTCAATCCCGATCTAACCTATCTCAAAATTCGTCAAGGCGATCAGGTCTATTACCTGGGCAAGGGGGCGTTCTCGGCCCGCAGGAAGGAAGAGGAGTTCAAAAACAAGGCGGAATGGGTAGAAGGAGTTCCCAAGCTCAAGACCCTGGAGCAGTTCTTCAAGGAGAAAAAGGGCGGCTACGAAATCCTGGGGGAACTCCCTGGGGCCGACATGGTCGGCTGGGCCTACGACGGTCCTTTCGACGAACTTCCTGCCCAGGATAGCTCCTACGGCTACCCGGACAATTTGGCGGCGGTCGTTGAAAAGCAACACTGGGCCCCGGCGCTTTCCGGGCGCAAGGCCCACCGCGTCGTCTCCTGGAAGGACGTTAGTGAAGCGGAAGGGACCGGGGTCGTCCACATCGCGCCCGGCTGCGGCAAAGAAGACTTTGGCCTGGGCAAACAAGTTGGCTTGCCGCCCATCGCTCCCTTGAACGAAGAGGGCGTTTATCATCCGGGGTTTGGCCCTCTCACGGGCAAAGAAGCGGTCCTTCCGGAGACCGCCGACTGGATCCTTGCCGACTTGCAGAAGAAGGGCCTTCTGTTCGCGACGGAGAAATACCCCCACCGCTATCCGCATTGTTGGCGCTGCAAGACCGAGCTGCTCTATCGCCTGGTCGACGAATGGTTCATCGGCATGTCGTGGCGCGAGGAGATCATGAAGATCTGCCACGACATCCGCTGGATTCCCCCCGATGGCCTCGACCGCGAGCTGGACTGGCTCAAAAACATGGGCGACTGGATGATCTCGAAGAAGCGCTACTGGGGACTGGCACTGCCCATCTGGGTGGATGAGCAGACAGGCGACTTCGAAGTGATCGGCTCCAGAGAGGAACTGAAGGCGAGGGCTGTCGAGGGCTGGGACCAGTTCGACGGCAAATCGCCGCACCGGCCCTGGCTAGACCTGGTCAAAATCCGCAACCCGAAAACCGGCAATGTCATGTCGCGCATTGGCGACGTGGGCAATCCTTGGCTCGATGCAGGGATCGTTCCTTACTCAACCATGCGCTACAACACCGACCGGGCCTACTGGAAACAGTGGTTCCCCGCCGATTTCATCACGGAATGCTTCCCCGGCCAGTTTCGGAACTGGTTCTATGCCCTGTTAGCCATGAGCGCCATGATGGAAGAAACCGCACCGTTCAAGGTGCTGCTGGGCCACGCCCTTGTGCGCGACGAAAAGGGCGAGGAAATGCACAAGTCGAAAGGGAACTCCATCCCTTTCGAGGAAGCGGCAGAGAAGATGAGCGCCGACCTGATGCGCTGGATGTTTTGCCGGCACAATCCGGTAACCAACATCAATTTCGGCTACGGCCCCGCGGACGAGCTGCGCAACAAGTTCGTCTTGAAGCTCTGGAACACTTACGCCTTCTTCTGCAATTACGCCCGGCTCGATGGCTTTGATCCGGCCGATCCGCCCATCGCGGTGAAAGATCGGCCCGACATCGATCGCTGGATTCTGTCCGATTTGCAGCTGCTTATCCGCTCGGCTCACGACGAATTTCAGAACTATGATCTCGCCAGGTTTTGTCTCGAAGCCGAAGACTTCGTCGACAACCGGCTCAGCAACTGGTACGTGCGCCGCAACCGCCGCCGCTTCTGGAAGAGCGAGCACTCAGCCGACAAACTCGCGGCATACCAGACCCTGTACACGGTGCTTGCGACGCTCACGCGGCTCTTCGCGCCTGTCGTGCCTTTCCTGGCCGAGACCATGCACCGCAATCTGAGCCAGGGGCAAGACGAGCCGGCCAGCATCCATTGGTGCGATTTCCCGGCGGTCGAAGACGCCCTGATCGACGAGCCGTTGTCGCTGGACATGCAGGCTCTTCTCAGGCTCGTTTCCCTCGGATCGGCAGCGCGCAACAGCGTAAAGATCAAGGTGCGCCAGCCGTTGGCCGAGCTGCGCGTTCAGCCCGCCGGCGATCAGGACCGAAGAGCCGTCGAACGCTTTGGCGACCAGATCTGCGAAGAGCTGAACATCAAAAAAGTCAGTCTTCACTCCGGGGCGGGTACGATGCTCCGGCGCATCGTTGAGCCCAATCGCAAGTCGCTGGGCCCACGCTTCGGCGATCGCCTGAAAGCGGTCCTTACGATCTTTGAAAAAGAGGCGGAAGACAGCGAGATGAAGACGGCGCTGGCCAATGGCACTTCCTATGTTTTGAATCTTCCGGAAGGGCCCGAGACGTTGAACCCTACCGATGTCACGGTGAAATACCTTGCCCCCGATGGCTGGACTGGAGTCGTCGATCGCGGCACGCAGGTGATGATCGACACCCGCATCACCGGCGAGTTGGCAGCAGAAGGCATGGCCCGCGAGGTAATTCGCTTCGTGCAGGACCTCCGCAAGAAGACGGATCTGCAAATGGAAGACCGAATCGTGCTCTATCTTGGCACGGAGTCTGCCGCCCTGGCAGCGGCCATCGCGACTCACCAGGCCTACATGATGGCGGAATGCCTCGTAAGCGAATGGGTTTCGCAGCCGTTGGGCCCGGAAGCAGCCACTTCGTCCGTCAAAATCGACGGACAGCCATTGACGATTCAGCTAAAAAAGAGTTCTGTTAAGAAGTAACTAGCGGATCGGTTATTGAAGGAGCCGCGCACGAAGTAAGCGGTTGGAGGCTAGAATACAATCCGCTTACTTCGTGCGCGGCTCTTTAAAAGGCGCGCTTTTCGAAGATAGACTGGAGTAGCTATAGTGCAAGCCTCATTAGATAACCGCTTGACCGAGATCCGCGCCAAAGTCGATGCCGCCCAGCGCCTTTCGTTCGACGAGGGCCTGTACCTTGCCGAGGAAGCTGACCTGTTCACGCTCGGCGAGTTGGCCAACCTCGTGCGCGAGCGCAAGAGCGGGAAGCTCACCTATTACAACGTCAACTCCCACCTGAACCCGACCAATGTCTGCGTCTACCGCTGCACTTTCTGCGCTTTCCGCGCCGACCTCAAAAGCGAGCGCGGCTACGTCATGTCGGACGAAGAGATCATTGCCCGGGCCGCGGAAGCCGAGTCGCGCGGCTCGACCGAAATGCACATCGTCGGCGGCCTGCATCACCAGTTGCCCTACGAGTGGTATCTGAACGTCGTCCGCATTATTCACAAGGCGCATCCCCGGCTGCACTTGAAGGCTTACACGGCCGTGGAGTGGGATTGGTTTTCCCGACTCACGGGTCGTCCGACCAGGGACATTCTTGCGGAGTTCAAGGAGGCCGGTCTTGGAAGCTTGCCGGGCGGCGGGGCCGAGATCTTTCATGCCGAAGTCCGCGACAAAATCTGCGAGCACAAGGCCGATTCCGAGGCCTGGTTCCGCATCCACCGCGAAGCGCACGAACTGGGGCTCAAGTCGAACGCCACCATGCTTTATGGCCACATCGAGGAGGCGCGCCACCGCATCGACCACCTGATTCGCTTGCGCGAGCTGCAAGATCAAACCGGCGGGTTCCAGACGTTCATTCCGCTGGCGTTCCATCCGGACAATAGCAAGCTGGCCCACCTGCCCAAGCCGAGCGCGCTCGTCGATTTGCGCACCATGGCCATCAGCAGACTCATGCTCGACAATTTCCCGCACATCAAAGCTTACTGGGTGATGCTGGGCATCAAGACCGCACAGCTCGCGCTCAGCTTCGGCGCCGACGACATCGACGGCACCGTCGTCCACGAGAAGATCTATCACGACGCCGGTTCGGACTCGCCGCAGGAAATCACTGTTGCCGAGCTACGCCGGCTGATCGAAGAGGCCGGCCGCACGCCGATCGAGCGCGACACGCTCTACCACGAGGTGGTCCGCGACAAGGGCACCTGGCAAACGGGCAAGTTTTTGCAGAGCCTGGACCTGGTTGCGCAGCCTTGACTATTCCGCGTACTCCGCCCGCACGTCGTCGAACCAGACCTTGCCAGGTCCGTAGATCTGCAGGCCGATCTGGATTTTCTTCGTGCCTGGCGGGATTTTCACTTTCCCGGAATACTCCTTCCAATCGTGATCTGCTGGCGGGTCGCCCGCATTCTTGGCGCCGATGTAGGCCGCCCACTCGTGAGAGATACTATCCTCTTTATCATCAAGGAATATCACGTCCAGAACCGCCTTGGTGGCTTTCTCTGCCTTTACCTGAGCGCTCAAACGGAGTTCAGGGCTGGCGCCTTGCCGGTCGACGATCTGATACCACTGCGCGATGGGAAAGTAGCGTTTCGCCGTCTTGTTCAGGCACAAGCTGGCCTTACTCTTAAAGCCGGCCTTTTTGTCCCAGGTGTATTCGACACCATCGATCTCAGCGCCCTGGGACCATTGGTCGGGAGCTTCCTTGCCTTCCTCGATTCCTGAGTTTTTAAGGATGTTTTTGTCCGCCAGCGCAACGCTGGCTGCAGCAACCAGAAGCGGCTCCTGAGCGGTTTTCGATTTCTGCCCTGCCGCCTGGGTCGGCTGCTCCTCCACAGTAGCCCGAGTTTGGACTTTGCTGCCGTAGGCGGATATCCCTACCCGCGCTCCAACCAGGGTTAGGCCAACCAACATCGCAGTTCCCAGCAGGTATTTCGTCAGCGTCATGGATTTCAGTGCTCCGTTCGTAAGTTTGATGATTTGTGGCGAGATCGCGCCAGGCATCGCCGCTTTTCCAACTGCAAACAAGGTGGCAGCTTTGATCGTGGCAGACACCAGCGAAATGGAAACCGAGGCTGGCGCTGCATTCTGAGAGAAAAGGATAGCCAGGGAACCAGCCGACAGGCACAGGCCATGCCGAGTTAACCGTTTCGCCAACAGCGTCCTTCCCCGTGACAGCCGGCCGGAAACGGTCCCCACCGGCCAGCCGAGCTGTTTCGCGGCTTGTTTATGAGCCTTGCCCTCCAGGTCGCAGAGAACGATGGGAACCCGGTATTTGGCCGGCAGGCGACTCAACTCGCAGTCAAGCAGGGGCAACAAATCATGCCAGATCTGTTCGCGCGGCACAGCCTCCCGATCAGTAACTCCCGACAACTGTTTTTCCCTCAGGCGCCGCCTGGCCGCTGCCGTCCTTCCTTTGAGAGCCACGTTGTAGGCGACGCCATACAGCCAGTTCGAAAGTAGGTCCCGTTTCGCGATGGAACCTGCCTTGCGGACAAGAACGAGAAAGGTTGCCTGGAAGGCATCTTCGGCGTCTTGGTGACTGCCGAGCACTCGACGACAGACACCCATAACCATGGGACCGTGCCGCTTTACGATCGCTGCAAAGGCTGCTTCCTCATGGTGGTCGACAAACAATCTCAACAATTGCTCGTCCGGCAGCCCCGCCCCATCGCGGCGAAGCGTGACCGTGCGCAGGTGTTCAATGAACTTCGTCACCGGCCTGCCCGCCATGTCTCCCCTTTCGAGCGTGTTGCGCCCAACTTCTACTAATTACTCCCTCGCAACAGGCGGTTTCATACACTTTTTTTTGGCAAAAAATGGCGAGCCCCGAGGCGTCAGCCCGGGGTGCTCTTCTTTTTCAGCAGCACCGTGCTCCCGCCGGCGACCATGTCGCCGACCTTGACACACGGTTCCCAGCCCGAGTCGGCGGTCACCAAGACCTCCGTGCGCGAGCCGAACTTGATCATGCCGAAGCGTTCTCCCGTCTGCAGCGCATCTCCTGGCTTCACCCAGCAGACGATTCGGCGAGCGATGGCCCCCGAGATCTGTTTGACGAGGATCGGCTGTCCGGTGGCTGTATCCACCATGTCGATCCAGAGTTGCTCATTCCTTTTGGAGCACTCGCTGTGACGGGCGTCCAGGAATTCTCCGGGGAAGTAGCGCACTTTTTCGATCTTGGCCGCTCGGGGATCGCGGTTGACGTGTACGTTAAAAACCGAAAGGAAAATGCTGACCCGAAGTGCCCGTCGGCCGGGATCATCCGAATTGTCCACTTCGCCGACGTGGGTAACCTTGCCGTCCGCCGGGCTAACCAAAACGTTCGGGTCGCTTGGAATGATCCGCTCGGGATCGCGAAAAAAGGAAAACACGAACAGCCAAAAGGGAAGGACGATTACGGCCAGTGCGTAGATCGCGGGGTGGACCGCCCACCCGCCGGCCAAGCTCAGAGCCACTGCACAGGCAAAAAGCAGGCTGAAACAAATCATCTCAGCCAGGCCGACGCGAGCCAGCCCCAGACGGCCGCGCCAGGCGAAGCGATCGTCCTCCGGTCGAAACCAGAAACCGCAGGCGTTGCGCCAGGGTTTCAGGTCGCGAGGATCGATGATGTCGTGCGGACACGCGGGGCAATTTCCTTGTCGGCGGCCAAGCATGGCGCGAACGTATCCGGGCCGGCAATGGCGCAGATACCACCGCCGCCAACGTCCCCAGGCAAGCTCGATCTGAAAACAGGCGCCGCCGCCCGGCTGGATGCAATCGGGAACATGGGGAAGCACAGGCGCGACAGCCGATGGTTCGAGAGTGGCCATAGCCTAGAGAATAGCGATCGCCCTTCGAGCCGACGACTCATTTGTTGGGCGCGGGCGGTTCTTCCGGCGGCGGCTTGGGCTTGTTGCGCATGCGAATGCGCTCCAGCAGAGCAAACTTGCTCGACGCTGATGCTTTGGCCGGAGGCGACGTGACCGGCGGGGGAGGCGGGGGCGGCAATACAGAGGGTTCCAGCTTGGCGGCCTCGACCGGGGCTGGCGCCTCGACGGGCGGGGCCGGCGCCTCGACCTTCGGCACGTCGTCCAGTCCCAGCAATTGCTGGACCTGGTCTTCTTTCATTTCCCGCGTGAAGGTTATGTAGTTGATCTGATCGTACGGCACGAAGAAGACACGCCCTGCCTCCGTCGTTCCGCCCAGGCGGCCGCGAAGAACTGCATAGTCGTCTTCCAGGCGCTGGATGGTGTTCACGTTGATTTCAATGCCGATCGTGGTCACGATCATCATGATCGGATGATGTTCGCGCGGCACGCGGGCTAAGGCGAATTTCCAGGCGTCGCTCTGCATGTGGAGAGGGCTTCTGCTCGAATGGTTTCATGCTCGGGCGAACCCGAATCGGCATTAGTTCTTGCGCGGATAGGCCATGTCTATCCACCCGATCATCATTTCTTCCCAGGTCTGGTCGCCCCAGGTCACCGTCTTCGTTGGATCCGGGTTATTGGGATTCTTGGCCGAATTGTCGAAGTGAGCGACCATGTGCAGCTTGTCGCCTTTAGACAATTTCATCGGTTCCACCAGGCGGTAAGCCGATTGCCAGTTGAAGTTATAGTGCGGCACCGAAAGCAAGGTTTCCTTCTTGCCGTCGGCGTAAGTAACTTCGTACAGGAAGTCCTTGCCGCGCAAGTGCATGTGCGGCATGAAACCAAGAAGCAGGCCATCTTTGCGGATCAAATACGACTGTTCCACGGGAAAGTTATCGTTCCCCGGCGGAATCTTGAAAACGGGCTGGGCGACGGGGATCGTGATTACCTCATATTTCGGCGGCTGCTTGGCAAAAACGAAGCCGACGCTGGAACGGTCCGTTTGCGCGATCCCGTTTGGCGTATAGTGCAGTTCAAAAATAAGGTCCGACCCCGCCGGTATCTTCTTGGCCATGCCCTCGGGCAGGACGAGCGGCATGTCGCCGGGCGCTGTCCCGGTCAACACCGGGGTTCGCGGATTGCCGGGGAAAAAGTCTTCGTCGGGCGGGACCACGAAAACGATGATGTGGTGCACGACCGCCAGGGCGCCGGCACGCGCCTCGGCCATTTGCAGCCAGCGGTCCTCCTTGAAGCCCGTGGGAACGCGGAAGTGCTGGTACGGTATGCCCCTTTTCGGCATGTCCGCGGGAACGGCGTAATCCTTGGACATGCCAAGGATCAGGTCCGGTTTGCCGATGCTCCAGCTCGATGCGAACTCCCGAGCCGGCGGCATCTCCTTGTCGTCGCCGCGCGGCGCGCCGGCTTCGACCCAGGCCAGAAGCGTCGCCTTGTCGGAATCGCTCATGTGTCGATCGTTGGAGAAATGCCCATAGCGCGGGTCGGCGAACCACGGCGGCATGCGACCGTCCTGCAAGACTTCACGGATGGTCTCCGACCAGGCGGCCGCATCATCGTAAGTCAGTAGGGACATCGGCCCGATCTGGCCCGGGCGATGACAATCCTGGCAGTTTTTCTGGAAAATGCGCGAGACCTGGCGCGCGTAGGTAACTTCGCTTCCATCCTTCGGGGACGCCACCCGGCCGATGATGCACCCCGCAGCCGGCACTAAACTCTCGGCGACCTCTTTGCCGTCAAGGACCGCGTCAAGCGCCTGCGCCAGGTAGCGGTGCGCGGGGGTGGAGCGCTTAAAGCCAATCCCGAACTGATCGTCGATGCGTCCTTGATAACGGATCGCGCGCTGTTGATCGAGGACAAAAGCCTCGGGAGTGCGTTGGGCACCAAAAAGGTCCGCCACGCGATTGCCGACGTCCTTCAAGACCGGAAACGGCAGGTGGTTTTCGCGGGCGTGCTCCGCAACTCGGGCAGGGCTGTCCTGACGATTGGCGTTGATGCCCAGGAATTGCACGCCGCGGGATTCGTACTGTTTGTTGAGTTCGGCCAGTCTGGGGAGATACGAGTTGTTGATCGGACATTCCGTGCCGAGAAAGACGACGACCAGCGCCTTTTTGTCCTTGAATTGTGCCAGGTCGACGGCGGCGCCTTTGGTATCGGCCAGCGTGAAATCAGCCACGTGTTTGACCGCGGCCGAGGCAGGCTTTTCCGCGCTCTTCGCCTCGAAGAGAAGAAATCCAGCACAGGCGCTTGCCAGTAAAACCAGCATCGTCGTCTTCATAGGACCCACCCTTGGATTGCACCGCTCCACGCGGCGGCTACTCGTTCGATCCTAGAGCCCCGCAACAGGCCTGATTTTGATTTCCATTTCTTTGCCATGCCGGCGAACGATCCCTCTCACCTCCGTGCCGGGAGCGATTACCGTCGCTGCAGCATAACAATCCGCCACCGAATCGGTCCAGCGATCATCCAGGATCAGGAGCCGATCGCCGACTTGCAAACCGGCCAGGGCCGCGGGGCCGCCCGCCAACACTTTCGACAGGATAACGCCCGGCGCCTCGTCTTGCCCCTCTTTTTCTACGCTGAAACCCCATAAACCGAGCGGCGCCAACAAGCGCGGCTCCGCCTTGTTCTGGCTCATGAGGCTATTCATCAGCGCCTGCAGGATATCGGTCGGCTCGTAACCATTAGGCACAAACGTCATCTGCTCGCTCTGGTAATCCAGCGTCATTCGATAACGGGCAAAAAATGGGAAGCCCAGGATGCCATCGATCGGTCCGAATGCGGAGGCCATGGCCTCGACCGTCGGGTGATCCATGACCAAAAACGGCACGTTTTCCGCACTAACGGCTCCGAGTTTCAAGGATCGAGCCTTTACCGGCTCGATCGAGCCAAACAAGTTTAGCCCGAGCAGCGAAGAACCGCCCTTGGCGCTCAGTCCCGCCTCCTTGGCAACCTTGCTGCTGATCAGGCTGAAGGGGCTTCCCGTGTCGAAGACGACGCGGTAGGGGCCTTTGCCGTTGATCGTGATTTGCACCGTAATGTGGCGCGTGGGAAGCAGCTTGAAAGGGACAGCGGCCGGCTTCGCGGGCGTTTCCTCCGGGCGTGCTGGCGGGCCGGCCCAAAGGCTGATGCACAAAACAAGCAAAAGCGCGCGGCGCATCTTCATAGCCCCTTGATCGTCCGCAGATGGATGGTCCGATTCGCGCCGCCGCGGACAATGCTCAGCTCCAGATCGGCGTCCGCGGCCGATTTCGCCGCTTGCTTCTGCAAGGCGTCCAGGTTTTTGACGTTATTCGCGGCTATTTTCACAATGCGATCGCCTGGCTGAAGGCCGGCAGTCGCCGCAGGGCCCCCGTCGAGCAGCGTCTTGACGACAACGCCGTCGGCCCCGTCTTCCAATACTACTCCCCAAAAGCCGCGCAAAATCACCGGCGCCTCGGCTTGCTTGCCGAGCAATCCTCCCAGGACCTTCAAGACACTGACCATGACATCCATACCCGGCGGGTTCGCGGAAGCGCCAAGAGGGTGCGGATCCGGAGGCTGGAATTGCAGCGGCAACCAGGACATCTTCTGCTTCGTGAAATCGAATTCGATGCGAAATCGCGCCAAAACGGGGTAGCCGATAATGCCGTGCAGCTCGACGCCCGCCAGCCCAAGGCCATTCATTCCTTCGAGCTGAAACGGCTTTTCCACGCGCACGCGCACATCCTTGAGCGGAACGCGCCCTTCCAGCTCAAAGGAATCGATGCGGCCCCAGGTTGATTTATCCGCCTTAATGCCCAGTTTTTCGCAGACGGCAGGCACGACAAAGAGGGCCGGCGCTCCCGTGTCGAGAATGAAATTATAAGGGCCCTTGCCATTGATCTTGGCACGAACGAGCACGTGATTGGTATTCGTAAGCCGGTACGGCACGAGATAGGGCTTGGCGGCCGGCTTGGGGCTTTCCGCAGGCGGGGCGGCAACCAGAAGTAGGAGAAAGCTCGGGACGGCCAACAACGGGGTCATGCGCACGGATCTCGCAGCGAAGCCTTCGGTCAGCCAAGTTCAGATGAGCACTTGGCAGAGAAAACACCCTTCCCGCCCGAGGACGAGTGGCCGCTTATTCTACAGCACCGGGCAGGTCCCCACCAAGCGGGTTCCGCGCCTCGCCAGGACTCCGCTTGAAGGATCAAGCGAACCCACGAAGCCAGCCTATTCCTTCTTGGGCGCTTCCTGTGTGCCAAGTTGGCGCAGGCGGTTCAGGAAGTTGGCGCCGCCTGCCCCGATCGGTCTGCGATCGGGACCGATGTGCGTGCCGCCCAGGAAGACGAAGCACATTTCATCGGTCGTCTGCTCGCCGAAACGCACAGGTTTGGGCGGGTCATTGGGATTGCGCGGATTGTTGCTGCTGTTGTCGTATACCGCCTCGACTTCGAAACGGGTGCCTGCCTTTACCTGGATCGGCTCGCGGAAGAAATAGGTCTCCTGCCAGTTGTAATCCCAATCCTCGATGTCGATAAGAGGCTGCGGCTTGCCGTCGGGCGGGGTCATGGTCACCTTGATGGCCTTGCCGAGCATGTGCATGTGCGGCAGCACCGAATACAATGTGCCGTCTTTATCGGCCTTCGCGGAACCGGAGATCTTGAAGTGGTCGTTATCCTTGGGAATCGCGATGAAGTTCCCGCGGATCACCAGGCTTTGGTAGCGGTTGACCACGGGTTTTTTGGCAAAGTAGAGCCCGATCTGGGAGCGATCTTTCTCGGCCTTGCCGTCGCGATGATAGTGGACCTGCATGGCCACGTCCGCGCCCTTGGGCAGGCGGTAGCCCGTGCCCTCGGGAAGGTAGCGAGGCACCTGTCCCGGGGCCCATCCCCCCATGCCCGCCTGCGGGAAGAAGCCGAATCCCATGGCCACGGCATAGCCCGGACCATGATCCTTCTCGTCGCCCTTTTTCGTCTTCTCGGCTTCCTGG
>Ga0206837_1002_pt3 | contig 44929 bp, 24 predicted proteins | sample Alteio_BWOrgCont_29_FD_152863 | JGI IMG/M metagenome (GOLD analysis project Ga0206837, IMG submission 152863) | Enriched cells from forest soil in Barre Woods Harvard Forest LTER site, Petersham, Massachusetts, United States -... | ecosystem: Environmental > Terrestrial > Soil > Temperate forest >...
AGGGCACAACCGTTCAAGGCCCTCCACCTCCGGGACGCAGATTCCATCAGCTTGTAGACCATCGTCAGACACGCCGTCCGCGTTCCGCAGCCTTTCGTTTTGTTGGTTCGTAGTCGCACCGTGGCGAATACGCTCTCGATCACGTTGGTCGAGCGAATGTGCATCCAGTGCTCCGCCGGGAAGTCGTAAAAAGCCATGAGCGCTTCACGATCCTTGGCCAGGCACTCGGCCGCCTTTGGGTATTTGGCCTCATAGGTACTCAGAAAGAGGTCAAAGGCTTTGTTGCCCTCCGCTCGCGTCGGTGCCATGAAAATGGCGTGCAACATTTCCTTGGCTCTGGGTTGACCCTTCTTGGTCAGTTTGTCGAGGACGTTGGCAGTCTTATGCACCCAGCAACGTTGGCAACGCGTTGTCGGGTATACCTGCGGTAACGCCTTCCAGAACCCCAGGGCGCCATCGCCGATCGCCAAGGCTGGGTCCACCACCAAGCCGCGAGCCTTTACCTCCAAGAGCAATCCCTTCCAGGACAACTCCGATTCACGTTCCCCATCCTGGATGGCGATCAACTCTTTCTTCCCGTCTGCCGTCGCTCCCATCAGGACCAGAATGCACTGCCGTCCGCCCCCGTCCAGGCGAACGTTGAAGTAGACCCCATCTGCCCACAGGTAGACGTAGTGCTTGCCCGCCAACGAGCGCTTGCTCCAGGCTTCGTGCTCGTCCTCCCAGACGCTCTTGAGCCGCGTAATCGTGCTTGCTGAGAGTCCCTTGGCTTGGGGACCGACCAGAGCGGCCAGGGCCTCGCTGAAGTCTCCCGTGCTTACTCCCTTGAGGTAAAGCCACGGAATCAATTCCTCCAAGCTCTTGGTCTTTCGCAAGTACGGAGGAAGAATGCTACTGCTGAACTTCTCGTGTTCCTCCCTAGAACGCCGGTCGTGGACGCGTGGCTGCTGAACCTCGACGGGGCCGACCCCGGTGATGATCGTCCGCTGAGGCAAGTAGCCGTTGCGCACGACTTGACGACGGCCTTCGCTGTCCCGACAGGAACCATGCAGCTCGATCCATTCGGCCACTTCCGCTTCGACGGCCTCGGCCAACAGCTTCTGAGCACCCTGTCTCAAGATACCCGTGAGAACGTCCTGACTTCCAGGGAGTGGCAGGTCAGCTGTATGCGTGGTAAAACGATCCATGGCGGTGTACTCCTTGGCCTCGTTGGCCGTTTGGTGAAATCACAACAATCCACCAAGAGTACGCCGCCTTTCTTCATCCTTCTATCCACAACTTTTGAGAATATCCCGCGACCCTCTTATCTTCGCAACTGCAAAGCGACAAAACGAGCACAACCCAAATGAAGTGGCGAAACATGGAAGTATCCTCCTAGCAGTCCAACGCGATGTAATCAGGTCGACGCTGCTAATCGGCGACTAGATTTAACCGATGATACAGGCGCATTGCCTTGTCACCGGTCCAGGAGAACGGGGCAAAAGCCGCGCCCAAACCTCTCCTCTTTCGCAACAACTCTTCGACAGCCGCTAAACCTGCGTCCGAGATAGTTCGTGGGTGCGCCAGGCACGACCATCGCGAGAGAAATCATCATCTTGAATGTACTGCGAAAGACGAAGATGCGATTGAGCGTTGCTGAGTTTCAGAAGATGTGCCAGGGCACACTTACGCTCGCGCAACGGAACATCGGTCAAATCTTTTCCATCGAGATAGAGTAGGACGAAGACGAAGTAATAGAGAGCTTCGGCACGGTCATCGCGAAAAGCGTTTTGCAATTCTTGGAAATCGGTGCTGCCGTCAGCGCGATGGGCGACCACTTCTCCATCCAGTATGGCTTGCTTGACGGGCAGTTGCTTGGCGGCCTCCGCCAGCGCGGGTAGTAGGGCGGTCCAATTCTTGTGATTGCGGGTAATGTGCTGGACGCGTCTTTGTAAGTGTGATTGCGCAACAAAGTGCTCAACTGGGAGAAACGCATGTCACATATCCACGTTCGAAATCTACACCGTTTCTCTCAGCAATGTCCGTTCGCTTCTACCCGGTTGTCCGCGGGCGGTGATTCACTTTGCGCACCTGCTTGGATGGCCTTTTGAGCACGGTACTCCCGTTGCCAGCCCACCAGGGATTTCTTGAATGTGGCGACCATGAATGGATGGGCCCGCAACACCGGTGCGCATTCGGATTGGCCAGGAGTGATCATTACAGAATCCCCTATCGTAAGGTTGCCGTGTTCGATCCGGTCCAATTCCCGGAAACCTCTCCGCGGATAGACCGATCTTGGTGCCAAAAGATATCGTGCCGGATGTGCAATTTGCATGCCGCGTCAGGGGGTAGGATCTCCACCGCCGCGATGGATGTTCTGTTGTTCCTGACGTGCCTCGGGAGTAGCGCTAAGCGCAACGTCGTACCTGGATGTGGCGGCGTATCTTCGCGCAACACTGCGCACGCCTTGGCCCTATTATTGAGAAGGAGTCAACGATCTCCTCGAATTCAGTCCAACCATCGCTTCTGGGTAAAGCACCGTTCCCTCTGGGGGTCTTCTCGGTTGCCATGTAAAGCGCCCACCTTGAACCGACTGACCGCAGTTTCTCGTGAAATGTACGGTCGTACCTAATTTGGCGCGCCTATTGCATAGCCTCGATTTCACCGTGGCAAACGAGAGCCGCACTTTTGGAGTGCTGGCACGGCCGAAACTCGGCTGGCGACTGCAATGCACGGAGGCTTTCCTGGCTTGCGGGCCGGCATTCTACCTTTCATTCGGGGAGAGCTCATGGATCACATTAAAGTGGCAGCAAAGTTCGCGGCATACACCTGGTTCCGCAATCAGCCGGAAAACAGGGGCCGAACTGAAATGGACGCGAACGAGTACGCCGAAATCCACCACGGTCGCTTCTACGATGTTGCTTATGCCAACCCAGGTTTAGGGCGGCTTTTGGTCGACGTAATCGCAGCCCGCCAGGCCGCCAATCAAAAGAGAAGTCGTCGCGCTCGACGCGAGCTTCAACAGGCTGAATCGGAGCTATGCGGCGTTTGCTGACCGGCTTCTATCGGAATTAGTGCAGATTCAAACCGCGCCGAGAAATGTGGCGGGACGGCCAAACGTTCGATGGTGAGCCGCCAGCCGCGTTACGGAGTTCAGAAATGCCGGGACTGGTCTGTGCTGCTTGACGAGGTGCTTGGCTGTCGTGTGAAAGGCTCTGATTCAGCGACGGCCGTGCCGCCCGCACTTGGGTATCTCTCCAATGCGCGCGCTGTCTTGCTTAAGCGCGCCGAGGGGTCAGATGCGCCCTCCAGGCGCAAACTGATGGTTGGCTGTCATCCGCCGATACGCTGAAAATTGGCAACTAGTTTCATCAGCGCTTGGAGATTCACCGGTTTGACCATGTGCAGGTCAAAACCCGCCGCCTCCGACTTCCGCTTGTCCTCATCACTCCCCCAGCCAGTCACCGCGATCAAGGTCATGTGCTTGCCCCATGGTTCCCGGCGGATGGTGCGAGCGGCTTCATAGCCATTCATCTTCGGCATGCCGATATCGCACAGCACCACATGGGGACGGAACTCCGCCGCCGCCTTGACAGCCTCTTCGCCATCGTGAGCAATGCGCACGTTATTGCCCATGGTCTCGAGCAAAATCGCCAAGCTTGAAGCGGCTTCTCTGTTGTCGTCCACCACCAGGATGCAGAGGTCGGAGCTCGACTTGGCGTTGGTGTTGTCGTCGTCCGTGTCCGTCGTTGTAGACATGTAGGTTCGGTCCACGACAATTGGCAGGCGAACCACGAACTCGCTACCTTTGCCTGGCCCCTCGCTCCTGGCCTCGATCTTCCCTCCGTGCATCTCGACAAATTGCTTGGCCAAGCATAAACCGATGCCGAGCCCGCCCTGTGACCTGGACAACGCTGCTTCGACCTGCGAAAACATCTCGAAAATGGTCCGCAGGTTGGCAGCCGGGATGCCGATGCCGGTATCCTTGACAGACACGATCACGTCATTGCCAAGTTGTGTCGCAGTCAGGTCGATGCGACTGCCCTTTTCGCTATACTTGGCTGCGTTCGTGAGTAGGTTCATGAATACCTGCGTCAACCGCACCTGGTCGGCGTTCACAATCACGGCGCCGGGCGGCATCGTCAACGTCAGCTCGTGACCATGTTCGTCGATGTAAGGACGGCTCGTCTCGACAGCACCCAAAACGAGTTTGGCCAGCTCGACATGTTCTCGGCGGAGTTCGATCCTGCCCTGCCTGATTCGGCTCACATCCATCAAGTCATCGATCAGGCGGGTCATTTGCTGAACCTGCCGGTCGATAATTTGAATAGCCCACTGCAACTCCGGTGTGGCAGGGCCTTTAATGCGGAGCACTTGAGCCGCATTCCGAACCGGCGCCAGCGGGTTGCGCAGCTCGTGGGCCAGCGTAGCCAGAAAGTCGTCTTTGCGACGATCGTTCTCGCGCAGCGCCTCCGTGCGTTCTGCCACACGCTGCTCCAGACTGTCGTTCAGTTCGCGCAAGCTCTCCTCCGCCCGGCGGCGCTCCGCTACTTCAGCGAGCAGGGCGCGGTTGGTGGCTTCGACCTCGCGGCTCTTGCGATGAAGTTCGGCAAATACGGCGACTTTCGAGCGGAGAATGTCCGGGTTCACCGGCTTGTGGAGGTAGTCGACGGCGCCGGTGTCGTAACCTGCGAGCACGTGCTGGTCTTCGTTAAAGTAGGCAGTAAGGAAGATGATCGGCACCCGCGCGGTTTTCTTGCGATCCTTGATCATCTTAGCCAACTCGAAGCCGGTCATGCCGGGCATGCGAATATCCAGGATGAGCAGGGCGAATTCGTCGACGACAAGCGCGAGCAGAGCCTGATCGGCGGATTCGGCGCGGATTAACCGATAGCCGGGGTTATCCAGGATGGTTTCGAGCACCGTGAGGTTCTTTGGCTCGTCGTCCACGATCAGAATGTTAATGGGAATGTCAATCGGAAGATCCTGATGAAGCAATAAGCCCTGAATCGTGTAGTCCTCAACTGCAAAGAGCCTTTAGCGGTACAGCCACACGCGCATCAGCGACAGGAGCTGGTCCGTGTTCACCGGCTTGGAGATGTAGTCGCTGGCGCCGGCGTCGAGGCATTTTTCGCGGTCACCTTTCATCGCTTTCGCGGTGAGTGCGAGGATCGGCAGAGTGCGGAAATCCGGTACGCTACGAATCTCGCGCATCGTTTCATAGCCATCCATCTCGGGCATCATGATGTCCATGAGCACTATGCCCAAGTCGTTGGTATTTCGCAAGAGGTCGATTGCCTGCCGGCCATTGGTGGCACTTATCACCTGCATTTCGTGGTTTTCGAGAAGAGAGGTGAGGGCAAAGATATTGCGGGCGTCGTCATCGACCACGAGCACTTTGCGGCCGCGCAGAATCTCCTTGGAACCATGGAGCCGTTCGAGCATGGCCTGCTTCTCTGCAGGCAAGTCGGTGACGATGCGGTGGAGGAATAGGGCCGTCTCGTCCAGCAAGCGCTCCGGGGACCGGACATCCTTGAGAACGATGCTCTTGGCCATCGCTTTGAGCTGAGTCTGCTCTTCCGGCGTCAATTCTTTACCGGTGAAGACGACCACCGGCACATTCGCCAGGGCAGGCTCGGCGTGCATTTTGTCCAAAAGATCGAAGCCTGTCATGTCGGGTAGACGCAGGTCGAGCACGACACAATCGAAGGAGTGGTCGAGCATCGCCTCCAGTGCCGCGTCGCCCGTGCCGACAGCCACGATTTCGATGTCCTTGTAACCGAGCAGTTCGACGATGGATTGCCTCTCGATGTCGTTATCTTCGACAACCAATAGACGTTTGGTGCGCGGGATGGCGAAGTCCTTGATGCGGTCGAAAGCCATTTCCAGGCCCTCGGTCGTCGGCGCTTTGACGAGATAGGCGAAGGCGCCGTGGGCGAGGCCGTGCTGGCGCTCTTCTTCCAGCGTGACGATCTGCACCGGAATATGGCGGGTGGTTGGGTCGAGCTTGAGTTGGTTGAGCACCGTCCAGCCGAGCATGTCGGGAAGGAAGATGTCGAGCGAGATGGCGGTAGGGTGGTACTGCCGGGCCAGGGCAAGTCCGATGGAGCCTTTCATGGCGACGATGCCCTTGAGGCCTTTGTCGCGCGCCAGTCCCAGCAAAATGCGGGCGTAATGCGGGTCATCCTCGATGATGAGCAGCACCGCGTCACCATCCTCGATGGTGCTGCGGTCGTCTTCGATGTGCTCGTCTCGGGCGACGGGCAGCACCGCAAGTTCCCGGGCCACGGCCGTGGCGCCGTTAGCAGGCGCGGTCCTTGCGCTGTTCGGACCGGAATAGTGGACCGGCAGAAAGAGGGTGAAAGTACTACCTTGCCCGTGAACGCTGGCGAGCTTGATCTCACCCCCAAGCAGCACCGCAAGTTCGCGGCTGATGGCCAGACCCAGGCCAGTACCGCCATATTTGCGGGAGGTGCCGGCGTCGGCCTGCTGGAAAGCCTCGAAGATAAGCCGCTGTTTCTCCGGTGCGATGCCGATACCGGTATCCTCGACGACGAAGGCGACCACGGGTTGAGCCCTGCAAAGCACCGGGTGATCGGTGCTCCAGCCGCTGGTGGCGAGATGAACGCGCACCTCGACGTGGCCTTGAGCGGTGAACTTGACGGCGTTGGACAACAAGTTCTTGAGAATCTGCTGAAGTCGCTTTGGATCGCTGGCCATGACGGAGGGCAGGCCTTCGGCAAACTTCACGTGGAATGGCAGGTTCTTGGCCTCCGCCACGTGGCGGAAGTTGCGGTCGATGTTTTCGCGCAAACCGGAGAATGGAATTTCCTCGACCTCAACCGTCACCGTGCCGGATTCGATTTTCGAGAGGTCGAGAATGTCGTTGATGAGGTGCAAGAGGTCGGAGCCGGACGAGTTGATATTTCGGGAAAACTCGACCTGCTTGGGGAGAAGGTTGCCGGGAGAGTTTTCGGCAAGTTGCTGGCTCAGGATAAGGATGGAATTGAGCGGCGTGCGCAGCTCGTGCGACATATTTGCCAGGAACTCCGATTTGTATTTCGAAGTGAGTGCCAGCTCGGCGGCCTTCTCCTCGAGCGCGTGGCGAGCTTGTTCGACCTCGGCGTTCTTGCGCTCGACCTCCGCGTTCTGCTCGGCGAGCAGCTTCGCCTTGGTCCCAAGTTCTTCGTTGGTGTTTTGAAGTTCACTCTGGCGGGATTGCAATTCGGCAGTGAGCTGCTGCGACTGCGTAAGTAGTCCTTCGGTACGCATGGTCGCCTCGATCGTGTTAAGCACGACGCCGATGGACTGCGTGAGCTGATCGAGGAAGTTAAGGTTTACTTCAGTGAAACTATGAAAAGCGGCCAGCTCGATCACGGCCTTGGCCTCCCCTTCGAAGAGCACCGGGAGCACGACGACGCTCACCCGGCTGGCCTTGCCGAGACTGGAGGAGACAGTGATGAAATCCGGCGGCACATCCGTGAGCAACATGCGTTTCTTTTCGACCGCGCACTGACCGACAAGGCCTTCGCCCATGCCGATTACCTCAGCCAGTTGACTGTCCTTTTCGTGAGCGTAACTCGAAAGCAGTCTGAGCTCGGTATCGCCGTCGCTTCCGGATAGATGGTAAATGGTCCCCTGTTGGGCACGCACCAGCGGGGCAAGCTCGGTGAGGAGCATCCGACCCACGGTGTTCAGCTCGCGCTGGCCCTGGAGCATGCCGGTAAACTTGGCGAGATTGGTCTTGAGCCAGTCTTGTTCACGATTGCTCTCGGTCGTTTCGCGCAGGTTGAGAATCATCGTGTTCAGATTGTCTTTTAGCTCCGAGACCTCGCCTTTGGCGTCAACCTGAATCGAGCGGGTAAGGTCGCCCTTGGTGACGGCGGTTGCAACCTCGGCAATGGCGCGGACCTGTGTAGTGAGGTTGGCAGCGAGCAAGTTGACATTTCCGGTGAGGTCCTTCCAGGTGCCTGCCGCGCCCGGAACATTTGCCTGACCGCCCAGGCGCCCGTCCACGCCGACTTCGCGGGCCACATTGGTGACCTGATCCGCAAAGGTCGCGAGCGTGTCGGTCATGCCATTGATCGTGTCGGCTAGGGCCGCGACTTCGCCCTTGGCCTGCACAGTAAGACGCTGCGTCAGGTTGCCGTTGGCTACCGCAGTGACGACTTTCACAATGCCACGGACCTGCTCGGTGAGGTTGGACGCCATGAAATTGACGTTATCGGTGAGGTCCTTCCAGGTGCCGCCCACGCCGGAAACCTGCGCCTGGCCTCCCAGCTTGCCCTCGGTCCCGACTTCGCGGGCCACGCGGGTGACCTCGCCGGCAAACGAGTTGAGCTGATCGACCATTGTGTTAATCGTGTTCTTCAATTCCAGAATTTCGCCTTTCACATCGACCGTGATCTTACGATTAAGATCGCCGCGCGCAACCGCGGTTGTGACTTCCGCGATGTTGCGGACCTGCGCGGTTAGGTTGGCGCCCATGGTGTTGACCGAGTCGGTGAGGTCCTTCCAGGTGCCCGCCACTCCGGGTACCACGGCCTGCACGCCAAGCCGGCCCTCTGTACCGACTTCACGAGCTACGCGAGTGACTTCCGAAGCGAACGAACGGAGCTGCTCGACCATCGTGTTAATGGTTTCCTTGAGCTGCAAGATTTCTCCGCGGACGTCGACGGTAATCTTCTTGGAAAGGTCGCCATTGGCCACGGCGATGGTCACATCCGCGATGTTCCGAACCTGAGCAGTGAGGTTGGAAGCCATGGAATTGACGTTGTCCGTGAGATCTTTCCAGGTGCCGGCCACGCCGGGAACTGCCGCCTGGCCTCCCAGCTTGCCCTCGGTGCCGACTTCGCGGGCCACGCGCGTCACTTCCGAAGCGAACGCGGAAAGTTGATCGACCATGGTGTTCATGGTTTCCTTAAGCTGCAAAATCTCGCCTTTCACATCGACGGTGATCTTGCGGCTCAAGTCGCCGCGCGCGATGGCGGTGGCCACGTCGGCGATATTGCGGACTTGACCCGTGAGGTTGGAGGCCATGGAGTTGACGTTGTCGGTGAGATCCTTCCAGGTGCCGGCCACGCCGGGGACCTGCGCCTGTCCCCCCAGTTTGCCGTCCGTACCTACTTCGCGGGCCACGCGGCTGACTTCCGCCGCAAACGAACGGAGCTGATCGACCATCGTGTTGATGGTTTCCTTGAGCTGCAAGATTTCGCCGCGGACATCGACGGTGATCTTCTTGGAAAGGTCGCCATTGGCCACGGCGATGGTCACCTCGGCGATGTTGCGGACCTGGCCGGTGAGATTGTTGGCCATGGAGTTGACGTTGTCGGTGAGATCCTTCCAGGTGCCCGCCACGCCGAGCACCTGCGCCTGTCCGCCGAGCTTGCCGTCGGTGCCAACTTCGCGGGCCACACGACTTACCTCTCCGGCGAAAGCGTTGAGCTGATCCACCATCGTGTTCATGGTCTCTTTGAGCTGCAGAATCTCGCCCTTCACCTCGACCGTGATCTTCGAAGAAAGATCGCCTTTGGCGATGGCTGTGGCCACGTCGGCGATATTGCGGACTTGACCAGTGAGGTTCGAGGCCATGAAGTTCACATTGTCGGTAAGATCCTTCCACGTGCCGGCCACCCCGGGCACCTGCGCCTGGCCGCCCAGCTTGCCTTCGGTGCCGACTTCGCGGGCAACGCGCGTCACTTCCGAAGCGAAGCCGTTGAGCTGATCGACCATCGTATTGATCGTGTTCTTCAGCTCGAGGATTTCTCCTTTGACCTCCACGGTAATTTTGCGGCTCAAGTCGCCGCGCGCCACCGCGGTGGTAACGTCAGCGATGTTGCGGACCTGTCCGGTAAGATTGTTGGCCATCGAGTTGACGTTGTCGGTGAGATCCTTCCACGTCCCCGCAACACCGCGCACCTGAGCCTGACCGCCAAGCTTGCCCTCGGTGCCGACTTCGCGGGCTACGCGACTGACCTCGGATGCAAACCCATTGAGCTGATCGACCATGGTATTGAGCGTGTTTTTCAGCTCCAGGATTTCGCCTTTGACATCCACGGTGATCTTTTTGGAAAGGTCGCCATTAGCCACCGCGGTCGCTACGTCGGCGATATTGCGGACCTGACCGGTGAGGTTGGAGGCCATGGAGTTGACGTTGTCCGTGAGATCCTTCCAGGTTCCGGCCACGCCGGGAACCTGTGCCTGCCCGCCGAGCTTGCCGTCGGTGCCGACCTCGCGGGCCACGCGACTGACTTCTCCGGCGAAGCCGTTGAGCTGATCCACCATGGTGTTGATCGTGTTCTTCAGCTCGAGAATTTCTCCGCGCACCGCGACGGTGATCTTCCTGGACAAGTCACCGTTTGCCACTGCGGTAGTTACGTCAGCGATGTTGCGAACCTGCGCGGTGAGGTTGGTTGCCATCGCGTTGACCGAGTCGGTGAGGTCCTTCCATGTTCCCGCTACGCCGCGCACCTCGGCCTGTCCGCCGAGTTCGCCTTCGGTCCCGACTTCGCGAGCAACGCGTGTCACCTCCGAGGCGAAACCGTTGAGCTGATCGACCATCGTATTAATGGTGTTTTTTAACTCGAGGATTTCGCCTTTTACGTCGACGGTAATCTTCTTGGAAAGGTCGCCGTTGGCAACAGCTGTGGTTACTTCCGCGATGTTGCGGACTTGACCCGTGAGGTTGGATGCCATGAAATTGACATTGTCGGTGAGATCTTTCCAGGTGCCGGCCACGCCGCGCACTTCGGCCTGGCCGCCCAGTTTGCCCTCGGTGCCGACTTCGCGGGCAACGCGAGTCACTTCCGATGCAAAGCCATTGAGCTGATCGACCATGGTGTTAATGGTGTTTTTCAACTCAAGGATTTCGCCCTTCACATCGACCGTGATTTTGCGTGACAGATCCCCTTTTGCGACCGCGGTGGTTACCTCGGCAATATTTCGGACTTGGCCCGTGAGGTTGGAAGCCATGGAATTCACCGAGTCGGTGAGATCCTTCCAGGTGCCGGCCACGCCGCCCACCTGGGCCTGGCCACCCAGCTTGCCCTCGGTGCCGACTTCGCGGGCCACGCGCGTCACTTCCGACGCGAAGCCATTGAGCTGATCGACCATCGTGTTGATGGTTTCTTTGAGCTCCAGAATCTCGCCTTTCACATCGACGGTGATTTTGCGGCTCAAGTCGCCGCGCGCCACGGCAGTGGTTACGTTCGCGATGTTACGTACCTGTGCCGTCAGGTTCGTGGCCATCGCGTTGACGGAGTCCGTGAGATCCTTCCAGGTGCCTGCCACACCGGGTACGACCGCCTGTCCACCGAGACGCCCGTCGGTGCCGACTTCGCGAGCCACGCGCGTCACTTCCGAGGCAAAGGACCTAAGTTGGTCCACCATCGTATTGATGGCTTCCTTGAGTTGCAAAATCTCGCCGCGCACATCGACCGTGATTTTCTTGGAAAGGTCGCCGTTCGCGACTGCGATAGTGACGTCGGCAATGTTGCGAACCTGATCCGTCAGGTTACCGGCCATCTGATTGACGGATTCGGTGAGTTCCTTCCATACACCCGAGACGCCTTTGACTTGTGCCTGACCGCCGAGCTTGCCTTCGGTGCCCACCTCGCGGGCCACACGGGTAACCTCCGAAGTAAACACCGAGAGTTGCTCAATCATTGTGTTGACAAGCTTTGCCGAGCGCAGGAACTCTCCCTGGAGCGGCCGGCCGTCCACCTCTAACTCCATGGATTGCCCGAGATCCCCCTTGGCCACCGCGCCGATCGTGCGCGCGACGTCGGCCGTTGGCCGCACGAGATCATCCAGGAGGGTGTTCAAGGAATCGACCTTTTCGGCCCACCCGCCGACTGACCCAGGAACCGATATTCGCTGCTTGATCCGCCCTTCCTTGCCGACCGATACGCTCAAGCGAGCCACTTCGCGAGCGATGCGATCCTCATGACCGATAGCCTGGTTAAACGCCTCCGCAATCCTTCCCTCCGTGCCTGCCCAGTCGCTCGGCAGCCGAGCAGAAAAATTGCCGTCGCGAAACGCCATGATGGCCGCGAGTATCTTCAGCAACCGGGCTTCACTGGAAACGATCTCCGCCTTATCGTCGGACGATGAGCCGTTAGAGTTCGGAGCTTGTCCCGCTATTACCTTGTCTGTCGGTTGCATGATTCTGTTCTCCGACTTTGATGTCTCGATTATTTGACTCGTGTAACGACTGGCTTCCTGGTTCGACATTTGCCCAAGTAGGGCGCCTGGGCCCTAGTGGCCTCGGCAGAGACTTGGCCCTCGTTCCTGATGGTAAGGAACGACCTGCCAATGATAACAAATTCCATTTGTAACTTCACGGCTTGCCGGCCGAGCGCATCACTCACATTAAACGAGAATGCCGCGACGGCGAATCCCCCTGATTTGGCGGAAGAAAGAGTCATTTATCGGACGTTCCTGGGGAGGAGCTTGTTAATTGGGAGCGCCTCGTCATGGCGCCGTTCTGAACCGTTTGCGGCGAGTTTGACGATTGCACGATTCTTGACGGCCCAAAGATGCGGCCGCAGATATAACGTACACAGACGGGCGTAGCCAAGGCGGCCAACGGTGGGCACTCCAAACGGGCGCCTCCTTTCCATGGTTGGATGGGCACTATCCGTCGCGGCTTCCCCAGCGAAAGTATGCGTCAAAAGAAGAAGGCTGCTTCATCTGCGCACTCCAGTGCTCACTTTTGCGCTCCGATTTGCCAAGCAAGCGAGATAGATCAGGACCGTAGAAAATCGTTTGGAGCGAATGACCTGCAGACATTTACCAGGAACATTCGCCGCCGGAGTCAGTTGTTCCCGCCCCCTTGAGAAGGAAGCTGGAGACGCGTCCGTCACTTTGAGTGCAAATCGGGCTGACAGCGACAAGGCAAATGCCGTACCAACGTGGTGGCGGAAATCCCGACATGAGGTTTCCGGCTGTTTCGTCCTGGTCGCCATGACCGGGTCCCTTGGCCGCTGTCGGCATTGCGGATTTCGTTGCCCATCTCTCTGAGCGTCATCGGCGGATGCGCTGCGCAAACGGCGCCTGTTTTTCGCTGTGCTACACCAACCGCCATGGCTTATTCTGACTATCGGGCCACGGGGCATTCGCTCAAAGGAGGAGTTCATGGGGCGCGTAATGAAATCCCTTCTTTTGGTCTGGCTGTTGTTCGGTTCGGCAGGGGCGCTCAGCGCGCAACCTGTGCAGTCGGGCACAAGTCCGGTGTTCGCGACGGTCCAGACGACCTTGCATTCCAAGGACGGGCACATCCGCCAATTTGCGTTCGACGGCGACCCCACGACCTACTTCGCGTCCAAAGAAAACCCTGGCGTTGCTGACCATTTCACGCTGGTGTTGGACGAGCCCGTCGCGCTCAAGTCAATCAAGGTGACGACGGGTCGGGCCGGCAACGCCGGCCACCTTGAAGCTGGAACCCTGGAAGGCTCCGATGACGGCAAAAGCTTTCAACCGCTTGCGAAGTTTTTAGGCGGGAAGGCTGCCGCCAAGCCTGATGGCAAACGGCTTCTGGCGGTCCGCATCAAACCGACGACCGAAATGACGCATCCGCTCGTCATTCGCGAGTTCGCGATCGAGTCCGATCCGCCCGTGACTCCTTTCAGGTATCCCGTGGAATTTGTCCTGGATACGACAGACGCGCCCGAGATGCGCGAATGGTGCGAGAAAGTCGCCCGGATTTGCGAGCGCCAGTATTTCATGATTAACGAAGAGCTGCGCAGCGACGGTTTCAAGCCGAGCACGCTCGTCTACCTGAAACTGTCGAGCAATTATGATGGAGTGGCGGCGGCTAGCGGGGACCGGATCACAGGCTCGGTAAAGTTCTTCAAGGCTCACCCCAGTGACGTGGGAGCGATGGTTCACGAGACGGTGCACGTCGTGCAAAGCTACCCGCGCGGCAACAAGCCCGGCTGGCTGGTCGAAGGCATCGCGGATTACATCCGTTTCTTCAAGTACGAGCCGGGCAAGCTCCGACGCCTGACTCCGGAACGCGCCCGCTACGACGGCAGTTACAAAACGACGGCCGCCTTTCTCGAGTTTGTTAGCAAGGATTACGACAAAGACATTGTCCGCAAGCTCAACGTGGCCATGCGCGAAGGCAAATACACCGAGGGGCTGTTCAAGCGGTTCACGGGCAAGACGCTTCCGGAACTGGGCGAAGCCTGGAAAGAGTCGTTGCGACGCTGACGGGCCTCGGAGGAGACCACTGTCACCCCACTGCCCGCGACCGCACGGCAGGCCGAGCTCGCCCGTTGCTTGACTACCGCGCGGTCAGAATGGCGCGTCAATTCAACACAATATTCGTCGGCAGGTCGGTTGTCAGGTTGCCGGGGTTGCCCAGGAAGCCGAAGGAGAGGCTGGCGCCCGGGGCGATCGTTTCGTCATAGCTGGCTGGCTGGATTACGTATTGATTGCCGACGTGGCTGACGATCACGGCGCCCCAGATCTGCGTAATGTCGCGGTCCCAGTCGAACGTAAGCGTCCAGTTGGTAATCGGCGTCGTCGTGTTGTTGGTAATGGTCATGCTGGCCTGGAAGCCGCTGCCCCAGTCATTGGTGACCGCGAAGGTGACCGGAACGGCCGGCGGAGCACTTTGCTCCGTAATCGTTCCGTTCGCCTGCGCCTGGCTGAGCGTGGCATTGGTCGGATTGGACAGAACCACCTGGAACGATTCCGAGCCTGTCGCGACACTGTCGTGAAGGATCGGCACGGCGATCGTCTCCGTTGTCGTGCCTGGCGCAAACGTCAGCGTGCCGGTAACCGCAGTAAAGTCCTTGCCGGCGGTCGCAGTGCCGCTGGCGGTTGTGTAACTGACTGTCACCGGCTTGGTGCTGGCCGCCGACAGCGTCACGGTAAAGGTGGCCGTCGCGTTGCCGCTTGTCGGTTCGGTCACGCTCGTGTTGGCGATAGACAGCGTAGGGGGAGCTGGCATGCTCGGTTCGACGATGGTGCAGGTTGCCTGCGTGTTCGCCAGCGTTCCATTCGCGGGGCTGCTCAGGTTTAGATAAAAGACTTCATTGGTGGTTGCGGAGGAGTCCGGCAGAATCGTGACCGTCACGGTTTGCTGCGTTTGGCCCGGGACGAACGTCAGCGTGCCGCTCGTGGCGGTAAAATCCTGGCCGGCTACCGCGGTGCCATTCGCGGTGGCGTACTGCACCGTCAAGGTTTGCGATGTCGCCTGGGACAGGGTAATCGTAAAGGTCGCGGTTGCAGTATCGGCGCCTGTGCCGCCGGTGAACGGGAACTCGGCCGGCTCCAGGAGCTGCACCTTGTTTTCGTTCACCGTGGTCCAGTCGTCTTGCAAAATGCCGCCTGTATCGCCCGAATTTGGATTCCACGACCACCAGGTCCAGCTAATGCCCAGGTCCCCGGCCGGCAGCGCGCCGCCAGTGACCCCGCCATCGATATAGGAAACCAGGGCGCTGGCCCACTCTTGGTCCGAGGTGGTCTGTAGGAAGCTGCCGAATTCGCCGAGCCAAACGGGGGCGATATTGTCCTGATAGATGTAGCCCCAATACTGGGTCCAGACCGAGGGGAGATTGTTGGGGTAATTCGCGGCGCTGAACCAGGACTGTTGATAAACCGACGCCGGGTAATCGTGTGCCGAGTAAACGACGTGGCCGGGCAGGTTCAGAACCACAGGATACTGAGCGACACCCATCAGGTTGCCGCCCCACCAGGTGCTTTGGCCATCGTAGGTCTGGATACCCTCGACAAAGATCAGCCAGTTCGGATTGACTGCCAGGATCGCGTTGCCTGCCAGTTCGGCGGCCATGCGCCAGTCGGTGGCCGGGTTGCCATCGCCCCAGGTGGCGTCGCCGTGCGGCTCGTTGTGCAAGTCGGCGCCAATGACGGTCGGGTTGTTGGCATAGCGCTCCGCAAGCGCCACCCAGTCGTTGATCCACGCTTGCTGCGTGTAGACCGTGCTGCCGGGGATATACCAGAGCTGCTCGTTTTCGTAATCGCCGGCCATGGCGCTGTGCTCATCAAGGATGATGCGCATGCCGATCTGGCCGGCATAAGCGACGATTTTGTCGAGGATTTGCAGGCTGCTCAACCCTTGCAGGTCGGGGTTGAGGCTGTAGTTGATGCCGCTGGGTACATTGGCCGGGTTGAAGATATCCTCGGAATACGGGATGCGGATGGTGTTGAAGCCGAGCTGCGCCATCTGGTTCATCATGTCCTTGTAATTGCGGGCCCAAAGCCCGTCCGCCACGTAGGTGGTCGTTTCGAAGCCGAACCAGTTGACGCCGGCAATACGCACGGGCTGCCCGTTGACGTCAACGATTTGATTGCCGGAGGTGTGAAAGAAACCGGAAGCCGCCGCGCTGGAACTGCCCTGGGCGACCTGGATATTGGCCGCGCTGATGCTGGGGACGACGACGTTGGCGTTGTCAATCGTGCCGGTCGCCTGGGCGCTGGCCAGCGTTGCATTTGCCGGCGAACTCAGGTTCACCTGGAAAGTCTTGTCGGGTCCCGGCGTGGAATTGCCCAGCACGGTGACATTGATCGTTTGGCTGGTCTGGCCGGGAGCAAACGTGAGCAGACCACTGGCAGCGACATAATCAGTGCCGGCGATCGCAGTGCCATTTTGAGTCGCATAGTTGACGGTAACGGCTTGCGTTGCCGCCTGCGACAGGGTCACGGTAAAGGTGGCCGTCACGTTTTTGCCATTGCTTTCCGTGACGGCGTCGTTCGCGATCGCAATGGAGGGCGGGGGCGTGCTCTGGCCCACGGCAACGCCGTTGAACACGTAGCCGGTCGGCTTGCTGGTAACGTTTCCCGGAGTCCCCAAGAAACCGAAGGAAACCGTGGCTCCCGGAGCGATGGCCGCGTTGTAGCTCAGGTTCGTGAGAGTGTACTCGTTACCCGTGTGATTCGAGATCTGCGCGTTCCAGATCTGGGTGATGCTGGGCGGAAAGCTGAATTGCAGACTCCAGGAATTAATAGTCGAGGTTCCGGTGTTCTGGATGGTCATGGCCGCCTGAAACCCGGCTCCCCAATCATTCGTCACGCTGAAATTGATCGCCACGCTTGGGGTGGAAACAGCTGCCAAGTTGCCAGTGATCGCCGTCACCGCACTAGGCGGCGTAAGGACGGTCGCACTGGGCAAGAACCTGTCCTCGAGGGCTTCCAGGCTCAGATGGCTACGCGTTTGTTTGGATCGCTGTGCCTTCTTGATTAACGGTTGTCGGCGGGAACGCCCACGAAAGAAAAACGTCATCGCTGTTCCTCCAGACGGGAGATGTGACGGAGCGCACTCGGCACGAGCCGTGCAGCGCAGAGGGGGAAATTCCGATGCGGTAGCCCCTAGACATGAGGTCCAGGCCAGGGGCTGGCAGAGGGCGGACAGGGAGAGGAAGCAAGCTGCCGACGCTGGCCACGGAATACTATTGGTCCTGAAGGCCCAAAACCTAACAGAAGATTTAACTTTTAGCTCGTGATTTTTGCGCGCGGCCCAAATTCCCGCCCTTGGAGAAGTCCGCAGCAAACCGTCGTCGAAGGGGCAGCTGCCCTTTCAGCATGCAAGCACTTTCGGAACTATGCTTTCCTGGGCGAAATGAATCGATGGCCCGGGGTTGGCCCATGTCTTTAGCGTATACCTTCGATTACGAACTCAGCGAAGACTTGGCGGCTCGAGTGGCGGACGCCTTCGTTCGTTCCCGGTTCCGGCACGCGCCACTCGACGCCAAGTTCTGGAAGGCAATGGCGTTGCTTCTGGTCTGTGCCGTCGCTTCTGGGGCGATGCTCGCTCTGGGCTATACGGTCGAGTTGCCGCTTCCGATCCTGGTTGTTCCCGCAGCGTTTCTGGGTCTGTTCGGCGGCGTGCTGGCTCTGGCAACCAGCGCGATCGTTGCAGCGCGCCTGATCCAGGGCCCATCTCGTTGGCTCATTCGCCGCCGCATGCTGGCTGGCCTGCCCGCGCCGCTAGAGCGCAAGGTTCGCTGGACCTTCACGGACGATGGTTTTCACGTGCGCTCCGCCAACAACGATCGGCAAATTCCGTGGCAGGACCTTCGCAGCTTCATCGCGGACCCGGAGTTCTTGTTCCTGAGCATCAAAAAGGGCCCCGATCTGGTCTTGCCTGTTGAGAATCTGAGCAACGAAGTGAAAGACCTGCTCCGCGCCAAGGCGGCAAGTTCGTTGGTCCCGGCCGGACAAACTTCCGATCGATTGGTCGATCGTGTTCCCGCCGATCCCGAGCAAGGCTCTACGCCGGCGATCCAGGGGATGTGGCCACGGCAGACTCGCAAGACGCCGTTGGCTCGGTTTCTCGTCGTGACCGTCTGGATCGCAGGAATGATCTTTCTACTTCAAAAAATCGGGCTAATTGATCCGAATGTGGCATTCGGAAACCTCGTCGTCATGGGCGCGCTGGCTGTTGGTTTCAGCTTCTCGATTGTTTCTCTGATCAAGCGCGCTGCCGCCCGTTGAGTTAAATGCCGTAACAGACGTCAAGAAATGCGATTTGGAGTTCGATTTTTAGTCGAACTCCGGAAGGAACTCTCTTCGAAAACGCGCGTCTCTTTCCTCACATGCAGGGAATGAGCCCACCTGCTCAAGTTCGGCGAGCCCCCTGGCGCGGCACACGCACGGCGACCGCGGCGCTTTTAGTCAATAGTCCCGCTTTAGGCCGCTTCGGACCCAGCTGAGAACGAACACTGTCCACGAATGCATGGACGGCATCGTGCTGGTAAACCCCCTGGCGCCGAACCAGGTACACCGTCGAGCGTCCAAAATTGCGCTCCAGCGCGCGCTCATGCAGCGTGGGATGATCGCGCTCGGCCCGCAAGCCGGGCACGATGGCGATGCCCAACCCGAGCTCGACGCAACGGCGAATGATGGCCGCATGGCGCGCCTCGACCCAGCGAGGCTCGGTCTCGTAGAGGCCCACCTTGACCAGCGTTCCTTGAACCTGCGTGTCGGAGAGGGCGTTGCGGGAATCCACCATCGGGTACCTCTTGAGATCCTCCAAACGCACGCGTCGCCTGCGCGCTAGCGGATGGTCGCGCGGCGTGAGCAAAATCATCTCGAGCTCGTACCAGGGCTCGAATAACAAATGTGGATACTGGCTCCAGTTGTCGAAATGGGGCGTGAAGCCGAGAGTGGCCGAGCCGTCGTCAACGACAGCGGCAACCCGGTCGCCGTTCACCTCGCGCAAGGTAAAACGGCAACGCGGCCAGCTTGGCACGAAGGCGGCGATGCATGGCGGGATATCGTCGGCCAGGAGTCTCGGCTGCCCGGCCACCGTGATGTGAATGTTCGTCAGCCCAAGAGCTTCGGTGAAACGGTTGCGCAGCTCACCCAGGTCGAGGTTGGCCACGGTAGGCTCGGTCAGGACACGCAGGACCTCGCCCGCCTCGGTCAAGCGGCAGCCGCGCCGATGTGGCTCCACAAGCTTGGCGCCGAACGTCTGCTCCAGGGCGTGAACTTGCTTCCAAACCGTCGGGTGGGCCAAATCGAGGGCCGCGGCCGCGGCCAGCAGGCTCCCGTGCCGCGCCGTCGCACAGAAGCTGCGCAATTGCTGCAACGTAACATCCTTGTAGCCCGTCTGCTCCACCGGAGAAAAGCCCCTGACTGGAGATGTAGCCAAAACCTAATGCTCATTGAGCTATTTCTAATAGCAGATTACAGTAGACAACGGCCTCTCTCAAGGGATAATCAAGACCTTGTAGATTCGTCCTTACTCCAAGGACAGCCGGAGCCGTTGCGGTGTCGCCATGTGCGCTGCGGCTTTCCCCTTTCTGGGAGGTTTTCTCCGTGACACTCCGCTCGTCGAAACGCCCGGCCTTCACGCTCATTGAGCTCCTCGTGGTGATCGCCATCATCGCGGTCTTGGTGGGTCTGCTGTTGCCTGCGGTGCAGAAAGCGCGCGAGACTGCCAACCGGATTAAGTGCGCCAACAACATGAAGCAGCTGGCCCTGGCCATGCAAAGCTACCATGACTCGAATCTGAAATTCATGGATGGTGGCCACCCGGTGACCATCAGCTATCCAATGGGTTGGGTGCCCCGGCTGATGCCGTTTTTCGAGCAGGACATCACGGCCAATATCCTGGAAGGCCGCGGGCTCGACAGCATCGGGCCCTATCGCACCGTCTACACGAATATTACCGGGGTCATTACCACGCCAGTTTCGGTCCTTACCTGCCCGTCGTCTACTCTCGGCTTCCAGAGTCCGGACACGCCAGTGCAACCTACCTGGTCGAGCAACCCGCAACTTCAGGGCGCCTTGCACTACCGGGCCAATGGCGGCGCCTACGGTGTGGCCCCGAGCCCTTCGACCGACACCGCGGTCGCGCGAACCTGGGTCCAATCGGGGATCATTTACCCGACCAGCCTCGTTCGCATCCTCGACATCACGGATGGCACGTCGAACACCATACTTTTCGGGGAATCGTCGGCGGCGCTCTGGCCGCTGGCCTCGAAGAGCTTCGGCAGCATCGAGCCCTGGACATGGGGCTTCTATTATTATGACACCTCCGACTACTTGACGATCGACAATAAGGTCGTTCAGTATCCGATCAATTATTCTGGGAACTTCTTGTACAACAACACCCCTTTCACCAGCCTCCATCCGAACGGCGTCAACATCGTCATGTGCGACGGCTCGGTGCAGTACCTCACTAATTCGACTCCGCTCGATCTCCTGTACGCGATGGCGACGCGGAACAACGGCGAGCCGCCTATTCCCCTCAATTGATCGGTTCACGGCTTGAGTAACAGGGCATGATGCACCGACGACTGCTTATCGCCGCATTCCTTGTCGGACTCGGGACGTTCGCCGGCTGCTCCCGGGGCGGTCGGCCGCTAGGCCGCGTGTCCGGATTCGTAACGTACGAAGGGAACGCAGTGCCCAATGGCACCATTGTGTTCATGCCGGTCGAATCGGGACCCCCGGCCTATGGCAATCTCGGACCGGATGGCCATTACACTTTGTCGACGTTTTCCTCCGAGGACGGCGCGGTCGTCGGCAAGCATCTGGTGATGATTACCGCGTTCGAAAAACTGACCCCGGAAGAGGCCAATAACATCAAGCGCATGCCCAAAATGCTCATCCCCGCGAAATACAATGACGCGAAAAAATCCAAGCTGACAGCCGAAGTTTCAGCCGGCGACAACGAGATCAGTTTTCCTTTAATTGCCTCTGAAAAGATCGTGCCGAATAAACGGAGGTAAAGGGGATAGTCTCGCCTGGCGACCGCACGTGCCAGGCAAGAATACTCTTCTTTATGCCGGGGCACGCCTCGGTCTCGCGCCGAAGCAATTGAGAGCAATGCCGGACAAGCACCGTCCTCAATCTTCCACCGCCAAGTGGTATCTTGCCGCGGGGCTCGTGATGGCGACATTGGCGGTATATAGCCCCACTCTCCAACATGGTTTTCTTCATTACGACGACCCCGATTATGTAAGCGACAATCCCCACGTTCAGGCCGGGTGGAGTTTTCCGCCCACTAGTTAAGAGGATGCGCGAGCGCACGAGGGACTTCGTTCGAGCACCAAGCGATGATTGCTGCCTGCGCGGAAGCAGTTTATGGCCCCTGCCCTGGCACGGAGCCAGTTTCTGATAGCACATCGCGGAGACGTGTTTGCGCAATTCTCTGACGACGCGTGCATTCCGCAAAGCCTATCTGAGGCGAGAGCAACGTTTTTGTACCCCGGTTCTACGCAGTCAACCACGCTTTGGGCTTCAGCCAATTGCTTTACGGGAAGGCGCAAGCTCATCGGAGCCACGAAGCTTTCTTGCCCAATAGTCCTGATATCCCCAGGACCAGCCAGCGAATGGCCAGACCGAGGCCGACGAGAACGATAATCTGCTCCGGGCCAAGGCGGCAAGGTCGTTGGTCCCGGTCGGACAGACTTCCGATCGATTGGTCGATCGTGTTGCCGCCGATGCTGAGCAAGACTCTAGGCCAGCGATCCAGGGAATGCAGCCACGGCAGACTCGCAAGACGCCGTTGGCTCGGTTTCTCGTCGTGACCGTCTGGATCGCAGGAGTGCTCTATCTGCTTCAGAAGAGCGAGCTAATGGATCCGAATGTGCCGTTCGGAAACCTCGTCGTCATGGGCGCGCTGGCGGTTGGTTTCAGCTTCTCGATTCACTCTCTGATCAAGCGCGCTTGCGCCCGTTGAGTGAAGTGTCATAGCAGACGTCAAGAAAAGCGATTTGGAGTTCGATTTTCGGGCGAACTCCGACAGGAACTCGCTTCGAATGCGCGCGTTAACGGGCAGGTGGAGTTTTCCACCCGCCCGAAATTGCCACCCGGTAGTTATCAGCAGGCGCGAGCGCGCGGGATTGAAAGGTGCTGGTCGCGAAGTCCGCGGCGGCTCCGCCCAGAGTCGTCGCACGCGGCTTACCGCTCTCCAACCTTTTTAGCATTACTCAGGGAGGTATTGTCAAATGTTGTGGATGAGAGAATGAGTCAGGCGGCATCCTCTTGTTTTTCCCCATCGACAAAAATGACCCCTGCGATCACGTCTCTAAAAAGGGCACAACCGTTCAAGGCCCTCCACCTCCGGGACGCAGATTCCATCAGCTTGTAGACCATCGTCAGACACGCCGTCCGCGTTCCGCAGCCTTTCGTTTTGTTGGTTCGTAGTCGCACCGTGGCGAATACGCTCTCGATCACGTTGGTCGAGCGAATGTGCATCCAGTGCTCCGCCGGGAAGTCGTAAAAAGCCATGAGCGCTTCACGATCCTTGGCCAGGCACTCGGCCGCCTTTGGGTATTTGGCCTCATAGGTACTCAGAAAGAGGTCAAAGGCTTTGTTGCCCTCCGCTCGCGTCGGTGCCATGAAAATGGCGTGCAACATTTCCTTGGCTCTGGGTTGACCCTTCTTGGTCAGTTTGTCGAGGACGTTGGCAGTCTTATGCACCCAGCAACGTTGGCAACGCGTTGTCGGGTATACCTGCGGTAACGCCTTCCAGAACCCCAGGGCGCCATCGCCGATCGCCAAGGCTGGGTCCACCACCAAGCCGCGAGCCTTTACCTCCAAGAGCAATCCCTTCCAGGACAACTCCGATTCACGTTCCCCATCCTGGATGGCGATCAACTCTTTCTTCCCGTCTGCCGTCGCTCCCATCAGGACCAGAATGCACTGCCGTCCGCCCCCGTCCAGGCGAACGTTGAAGTAGACCCCATCTGCCCACAGGTAGACGTAGTGCTTGCCCGCCAACGAGCGCTTGCTCCAGGCTTCGTGCTCGTCCTCCCAGACGCTCTTGAGCCGCGTAATCGTGCTTGCTGAGAGTCCCTTGGCTTGGGGACCGACCAGAGCGGCCAGGGCCTCGCTGAAGTCTCCCGTGCTTACTCCCTTGAGGTAAAGCCACGGAATCAATTCCTCCAAGCTCTTGGTCTTTCGCAAGTACGGAGGAAGAATGCTACTGCTGAACTTCTCGTGTTCCTCCCTAGAACGCCGGTCGTGGACGCGTGGCTGCTGAACCTCGACGGGGCCGACCCCGGTGATGATCGTCCGCTGAGGCAAGTAGCCGTTGCGCACGACTTGACGACGGCCTTCGCTGTCCCGACAGGAACCATGCAGCTCGATCCATTCGGCCACTTCCGCTTCGACGGCCTCGGCCAACAGCTTCTGAGCACCCTGTCTCAAGATACCCGTGAGAACGTCCTGACTTCCAGGGAGTGGCAGGTCAGCTGTATGCGTGGTAAAACGATCCATGGCGGTGTACTCCTTGGCCTCGTTGGCCGTTTGGTGAAATCACAACAATCCACCAAGAGTACGCCGCCTTTCTTCATCCTTCTATCCACAACTTTTGAGAATATCCCTTACTCAGGAGGACTCTGATTCTTGTTCCTTTGTGCCCAGCTGCGATAATCATTCGCGTCGTCCGCGGCACGGCGCCGAGGTCCCGGTTGAGCTGCTCGTTCTATGTTTTGAGAGCCTATCGAAATATCGGCATTGGCCGAATTAAGCTCGAACATCTGGCGCATCTGTTCCTGTTGCTCGCCAAGCTTCAAATTGGATTGCTGGAGGCTGTTGGAGTTTTGCTGCATGCTTCTGGAAATCTGAGAGTTCATTGCATCCTGCTGAATTTGCGGGCGGACCACGCCAAAATAGTTGACGGCAGCATTTGATCCCGATCCCCGCAGGTTCAAGTAGGGACTTACGGTCCTGCTCGATCCAAGGCTAGAGGGACCGGAAGATGCACCGAGGGAAGCTCCACCAGCACCTTGGCTGAAACCGCCTAATGAACTTTGGCCGAATGAACTCTGACCGGAGCCAGCACTTCGGCCAGATGAACTGCCAAAGCCCGAGCCGCTGGAAGCACGGCTTGTACTCGTGCCGCCGCCGAAAATGCCATAGTTACTGCCGCTCGCTCCACCATTGTTGAATTGGGCCCGCACGGCAGCGGGAAGCCCGAGAGAGCTGACCAAAGTGGCTATCAGCAAGAGCCGCGAATACTTCATGATCAACTCCTCGATCTGTCCAGCGCCTGAGTGTTCCCTGTGTATACTGTAGCTCTCTTCCCGGGCGATTGATACCAAGTCTCCATAAAACCAGCAAGGGATTCGTCTTAGTGCCCTGGTTCGGACGCAGCAGCGCGCTGTTTGACGCTGACTGGAACCTCTTTGCGCGAAGTTTTCTTCAACTTCCGCTCAATCCCGCGATCGAGTCAATCCAGTTTAGCATTACTCAGGAGGACCCTGATTCTTGGTCCTTTGTGCCCAGTTGCGATAATCATTCGCGTCGTCCGTGGCGCGGCGCCGAGGTCCAGGTTGAGCTGTGCGTTCTTGGTTTTGAGAACCTATATCGCCATTGGCCGAGTTAAGTTCGAGCATCTGGCGCATTTGTTCCTCTTGCTCCCTCAGCTTCAAATTGGATTGCTGGAGGCTGTTGGAGGATTGCTGCATGCTTTTGGAAATCTGACCGTTGATTGCATCCTGCTGAATTTGCGGGCGGACTATGCCAAAATAGTTGATGGCTGCATTTCCTCCTCCCGACCCCCGGAGGTTCAAGTAGGGACTTACGGTCCTGCTCGATCCTATGCCTGAGGGGCCTGCAAGAGCACCGACAGAGCCAACGCCAGCACCTTGGCTGAAACCGCCGCCAAATGAGTTTTGATTGGAGATACCACCTCGGCCAGATGAGGCGCCAAAGCCTGAGCCGTTAGAGGGGTTGTTTGCACCCGTGCCGCCACCGAAAATGCCGTAATTGCGGTCGCTGGTTCCACCGTTGAATTGGGCCCGTGCGGCAGCGGGAAGCCCGAGAGAGCCGACCAAAGTAGCCGTCAGTAAGAAACGTGAATACCTCATGACCAACTCCTCGATCTGCCTAAAGCTGGACTGTTCCTCCCTGAAATAAGCCCGCTTGCCCGGCAATTGAAACAAAGTATCCATAAAGCCAGCCAGGGATGCGTCTTACGTCTCTGTCTTGGCCTCGGCTCCGGCCGTTTGTCGCCGACCGAAACCTCGCAGGGACCCAAGATCAATCATGCTGAACTGGATCCCGGCGTGGTTAATTACCCTGCCAAATTTATGTGCAATCCGCGCGCCAGTTGTTCTCTGCCGGCCAGGTATTTACGGTGCCGTTCAGCAATTATCGGCATGTAATTTGCTGCCGGACGCCACGATTCAGGACGATCGTGCCGTCGTTTCCAGTCCCGGTGTTCTCAACCCGGTCGCCGGTTCGGCTGGGCCTACTACCCAGTCGTCAACCTCTGGAACAAAGACGGTCTACCGGCTCCTCCTTTCCGCACGGACGACTTCCCCAGCCGGTGCGACCCAGTGCTTAGATTCCTCTGTCAGCAACGCCGCGGGCAGGCCCTTGGCCAGCGTCATTAGCAGTTCTTGGGCCTATTTCGCGTTCATCCATTCGAGTTCGTTCCAGGCCAGTTCGGAGAAAACTTAACCGTGGAAGGGCTTTCCGAGGACACGGTCCGTCTGGAGGATACCTACCGTGTCGGCAGCGCTCTGCTGCAAGTGACGCAGGCACGCCAGCCATGTTTTAAGCTGGGAATCAGGATGGGCGATCCTCGTTTCCCCAGGCGCTTCCTAACAAGGGGTCGGCTCGGGTTCTACCTTCGCGTCCTTGAAGAGGGAGAACCTGGCGCGCCTAGCCGCCTTGACTGCAACAGCAACCCCAAAGGAAGCCATGCCTGCGGGCAAGACGCCGGTCCGGTTGGCCGATGTCGGAATTAGAGGGAGGCGCCCGGAGATCCGGGCGCCGGATCTTCAAGCCCACGTCGAGAGATTCATTCAGTCATTCCAGACGGAATGCCTCCCCGAGAGGGATAGTCTTCGTAAATGTCGCGCTTTTTTAGCAAGACTGTCAAGAACCGTTTGAGTCGATTTTTGGCTGATCAGGCCGTCGATCGCCAGGGATTGCCCCGCCGCTGCCGCAATCGACCGCATCAGGGAATCGGCATTATTGTGTTCTTGGAGCCGCCCGACCCTGTTGAGCAGGTGCCCGCTCTTGGCGAGGTGCGTTGCAAGTCGTCCTTAGGCGGGCTGCTGAAGAGCTACTCCCGAGTCGCCGCCTGATGGACGTAGAAATGCCAAGGTTATAGGGTCACGGGCCACGCTCGCGGCCTGCGCCTCGCCAACCTTTGCCCGCGCTCGTGGTCCCGGAAACCTCTTCCACGGCCGGGTCGGATGGTCAGGTTCGTACAATTCTCCTGTGCTGATAGCAATTCGCGAAACGAATCCCGATCGACGACAAGGTTTTTGTACGCCGGCTCAGCGGGGCCTATCTCCCACTTATGTCCGGCCAATCGCTTCAGGAGAGGGCGACTCTATACTTCAACCCGCTCGCTCTGTGAGGTAGGTTGAACGCTTCCGCGGACGACCTCGCGTGGCCGAGCGTTCCATGGCAGCATCCGTAACAGCATTCCGTCCCGGACGACCAGCGTGTGGAATAAGACCCCACTGATGTGGGCGAGGATTGTCAGGAAAAGCAAGTATGCCAGGACCGTGTGAGTCCTCCGCAAGATCGCGTATAGCATCGCGTCGTGTGGCAGGATGAACGGCAAGTGGACGGAGCCGAACAGAATGACCGGGTACCGTGCCGCCGACAGCATGCTCCAGCCGACCAGCGGGAGCGCGAACATCAAGCCGTACATCGTGTATTCCGCCGCTGCCACCGCCCGGCGCTCCAGGCCCGACATCGTGGGTGGGAATGGCGGAAGCCGGCTCAGCCGGCGAACCACGAACCGGACGACGACCAGGATCAGGATGGCGACTCCCAGCGGCCGATGGATTGACACGAGAACGTGGTAGTCGGTCAGCGAGACGACCATGGCGACGCCGACACCGAGCATGGTCAGCACCATCGCGGCCATCGTCCAGTGCAGCAGCCGCATCAAGACGGTGAATTGCGTGCGTTCGGCTGGCATCGTCAATCTCCTTTACCTGCCTCGGCCGGTGTGATCGCGCTGGGCTGTTTCTGCTCGCCGGCCCGCCGCGTGTAGGACTGTGAGTAGACCGCTGACCGGGCGCTCAGCAGCGGGTCCTCCGACGGCGCGATGCCGTCGGGCAGCACCAGGGGGTCGAAGTTGATGTCCCGCGCTGCACTGGTGTCGTCACTCTCGACTCGGTCGAGCGTCAGCGTGCCGACGTTGACCTGTTCCCGTCCCGGCGGCCAGGGCTTGGTGGCGTCGTTGGTCGGGTCGCTCGGTTGGCCGACGATGACGATGAGATACCACTGCAATGGCCGGTCGTGAATGTGTGCGATCAGCGCGTCGAACATGAAGTTCTTGTCCTGGGAAGAAGTGGCCGCGTTCTCCGTCTTCCAAGGCTGCGCCGGCGTCAGGGCCCAGCGCACCGGTGTCGACTCGCCGACCGCGTTGATGAAGCGAAACGCATTCAGGCCGTGGAACGTGGCGTCGCCGAACCCTGACGGGGCCGGCTGGCTCTTGATGAACTTCAGCGCCTCCGCCGTTTCCGGATGGCGGGCGAGAAAGGCCTCCCTCTTGGCAGGGTCGGGCTGGCCGGTACTGGGGTCCGGCTTAGAGGCGAGGAGCTGCTCGTAAAAGGCTTCGGGAGTGCGGAACGGGAACACCGGCAGGTGGATCATCGCGGTTCGCCACAGTTCCCCGTCCGGCAAGGAGAACTGGAGCCCCAGGCCGTGCGGGGCGGACAGCGTGTCGGGCGCGAAGGGGTTGCCGCCCCCTAGCGAGAAACGGCCTAGAACCGGTACACGGCCTGGCTGGAAGGCAGCGGCTTTCGAGAGCCGAACGCCGTTTCCGTTGCTCTCGAAGAAACCGGAGACGCCAATGCCCTTGGCGTGATTGCGCCGGAAACCGGGGTGGACACCGTTGACTTCCTCTAAACCGTTGGTGAACCGCGCGGGCGTCAACACATTCGGGGTAAGCCAACCGCCGAGATAGGCGAATATCGCCACAACCGCCGCCATAATGACGCCGAGCAGGGCCAATCTCGCCAAAGTGCCGGCCGTGCCGAGGCGCGGCCGCGCGTCCGGTGGTGCTTCATGGTGGATCGCCATTTCTCCTCCTTCTCAATCGATCGTCAGGCCGATGCGGGGGGCACATCTCAACCGAAGTTCAATTCGCTACCCCTGTGCCAAGGAGATCTCTCCTGTCGACCGCGTGTCACACCAAACGCAAAAACCGTGCCAGGCGGAATGGTGAGAGAGTGGGAGAAAAGCTGACCGGTGGGCAAAAGATTTGCCACCGGACCAAGCACGTGGGCAAAAGATTTGCCACCGGTCCAAGCACGTAGTCGAAAGCTACGGCGCCGGGAGACATTGGACTGGAGAAAATCACCGAGAGATGTTTGGTTTCTGTTACTCTCCGGATTGCTTGGCAGATTGCACAATCTCGACCTTTTCTCCATTGGAAAGTTCTGCCAACTGCCCCTGAATGACCTGCTCATTCGCGGCAAATGGGATCCAGTTTCCATTCACCTGCTTGGCCGCGACTTCGATCCATTTACCGTCATTGAGGCCAGTCTGCACGGGCGTTTGCATCGCCTTGCCGTCCTTGTAGAGATAGCAGACGTTGCGATTGCCCACTTCGGTGACGCATTCCAGCGGCACGGCCTGCACGTCCCGGCGCACAATCTCGACTCTCCCGTAGGCATACATGCCGGGCAGAAGGCGGGAGCTGGGGTTCGGCAAGTCGATTTCAACCCGCAAGGTTCGGCTGCGCGTGTGCAGCGACCACGAGGTGCGCGTCGCTTTGGCCTCGATATCTTCATCGTGAAGGGACGGAATGCTGATTTTGACTTTTGTTTCCAGCGTGATGTAATCGGCATCGGTTTCGGGCACATCCACATAGATGCGCACCTTGTCCGTTCGAGCCAGGACATAGATCGGCGCCCCATGGTTGGCTGATTCATCCGTGGAACCTGGCGGCGCCGACAAGTCGCCATAGCCAGGTTTCACATAATCGCCTTGATTGGCGTTGCGATCCACCACGATGCCGTCGTAAGGCGCCTGGATGTGCGTGTAACCGACCAGCGCGGCCAGGCGTTCGGTCTCGGCTTGCTCGACGGGGACCTTGGCGCGGGCGGCTTCCACGTCCATCTTGGCCTTGTCGAGCTTCGATTTCTGGGCCAGCTCGTGCGCCCGTGCGGCCACCAGCGAAGCCTTGGCGCTGTTGCGCGCGGCGGTCTCGACTTTCAACTGGAGCCGCGATTCCGCCAGCACCTGCTCATCAACCACTTGCGTCACGCCTGCCAGCCGCTTCACCTCGGATTGCCACCGTTCCACGGCGGCCTCGTATTTGTTCAGGGCTTCGGCCGCTTCCTGCACTTTGGCGCTGGCGACAGCGTAGTTGTTCTTGGCAACATCCACCGCCTGCTCAAAGACACGGACCTGAACCTTGGAGAGAGCTAGCTGCGCCTGTTTTTGCCGATACTCAGCGGCTAACTCGGGAACATAGATTTCGGCCAGGATCTGCCCTTTCCGAATCCGATCGCCGATATCGACGTTCCAACGATCGATATAGCCACTGACCTTCGGATAAATCGACGTCTGTTCGTAGGCGTAGATGAAGCCGGGCTGACCTACCGAGCGCGTGATTGTCCGCTTGGCGGGCTTGGCGAGCTGCACTTTCGGGTGGACGTCGATTGGCTTGCCTTCGGGCGCCTTATGACAACCGGTCAGTGTCAGAAAGCAGGTCAGAGGAAGTAGGCAACAAATCGGTTTCTTGCGCGCTTTCTTAGCCATGGCACTCTCCCTGCTGCTCTTCATCGTTTGCGGGCTTGTCGTTTTGATGGTTCTCGTCGTGTTCTTTCTTGTCGCCTTGGTCGCGATGACTGCTTTCGGGATCGTTGGGATCGAGCGAAGGCGATTGATACTTCCGTTTGCCGATCACGATGGCGAAGAGCGCCGGCAGAATGAACAGCGTCGCGATGGTGGAAACAAGTAAACCGCCGATGACTGCCCGGCCGAGGGGGGCCTGCATCTGGCTGCCCGCCTCAAGGGCCAGCGACATCGGCACCATGCCGATAATCATGGCGCTGGCGGTCATGAGGATGGGCCGGAGCCGTTCGCCGGCCGCGCGTGTCGCCGCCCGATCCGACGCCAGCCCCTCGCGCCAATCCCGGGCCGCGAAGGTAATCAAAAAGACCGAATTCGACACCGAAACGCCGATGCTCATGATGGAGCCCATGAAGGATTCGATGTTCAGGGTCGTGCCGGTCAGGTACAGGATCAAGACTACGCCGCTCAAGACGCCCGGCACGGCGCCAACGGCTGCGAGTGCCAGCTGGAATGATTGGAAATAGGCCGTGAGCATCACGAGAATGACGGCGATCGCCACCACCAGTCCATAGCCGAGCGAGCGAAACATCTCGTTCATGGGCGTGACCTGGCCTCTGTTCTCAACGTACACCCCACGCGGCGGCTTGCCCGCCTGTTGCAGGGCCTGGTCGATTTGACGCGATGCTCGGCCCAGGTCCTCCCCCTCGACGTTGGCCGTAATACTCAGATAGCGCTGCATCGACGTTCGGTCGAATTCGCCCGGTTCGTTGCCGCGCCCAACGCTGGCCACGTCCCGAACCATGAGATTGATCCCGGGGCTTATTGCGTCGAGCGGCACGGTCTCGACCTGGTCGGAGGAGGTCATCCGCTGCGTGGGCACCTCGACTTGAACCTGGTAGCTGACGCCGGACTTGGGATCTTGCCAGAAATTACGCGCCACCATCCGGCTGGACGACGTGGCGACCAGAACCGATTGGCCGACTTGCTTGGTGTTGACGCCGCTCAAGCCGGCCTTTTCCCGGTCGATCGTGACCGGCACCGTCGGATAATCGAGCGTCTGCTGAATTTGCACGTCGCGCAGACTGCCGATTTGGTTCAATTCCGCCAGGACACGATCGGCGTACGATTGCGACGACTGGAGATCGGGACTCGAGATGACGATCTCGATCGGCGCGGGCGAGCCAAAACTCATGACCTCGCTCACGATGTCGCCCGGCTCGAAGGAGAAGGTGATCAGCGCCGCCCGCTTGTCGACTTCCTCTGCCGCCATCCCTTCGCGTATTAGAACGCCGGCAAACCAGGGCACCAGGTGTTTCGGCAAGGCGGAGCGCAAGCGCTCGCGGAACTGGTCGAGCTTAATGCCGCTCCCTTCGCGCAGGGCAACGCGCATTTGTGCGTCGTCGGGCGCGCGCATGAACAAGAGCATATTGTTCACGCCGAAATTGGGCGCCTGCTGGCCGGCAAAACCCATCGAAGCCTTGACGTTTCCGGCCCGCGCCTCCTCCTCGATGATTTCCAGACAGCGCACCCACGCTTGCCGGGTCAGCTCGTAGTTCGTGCCGGGCGGCATGCGGAAGCGGATCACGAAGGTGCCCGCATCGAGCTGTGGGAATAACTCGGTTCCCAGCCGCGTTCCCACCAGCCAAAGGATCAGCCCACAGGCCGCCAAATAGATAGGAACCACCACCCAGCGCCAACTGACCAGCAGCTCAACCGCACGGCTGAATCGGTCCCGAACGCGCTCGAAAAAGCCGGGACGCTTCTTCGCACCCGGTTGAGCGCCGGCCTGCGCCGATGCTTCATGGCGCCCGTGGTGCTTGATCAGCCAGACCGAAAGCACCGGAACCAAGGTGCTGGATAGCAAGTAGGAAGTGACCATCGCGAAGCCGACCGCCATGGCCAGCGGCACGAATAAGGAGCGCACCGGCTCGGCCATGATGAATGCGGGAATAAACACCGACAGGATGCACAGCATCGCAAGCAGGCGGGGCACAGCCGTCTCCAAGCTGCCGCGCTCGACCGCGCGCGCCAGCGACCGCGTCTTGTCCATTTGCACGTGAATGTTCTCGATCGACACCGTTGCCTCATCCACCAACATCCCGATCGACAGAGCCAATCCACCCAGGGTCATGACGTTGGTCGTCTTGCCGCAGAGCCAGAGCGCGAGCAGCGAGCCGAGCAGCGCCATCGGGATATTGAAGACCACGACAATCACACTGCGCCAGTCACGCAAAAAAAGCAGAATCATCAAGCCGGTGAGCACGGCGCCAATCGCGCCCTCGGTGGCCACGCTCCGGATGGCCGCCACGACGGTCGGCGATTCGTCGAAGTCGTAGCGGATATCGACCCCCTGGGGCAGCACACTCTTGAAACGAGCCATCGCCTTGTGGATGTCGGCGACGACCGTCAGCGTCGATGCCGTGTTCTTCTTGACGACTGGGATGTACACGGAGCGATGGCCGTCGACCATCGCATAACCAAAATCGACGTCGGTGGCGTCGGCGATGGTCGCCACATCGCGCAAGTAAACGTTTCTGCCCATTTTGAGCGGAATGCTGCCAAAATGCTCGACGTCCGCGATGGTGGCATTGGTCGGCACGAGCGGCATTTGATCCTTGACGTACAAATTGCCCGCGGGAATCACGACATTGCCGTCCGTGAGCGCCGTCACGATGTCACTGGGAGTCAGGTTTTGGGCGCGCAGCCGTTCCGGATCTACTCGTATGACGATGCTGCGGACATTGGACCCAAAGGGCGCCGTGCCCACGGTTCCGGGCACCATGGACTGAAGTAGCGGCCGAATGCGTTGCTGGGCCAGGTCGGCCAACTTGCCCAGCTCTGCACTGCCCGTAAGGACCAGATATCCGACCGGCACGCTGCCAGCATCCATGCGCATGATCTGGGGCGGCAGCACGCCCGGCGGCATGCTCGCCTGCGCCCGATTGGCCTGGGCCACCACTTCGGCCATCGCCTGCGACATATCGGTGCCGGGATAAAAGGACAGTTTAATCAGAGCGATCTGCTGGATGCTGCGCGACTCGACATTCTTGACGCCGTCCACGTACTGAAAGTTCAACTCGAACTGATTGACGATCAATCCCTCCATCTGAGCCGGGCTCATGCCGTTGTAATTCTGAATCACGTAGATTTCGGGCAAGTCGAAAGGAGGAAAGATGTCGATGCGCATACTGACGGCGGCCAAGCAGCCGCCGCCGATCAGCGCTACCACGATCATCATCATGGTGATAGGGTGCCGCAGCGCGAAATGAATCGGGTTCATGAGAAATACTTTAAAATTGACGCAAACTCCGATCCCCGATGACAGGTTGAACGCAAGTTCCATGCCATCCTGTGGATTGGCGCAAAGATTAGCGGTTGTCGCATGCGGGCCAACGCGGTTCTCCTGAAAACGGATTGGATACGGTGCCTGGCTAATCGGAATATGCCCGATAAGCGGACTAACGAGTACAAATGCCCGCCCTTCCGGGTCGGAAAGGATCTCGTCATGGATCGAGTTCATGGGCGCGCGCAAATCCTGTGCCTTATGGCACTTCTGTCTATCGTTCCTGTCCACAGCTTTGCCCAAAAACCATCCTCACCTGACGTACTCTTGCCGAATATCGATGCGACGCCGTTGCCAAGTCCAACTCCCGTAGCGACTTCTGCCGCGGCAGTGCCCAGTCCTGGCTCGGTGATACCAAAGCCGTTGAATTCGCCAACATCGCCTGCGCCTCCCGCGCTCCCGGCGGGACAGCCAGAAGCTACCGACCAGGTGTTGCCGATCAATTTGCCCACGGCCTTGCGGCTGTCTGACGCACGACCTCTGCTGATCGCCGCCGCGGAGGCGCGCTTGCGCGTGGCAGCGGCTCAGCTCCAAGGAGCTGAGGTCCTTTGGTTGCCCAACGTTTACACGGGAGCGGGCTACTATCTGCACGACGGCGGCAACGAGGGCACTTCGGGGACCTTTTACAACAACGTCCGAAACCAATACATGGCCGGCGCCGGCGTGACGGTTGCGGTTTCGGCAACGGACGCCATCTTCACTCCGCTGGCCATGCGCCAGGTCGTGAAGTCGCGCACTTTCGACATGCAGACCGCGCGGAACGATGCCTTGCTCGACGTCGCGGAGGCGTATTTCAACGTGCAACAGGCTCGCGGTCGGTTAGCCGGCGCCGACGACGCGCAGGCGAAATCGAGAGATCTGGTCAGCAAGGCGATTTTGTTGGCCAAAGACCTCGTGCCACCCGTTGAAATCAATCGGACGCGTACCCAGCTGGCGGACCTCGAACAAGCTGATGCCGGCGCCCGCGAGCAGTGGCGAATCGCGAGCGCGGATCTAACGCGCGAGCTTCGGCTGGCCCCAGGTGCTGTCGTCGTCCCGCTGGAACCGCCCCATTTGCAACTGACGCTGATCGCGCCCAGCGACACGGTCGACGCTCTGATCCCGATCGGTCTGACGAACCGCCCCGAACTGGCTTCACAGCAAGCCTTGGTGCAAGCCACCCTGGTCCGCCTCCGCGCCGAGCGTCTCAGGCCGCTCATCCCCAGCGTGGTGCTCATGGGCGACGCCACCCCCGCCGCGCCCGAGGGTTACTTGATGGGCGGCGCGTATGGGTCCGACCTTAACGGCCACAATAACCCCTGGGCCGGCCGTTTCGACCCAAGCGTTCAAGTCTTGTGGGAGCTGCGCAACATGGGCTTCGGCAATAGAGCCCTGGTGCGCGAGCGGCAGGGAGAACAAGAGCAGGCCGTGGTTGAGCTCTACCGGCTCCAGGATCGAGTAGCCGCCGAGATTGCCCAAGCCCATGCGCGGGTGCGCTCGAGCACTGTCCGAGTCAAGGAAGCAGAGACCGGGCTCAAGGAAGCTCAGATCAACTTTGCAGGCAACTTAAAGGGCATCAGCGAAACCTCCCGCTTCGGCGATCGGCTCATTCCGTTGATCCGTCCTCAGGAGGCCGTTGCCGCCCTGACGCAGTTAGCTCAGGCTTACGACAACTACTTCACGACCGTCAACGAGTACAACCGAGCGCAATTCCGTCTGTTTCGCGCCCTCGGCTATCCCGCCAGCGTTATCGCCTGCGATCCCGCCGCCAACCAGATCCCCGTCGACACGACGCGGCCCGCTCCGATGCCTTCCGTTCCCGCGCTGGCGCGCTGAGCCCGCTTGCTGCTTCGCCCTCGCGCCCTCCAATCTCTTGCCCGCCCATCGGCCGACGCCTGCAAACCTCACTCCGCCTCCTCGCCAAAAGGGACGGTGTTCGCAAATGTCCCGCTTGGCCGCATCGGTTGCGCTGTCGATCGAATATAACCCAGATATTTGGATTTGCACGGTTTCTGAACTGAACGGTACGCAATGTTGTGCTCCTGGAGCCGCCCGCGCCTGCCGAGCAGGTACCCGCTCTTGGTAAAGTCCGTTGCAAGTCATCGCTGGGAGGGCTGCTGAAGAGTTACTCCCGCGCCGCAGTCTAACTGCTCGAGTTTGCTGGGTAGATGATCCCCTGGCGCTCACTTTGTGCGCTTTGCCCATGATCCATTTCCCAAAACCGGTTTCGGCCGGCTTCAAAAGCTCGGGATCGTGCAGTGCCCGGGCGGCGGCATCAATTCTGCGAAGCCTTTCTCAGTCCAGGACAAGGTTTTTGAACCACTCGGACAAAGTGCCTCCCTGCAGGTGGCCGCCCGTTCGTCTTCTGATTTGAGCTTTACGGGAAGGGGGGAACCTCACGCCCGACGATGCTTGAAATGCTTCCCAGGCAAGGATAACGTCATCTCTGCGGTGGGGGCCAAGCCCGGGGCGGCAGGAACCGGCAGATCTATGAACATACCGAGGACCACCGAGTCAAGGAGTGCGGACTATCAGCTTCGTCTGCTGACCCAGGCCGATGCAGCAGGTGTTCGGGACCTGGCCTTGCGCGTCAATGGGCCCGGTTATCTGCACAAAGAAGTCTTCGACCCCGTTGAATTACTCCGCCTGAACACCACCAAAGAAGTCATCACGGCAGTCGCCCTCGATCGCAACGATCGAGTCGTCGGCCAGTACGCTCTCATGAGGCCTGGCCTGGCTGAAATTGCTGAAACCGGCCAGGCCATGGTGCTAACGGAACATCGTGGCCATGGCCTGATTCAGCGCCTGCGGGCTTTGCTGGAAGACGAAGCAGGCCGTTTGAATCTGCTCGGCCTACGTGGCCAGCCCGTGACGCACCACGTCCTCACTCAGAAGGTTTACGAGCAGTTCGGCTGCCGAACCACCGGCCTGCAACTTGGCCTCTGCCCTGCCTCCGCGTTCAATCTCGGGGATACCCTCTCGCAGCGCGTCAGCCTTTTAACGAACTTCAAGTATTTGCGGCAGCCCGACGCCGCCAAACTCTACATTTCAGAACACCACCAGGACATCGTGCGGCGAATCTTCGAGCAACTGGGTCGCACCATCGAGCTGCTGACTCCGCGGCCATCCAATGGGCTCGGCCAGGTGCGCGTGGCGATCCAGCCGGCATTCCAGCTTGGCGCCATCACCGTCTTGACAGTCGGCGACAATTCCGCGGCACAGGTGACCCAGGCGCTGCATCAATTGCTGGAGCAAGGGGCGCTCGCCGTCTTCCTGGAATTGCCGTGCGCTGACGCGGGGTCGCCGGAACTCTGCGTGCGCTCCGAGGCCGAAGGGCTTTTCTTCAGTGGCATCAGCCCCGGAGGCTCCGGCACGGCGGATTTGCTGATCCTGGAGTTCCTTGCCGCTCCCCTCGATGAATCGCTCGTGCGGATCCTTTCTCCGTTTGCGCAGGAGATCAAGACGTATGTGGCGAGCGAACGTCGCCGCGTCGGACGGGAGGTCGGCCCATGACGATCGGCAATTGGCTGCTCCTGGTTGGCGGCGGCGCGGTGGCCGGCGCGGCAAATACGCTGGCGGGTGGCGGTTCCGCGATCACCCTGCCTTTGCTGGTCTTCTGTGGGGTCCCTCCCTCGGTGGCTAACGGGACCAATCATCTTAGCCACCTGGCCGGTTCACTGGCGCGCAGCCTTGCGTTTCAGCGCTCGGGCCATGTGGATTGGCGCAACGCCTTTCGGCTGGCCATTCCTGGCGTTCTCGGCGCCCTGGTCGGTTCAAGACTTGCCAGTTCCGTGCCGGACCCAGCCATGCACTGGATCATCATCGGAGCGGCAGTTATTGCGGCGGCGCTGATCCTGAGCCAGCCGCATCGCCTACTCCGCTCTGTGTCGAGTCCGGAGATCCACGTTGGTCTCTTTCAGCTTGGGCTCATTTTTGTGGTGGGCGCCTGGGCAGGATTTATCGTGGTTGGCGCCGGCACCTTCCTGCTCATGGTGCTAACCCTGGCCATCGGCTATGACCTGGTCCGGGCCATGGCGCTCAATGGCGTGATCGGCGGCCTGACAATGGTGGCCGCTACGTCTGTGTTCCTTGTGGAAGGCCAGATTGATTGGATGAGTGCCGCTGTTCTGGCGACGGGAACCGCAATCGGTGGATGGTCGACAGCCAGGTTAGCCGTGCGGCCCGAATTACGAGGCGTGTTGAACTATTTCGTTGTTGGTTTGATCCTGGTCGAAATCGGCCTGATGCTCCTGAAAGGTCTATGGCATTAGTTGTTCTGCTTCAGGACTTCCCCTCCAGGTGGGTCGCAACGTAGCGTCGCTGGATCTTCCCGGTCGTGGTTCTGGGCAAGGACGCGACAAAGTAAACGCGCTTGGGAATCTTGTAATCGGCCAAACGATCGCGGCAAAATGCCTGGAGTTCCTTTTCGCTGACGTCCCCTCTCAGCACAACGGCGGCGTGGATTTCTTCACCAAATTTCGGATCCGGCACGCCAAAGCACACTGCCTCGCACACGGCAGAGTGCTCCATCAGAGCGTTATCGACTTCCGGCGGTGAGATCTTTTCGCCCCCGCGGTTAATGATTTCCTTGAGGCGGCCCGTGAGCGTTAGGTAGCCGTTCGAATCGAGAACGCCCTGATCGCCCGTACGAAACCAGCCCTGGACAAAAGCCGTGTCGTTGGCGGCGGGATCCTTGTAGCCGCTCATGACATTGGGGCCGCGAATGCACACCTCGCCGCAGGAACCGGCGGGTAGCCGATTGCCTGCGGCATCGAGAATGGCGATCTCGACTCCGGTGCCCGGGCCGACCGAACCGGGCCTGGACTGCCCGGGAGGCAGCGGATTGGATGTCATTTGATGGGCAGCTTCGGTCATACCGTAGGCCTGGAGAACCGGCGCCCCAAAACGCGCTTCGAGCCGGCCCTGGAACGCAGGCGCCAGCGACGCACTACAGGAGCGGATGAATCTCAGACCGCCACGGGGCGCTTCATCCTCGTCTGCTCGCGCCAGAAGAATTTGGTGAATGGTCGGTACTGCCGTGTACCAGGTCGCACGATGAGTTCTTACCTGCGGCCAAAATCTGCTTGCGGAAAAGCGCTGCGGGATCACGACCGTACCTCCTGTGTGCAGCGTGGAGAGCACGGCTGCCATTAGTCCATGGACATGGTACATCGGCATGACCACCAAACTGACGTCGGACGGAGAGAGACAATACGTGGCTGCAATATTGCGAATCGAGGTCGTGAGATTGGCATGCGTCAAGGGCACGCCCTTGGGGTGGCTCGTCGTGCCACTCGTATGTAGAAAAAGGGCCACGTCATCGGGCTGAGGTGGGCCATCGTTGCGAGCCGCCTGGCCGGAGGTGCTCATTCCTTCCAGCCGGACTTGGCCTTGAAGACTTGCCTTCCAGATCGGCAGTCGCAAATCACTCGCGGCATCGCAAGCGGCGTGAGGAGCTTGCGGCACGACGACGGCACGGGCGCCGGTCGCCTTCATGTAGAACTTGAATTCCTCGAACTTGTGTGCCTGGTCCAGTGGCGCTGCCTGCGCACGAAGGGAAACGACTGCCAGAAACGTGGCCAGGAACTCGAGAGAGTTGGGCAGTACGATCGCGACCGTGTCGCCCTTGCCGATCCCGCCCTGCGCGAGCATTTCCGCCAGGGAAGCGACCTGTTGCTCTAACTGGATATAAGTCAGGATGGGTCCACCGTCCGGAATGACCACTGCGGTTCGCTGTCCCAGGTCGCCAGGCCAGAGTTTTGCCAGCGTGGATAACGACTCGCCCATCGTCTCAACCTCTCCCACCGACTGTAGGGGTCGCAAATATCTGAATGATCCCCGGCGCCGGGATTACCGCGGACTAAGAAAGATGCGGTATAAGCGGAAGTGTCCCGGCGTGAGAATTTTATCACCTGGGATCATGGCGCGGATTCAAAATAAGTGCAAATCGTGATTCTCGTTGCGCCGATTGGCTTCGCAGGCTTTCATGGGCTACGCTCCATCCAACTCCTCTGTTTTGCAAAATGTCTTGTAGAGTGCCCATCATGTCTCACTTCCCGTGGCTGGCGCGGATCTCACGGCGTCTTCTTCTGGCACGCAAACTCAAGAATCAAAAGCCCACACTGCTCCGCAAGCTTTGCGCGCTCCGCGTCGAACTCCTGGAAGACCGGGTGGTGCCGGCCGGGACTTTCACTTGGCAGGGGACCACGTCGGGACTCTGGTCAGTCGGGTCGAACTGGGTTGGCGAAAATGCCCCAACTGACAATGACGGCACGGACATCCTGATCTTCCCGAAATCTCCAGGCTCGGGCTCCGGCGCCAAGACGACCGATGACGACCTGGATGGCAGTTTCGCTTCCATCGAATTCGACGACAATTACACCGTGACGGGCGGGCTGGGCACTGGCCCTGTTACCGATAATGGCACATTGATTATCGACCAAAGCGGCAGCATCAACATAAGCCAGGCCATCGGCGGGGACGGCACGCTCGACCTCACCAGCAGCGGCGGGGCCATCACGCAGAGCAGCGCCATTGCCGTGGCGACACTCAACGCCAGTGCCAGCGGCGGCATCGCGCTGGACGGGGCCAACACCGTCAGCAGTTTCAGCGCCACGAACAGCACCAGCGGCGCTATCAGCTTCACGAGCGCGGCAGCGTTGAGCGTCACCGGCATCACTCAGTCCGGCAGCGGCGCCGTCAGCGTGGCGTCCACCGGCAGCGACACCACGTTGACAGTGAATGGCGGCGTGGCGGGAGCGGGCGGCAACGTGACCTTGCAGGCCACGGGCGGCCTGGTCGTGGCCGCCGGCCAGACGGTCAACAGCGGCAGCGGCGATTTGACCCTGGCCGCCGACATTAACGCCGACGGCAGCGGCAACGCCAATACCGACAAGCTGTCGATCCAATCCGCCGCCATCGTCGTCTCCGCCAACAGCACGCCGAGCGCCATCACGCTGCGCGGCTACGACGTAGACATCGACACCAGTTCCGCGCCCGCCGTCGTTGGAGCGCGACACACGGCGGCCACGCTCGGCTCCACCGCCTCAACATTCCTCGGCTCCGTGGTGGATTCCCCGCAGGGCATGGCTTTTGACTCCAGCGGCGACCTGTTCATCGCCAATACCGGCAACGGCACGGTAAGCGAAGTGGCCCATGGCAGCAGCGCGGCCACCACCTTGGTGTCCGGGCTGGATGAGCCGGTGGGCCTGGCGTTCGATAGCAGCGGCGACCTCTTCATCGCCAACTTCGGCAGCAACACCGTGAGCGAGGTGGTCCCTGGAAGTAACACCGCCACCACCTTCCTCTCTTCCGGGCTGTTTGGCCCCGAGGGCCTGGCCTTTGACGCCAGCGGGGACCTCTTCATCGCCAACGCGGGCAACAGCACGGTCAGCGAAGTGGTCCATGGCAGCAGCACGGCCACCAACTTCCTCTCTTCCGGACTAAATGTCCCCTTTGGCCTGTCCTTCGACGCTGCCGGCGATCTCTTCATTGCCAACTTCGGCAACGGCACCCTGAGCGAAGTAGTCCATGGCAGCAGCACGGCGACGCCTTTCCTTTCCGGGCTGAACGAACCCGCGGAGTTGGCCTTCGATGCCAGTGGCGACCTGTTTATCGCCAACATCGGCGACGGCGCCGTGAGCGAAGTGGTCCATGGCAGCAGCTCGGCGACGACCGTCGTCTCCGGACTGAATCGGCCTACCGGCCTGGCCTTCGACGCAGGCGGCGACCTCTTCATCGGCAACATCGGCGACAATACCGTGAGCGAGTTGGCCCATGGCAGCAACACGGCCACCACCTTCCTGCAACCGCTGAATGTGCCGTTCGGCCTGGCTTCCGACGCGACTGGCGACCTCTTCGTCTCCAACTTCGGCAATAACACGGTAGCCGAAGTGGGCCACGGCAGCAGCGCGGACACGACCTTCCTGTCGGGGCTCAATGAGCCCGCGGGCCTGGCCTTCGATTCCAGCGGCGATCTCTTCATTGCCAACGCGGGCAATGGCGCCGTGAGCGAGGTTGCCCATGGCAGCAGCACGGCGACCACCTTCCTGTCCGGACTTAGTGAGCCCGTGGCCCTGGCCTTCGATTCGAGCGGCGATCTCTTCATCGCCAACGCGGGCAATGGCACGGTAAGCGAGGTGGCTCATGGCAGCAGCACGGCCACCACCTTTGTCTCCGGGCTGAACAGTCCCCAGGGCCTGGCCTTCGATTCGAGCGGCGACCTTTTCATCGCCAACTTTGGCAACAGCACGGTTAGCGAAGTGGCCCATGGCAGCAGCACGGCCACGACCTTCCTCTCTTCCGGATTAAGTGGGCCCGTGGGCCTGGCCTTCGACGCCAGCGGCGACCTCTTCATCGCCAACTTCAGCAACGCCACGGTGAGCGAGGTGGTTAACGGCAGCAGCACGGCGACGACTTTCCTTTCCGTCGGACTGAACGGTCCCGAGGATTTGACGTTCGACGCCGCGGGCGACCTCTTCATCGCCAATGCGCGAGAAAACACGGTAAGCGAGGTGGCCGTGGTCGCGCCTGGGCAGACCACAGCCACAGGGGGCGTGACCATCCGCTCCTCGCAAGCCAGCGACCCCATGAGCATCGGGGGCGGCAACAGTGCCGTTGCCGGCATCAATCTCACCGACGCCGAGCTGGCACAGATCCAGACCTCGTCAACCGGAACGATCACATTCGGCGACGCCAGCCAGACCGGCAACATCACCTTCACGACCGCGACCCCGGCCACAACCGCCGGCGCGGCCACCGTCGTCGTGCAATCGACCAGCGGACCCGGCCAGATTATCCTCAACGACGGCGCCGGCAGCGGAACGGCCCTGAACGGCAACGGCGGCGCCGTCAGCCTGACGGCAGGAGCGGGCGGCATCGTCGAAGCGGCCACCAACACCACCGGCTCGGCGCCCGACCTTGCTAATGCGACTGGCGTCATGTTGATCAGCGCCGGGGCCATCGGCGCCAGCGCTCAACCGGTGCAGATTGCCTCGACGACTCTGACCGCGGACACCTCGGCCAATGGCAGCAACCAGTTCCTGAGCGAAACGGGCACGGCGCTGCTCGCGAGCACGAGCGCCCTTAACGCCGGCACAGGAACTATCGAGCTGGAAGGCGGCACTTTCAAGGTCGCCAGCGGCGCCGCCGGTAACGCGATCGCCGACAGCAGCCCGCTGACCCTCGCCGGCCCGGCCATCTTCGACCTCGACGGCCAGAGCGAGACGATTGACGCCCTCAGCGGCAACGGCACGGTGACCAGTAGCGCCGCCGGCAACTGCACGCTCACGGTCACGGCCGGCGGCAGCTTCTCCGGCGCCATCGACAACGGCACCGGCGCCATGGCGCTCACTGTGACCGGCGGCACACTGAATTTAAACGGGACCAATAACTACACGGGCGCCACCACGGTCAGCAGCGGCACTCTCGCCGTCAACGGCTCGATCACCAGCGCTGTCGACAATAGCGGCACGTTGCGCGGCACAGGCACGATCGACGGCAATGTTTCGGGCTCCGGCGCTTTCGAGCCCGGCGACGGTCCCGGCGCCATGACCATCAACGGCAATTTCACACCGACCGGAACAGTCACGTTCGAAGTGAACAGCCCGTACAACGCCGCGGGCAGCGACTACGACCAGTACATCGTCAACGGCAATGTGGATCTGGCCAGTGCGACTCTCGTTTTCTCGGGCGGCGGCGCGAGCGCCACGCCCGTCCAGCGGCTAACGTTGATCAGCACCACGGGAACGACAACTGCGGGCACAAGTCCAGCCGAGGGCGCTTTCGAGACATTTGGCTCGAACACGTTCGTCCTGTCCTATCAAGGCGGCACGGACGGCAACGATCTCGTGCTGCTGCTGATTCCGAACGTACACGTTGCGGATAATGGCGGAGCATACAACAGCAACCCATTCCCCGCGCTCGGGTCGGCACTCAGCCTGAACGGCCTGACCGAGATCAGCGGCAGCTTTGCCTACACGTACTACAGCGGCGCCACGGCCAGCGGCCCGGGTTCGCCCGCCGCGCCCGTCCATGCGGGCACTTATACGGTGGTCGCGTCCTTTACGAGTGCCGATCCCAATTACACCAATAGTGTGAGCGCCCCTCTCACGTTTACCATTAACCCGTATGCCTTCAGCTACACGATCGGCAACGACAGCCAGACCTATGGCTCGTCCGCCAACTTGGCTCATGATTTGCCCGCTACAATCTCCACCGGCGTCAATGGCGAAAACCTGGCGATTACCTACAGCAGCACAGGCGATACCACCACCGCGCACGTTGGTACTTATGCCATTACAGACACTCTGGCCAGCGGCACCGGCCTGACTTCCGACTACAGCGTCACCCTCACGAGCGGCACGCTAACCGTCAACAAATACGCCTATAGTTACACCATCGGCAACGACAGCCAAACCTATGGCTCGCCCGCCAACTTGGCTCATGATCTGCCCGCTACGATCTCCACCGGCGTCAATGGCGAAAAGCTGGCCATCTCCTACAGCAGCACAGGCGATACCGCCACCGCGCACGTTGGTAGTTATGCCATCACGGGCACTCTGGCCAACGGCACCGGTCTAACTTCCGACTACAGTGTCACACTCACGAGCGGCACCCTCACGGTTAATCCTGCCAACCTCACTGTGACGGTTAACAATGCCACGCGTCCCTATGCGGCCCCGAACCCAAGTTTTTCTGTCTCCTACAGTGGCTTCGTGAATGGCGACACGCCGGCTTCGCTCGGCGGCCAGCTCAGTTTTAGTACATCGGCGACCCAGCTCAGCCTACCTGGTTCCTATGCTGTCTCGGCCAGTGGGCTGACCGGCGGCAACTACTTCATCGTCTATCACCCCGGCACTCTCACCGTGGTGGCCAATAGCTACCAGGTCGTGCTCGATCCGCTCGACCCGACCAAGTCGATCTTCATTGTCGGCGCCAGTCCCAAGGATGAGTGCGTAGTCGTCCTGCCGGGCCAACCGAGGGGAACGCTCGATGTCGCGGTCAACGGCAAGGAAATCATCGGAGACGTCGCCCCCCTGCCGGGCACGACCTTCGATCGCGTTCGCGTCTTCGGCGGGGCCGGCGACAACACGATCACAATTTCACCGCAGATCACGCTGACTGCCGAGCTCTATGCCCAGGCCGGCGATGACCTGCTCCAGGGCGGCGGCGGCAACAACATCCTCGTGGGAGGCACCGGCCACTGCATCCTGGTTGGCGGTTATGGCCGCGACATCCTGATTGGCGGCTCGGCCGGGGGCAGTCTCCTCTACGGCGGCGCCGGCGACGATCTCGTGATCGCCGGCTCGACCGCTTACGATCAAAACAGCACCGCACTCGACCTCATTATGATGGAGTGGGCTTCGAGCGACAGCTACGACGATCGCGTGGCCGACATCCTCGGAACGTCCAACGCTGCCGGCCACC
>Ga0206837_1010_pt1 | contig 43714 bp, 36 predicted proteins | sample Alteio_BWOrgCont_29_FD_152863 | JGI IMG/M metagenome (GOLD analysis project Ga0206837, IMG submission 152863) | Enriched cells from forest soil in Barre Woods Harvard Forest LTER site, Petersham, Massachusetts, United States -... | ecosystem: Environmental > Terrestrial > Soil > Temperate forest >...
CCATCAGTGCCAGGAAAGCGGGGTAGATTCGGAATACCCGCTTGAGTAGGAATGCACGCGTTGTCCGGCTCGTCTCCCAGCTTCTCGTCACCAAAAAACCACTAATCGCCAAGAACATGTCGACGGCAATATCACCGATAGTCAGTTCGTGTGTCAGTCGAAAAAGCGGTTCGGATGAGTTATCTCCCCTAACGATGGGGAATGAATGGCTGACAACAACTGCCAGGGCAAGGACAAGGCGAAGCGGGACGAATAGGTTCTTTACGAAGCGATCGCCCTCACCCCATGGTGCGCCTGGGGACCCTTGTCGGTTCCGCAAAGAAGCCTCTACCTCCATCGCATGATTCCTTCCCAGACGATAAGCGTCGGTATTCGGGACAGACCGAAGTATCCGAAACTCGAAATCTATCCCCTTGGTGCGTCAGGTTGACTCATGGCCGAAATAATTCGTCCCTTCCGACCTCTTTCATCCACGCCAGACTGCGGCGCATGCCTTCTTTTAACTCGATTGTGGGTTTGTATCCGAGCTCTTCTTCCGCTTTCCGCACGGAGCAGGCGATGTTCTTGTTCATCTCGCCCAATACGTGAATCTTCTGATTGTAGAGGCCGGTGGTCTGCATCGCCTGGTCCACCACCATGGCAATGGTGCTTGCCAGCGAGGGAAGACGCAACCGCTTGTGCGCGCAGGGTACGTGGAATTCGTCTTCCAGAAGCCGTTCGATCGTGTCGATAATCTCATTCATCGTGTAGGCACGGCGATCGGCAATCCAGTAGATCTGGCCGTTGGCTCTGTCCACCGTGCTCGCCAACAACAGGCCCTGGCAGAGGTTGTCAATATAGGCCATGCTGCGCACATTGTTGCCGTCTCCCACCACGGGCGCCTTGCCATCGCGAATCATGCGGAAAAAGAGGCCCTGGCGGGGAGGCTGATTCGGCCCATAGAACCAGGGCGGCCGAATAATAACTGTTTCGAGCCGGCCGGACTCTTGCACGCTCTTGACCGCCAGCTCCATCTCCATTTTCGATCTGCCGTAGCCCATGTATGGGTTGTAGGGAGAGTTCTCGTCAAAGCGGTGCTCGCGCGTTGGATTGCAGCCGATCGGCGAATTGCTGGAGACGACCACGGCCCGGCGCACATTCGCCTTGATGGCCGCATCGAGCACATTTTTGGTCCCCTCCAGGTTCACGTTGGTGAAATCTCTCGCCCGGTGTGGATGAATGACGCCCGCCGTGTGGACGAGAAGCCCCTGGGCGGCCTCCGCACAGAGCCGGGCGCAGTCCGCGGGATTAGATACGTCCCCGGTTACGATCTCTACTTGGGGTGCCTGTTTCCGCAAGCGGGCTGCGTCTTCTCCAGGAAGGAGAAATGCCTTGATGCGCAGGCCGGGCGCAGGCGAGCTGAAGCGCTCGTCGTCGGGAAGACCGCGCGCCAGTGACTCGACCAGGCGTGAGCCTAGCCAGCCGCCGGCGCCAGTAACGAGGACTGTCGCATAGGGAAATTCGCCGCTCACGAGAACCTCCTTCAACTGTCTTCCAGGAATCGGCAGGCGTTCCGCCGCGCGAGCGCCAGGATGGTTCCTTGCGGGTTCACTCCTGGCGGTCCCGGCAAAAGCGACCCGTCCGCTAACCAAAGCTTTTGCTCGCCGTGAACGCGGCCGAAGGAATCGGCAACGCACTCCTCCCGGTTTTCCCCCAAAGGACAAGACGAAAACAGGTGGATTGTCATGAGATTCGTCCGGTCGGGAGGTAAAAAAGCCGGCAGACGATCGAGATCATTGAGGCTCGTCAGGGGCGCCAGGCCGATAACGCTTGGGTACAGAGCTTGGGCGCCGGCAGCAAAGAGACAACGGCAAAGGTGTTTCATGGCGAGGGCCAGGTCAGCCAGGTCTACTTCCGCAAGCTTGTACTGGACCAGGGGATCGCGGAAGAGCGGCAGCGAACGGACTCGGCCCCTCCCTCCTCGAATCATGGCGTAGTAAATGGCGTGGTGCCGCCAGGCGGACATGGCGCCGGCCGCGAACTCCGGATGATCGAGCATGGCCAGGGCCAGGTGAGGCGGCGAGCTGATAGAGCAGCCCAGACTGATACCTGGGGAAAACTCCTTTACCTGATGAACGGGCACCCCCATTCCGGAAAAATTGACCTCTTGGGGAAACCGGGCTACGACCTTGACGGTCGGGTGCATGTGCAGGCGACGTCCTGGCTTCATGCCCAGGCCGCTCCGCTGGAGGAGGGCGGGCGTTTGGATAGACCCGCAAGCGACGAAAACTTTGTCGGCGCGGAGGACGGAGCGCCGGCGTTGGCCAGGGGACCCCTGCTCCACGTCGATCTTCCAGCTGTCGGAACGTCGACGCAGGCGGAGAACGCGCGTGGAGGCCAACAAACGCCCGCCAGCCTGGAGAAACCGTGGCGCCAACGTTTGTGTCATCGACTGCTTGATGCCCGCCCCTGGCGCTTGTGCTGTGGGCGCGTAGGCAAACCAACGGGGAATCTCCAAGGATTTCCACCCGAGCCGGCTGGCGCCTTCGTGCAAAAGAAGAGAAGCAATCGGCGCCGCCCCTGGCATCATGGAGACGTTTAGATCCTTTTCGCACGCCGCGAAATGGGGTGTCAGGTCTTCTTCCGTCAGGGCCTCGACTTGAAAGCCCTCACGCCATTCCTGCAAGACTTCCGGCGGCGTGCGATGGTGCAAACCGCTGTTGATTTCACTACCGCCGCCGACGCAGCAACCTTCGACATAGGCAACCTTCGTGCGCCCTAAGGCGACGGTCATTCCGCCGTTGCGGTATTTCTGTACCATCTCCTCTCTGGAGAAGGCCTGACTTGAATCCAGGGACAGATGAGGGCCTTCCTCAACCAGGAGTACATCCCGCCCCGCTTCCGCAAGAAGGCAGGCCGTCATGCACCCTCCCGGACCCGAGCCCAGAACGGCGATGTCGGCGCGCAGGAAAGCGCCGTCTTGAGCGGGCTCAGGAGCGGAGATCGGCATATTGATCCGCCTGCCACCCAAAAATGGCGAGGCTCTCGTAGAACCTGATCAGGTCGCGATTGACACCGAGACGGGCGTGCTTCCATGACGCGACCTGGCGCTGACGTTCCGGCCGTCCCAGTCGATGGAAGGGCCGGCCTCGAAGCAGGCAAGGATAGGCATCGAACATCAGCGTCAGCAGTCCAAGCGGGAGGCGTAAATAGTCGGGCATTCGTCGGTATTGTCCCCGCACGAAATCGACGACCGAGTCCGCTTCGGCTTCGGCGCCTAGCCCGTGGGCTTGCAAAACCGTTACGACGATGGCACGGACGCTTCGTTCGAACCAGACCGTCACCGCTCGATGCATGGGCAAACGAGTACCTCTCGACAAGACACTTTGCATTTAGCCGCGGAGCTTGCCCCACTTGGCGTGTAATGTATGCGTTCGCATCTCGACGTCTTCATTACCGGAACCAATGGATGTCGCCATAGGTGACGCCAAAATAAATGGCCAGCCAGAGCACGATGCTGACTTGCAGCCGCACGTCTTTCAGCAGGATGCGTTCGGGCTCCTCCCCGAACTTCAGAAACAAGACTAGTCTCTTGTAGTGCATGACGGCGAAATAGACCACCGGCACCGTCATTACCATGGAAGGATTCTTGCCCCCCGAAGCGGAAAACAAGGCATAGCACACGACCGTCATTACGGAGGAGCTGCTGACCAGGTAGTCGAGGAATTGCACGGAGTACTTCGACAAGACAGGACGCTGCGTCAATTCGCTCTCGGGAATTATGCCGTTCAGCTCGGCCCGGCGCTTTGCGAATCCCAAAAACACAGTCAGGAAAAAAGTGCAGAGGGTGATCCACGTGGTCGGCAAGTCGTCGGTCGCATAGATGCCTGCCAGCAAGCGCAAAACGAACCCAAAAGCGATGCACAAGACGTCGAACAATGCCATGTGCTTGAGCCAGAAGGAATAGGCAACGTTGTTCGCGAGGTAAAGAACAAGACAGGTGAAAACCTTGGGGCCGATGAACCAGGCCCCGACGAGGGCGCTACATCCCAGAACGAGCGCCAGCGCCGATGCCAACGGCACACTGACCACGCCGCTCGCGATAGGCCGATGTCGCTTGCGCGGATGAAGGCGGTCGCGCTCCCGATCGATGATATCGTTGGCGATGTAAACCGCCGAGGAAAGGAAGGAAAAGGCGGCGACGACAGCCAGGGAAGCCAGCCAGGCGTGCTCGTCACGGAGTCGGCCCGGACCGAACAGCACGCCCGCCAGGCAGAACAGGTTTTTGACCGCCTGCCGGGGCCGGACGAGCCGGGCCAAAGCAAAGATCAGCGACGACCCAGTTGGGTTTGGGCTAGCAGGATGATCCCCACCAGAACCAGCATCAAGCCGATCCATTGCATCCACCCGAAATTCTCTTTGAAATAGTAGGCTGCCCCAAGAGAGATTAACGCGAAGCTCAGGCCAGCCAGAACCGGATAAGCGACAGATACATTGAGCGCCTCCAGAGCCTTGGCGAATACCAGCACGTTGATACCGTAGCAACCGATGCCGGCAAAAAGCCAGGGCGACAACCAGCGTTCCCACCCCGCGTTGGGGTCGATGCCGAGCCGGGATTGCTTGAGCAAAAGACTTCCCGCGCCATTCAAGACCGCTGCCACCACAAGCAAAAGCCAATCTTTCATAGTCTTCCGTCAGCCACTTAAACCAGCAGGGACTGGCTCCGCGTCTTCAAAGTGCCTGTCCCTGTCGTTTGAGGCACTTCTAATTCGGGTCGATCAGGACAGTTTTTTCAACAACCAAAGGATGCCTTCCCGGACTGGCCGCCGATGCGCGGAACCGGCCTTCTCGGCGCGCAAACGATCGTAGTTCGCGCGAAACCAGTCGTAACTTTCGCGAAACATCTCCTCGTTGGAGTAGCGGGGTTTCCAGCTCATGGCGAGGAGGGATCCGACGTCGAAATAGAAAGCCTTGTGGTACGTCAGATAATGCCAGGGAGCGAGAGGCGAAAGCCCCACCCAGTCGAGCAGGCGCAGGGACTGAATCGTCAAGGACTCCGGTAAACTCTTGACCCGGGATTGCGTGCCGGCGTAGGCGATCAGTCCTTCCAATCCTTCGCGCAAGGTTCCAAAACGATCCGTGCCCACGTTATAGACTCCCGGTTTGCCGGTGTCGAGGGCCAGCATGTAGAAGTCCATCAGGTCGTGAGCGTGAACGAACTGGAAGGGGACCTTGCCGCTCCCGATCACGTAGACGTTGCGGCCTTCGCGAATCCATTCGAAGAGAATCTGAAAGATCCCCAGCCGGCCTTCGCCCAGGATGGTGCGCGGACGGATGACGATTAGAGGCAGACCCGCCTTGTCGCAAATTTCGCGCACCGCTTCTTCGCCGGCAAGCTTGGCCCGTCCATAGATTTCAATGGGGTGAGTCGGCGTCTCGTTGGTAATGGGACACCGCTCTGGCGCGCCAAAGAGCGCGCTGGAACTCATGTGAATAAAGGCTTTCACACCGGCACGCACGGCTTCCTCGGCCGCAATCCTGCTGCCCTCGACGTTCACTTCCCAGAATTTCGTGCCGGACTTCGTGAGCGGCACCAGGGCGACATTATGATGGACCACCGTGACGCCTTGCAGCGCGCGGGCGACTCCCGCACGCTCGCGGATGTCGCATTCGACGTATTCCACGCCCGGCGGGCGCGTCGAATCTTCCCAGACATCCAGCACTCGAACCTTTTCGCCCCGCGCCGCCAGTCGGCGCACGATGAGGTTGCCGAGGAATCCGGAGCCGCCCGTAACGAGGTGCATTGCCGTCCCAGGAATCAAGATGGGAGGTCGGCCGGAATACGTTTTCCGGCCTGGCCGTAGGAGTATGTATGTCGCTTTTTGGCAAAAGGACCAGCCTGGCAATCGTAGAAAGCTACGGCGAACCCAGGATAATGACGGGGTTCTTGGCGCGGTCGAGCCAGCCGAGAAGAGTCAGAACGTCGCTCTTGGACAGGGCGACGCAGCCGGCCGTGGTGGAGTCGCGGCCTCCCCAAATGTGCAAAAAAATGGCACTACCTAGACCCGGAACGACGGGATCGGTGTTGTATTCAACGACCGCCCCGCTCTGGTAGGCCTCATCGTGACGTTTCATCAGCTCGAAGGAAGCGGCCTGAGGGGTTCCATGGACCCAGAGGTTGTATTGCGGAGACTTGGGATCATCGACCCAAAAATCGTCGTCTGTCGCTTGTCGATATTCAAGCCCCGTTTTCAAGGCCGCGTCGTAGCCGAACGCACGTCGAAGTCGAAAAACGCCCGAAGGAGTCTTGCCATCGCCTTCGCGCTTTTTCCCGACGTCCGCAAAGCCTTTGCGGCCAATGACCCCGGGCAGCGTAGCCAGCGCTTGGCTCCATCTCTGTCCATCCCGCGTCCATGCCGAAACCTCCACGTGTGTCGGAATCTGGTCATTTCTGCGAACGAGAAGCGCTTGCTCGGCATCGACTGGGACAGGAAAAGCGGGCTCGAAATGCGGCCCCGACCTCGCTTCCGAACACCCAGCCGCCAGAAGCAAGAAAAGGAGACACGCCTCCCGCCGTGGGAAACCGAAGCGGAAAAAGGCATTCGAGCGCTCGGGCAGGGCTCGAGCGGATCGCCCGACCCTTTCGGAACCCTCCAGAGCCTTGAAAGCGCCTCCGGCAGCTGCTAAAAAAGCCCTCAAGCTTTGGCGGTTTTTGGACATGAAGTCCTCTGTTTGGGCATGCACGCCTGATCTCGTTTCCTCCGACGCCATGCAGCAGACGCTCTTTGCAAGCAGCGCCTGTCAGCGTCGAGCCAACATTTTGGCGCCGACCGTTTTGGACCCATGACCTTTACTCTATCGCAAAGCCCTTTCCGTTACTCTATGCACGCGTCGTACTCCTCGCAATGCGGCCGTCTTTTTGGAAAGACATTGGCCGTTCTCGGGGTTCTTCGGCCTGGGTGAACAAAACCGCACGCCTGGAACGTTCGCGAGATGCGGAGGGTTTCGGAGCCCGCAAGTGGTCGGCCATTTGGCAGGATGCCTGGGAAATGCACGCTGCGCCACGATCCGATTTGGTTGCTTTCGTCGAGAGCCGGCGGCCGGGAAGTGCCGCGGGTTCGGCGCAGGATTCGGTCGCATCTTCATCGAGCTACCGACGGGGACGGAGTCCATCGCGTTCGAGTGACTGAAACCACGGGACCAGGTCTCTCGAAGAAACGTAGCAAGTCTCGCTTGTTCTAGGCAAGAAAGCCTAGGTAGGGCGTCACCCGGAGAAGAACTTTCCCCTCGTCCTCGAAAGTAGCCTCTTGACAACCTGGCCAGTCCCTCAAGTAAGATAGAGGGCTATTGTATCGGCTCGGGTATCTTGCCTCCTTCAATGGCGGCTTCTGGCCGCTCTTTTTGATTTCCTGCCCATTTCGGGGCCATCTTGATTTCGGGTTTTTTGATCTGGTTTTGGAAGGAATAGCCACACAATGGACGACAACCGAGACCTCTCAGCTAGCGATGACCAGCACAGTATCGAAGGCGCCACATCCATTCGTCAATTGGAAGTGGTTTGGCGTCACAAAGGGCTCGTCATATTTGCCGTAGCGGCTGGAGTCGTGCTCGGAACACTCTACTACGCGCGCAGTCCGCGCATGTTTCTTTCCGGCTGTCAGATTCTCGTCATCAAGAGAGGTCCGGAAGCCATACCCGTCTCTAATTTCAATATGAATCAGAGCGTCGCGTCGTACCTGGAAGATTACGTCGGCGTTCATTTGACCTTGATCAAGAGCCCTTTGATCATCGATGAAGCCGTCAAGAAGATGGACATTGCCAGGATGAAGACCTTCCAGGGCGCCAGCGATCCCGGGGGGGTAGTTCGAGCGGGACTGACTGCAAGTCGAGGCGGCGAGGCCGTACCCGGTTCTTCGCAACGGAGCGCTAGCAACATTATTGATTTGGGCTTCCGGGGACCTTTTGCCGATGACTGCCCCGTCATCCTGGAAGCCATGGTTGCCAGTTACAGGGACTTCCTCAATAAGTCCTACGCCGCCGTCAGCCAGGATGCCGTCGCGCTCCTCGAAAAAGCGCAGCTAACCCTTAACGGTGACCTTGCAAAATCACAGAACAATTACCTGGAGTTCAAGAAAACGTCCGAGTTTATCTCCGGCGGCAAGGGAACGAATCCCCACGCCGAACTCTTCAACGCCATCCAGGCCAAGAGGTATTCCCTGCGTCTTCGTCGCATAGAGATCGAAAAGCATTTGGAAGCATTCGCCAAAGCTCGCCAGGCAGGCAAACCGAGGGATGTTTTGATTGGCATGGCTCGCAAATTCGAATCCTTTCAGGCCACGGACCAAAGTGGAAGAGGCTTAGGCACTGGCTCAGCCATGAACGTTCCCGTGGAGATGCTTTTGCCCGTCATCTTAACCCGAGAACAACTAAAGACTACGTATGGCCCGGGCTTTCGCCTCGTACAAGAGAACGAGATGAAAGAGCGAATCATCAAGGAACTGTATGGCTCGCGCGTGCTGGGCACGGATCCCGAATCGCTGCTGGACATGCACGTTCAGATTCTAACGGAAGAGTTGCAGAACATCGACGAAATGGATCAAACTCTGGAAAAGGACCAGGACGGCGAAAAGGAACTCGCCAGGAATCTCCTCGGCGCCGAAATGGAAGAAGCAAAGCTCCAAAAGAACGTTGACGACAACCGGAAATTGTACGACACGGTGGTCGGGCGTCTGGCGGAAGTTAGCCTGGTCCGAAACGCAAGTAGTTTTGAGGCGAGACCTCTGGCGCGGCCGGGGCGCGGCTTCCAGGTGGAACCGCGCGGCAATCTCATTTTCCTTTTTGCCATCGTTGCCGGGGTGATGGTGGGCGTCGGTCTAGCTTATCTGGCGGAACTGACCGACAAGTCATTCCGTACGCCGCAAGAAATCTCGCGGAAGCTCGGGTTGCAAGTGATCGGGCACATTCCCCAGTTGCCGGACGATAATGCCGAGGCCGACCCTCTCCTACCCGGCTTGGCGTCTACGCTGGTGGCCCATCACCGTTCCAAATCACGCCCATCCGAGGCTTACCGTGCCGTCCGCACCGCTCTCTATTTCAATACCCAGGGCACGGAGCACCGCATTATCCAGGTGACGAGCCCGAACGCAGGCGACGGCAAGTCGACCATGACCGCCAATCTGGCCGTCTCCATCGCTCAATCGGGGAAAAAGGTCCTTCTCATCGATTGCGACCTGAGGCGGCCGCGCCAGGACAAGCTCTTCGGCATTGAAAGCGAAGTGGGAGCCTCATCGGTTTTGTCTGGCAATGTCGATCCCCAAGATGCTATTCGCGAGACGGGCATTCCCGGTTTGTCTGTTATGGTGGCGGGACCAAAGCCACCTAATCCCGCGGAATTACTGACGTCCTCTTCCTTAAAGGACCTACTCGAAGGCTTACGCGAGCGTTTTGACTTCGTGCTGGTCGATTCCCCTCCCATTCTGGCAGTCACCGACTCCTGCGTGATTGCGCCACGGGTCGACGGTGTCTTGCTTGTACTGAAGATCTCGAAACATATCCGGCCCGAGGCAACCCGCGCCCGCGAGATTCTTGCCACCCTGGGAGCAAACGTCCTGGGGGTCATTGTCAATGGCGTGGGCGCGGAAGGTGGCTACGGCTACGGCTATGGTTATGGCTACGGCTACGGCAAAAATGGCTACAACCGCTATGGCTACGGCTACAGCGGCTACAACTACAATAATTACTATGGCTATGGCAACTACGGCTATGGTGCGTACTCCTATGGTGGGAGCGGTAAAAACAACGCCTATTACATCGAGTCCGGCAATTCGGAAGAAGAAGTGGATTCCGAGCAGCAACTGGCGCCCCCGGCCGAGCCCGAAGCTCCTTCCCCGGGTTTTGCTCGCAACGTGTTCGGCTGGTTCCGAAGGGACCACTAACGGGCATCTCGTCGGGAAGAGTCATACTTCCTCTCTTTGAGAAGAGAGCCTCCTTGCGCGGGAATGCGCCGCTCTTCTGCTTGCTTGCTCGAGACTCCGTGGCATTTGTCTGATTCCCGGACCCCCCGCATGGCAACTCAATCCCGTTCCCTCGCAACGCCCACGCCGCGGTTGGCGATAGGCCCGCTGTATTCGGGCAACGTTGCCGTTTTTTGCCTGGCGCTCCAATTCGTCTGCCAGACGCTTCTCCTGTTTCCCGAGCTAGCGGCCTTTCGGATTCCCTTTCGAATTGCAGCTTTTGCCACCAGTTTGGCGGCCCTCATCCTGATCCCAGCCCTTGCCTCGGCAACTCCCTATCCAGGCCGGCCCCTGGGCATCATGGTACTGGTCATCATTGGGCTGAATATCCTTCAACCTGACACGGCGCTCATGGCCGGAATCGCGACGTGGTTCCTCAATCTGGCGATCCTCGCGCCTATTTTTTGGTCATCGCGCCTCGCCTTTCGCGCCAGCCACTTTCGCAAGATTCTCCTGGTTCTCTTCTTCTACCACACTTGCAGCTCCATCGTCGGGGTCTTGCAAGTTCATTATCCTGGACGTTTTCAGCCCGCTTTGTCCACTGTGTATAGCAAGCAAAGCGAAGAACAGTTGGGTGGCTTGCAAATCGTGCTTGCCGACGGCTCCCTCGTTTTTCGCCCGATGGGGCTGACCGATACTCCTGGTGGAGCAGCTTCCTCGGGCTTTTACGCTTGCCTCCTTGGAACCTGCATCCTCTTCTCGGAGCGAAGCGCTTTCCTGCGGCTCTGCGCGTTTGTGGCCCTGGGGGCAGGTCTTTTCTGTCTGTACTTATCTCAGGTCCGGGTCATGATCGTGCTTCTGGCCATCGACTGGATCGCCTTCGTGTTCCTGTTGGCCAGAACAGGCCGCGTCGGGCAAGCTGCGCGCCTTGCTGTGATGCTCGCATTTATTGTTCCGGCGATCTTCCTCTACGCATTTGCTGTGGGAGGAGAAACCGTAACCAATCGATTAATGACTTTGACTGAGGGTGGCGCCTCAGATGTCTATTACTCCAATCGCGGGCTATTCCTCGATTACACCCTGAATACTCTGTTGCCCCGCTATCCCCTGGGAGGCGGACTGGGCCGCTGGGGCATGATGTGCGCTTACTTCGGAGATCCCAACAATAGCGTTTGGGCCGAGATCCAGTGGACCGGTTGGCTTTACGATGGCGGCGTCCCCCTGATGCTGACGTATGGGATGGCCATCTTGTTCGCGATCTGGGTGAATTGGAAAGGTGCGTCGGAGAGTTCTTCCGAGCAAAGGCAGTTGTGGTTTGCCTTAGTTTTCGCCTACTCCGTGGGAGCTCTCGCCTCCACGTTCAGCGCACTCCTGTTCGCTGGCCAGGCCGGCATGGAGTTTTGGCTTATCAATGCCGCTCTCTTTCAGGCCAATACTCAAGAAGCTCACCTCGAAAGGGGGCGTCCTGTCGCCAAGAAAGCGCCATCAGACAATTCCCGGAAGCTCGTAGCCTCATTCGGCCAAAACCGGTCGGGGGCTACCAGGGCGTCACCAAATGGGGCGTTTGGTCGTCGAAAATGAACGGCCCCCTTCATAATCCCACTCTTTAATGAATCAGAATATCCACTCCACGCAATTCGCGTCGCCCGAGGCTGAATTAGCACTTTCGCACCAACCCCGGCGGCGCCTGCCATTTGGATTGTACATAGGTTGGCTCGTTTTTCTTTTGTGGCTCGGCATCGTTACGGTGCGCTACGTCAGTATCGCAGGTCTTGGCGAATTCGGCGCCACCTATGAACCAGCATACCGAATTCTTCATGGCCAAACCCAATACCGCGACTTCATCTATACGCACCCTCCCTTTGTTCATTATTCCCTGGCTGGACTCTTTCGCCTTCTTGGTACTGATGTTTGGGTTTGCAACTTACATCTTTATGCTTCATGGCTGCTATCACTCGCTGTCGCGTTCCTTTTGGCGCGCTCCCTGCATCTTGACAAATACACCACCTTGCTTGCTCTGGCTGCGGGAGCTATTCTTTCTTTTCCCGCAAACCTCAACGGACATGCATACAGTTACGTTGGCGTTGCAACATGCACTCTCGTAGCCTTGTTGCTTCAACATGGGTGCCTGTGGCCTTCGCGCAGAATGTTTTTCTTTGTCTTGGCCGGCACTCTTTGTGGTTTTTCTGTTTTCATCAAGCAGAACAACGGAGTCCTCATGGCGCCATGTGCCATCCTGGCAATCATGCTCGCCGATTACCTCAGGGCGACAAATCCGTGGCGCATCGGATTGCATGTGGCATTGTTCTCTACTGCGTGGCTGATCGGCTTTCTTATTCCTTTCATTTTCTTTGCAGCTCAAGCAGGCCCATCAGAAGTGTATCTCCAATTGATTGCCGATGGCGCGCAAGGCAAAGCAGGAAAATATGGCTTGTTTGTCCGAATGTTGCCCAAAATAGAGCTGGGATCTTTAAACAATCTCCCCGAATGGACTTCCTCTCGAAGAACCTTGGAGATCTTGTCTTCGTTCGGTTCTTATCTCGTCTTGCTGGGGATCTACCGACTCGTTCTCAAGTCGTCGCCATATTCGCCTCGCATCCGACTGGTCTCCGTGCTGTTCTTGGGAATTGGGCTCTTTATCATCATGCTGCTATGTGGGACATCGTATCTTGTCAGTGACGGCAAGCTACGCGACTTTAGGGACACTTGGCCCATCGCCAGAGGCATTATTCCATTTCCTTGGCTAGTTTTCGAATTGCTAATCGGTCTATCACGAATCCTTCTTTTTATCATCGCAGCGGACTTTCTCTTAGCAACCTTAAGGGGCAACCTCGGCGATCCTGGTCTTGCAGTCATACCCATTCTTGCATTAGGCGTGATTCTAAGCACGATTGTCAGTTCGCAGATTTACATTGCTTATGCTGGAGGGGTCGCCTCAGTATATGCTGGGTACTTCTTGGCAAGGCGGACATCGTGGCAGAACGCCCAAGTCTTTTTGTCCATGGCGGGATCTATCACGGCAGTTATTGCCACAGGTGTCTTTTTCTTCCCCCTCTTGGCATCTCCTCTGTACGAGCTCCCCATATCTTCTTCCTTCCGCCACATGTGGGCCAGGGCGCCGTATGCTTCTCGTGTTCACGACATGCTGGGAAAGATCGGGCCGCTTATTGAAGGCGAGAGGACTCTGTGGATTATGACCCGTGTTGATCCGTATTCGGCTTATGGAGGAATACCGGTCTTTTCAGTCCCCGTGTTCTATTCAGATGGGTTTGCCTCGCGGAGTGTTCCTTCTCTACTGGCTGCCTGGGAAAAAGACCCTCCGAAGATCATCGTTTATCGGCAACCGCATGTCGGTCATTTGTTGACATTCCAGCCGGGCATCGAATTCGACCGATGGATTAACGACCATTATGATTACATGACAACCGTTGAATTGGCGGCGGTGGAAGTTTTCCGAATAAAAGCAATTAAGTGAATACGGGTAGAAATACAAGCAAACACGTAAAGCACAATGGGGTTCGACTCTTGGGTCATCAACACCTTCTTTTTCAAAACCGCTCAGACCTTGAGCCGGGCGGTCGTCTCCCTGATGAGGGCACGGCCATGAACCGGTTTGTCCTGGTCAGTGGCGACTTCGTTACCACGGGCGGGATGGACCGAGCCAACTACGCGCTGGCGTCGTTCCTGGCCAGGTCGGGGCGGCCGGTTCAGCTCATCACGCACCGGGCGGCCGACGAACTTGTCGCGCTGGCCGGGGTAAGCGTTCGCGGCGTCGCCAAACCGCTGGATTCGGACCTGCTGGGTAGCTTCCTCCTGGCCAGCATTGGACGCGCCGAGGGTCGTCGCGCCGCGGCGACTGGCGCCAGGGTCGTCGTCAATGGCGGCAACTGTGACTTCCCCGACGTAAGCTGGGTCCACTACGTTCATGCCGCGTATGAGCCAGATGAGCGGGGCAGTTTCGCTCGACGGACGATTAGAGCCGTAAAGCATCGCCTGTTCGTGCGCGCCGAGCGCCGTTGTTTGGCCTCGGCCCGGGTCGTAATTGCCAATTCCGCCCGGACGAAGCGCGATTTGATGGAACGGGTTTCCGTGCCGGGCGAGCGAATCTGCGTCGTCTATCTCGGATGCGACCCCTCAACCTTTCGGCCCCCCGAATCCGGCGAGCGTGCGGACTTGCGGGCGCGCCTCGGGCTGCCGGCCAACCGGCCGCTAGTCTTGTTTGTCGGCGCCCCCGGCGACCGGCGCAAGGGGTTTGACACCCTCTTCGGCGCCTGGGGGCGGTTGGCCAAAGAACCGTCATGGGACGCGTTGCTGCTGGTGGTCGGCGGCGGCACGGACCGGCCGGCCTGGGAAGCCCGCGCGGCCGGGCTGGACCACGCGATCCAATTCTTGGGATTCCGGCGTGATGTGCCGGACCTTATGCGGGCCGCCGACGCCCTGGTCGCGCCCACCCGCTATGAGCCATACGGCCTTGGCGTCCAGGAGGCTCTCTGCTGTGGGCTACCGGCATTTGTGTCGGCCGAAGCCGGAGTGGCCGAACGCTACTCGACGGAGCTCCAGGCCTTGCTGATCGACGACCCAAACGACCCGAACGAGGTAGCCGAGCGCTTGCGTGGTTGGCGGCGCGGCGGCGAAGCACTGTCTCGAGCCGTCGCGCCACTCGGCGAAGAGTTACGCGCCTGGACATGGGACGACATGGCGGCCGAAATCGTCCGCCGCATCGAGGCAGCTCCCCAGGCGCTTTGACACTGCGTGAAGAGTCCGTGGGAACCACGCTTCGCGCGAGCGCAAAGCCAGGAAAATCCTTGATGCGGATTCTACACCTCGGCGCCGGCAAGCTTTTCGGCGGCCTCGAGAGTTTCCTGCTCACCTTGGCCGAATTCCGGGAGTTCGGCCGGCCTGCGGAACCGCATTTTTCGCTCTGTTTCCCGGGGCGCTTTCGCGACGGACTGATCGCTGTTGGTGCTCCGGTTCACGACCTCGGACCGGTGCGTTTCAGCAGGCCATGGACACTTTGGCGCGCGCGTCGGAAGCTGCGTCAGCTGTTGTCCCGCGAGCGCATTGACCTGGCTGTCAGCCACGCTTGTTGGCCGCACGCCGCGTTTGCTCCTGTCGTGCGCGCGGCTCGAGTGCCGCTGGTGTCCTGGGTGCATGACATACTTGGCGGAACCCACATATTGGAACGCTGGGCAAAGCGGACGCCTCCGGACCTGGTCATCGCCAACAGTCGCTTTACGGCCGCGAGCGTTCCAAAAGTTTTCCACGATGTCCCTTGTGAAGTGATTTACATTCCAGTAGCGTCGCGGGCATCGAGCACCCATTATGGCGATCGGACGCAAATCAGACAGGAACTTTCGACAGCGCCGGATGCGGTTATTGGCATAATCACGTGCCGATTCGAGCGCTGGAAAGGGCATCGCCTACTGATCGACGCCCTTTCGCGCCTGCGGAGCTTACCTGGCTGGGTCTGGTGGGTCGTCGGTGGAGCGCAGCGCCCTGCAGAAAAGGCTTACCTCGATGAGCTGCGCACTGCTATCGAGCAGGCGGGATTGACGGATCGGGTGCGTTTCCTGGGCATGAGGAGCGACGTTCCGCGCCTGCTTTCGGCCGCCGACATCCACTGTCAGCCGAATACAGGACCGGAACCGTTTGGCATCGCGTTCATCGAGGCGCTTGCCGCTGGTCTGCCGGTGGTCACGACCAGAATGGGCGCGGCTTGTGAAATCGTCGATGACAGCTGTGCGATCCTCGTCGAGCCCGATCGTCCGGAACAATTGGCCGAGGCCCTGGGTCGCTTGATGGCCGACCCCCTCGAGCGGCATAAGCTCGGATCGGCCGGTCCAGCTGTGGCGAAACGCTTGTGCGATCCGGCTCAGCAAATGGGCCGAATGACCGAGGCTTTCGAGGACGTCATTCAGCGGCGGCCGAAAGGGAACTGAGTTGGGAGATTCGGGTAATCCCACGGCGTCGTACCGCTGGGCCATCCTCACGGGCGAATATCCCCCGCAAGCCGGCGGCGTGAGTGACTTTACGCGGCTCACGGCCGAGCAGCTGGCGGCTGCTGGCGACGAAGTCCATGTTTGGGCGCCGCCGGCCGACCAACCGGAGTTGTCCCCTACAAGCGTCACCGTTCACCGATTGCCGGATCGATTCGGACCGCGCTCGCTTTGGCGACTGCACCGGGACCTGGCCGCCCTGCCGCGGCCATTCCGCCTGTTGGTGCAGTACGTTCCCCAGGCGTTCGGCTTCAAGGGCATGAATCTGCCGTTCGCTCTCTGGGTTGCGGGTCAGCCGATCGCTCGACCCGAAGTGCTCTTTCACGAGTTTGCCGTCTGGCCGGGCCGAGGATTGCCGTTCAAGACCAACGTCATCGGCTGGGTGACGCACGTCATGGCGACCCTGCTAGCTAACCGGGCGTCGAGGATTCTTGTTGCCACCCCAGCCTGGAGCGGAAAGCTCCGGCGTTTCGCCCCCGGCTGCCGGCCGGTGTGGCAACCCATTCCAAGCACGATTGGCGAGGAAGCGCCGGCCGAGACCGCAGAAATTCGTGGGCGCCTCCTGGGCCCCGATGGCGTGACCACCCTGGTCGGGCATTTCAGCGCCTACGGCGCTGTGATCGTCCCCGGTCTGCGGGACGCTCTCGCCGAACTACTAACACTCGATGCGGGCTTGCGCGTGGTGTTGATCGGCCGGGGCAGCGACCGCTTCCGATCTGAGTTCCTGGCCACTCACCCGCAATTTACCGCTCGTCTCGTGGCAACCGGCGGAGGAGACGCGAGCACCATCACGGCTCACATCGCCGCATGCGACGTGATGATGCAGCCGTTTCCGTCGGGTGTCACGACGCGCAATACGAGCGTGACGGTCAGCCTTGCCCTTGGCCGGGCTCTGGTCACGTCGCAAGGACCATTGACCGAACCGATGTGGCACGATGAAGGCATCGCTGTCTTGACGCCGGCGAACAACGGCCGGGCGATGGCCGAAGCGGTTGTCGGATTGGCACGTAACCCTTTGGAGCGAGTGCGGTTGTGCCAGCGCGCGGCAGAACTTTATCGGCAGCGGTTTGCGCTCGATGTGGCCGTGGCCCATCTTCGCGAACCGCCGGCAAGTGCTTGCCGGTAATGAACGCGAATCTGGACCACGCCTCGGGCGCTCGCGGAGAAAAGCCTGTCCTGTTATCCCTTGCCTGGCTATAACTTCTTGTATCAGCCCTCGTTATCTTGCGGTGCTCTCATCCGCCGGAACGAGCAATCTGAGAGTTACCTTGCACTGCTTCAATAAACTTTTGCTCTCCACACCTACGATCGTAGGGGATCGTTCGGATAGGTTAGCAGCCTGATCAACAACACTGAATTCCATCTCCTCTGGTTCGCCCAGAGCCAGATAATCTATTCGCGAGGGAGGCCTGTCATGATGGGTGTAAGGGTGCCCAACGTCAAGCAAGTTGCCAAGGATCTTCTCGAATCCAGGCGCTGGCCCGAGCGGCCGCAAACGATCAACTTCGAGATCACGGCCGCTTGCGATGCGCGTTGCATTCACTGTCCGCGTTTGGATATGGACAGGCCCATGAAGGCAATGGCCATGCCTCTTTTCCAGCGCATGGTCGACCAGGCGGCGGAGCTCGGCGTGCCTTTCCTCTGCCCCAATGGATATGGAGAAATCTGCACCCTTCCTCTGGAGGCCCTGGAAACGTATTTCGACTACATTACCTCCAAGTCGCGTGAAACCCGCATTCTGATCAACACGAATGGCAATCGAATGACGGAGGATCGGATCGCCATTTTCCTTCGCCATAACGTTCATCTCGTAAACATCACGATTGACGGTGCGACCGCCGAAACGGCAGAATCGATTCGGAAGAATCTGAAGTTCGATCAGATCGAAGCCAACATCAAGAGCCTCGTTACCATGCGCAACGCACAGGGAAAGAGGGAGCCCAAGGTGCGTGTCGGCATGGTGGCGATGGAGCAAACCGTTCCCGAATACGATCTGCTGGTGCAACGCTGGCAAGGTATCGCCGATTTTATCGGCATGGGCGGTTTCTCTAGCCGGCTTACCAGCGTGCAGGAAACTCCTGGGCCAGCTCTCGTACAACTGGGAACGAATTCCAACCACCATAAGCATGCTCCTGCATCGGCATGCGTGCTGCCTTTTCGGGACTTGAACATTTGGGCTGACGGCAAGGCAGTCCTTTGTTGCGAGGACTGGAATGAAGAGTACGTAGTAGGAGATTTGAACACTCAAACCCTCGATGAAATATGGCATGGTCCCGAAATGTCGCATGTTCGCCGCAAACACATGGAAAAGAAAGGAAACGCCATTTCCCTCTGCGCCAAATGCAATGCCTGGCAACAACCAACTTGGGGTGCAAGGCTATGGAGCTGAATTCCGCAGCCCTCCCTCGCTGAATAGAACCTCCGCAGTCTTCGTTGTCCCACCAGGAATTGGACCGAACAAAGGTCAGCAATGATTTGGCGGGCTCACCTGAGAAAAAGCTGGCACGCGTGACCGCTATCCTGGGCATTTCCGCGTTCTATCACGACAGCGCCGCGGCCCTGGTCGTCGACGGCGCAATCGTGGCCGCGGCCCAGGAAGAACGCTTCACTCGCAAAAAGCATGATCCAAGTTTTCCCACTCAGGCGATCGCTTATTGTCTGCGCGAGGCCGGACTTCGGCCCGAACAGCTAGATTACGTTGCCTTCTACGAGAAGCCTCTGGCCAAGTTCGAGCGACTGCTCGAAACCTATGTCGCCTTCGCACCTAGCGGTTTTCGCAGTTTCGTGACGGCCTTGCCAGTCTGGCTGAAGGAAAAACTGCACCTGCGCCGTGTCCTCCGTCGAGGCGTGGGGGAATCCTTTAAAGGGCCGCTAGTTTTTTTGGATCACCACGAGAGCCACGCCGCCAGCGCCTTTTTTCCGAGTCCGTTCGAAGAGGCTGCGATTCTGACGATCGACGGCGTCGGTGAATGGACCACGACCGCAGCCGGGTTTGGCGAAGGGAATCGAATCGAGCTGACTCGCCAGCAGCGTTTCCCGCATTCGTTGGGACTGCTTTACTCCGCCTTCACGTACTATTGCGGCTTCAAGGTCAACAGCGGCGAATACAAGTTGATGGGCTTGGCCCCTTTTGGCCGCCCTGTTTATAAGGAGCTAATCACCGAGCGCTTACTCGACCTCAGGCCCGACGGCAGCTTCTGGCTGGACATGCGTTATTTCGACTACTGCCAGGGCCTGAGGATGACCAACGGCCGCTTCCACAATTTATTCGGTGGTCCGCCACGAGAACCCGAATCACAATTGGAACAGCGGCACATGGATCTGGCCGCGAGCATCCAGGCGGTAACCGAGGAGATCATGCTGCGGATGGCGCGGGAAGTGCACAGGCAGCATCCATGCAAGAACTTGGTATTGGCGGGAGGCGTGGCTCTCAACTGCGTGGCCAACGGCCGGCTCCTCCGCGAGGGGCCGTTTGCGGCGCTCTGGATACAGCCCGCAGCCGGTGATGCCGGTGGGGCCCTCGGAGCGGCGCTCTTCGTCTGGCATCAGTTGTTGAAGCAGGCCCGGCAACCCAAGCCAAAAGACGCGCAAAGGGGGAGCTTCCTCGGACCTCGTTATTCTTCTGATGAAATCGAGCGTTTCCTCGGCGAAGCGGACGCGCCCTTTCGGCATTTCGCGCGGGAAACCGATCTGCTAGAACACGCGGCGGGGCTCCTGGCCGAGGAGAAGGTCGTGGGCTGGTTCCAGGATCGGATGGAATTTGGCCCTCGCGCCCTGGGGGCGCGCAGCATCCTGGGCGATGCGCGCTCCCCTCGAATGCAGGCCGTTATGAACATCAAGATCAAGTTCCGCGAAAGCTTCCGTCCGTTCGCCCCCTCGATCCTGGCAGAGCACGCCGCCGAATGGTTCGACATGGAACCGGAACAGGAAAGTCCGTACATGCTCCTTGTGGCCCCCGTGCACACTGCTCGCCGGACGCAGATTCCGGGCCAAGATCAACGGCAGATGGAGAATGATCCGGACCTGCGCCGGCGGGTCAACGTCGTTCGCTCTTCCGTCCCGGCCGTGACGCACGTCGACTACAGCGCCCGAGTCCAGACCGTGGATGAGGAGCGCAACCCGCGCTTTTATCGCCTTCTGCAGGCATTCCGAAAGCTGACAGGCTGCCCGCTGCTGGTAAACACAAGCTTCAACGTGCGCGGCGAACCGATCGTCTGCACGCCGAAGGATGCGTTTCGCTGCTTCCTTGCCACGGAGATGGACGCTCTGGTTTTGGGCGATTTCGTGCTGCGCAAGGACAGCCTCAAGGAGAGCGCTATTAGCGCTGCTCGCGAAGAGTATCTCGCCCCGTTTCCGTTGGATTGACGATCAACAGACCTTGCCGCAGGCAAAATAGGAATCTCGTGAAGCGCCCTTTCCGCCTGCTATCGCTAGGTCACTCGTATGTTGTGGGCGTCAATCGCAGGCTACCGCAAGAAATGAGTAAGATCGCCAACGGCGCCTGGGAAATCACGACGGCGGCGCCTCGATACTTTCACGGCAGCAAGGATCTCCGGCCGGTTACCCTGGAAACAGAAGCATCTGAACCGACTCCCGTGGTGGGGCTGCCTGCGTACCTGACCTCCCGCGTCCACGTGTTCCTCTATGGACGACGGCTGCGCTCGCTGCTGGCGAGCGGTTGGGACTTGGTTCACTGCTGGGAAGAACCATACATCCTTGCAGGAGCCCAGGTGGCATGGTGGTTGCCTCGCGGAACCCCGCTGGTGTACTGCACGTTCCAGAACTATTCCAAGCGGTATCCGCCCCCTTTCAACTGGTTGGAGCGCTACGCCATGGCGCGTGCGGCCGGCTGGATTTGTTTCGGGTCAACGGTGGCCGTGGCCCTTTCCGGTCGGCCCGGCTATACCGAAGTGCCCATGCGGCTCATTCCTGCCGGCGTGGATATGGAGGCATTCCGACCCGATCCCGCTGCGCGCGTGGCCACGCATCGGGAATTGGGTTGGGCCCCTGACGGCCCTCCCGTGATCGGTTGCTTGGGCCGTTTCACTGCGGAGAAAGGGCTCTCCCTCTTGATGCGTGTGCTCGACCGTTTGACCGTGCCGTGGCGAGCACTCTTCGTCGGCGAAGGGGTTATGGAAGGTTCGTTGCGGCAATGGGCGGCGGGGCACGGCGATCAAGTGCGCGTCTGCACAGGTGTTCGCCACGCGCAGGTCCCACGCTACCTCAACGCCATGGATATCCTGTGTGCCCCGAGCCAGACCATGCCGAACTGGCGCGAACAATTTGGCCGAATGCTTGTGGAAGCCTTCGCATCCGGAGTGGCGGTCGTCGGTAGCGACTCCGGCGAAATCCCCTACGTGATTGACGACTGCGGCCTGATCGCCGGCGAGAAAGACGAAAAGGGCTGGCACGAAGCTCTGACCGCCCTGTTGGAAAACCCCGCGCGCCGGGCTGAACTGGCCGCCTGTGGCCTTGAGCGCGCGCGTCAGCGCTATGCCTGGCCGGTCGTGGCTCGCCAGTACCTCGATTTCTTCGAGGAACTTCTTACCAAACAAGGAAAGAACTCAAATAATCTGTAAACCGGAACGGATGGCGCCTTTTTCAACTTGCCATGGCGCGATAAAGTGACTCTTTCGCGCTCCCGAAAGCATTCGTGGGAACGCACTTCTTGACAGGTGGTCGAAGAAAGACTGGAAGCACCTTTGCGTTGGTCCGATATTCCCTTTAAGCCGTCTTCCCGAACGTTGCGCCAATTCGCCGGGCTCTGGACCGGCGTTTTCTTGCTGCTTGGCGCCTGGCAAGGTGTGTACCTTGAGCGCTGGAAGTTGGCCGTCGCATTTGCCGTCGTCGCTCTGACGGTCGGGCCGCTTGGCCTGGTTTGGCCGAGGCTGATCCGGCCGGTCTACGTCGGAGCCCTGGTCCTGTCCTTTCCGCTTAACTGGGTCGCTTCGCATCTTGCTCTGGCAAGTTTCTTTTACGGTGTTCTTACACCTTTGGGAGTCCTCTTCCGCCTGGCAGGCCGTGACGCTCTTTGCCTCAAAAGGCCAATTAACCGCGACACGTACTGGATCGCCAAGGCGCCGGCCCGGGATGGCCGGCGTTATTTTCAGCAATTCTGACCGGTAAGAGCAGCTTGGAACCACGGATCGAGAAGCCCTAGCCATGAATGTCGATCAATCCTCTCCCTTGACTCACGAGCTCTCCTCCACGGCCCGTTCTGATGGCGCCGCCACGGTCGAGCTGAGCGTGATCATGCCTTGTCTGAATGAAGCGGAGACCCTCGAAACGTGCATTCACAAGGCGCAACGGTTTCTACAACAGACAGGAATCTCCGGCGAAATCGTCATCGGCGACAACGGCTCAACCGACGGTTCGCAGGAGATCGCACGCCGCAACGGCGCTCGCGTGATTGATGTGCCGTTGCGCGGCTACGGCATGGCCTTGCACTACGCCTCCCAGGCAGCGCGCGGCAAATATCTCATCATGGGCGATTCGGACGACAGTTACGATTTTTCCGATCTAATGCCTTTCGTTGCCAAGCTCCGCGATGGCTTCGACCTGGTCATGGGTAATCGCTTCCTGGGCGGCATCAAGCCCGGCGCCATGCCCTGGAAAAACCGATACATCGGCAATCCCATTCTCAGTAAGGTCGGCCGGATCCTCTTTGGCTGTCCTGTACGCGATTTCCACTGCGGTTTGCGCGGGTTATCGGCCGAGGCATTTCAGAAGATGGAGTTGCGCACCAGCGGCATGGAATACGCCAGCGAAATGGTGATCAAGGCCACCTTGCTGCGGATGAAGATCACCGAGGTGCCCACCACGCTCAGTCCGGACGGCAGATCGCGCGCCCCGCATCTCCGTCCCTGGCGCGACGGCTGGCGACATCTTCGCTTCATGCTGCTGTTCAGTCCGCGCTGGCTCTTCCTCTATCCGGGTCTCCTCTTGATGCTCTTGGGCCTTGCTGGGTTTGTTTGGCTGTTGCCCGGCCCGCGCCGCCTGGGACCAGTAACGTTGGATGTTCACTCGTTGCTCTACGCTGCTTTGGCGATCTTGCTTGGTTTCCAAATGCTGGCGCTGGCCCTGTATACGAACGTCTTCACCACCCGCGAAGGTATGCTCCCGCGCAGCCTCCGCTTAAAGAGATTTCTAAAATACGTGCGCATGGAGATTGGCCTCCTGATCGGTTTCGCCCTCTGGACAATCGGGATCATTAGCTCTTTGGCGGCGCTGGAATTGTGGAGCCGGGAATCATTTGGACCCCTCGATCCGGTCCATACGCTACGACTAGTGATCCCGGCGATCTTGGCCGTTGCACTGGGGTCCGAGATCATCCTTGCGAGCTTCTTTCTTGGCGTCTTGATCAACCTGCCCACCTTGAGGAACACCCAGCAATGAAGAGGCTCGATCGTTTCCTGCAACGTTGGCGGATCGCGAAGACGCGTCCTTACATCGTGCCCGGCGCTCGTGTCCTGGACATTGGCTGCGCCGATGGCGAGCTCTTTCGTCTGGTCCCCGGAATCGGCGAAGGCGTCGGCATTGATCCGGATTTGCCCGAATCCGCGCCGAAGTTTCCCCATGCGGTCTTGATCAAGGGATTGTTTCCCGACGCGCTGCCTGATCGGCGTCCCTTTGATGTGATCACGATGCTCGCCGTACTGGAGCACATTCCCACCAAGGACCAACCCGAGCTGGCCCTTAATTGCGCCCGTTACCTGAAGCCAGGCGGGCATTTGGTGATAACGGTCCCCTCACCCCGCGTTGATGCCATCTTGAATGTACTACGATTCCTTCGGCTCATTCATGGAATGTCATTGGAACAGCACTACGGGTTTGATCCGAGAGACACGGCCAAGATCTTCCCCGTCGATGGGGTGAAACTTCTTGAGACACGGACGTTTCAGCAAGGGCTCAACAACCTGTTCGTGTTCCATCGGCCGGCGGTCGAACAACCCGTGCATGCGTCGCACGTCGTCCTCAAAGCGGACGACAAACATGCCGGGTCTGGCTTCCGCGGCAGCGCGCTTGGTTAATCGCGCCCTTCGCCGGCGGCGGCCAAGTAATCGGATCTGAATGTCCGCTGTCAGCTCGCAACCGCGTGCACCTCCTTCTGTGAATCTCCTCCTGGCATCGAGAGAAATGTCTTCCCTAAGACCCCAAGATTCTTCAGGCCTTGCTGCGCCTGACGCAACGTTCGGCCCGGCCCGAGACTTCGGACTGCTCAAGCGGGTATCCCCGGGCTTGGTCCTGTTTCTGCTCGCCTTCCTGACCGCTCTCTTGGTCATGCCAGGAACCTGGCCTCCGGTTTCGGACACGGCGCTCCGGTACCAAGTCACGGCCTGGCTTTGGACCTCGCATACTCCCGATCAGGGCATTCCCGGCCGAGGTGGTATGCTGTGCCCCCTTTACGGAATCGGCCAAAGCCTTGTGATGCTGCCCGCGGATCTCGTTGCTTCGCCCTTTAGTGCCGACCTGGGTAAACGATTTTTTCTGGTCAGCTATCTTACCTTTCCTCTTGTGAACGCCCTCGTCGTGTGGGTTGGCTATCGCCTGCTCTTGGCGTTTGCGTTCACGGTTCCCCAGGCGATCGCGGGCAGCCTGGCGCTGTTGTTCGGCAGCACCTTCCTCTGGCACTGCCAAAACAACCAGGAGAATAACCTCTTGCTCCTGAATACGACGATCGGGTTCCTGTTCTTCCTCCGGTATACTCAGGTACCGCGCAAATACTACTTGGCGATAGGAAGCCTGGCACTTGGCTTCAATCTCTTGGTTCGTTTGACGACTCTGGCGGACCTCTGTTGCGTCCTGGTTTTCCCGGTGGTCCTCGAATCATTAGCCGGCCGGCCCTTCCGGGCCTGGTCGACCCGTTGTTCCCGTTACCTGGCTGATTTTTTCCTGGTCGGCGCACCGGTAATCCTTGGCTTCTTGGTCCTCGACCGGCTGTATCAGTATGTCCGCTTCGGCACGCTTACCGATACGTACATCGGCCGTTGGGCCCAGGGCATACGGTCTGCGGACCCCAGTCTACCCGCCAGTTACCCCTTTTCCGGCTCTTTCCTCGAGGGGTTTTTCGGCCCCTTGATCTTCCCGAACAAATCGGTCTTTCTTTACGACCCCCTTTTCACGCTGGCTTGCATTGCGATGTTCGCAACGTGGCGCCGGTTGTCCCAACCATTAAGGGCTCTGTTTATCTGCGTGATCCTCTTGCTTTTCGGAACAATTTCGGGCTATGCCCGCCTTGTATTTTGGAGTGGAGAGACATCGTGGGGCGACCGTTACGTAACGACTCCCGTCTTCCTGGGAGCATTGTTCGCAGTGCCTGTTTGCTTGAAATACACTCGCCTCTTCCTGAGGAGTCAAACGCGGTTGGCCATGCACTCTTTGCTGGCCCTTATCATTTGCATGCAGCTGATTTCGCTGCTTTGGCCATCTTGGGTCGAAAGAATTCAAGCAGTGCAACACCCAAAGGATCCAAGCGAACAGGAAGCCTATTTTCATCTCGGGATGCGCGTGCAGAACATCGCAGCCAGGTTGACCGGCAACTGGTACAACTGGGGACTTAACCACTCGCGCAGCGGCGACGAAGTGGGGCCGCACCCGGTATTTCTGATACCTTTTGCCACAAGCCAACACCTTTCAGCCGCCCGTCTGCTCACAATTAAAGGAGCTTGGTTCGCCGCCTTGGCGCTCGTTTTCGGATGTCTCCTGTGGCTCCGCAAACATGCGCGGCTGGCAGATGCCATTGATGCCTCGCGTGGACATGCTTGCAATTAGTGCTCTCGAAGCACCGCGCGGTGGCGGCGCCTTTTGGAGAAAATCGTTGCAGCCATTCCTACGCGCAGGTAGGCTTTATCGTCGCGGATGCAGCCGAATGCCCAGGCGGTGTCCACCTTGCAGAGATTAGATCACAGCCTGTCGAGAAGTCCCTGATGCCGTCCCCTTCCGCCCCGCGCATTCTCATCTCGCTCGCAACTTATAATGAGCGCGAAAACCTGGCTGGCCTACTTCGGGAAATTCGGATCCACTCGCCGACTTGCGCGATCCTGGTGACCGACGACAACTCGCCGGACGGCACGGGCACAATCGCTGATGAGCTCGCCGGCGCCGATCCGCGCATCCATGTGCTGCACCGCGCGGGCAAATTGGGACTGGGAACCGCCATGCTGGCGGGCTTGCGTTATGCCATGGAGCAAAACTACGATTGGTTCGTGAACATGGATGCCGATTTTAGCCATCACCCGCGCTATCTGCCTCAACTCTACGAAGGCATGATCGACAAGGACATCATGATCGGGTCGCGCTACATTCCGGGAGGCGGCACTGCGGGCTGGCCCATGTCGCGTCGCTTGATGAGTCGAGGAGTCAATTTGCTTGTCCGCTGTCTTATGCGCCTTCCTGTCCGCGACGCCAGCGGCGGCTATCGCTGCTACCGGCTCGCCCACCTGCGAAATGTTAATCTCAGTGGCTTCCTTTCGCTCGGCTATTCCTTCCAAGAAGAATTACTCTATCGCTGCTACCGGGCTGGCGCCCGCATAGGCGAAACTCCGATTCTGTTCGAGAATCGCAAGGAAGGTAGTTCCAAGGTTAATACCTGGGAAGCGCTGCGGTCCATGTTCGTTCTCCTGCGACTCGGGCTCACATCTCTCTTCCGGCTCGATGGTCCCAAAGAAGCTCTTAACGCTAAATAGCATAAGCTGACAGCTGTTCTGAGCCTGGATCGCAATCCGGTGTGTGACCCGCTTGACCGACAGGGAGCGCGGACCGGTCAATTAACCTGTCGTGAGGCAAAACAGGTAAGGGGTCGAGGGTGGTCTTGATGAAAGAACTGATTGCATTGGGCGCGGTGATCACCTGGGCATTCTTGCTCGGTGTCACTTCGTTGCTTCACAGGCCAGAGCAATTATATTCATCAGACTATCTGTTCGGAGATCAAGGAGTGAACTTGCTCGTCGCCGATACGATCACCTCCGGTGGTCTACCGTATCGGGATGTTGCGTACCCGTACGGGCCATTACCCATTTATATCTACGCGGGATTAACTGAGTTGTGTGGGAATCGCATCCCTACTTACTATTGCTACATGTTGGTATGGAGCCTTCTACATCTTGCACTACTGTATTTGGCGGTCCGGCGCTTTTGCTCTCGACTAGTCACCAGTATTGTCGGCGTTCTGGCATTCGTGCCGACGATGCTCATCCCCGGCGCCATGGTCGGCGGGTATGCCAATGCAGCCTACATTCCCGTCGAACGTTGCCTGCTCACCGCACTCGTGTTGGTTTACGTCGCTCCTTCGCGGCGATCATATGGTCGGGCCACCCTGATAGGTCTGTTTCTCGGCGCCTTGCAGTTCACCAAATTCGGCGGTTGCTTTTTCGTTGGCGGGGCGATAGTCATTCTGGACCTTCTGTTACTCCGAGCAGAGAAGGAAGGCAGCCGCAATCATACCCGATGGATCAAGATCAGCTTGACGACCCTGGCCGCCTTCGTCGCTGTTGAGTTCGTTCGGGCCGGCTTGGCGTTTTCGTTCTTGAACTCCGAAATCGCCTGGGATGTGGTCTGGCCCACCTTCGCAGCACGGGCTTATACGACCCTTTCCCCCGACACAAGGCGACCCGGGTGGGTCAACCTCTCGTATTTCCTGGGGCAGCAGCTCACGGCCTTTGTCGGGCTGATCTTTTCCGTCATTGGACTGGCTCATCTCGCCTTGCTGACGCGCTCCAGCTCATTTTCGGACCCTTCTCCTCGCGGCGATGAGGCAGCTCTGCTCCTCCTGCCCTTGTTTTATTGCATTTCCGCCGCGGCATATTTCGGGCACGTCCACACGTATATCCAGTATGCTTGGTGCTTGATGCTCGCGATACCGTACGCTCTCCCACGGCTTGGGATCGCGGCGAAGGCGATCACCACTGTGGTCGCACTTCCCTGCGCCCTGCTCATGTTGAAGTCCGTGCTTTTCAGCCCACTACCGCCCGACGTCGCACCCGTGCGCCTTCCCAACGGGGATACTGTTTTCACCGATCCGCCAACATCAATGGCGATCGAAGGCATTGAGCGCGAGTGCGAACGACTACGTCTCCAGGATGTCTCAGGCCAGCGGAACAAAGTGCTGATACTTCCTCAAGGCGCCGGCTACCACTACTATTTTCACTATCCCCGGATCTCGCGCAACGTCTGGTATATCAATTACTACTTCAGACCCTATGACGGACCGGCTTTCCTTGCTGCACTCGACACCACGCTGGCCATCGTTTTTGTCGGTACCGACGACAAATACATCGATAATCCTTTGGTCTTCCCGCCAGATATCGCGCAGGCAATACGCTCTCGGTTAGGTCCTCCCGTCGCCGTGACCCCACATTGTTCGGTTTTCCCCGTTCGGTAATCGTCGAAATGCAATGGGCCGCTGCCATAATGCATTCGATCTGGTTATGCACCGGGCAGGCGCTCAAGGTAATGGGAGGCTACGTTTAAATGGGTTCAAGCGAGACTCGGGTTGTTGATGATCCCCAATTTCAATTAGTCAATCACTCTGCCGGGGCAGGGCGACTTCCGGGCTTGGACGGTCTGCGTGCCATTGCGGTCCTATTGGTTGTGCTCATGCATTTTTGCCCGAGTTCTGCCTCAGGGTCCCTATGGGACAAAGTGGTTGACAACGGCGGATTTGGCGTCGAGGTTTTTTTTGTACTCAGCGGATTCCTTATTACTCACCTGCTCCTTCGCGAGGAGAAGGCCGCCGGCCGGATATCCATTCGGCTTTTTTATGCTCGAAGGGCTCTTCGTATTCTCCCTCCCCTTGTTCTCTACCTCGCCTTCCTCTATTTGGCATGTATGGCGGGAGCCATTGAAGTACCAATTACCGACCTGTTTGCAGGGCTGTTATTCTGCCGTAATTATGTAGGAACTTCTCTGGAAACTGGTCATCTCTGGACACTGGCCATTGAGGAGCAATTCTATCTCCTCTGGCCAATCACATTAGTTCTCATTAAGTCTGTTCGTTTCCGGCTCCTCTTCACCGCTGGATTCGTTTGCCTCTCGCCATTCTGGCGTCACTTGACTATCCGCCTGGCTTCTGATCCTTCTGCCATTAATCAGCTTAGAACCGACCTGCGAATTGAACCGCTAGCGATCGGGGCCCTGCTGGCGCTGCTTTTATCCATTCCACTCGCGAGGGGCTTCCTCACTCGCCCTTTCATTCGAGGACTCTGGATTGCGGCCCTAGCAATGGTCTTCTTGTGTGCCGTCCTGCTGACTAACACATTAGATGTGCCGATTATGCGGGCTTTCACCCCCACGTTGTCTTGGGTTTGTGTCGCTGCCATTATCAATTGCTCGATTCATGATCCCACGGACTGGCTAACGTCAATGCTGGAGCTAAGGCCACTTGTTTGGCTCGGTACTCTTTCCTATAGCCTTTACCTGTGGCAACAACCTTTCGCCCCTTATGTGGGAGGAGGCGCAAGCCCAGCTTGGTTCCGGGAGTCTCCTATAAACCTGTTGTTTGCTTTCAGCCTCGCTGTCTTTAGCTTTTACTGCGTTGAGCGGCCGATTTTCTCACTCCGGAGCCGGCTGAGACAGGAATCGTTACCTTAGTTTAACCATGTTCTAAGGGGTAAAGGAAGACTTTTAGACACCCAACTACAATAACCGAACAATAAGAAATGCTGAGTTGTGCTTTTCGGGTGAACGGTTGCTCCGCGGATTCTATATGCCAGCTAGCCTCCAATGCCGCCTCGCCGCCGAGGATTTGGATCATGTCCTGACCCATACGCGCGACCTGTGGGAGGGGCTGCGCGGGCAGAGGCTCTTCATCACGGGCGGGACAGGATTTGTGGGCACCTGGCTCCTGGAAAGCTTCCTCTGGGCGAACGCGCATCTGAATCTAGGCGCACATGCAGTGGTTCTGACGCGCCAGCCGGACAAGCTTGCCGGCACGAGACCTCACCTTCTGGGCTTGGCCGATTTATCGTTCTGCCAGGGGAGCATCCACGACTTTTCGTTGCCGCCAGGTCCGTTCTCCCACGTCATCCACGCTGCGACAGACGCGTACAATCCCCCCGCGGGCGCCGATTTGGTTGCGCTTTTCGATCGGGATATTGCCGGCACCCGTCGGTTGCTCGATTTTGCCGTCAGCTGCGGGGCGCGGCGTTTCTTGCTGACCAGTTCCGGGGCGGTATATGGCCGCCAACCCACCGACGTTTCGCACCTGTCCGAAGAGATGCCTTTTGCTCCCGACACCACGAACACGGATGCAGGTTACGGTCACGGCAAGCGGATATCTGAATGGCTCTGTGCCTCGTATGCCCGGTCGTGCGGTTTAGAAACCACGATCGCGCGCCTGTTCGCTTTCGTCGGGCCGTATCTGCCGCTCGATGCCACCTACGCCGTCGGCAATTTCGTGGGTAACGGGCTCCGGGGGGGACCGATTCGAGTCGGCGGGGACGGCACCCCCTGCCGTTCTTACCTTTACGCGGCCGACCTCGCGATCTGGCTCTGGACGATTCTCATTCGCGGGAAGCCAGCGCGTCCTTACAACGTGGGCAGCGACCAGGTCGTGACGATCGCGGAATTGGCTGCGAACGTAGCCGCCTGCTTTGTGCCAAAGCCCGAAGTCGTAATCGTCAGGGAACCGAAACCGGGGGCGCCGGCAGAGCGCTACGTGCCTGCCGTGGCCCGAGCGAGAAGTGAGCTGAATCTTGAGGTGTGGGTTTCGCTGCCCGTGGCCCTGCACAAGACAATCGCTTTCGCGCAAACATCGAACCCAAAATAAGTTGCGCTCTTGCTCGTGGTAGAAGAATGGCCAAGGTTGTGGCGTTTAACTCCTGCCACTTGCATTTAACTCCTAGCCACTTTTTCGCCATTTGGCAAAAGTTAAAATTGCCACAAATCGTTATTCACTTTAGATTTGCAGCAACCATATCTTACTTTTGCCACTTCGCCAACTTTGCCAAGGGTTGGCGAAGAGTTGCAGTCCGGGGAAGACGGCCGGCCGCGACCAGGGAGAACTTGCCGACCGTCTTGGCCCAACATAGAAAATGAGAACCCCATGGGGTCGGCATCTGGATTGAGACGAAGCGCCCAAGGCGAGAATCCAGCGGGCCGGGCCAACCCGAGTACGATCCATCCGCCGCCTCGGTCGTCGGCGAAACTCTAGACCACTCGCGGTGTTCAGTTTTTTCTTGCCATACGGGGACAAGCCTTTAGAATCGACCCTGGCCCAACGGAACGGGCGTGGGCCGAACGGAAGAGGTCGACCGGGCCATTCTCCACGTCCCAGGCCGATATCGCCTCTCCGATTGATGCCGAACCGGGCCCTGCGGCGCCTGGTTTGCTCGCGGCATTTGTCGGCATCGAGGACGAACCTCCTTGCGCAGCCGAGGTTGGCGTGTTGGCTCTTCCACGAGCGCGGGCTCCGCGGAGTCAAAGCGCCCGATCAAGGATGATCCACGATGGCAGGATGCCACAATCGTTTTTTGAGGTTTCCCCGCAGGTGGTTGCATGGTTCATGCAACCCACGGGGACGAAGTCCGCGCGGGTTGTCAGGGGTTTTGAGAACGGTTGGGAATGATGGAAGCCGATACCACGACTGCACCTCCACCTGCCTCTCTGGCGATAGAACCAGGGTTAGAGCCGAGGCAGGAAAGCCTCGCCTTCAGAACCGTCATCGAGCCGGCCTCTGCCCGATTCAGCCTGAACTTTCGCGAGTTGTGGCGTTACCGCGATCTCTTGCAGTTGTTGGTATGGCGGGACATCTCCGCGCAGTATCGTCAAAGCCTGGTAGGCTTTGGCTGGGCACTGTTCAAACCCTTGTTTTCTCTAGCTGTCTTCGTCTTCGCATTCGGCTTCGTCGCCGGAGTAACGGTCCAAGGGCTGCCCTATAGCGTTTTCTGTTTGAGCGGCATGGTGCTCTGGTCGTATTTCGGCAACAGCCTGACGCTTTCGAGTCTTAGCGTGGTCGCTAATGGCCCGCTCCTCACCAAGGTCTATTTTCCCCGATTGATTCTTCCCTTGACCGGGCTGCTGAGCAGCCTGATCGAGTTTGCGATCCAGCTGGTTGTCCTTTTTCTCTTGATGGCCTTTTACCGGCTTTGGCCCGGCTGGGGTGTCCTCTTGTTACCCGTACTGGTTTTGGGCTGCATGGCTTCAACGTTATCCGTCAGCCTGTGGTTGACCGCGCTCAATGTTCGTTTTCGTGACGTCGGCCACGTGGTCCCCTACTTCGTTCAGATGGGAATGTTTCTGACACCCATTCTGTACCCGCTCAGTAGGTTTCCAGTCAAGCTACAGGTTTTGGCATCGCTGAATCCCATGACCGGCGTGGTGGAAACATTTCGGTGGGCGCTTTTGGGCATGGCTGCTCCGGATTGGGGCTTGGTAAGTCTCTCCTTTCTTGCAGTGGCTTTGTTATTGGGGAGCGGACTGGTTTTCTTTCGTCGCGTCGAAAAAACTTTTGCCGATGTGATATGAGCAATTTGGAATAGCCATGTCGTTTGCGATTCGAGTCGAAGGATTAAGCAAGCGTTATAAGTTGGGAATGACGCACAGCGGCTCTGTAAAAGACCTGGTGAGTACCGCCATGCGCCGGATTCTCCGGCGGCCAGATCCGGTTCCTTTAGGGAGCCGGGCGGCGCCTTCGCCCGAATGTCTCGATGATGATGGTCGCTTTTGGGCATTGCGCGACGTCTCATTCGAAGTAAAACCAGGGGACATTTTCGGGATAATCGGCCGCAACGGGGCCGGCAAATCGACCCTGTTGAAGATTTTGAGCCGGATTACGGCGCCTACTCATGGCCGCGTGGAAATGAACGGACGTGTTTCCAGTCTCCTCGAAGTAGGCACCGGCTTTCACCCCGAACTCAGTGGACGGGAAAATGTATTTTTGAACGGGGCACTCCTTGGCCTGACCAAATCAGAAATCCGCAAGAAATTTGACGATATCGTTGCCTTTGCAGAAGTCGAACAATTCATCGACACTCCGGTCAAACGGTATTCCAGCGGCATGTATGTGCGGTTGGCATTTGCGGTTGCAGCCCATTTGGAGCCGGAGATTCTGATCGTCGACGAGGTGCTGGCGGTCGGAGACAGCGGATTCCAAAAAAAGTGCTTGGGTAAGATCGGAGAGGTTGGCCGCGACGGCCGAACCGTGCTGATTGTTTCTCATAATATGCCCGTGATCTCGAATCTGTGCCAGAGGGCTATGCTGTTAAAGGCGGGCACAATTCATTCTAACGGATTGCCGATGGAAGTGATTTCCGGCTACCTAAAGAGCAATGCTTCCTCCACGGGAGAGATTCTGTGGCCAAGCCCGACCAGCGCTCCAGGCAATGAGCTGGTTCGTTTACATGCAGTACGCATTTTGCAGCCAGGACTAGATGGCGCAACAAATGATGTAGACATATCCAAAGAAGTTGTGATCCAGATAACTTATTGGAATCTTAGTCAGGGTACGGACTTGTACGCAGCGATTTGGCTGAAAGACCATGCTGGCGTTCCCGTTCTCGCATCGGCATCGTCCGTTGTTCCGACAACGGATCCATGGCACGGGAAGCCTCATCCCATTGGGCTATTCTGTTCCGAATGCCGACTGCCTGGCAGTTTTTTGAATGAGGGCCGCTATTATATTACGCCCATAGTGGGAAAACGTCCGGGTAGTACCCTGGTCCTACTCGAGGATCTATTGGCATTTGATGTGCATGATACAGGAGAGATGCGCGCAGAATACTATGGACCATGGATTGGAACGGTGCGGCCAAAACTGCCCTGGTCATCGTCATTTTTGCCACCATTGCCTGAAAATGGGTCTGTCAAAACCGAAGCTCAAGGTAATCTCAATGGCTCTCATTCAACCTTTCCGGGTTAACCACACCAAGCCCACTCACCGGGCCATTTGTTCCAAGCGGTGATTTTCTCCGCACGTATTTCCAACCGACCAACGCCTGGCAACCAATGGGAGAGCTGCCTGGATGATCAAGCATGCGGTACAAAAAGCGCTGAATACTTTCGGCTATCAAATTAGCCGTCGTGCGCCACGTCCCCCGCAAGATGAAAATGATATGCCGATCGTTGGGAGCGACTATACGGACCCAGCCGGCGTGATTCCCTGCTTGCGATTGAAACACGGGGAGCCAAAGCCATACGCCGATCACCCGGTAATCTTCGAAGTTAACAATGGTAAAAGCACCATAACTGAGGAGGTCCTTTATTCACACCTAACTCTGTTAAAGATGCTGAAATGCTTTGATTTTCATACGGTTCTGGACATTGGCAGCCATCAGCGCCGCGTGACGAGAGTCTTTGAGCACCTGGGGAAAGAAACGACCACGGTAGAACCAGCGCCGGGTTATGAGGCGGACTACAAGAAAGACTACCTGGAAGTCACTTTCCCGCGCAAATTCGATGCCATCTGGTGCAGTCAAACGTTGGAACACCAAAGAAACGTTGGCCAGTTTGTCGACAAGCTATTTGACGATCTTGCGGACGGCGGCGTGTTAGCCTTGACGGTCCCCTATGATGTCGGGCCTCACCTGAATTTCGGCCATTGCAATCAGTTTACGCCGTATGTTGTGCTTTATCACCTGGTTTTGTCCGGTTTTGATTGTTCGAGAGCGTCCCTGCTGGTTTACAATCACAACATCGGCATCGTGTTGAAGAAGAAGTATAATGGCGTCAGACGGCACTTGCGTTGGGCCGCCCTCCCCGATACGCCCGACAAAAACGAGTCGGTTGTAATGGATGGCAAGCAAGTCTTGATTAGAGATATAATTGCCGACGAGATTTCGCCCGGCATTGATTCATCGTTCCCATTGCCCGTTCGCAGCAATAATCTCCCCTTTAGTTCCCATCGATTCAATTGGGGCGATCCTATTTGACCATTGTTGACCGCAATTATGCCTGGCTCATCAATAGCCGAGGCATCGATTTGCAACACAATCTCAACTCATGAAAACCCCTCCGCAGGCAAATGGCTTCCGTCGCAAGATCAAGGACCTCACCGAGTTGGCGAGCGTTCTCGCCAAATGCCGCGCGAGCGGCAAGAAGGTCGCCCATTGCCATGGCGTATTTGACCCGCTGCACATTGGTCATATCCGCCACTTCGAGCAGGCCAGAAAGCTCGGGGATATTCTTGTCGTCACGGTCACGCCGGACCGGTTCGTCAACAAGGGCCCGCACCGGCCGGTCTTTCCCGAAAGCCTGCGCGCCGAGTCGATCGCCGCTCTCGAGTTCGTCGATTACGTCGCGGTCAACGAATTCCCCATGGCCGTCGAAACCATCAAACTCTTGAAGCCCGACATCTACGTGAAGGGGTCCGAATTCCGCACGGGCGCCGATCGCCTGGGCGCCATCGGCCTGGAAGACGAGGCCGTGCGCTCCGTCGGCGGCAAGCTGGGCTTCACCGACGACATCACCTTCAGCGCCTCCAACCTCGTCAACCGCCACCTGCCGGTCTTTCCCAAGCAGGTAAGCGAGTACCTGGCCGGCTTTAGCAACCGCTTCACGACGGCCGATGTGCTTCGGTATCTGGAAAATGCCCGGCCACTCAAAGTGCTGACGATCGGCGAGGCCATTGTCGATGATTATTCCTACTGCGAGGCCATCGGGAAGTCGTCCAAGGAACCGACGCTGGTCGTCAAGCACCTGTCCAACGAGCGCTTCGCTGGCGGCATTTTGGCCGTGGCCAACCACGTCGCTAATTTCTCCGATCATGTGTCGCTTCTGACCTTCCTTGGCGACCAGAATTCTCAGGAAGATTTCATCCGCTCCAAGCTGAACGCGAGCATCGATACGCGCTTCCTTTACCGCAAGGAATCGCCCACCATCGTGAAACGTCGGTTCATCGAAAACTACTTCTTTCAAAAGCTGTTCGAGGTCTACGAGATCAACGACGCCAACGTCGCCGAGGCCGACAATCAGGCTCTCTGCAGCGCCCTCAAGGGACAGCTTGCGGGATTCGACCTGGTGGTGGTCTTCGACTTCGGCCACGGTATGCTCACCCAGGAGACGGTGGACATCCTTTGTGACGAGGCGCCCTATCTCGTCGTCAACACCCAGAGCAACGCCGGCAACCTGGGCTACCACTCAATCTCCAAATACCATCGCGCCGACTATGTTTGCATTGCCGAAGGCGAGGCCCGCCTGGAAACGCGCGATCGCCGCGGGAGTTTGGAATCGATCGTCCAGGGAATTTGCCAGCGCTTGAACTGCGGCCGCATGGTGGTGACCCGCGGCAAGAACGGCTGCCTTTGTTACAGCGAGGCCGAAGGCTTCGTGCAAGTTCCGGCCCTGGCAGGTCAGGTGGTCGACCGCATCGGCGCCGGGGATGCTTTTCTGTCCGTGACTGCCCTTTGCGCTTATCAGCAGGCGCCGATGGAGATCATCGGCTTCGTCGGCAACGTCGTGGGCGCCCAGGCCGCCGCCACCGTCGGTCACCGCAGCTCCATCGAACGCGTCTCGCTCGTGCGCAACATCGAGCATTTGCTCAAGTGAGTTCGTTATGAAACCCATTCGCCAGGTCTTCGTCACGGGTGGCGCCGGCTACGTTGGCGCCGTTTTGGTGCCGCGCCTTCTTGAAAAAGGCTACCGCGTCAGCGTTCTGGACCTGTTCGTCTTCGGCGAAGACGTGTTCGATGCCGTCAAGGACCATCCCAACCTGACCGCCATCAAGGGCGACATCCGCGACCAGGACCTTCTGCGCCGCTCCTTGTCGGGGTGCGATGCCGTCATTCACCTGGCCTGCATCAGCAACGATCCAAGTTTCGAGCTGAATCCAACCCTCGGCAAATCGATCAATTTCGATTCCTTTGAGCCGCTCGTGCGCCTGAGCAAGGAAGCCGGCGTGCACCGCTTCATCTATGCATCTTCCTCCAGCGTTTACGGCGTCAGCGAGGTGCCCAACGTCGACGAAGAACATCCCTTGAAGCCGTTGACCGATTACAGCAAATTCAAGGCGATGTGCGAGCCGATTTTGCTCAAGTATCAGGCGGCAGATTTCACGACGACGATCATCCGGCCTGCGACCGTGTGCGGCTATTCGCCGCGGCAGCGGCTCGATCTCACGGTCAACATCCTGACGAACCTGGCGGTGAACAACGGCCGCATCACGGTGTTTGGCGGAACGCAAAAACGGCCCAACATCCACATCAATGACATGGCCGACCTTTATCTCTTGCTTCTGGAGAAGCCCGACGAAGTAATTGCCGGCCAGATTCTGAACGCCGGCTACCAGAACGATACCGTGGCCGACATCGCCAAAAAGGTTCGCCAGGTGGTGCAAGAAGAGATGCCCGGCCGGGAAAACATCGAGATCGTGACGACGCCCTCGGACGATTTACGCTCCTATCACATAACCTCCGAGAGAATCAAGAAGGTCCTCGGTTTTGCGCCGCGGCGCACGATCCAGGATGCGGTGCGCGATTTGGTACTGGCTTTCCGGGCCGGCAAATTGCCGGATTCCATGACCGACAAGCGCTATTTCAACATCAAGACCATGCAAGCAGTTGAATTGCAGTAGACGAGACCCTATGGATCGCAACTCCCCCGAATGCCTTTACCGCGACATGCTTCGGCTCCGCGTAATCGAGGAGACCATCGCGGATCTTTATCCGCAGGAGCAAATGCGCTGCCCGGTCCACCTGTGCATCGGCCAGGAGGCGATCGCGGTCGGCGTCTGCGCCCAGTTGCAGTCCGACGATTACGTCTTTAGCGGCCATCGTTCGCACGGGCATTACCTGGCCAAGGGCGGCGATCTGAAAGCCATGATGGCCGAGATCTACGGCAAGGCCGCTGGCTGCTCGCGAGGCAAAGGCGGGTCGATGCACCTGCTCGACCTGGACGCCGGCTTTCTCGGCGCCACGCCCATCGTCGCCAGCACCATTCCGATTGCTGTCGGGGCCGCCTTCGGCACTGCCATGCGCGGCGAGAAACGCGTCACGGTCACCTTTTTTGGCGAGGCAGCGACCGAGGAGGGAACGTTCCACGAAAGCATCCAGTTCGCCGCTCTCAAGAAACTGCCGGTGGTCTTCATCTGCGAGAACAACTTTTTCTCCGTCTATTCCCCGATGAAGGTCCGGCAGGCCGAGGGTCGCGAAGTCTATGCGCTGGCGCGCGGCCACGGCGTCGAAAGCCGCAAGGCAGACGGCAATGACGTGCTCGAGGTTTCCCGGCTTGCCCGCCAGGCCGTCGAACGGGCGCGGCAAGGCGGCGGCCCCTCGTTCCTGGAGTTCACAACCTATCGCTGGCGCGAGCATTGCGGCCCCGGCTACGACAACGATCTGGGTTACCGAACCGAAGCCGAGTTCCAACAATGGAAAGCGCGCTGCCCGGTCGAGACGATGCGGCGGCGTTTGCTCGGTGAAGGCGTGCTCACCGACGGCCAGCACGAAGAGATGATGCGCGCCATCAATGCCGAGATGGCGGAAGCCGTCCACCATGCCAAAACGACGTCGTTTCCGGAAGAATCGGCGTACTCGAAGGCCGTTTACGCTGACTGAACTCATTCCTTGAAGCAGACCCAAACCTTGACTCGCGAACTTAAATACTACCAGGCCATCAACGAAGCCACCGACCTGTGCATGGCCCAAGATTCGAGCGTGTACGTCATGGGTCTGGGTGTCCCGGATCCCAAAGGAATCTTTGGCACCACCCTGGGTTTGGAAAAGAAGCACGGCAGCGCGCGCGTGCTGGACATGCCGTGCGCGGAAAATGGCATGACGGGGATTGCCATCGGTTCGGCCCTGGTCGGCATGAGGCCCATCCTCACGCACCAACGAATCGACTTTGCTCTTCTGTCCGTGGAGCAGCTCGTCAACCAGGCCGCGAAGTGGCATTACATGTTCGGCGGCCGTATGCGCGTCCCGCTCGTCGTCCGCATGATCATCGGTCGGGGCTGGGGCCAGGGGCCGCAGCACTCGCAGAGCTTACAATCCTGGTTCGCCCATATCCCCGGACTCAAAGTCGTCATGCCGACGACGCCCCACGATGTGAAAGGACTGCTCATATCGAGCATCGAGGACGATAACCCGGTTATCTTCCTGGAACATCGTTGGCTCTACAATGTTTCCGGCCCGGTCCCCGAAGGTGTTTACCGCGTGCCGCTCGGGCAGGCTCGGATCGCCCGCGAAGGCAAGGATATCACCGTTGTCGCGGTGTCGTACATGACCCTGGAAGCGCTGCGTGCGGCCGAATTTTTAGCCGAGGAAGGCATCCAGGCCGAGGTAATCGATGTTCGAACGCTGCGGCCGCTGGACGATGCAACCATTCTGAAATCAATCCGCAAAACGGGCCGGCTGCTCGTCGCCGACACAGGCTGGAAGACGGGTGGGATCTCCGGCGAGATCGTAGCGCGCGTGGCGGAGGAGGCCTTTGGGGCCCTCCGATCCGCCCCTCGTCGCATCGCGCTTCCGGATACGCCGACGCCGACCTCGCCGGCGCTGGCCGAGAATTACTACCCTCGTGCCGCCAATTTGGTCGCTGCAATCCGCGAGATGCTGGACCGGCCCGCGGCCAGACCCCTGCCCGAGGCGCACGGCCGCCACGACGTTCCCGATCCCAGTTTCAAGGGACCTTTTTGAGGGCTTCATGCCGCTTCGCAAGGTTGCCGTCATCGGCAGCAACTCATTCTCCGGCGCCGATTTCATCGACTTGCTCCTGGAGCGTGGCGACTTCGATGTGCTAGGCACTAGCAGGTCGCCTGAAAAGGGGCCGCTTTTTTTGAATTATCACCGGCACGGAAAAGATCGGTTTCGTTTTGTTCAGGCTGATTTGAACCGTGACCTTGAAAAGCTCCACGGCGTGCTGGAAGAGTTTCGCCCGTCGTGGATTGTAAACTTCGCCGCCCAGAGCGAGGTGGCGCCAAGCTGGCAGCACCCCGAGCAATGGTACCAAACCAATTGTGTGGCCCTTGCCGGACTGGTGAACTTTCTGCGGCAGAAGAATTGGTTGGAGCGTTACCTGCATATCTCGTCGCCGGAGGCGTACGGAACCTGCGTAGGCAATGTCACGGAAGCGACCCCCGATAACCCCAGCACGCCATATGCGGCCTCAAAGTCCGCGGCGGACGTGCTGTTGGAGGTTTTCCGTAAGCAATTCAACTTCCCCGTGCAATGGGTACGGGCAACGAACGTCTATGGGGCTCGTCAGCAGCTCTTCAAGATTATTCCCCGATCCGTCATCTACATGAAGATGGGCAAGAAGATCCAGCTCGATGGCGGCGGCCGAGCCGTGAAGAGCTACATCCACATCCGCGATGTATCCCACGGCGAGCTTCTCGTTCTGGAAAAAGGGAAACTGGGCGAACGTTACCATATCTCGCCTGACGGTGGTGTCGCGATACGCGACCTGGTAAGACTGCTGGCGGAGATGATGGGAAAATCGCTTTCCGAGGTAAGCGAAGACGTGGCCGAGCGCCCCGGCCAGGATGCAGCTTACGTTATTGATTCAAGCAAACTGCGAGCTGAGATGGGCTGGCGACCGAAAGTACCCCTTGAAAAGGGCTTAAAAGACGTATCGAGTTGGGTTCAAGATAATTGGGCCGAAATTGCGAACGAACAATTTCTGTATGTTCACAAACCGTAACCTGGCGACGACGAAGAACGGTTTACTTCGGACGCCGGGCAGCGGCAAACAATAGAGAAAACAAGATGGATTCGGTCAATCAAATACAGCGCAAAACCTGCGCGGTTTGCAGGAGTTCCGCACTCGAGCAGGTAATCGATCTGCCCAGGTTCCCGCTCACCGGAATATTCCTCAAGCCAGACGACAAGCGGACTTTCCCATTATGCGACCAGGCCTTGATGCGCTGCGGTAATTGTGGACATGGCCAGCTTCGGAACAGCCTCGATCCCGTTTTTCTTTATCAGGATACCTATAGCCATCGCAGTTCACTCAGTTCCATCTCCACGTCAGGTAATGAGTTCTTCCTTACTTTTCTCCGAGATGTCACGGGGACCGTGCGCTTCCGTTCCATCGTCGAGATCGGTTGCAACGACGGCTTTCTTTTGAAGAAACTGGAGGAAAGGGCCGATCGCCTTTTGGGCTTTGACCCGATTTGGCGTGACAGAGAAGGCAACCTTGGGAACAAAATCGAGCTGAGCGGCAAATACATTGAGGAAATTGTTCCGGCCACGGACATACCCGAGCGCCCCGACCTGGTAATTTCCGTGCACACGCTCGAGCACGTCAATGAGCCGTTCCGCTACCTCAAGCCGATATTTGACCATGCTCGAGACGGCGCCTACTTTTTCCTGGAAGTGCCAAGCCTGGATTCCTTGGTCCGCATTGCCCGTTTCGACCAGGTCTTTCACCAGCACGTTAACTATTTTAGCCTCGCGTCATTGCAGCGCATGGTCTACGACCTGGGTGGCGAATACTTGACGCATCGGTTCAATTACGGCTACTGGCTCGGTACGCTCATGATTGCCTTTCGTAAACCCACGGGAGCCCGTAAGGACATCCCTCCTTTCGCCGCAACGCTCCCGCCGCCGACGAAAAGTGAAATCAATGCCCAGTACGAGGTATTTTCAGGCCAGATGCGATCGCTACGTGGCTCCATGGAATTCTACGCACGACAAGACGTGCCTCTTTACGGATTTGGCGCGGCCCAAATGGTCCCCGCACTGGCATATCACCTTGACTCGGACCTGGGGATGCTGAACGGAATCGTGGACGACAACCCGGACAAACGAGGCTGTACCTATCCGGGACTAAAGGTCTCCATCGTTGGTCTCGATGATGTCAAATCCCCTGCCGATTCCGCCATGGTGATCACCGCGGCCGATAGTGCGCGACCCATCCTGAAACGGCTACTTACTCTCGGCGTCCGCTACGTCCTGGTCCCCTTTCATACCATCTAGCGTGGGCAATTTTTGATGAGGAAATTGAAAGTAGCCATTCTTGGCAGCGGCAACATCGGCACCGACCTGTTGATGAAGCTGCAACGTTCGCCAAACTTGGAGCCCACACTTTTCATTGGCCGCAACCTGCTAAGTCCCGGAATGCAGAAAGCCCGGGACTTGGGTATTCCCGTCTCGGACGCAAGCATCGAAGCCATCTCCAGGGATCCGCATTGCTGCGACCTGGTCTTTGACGCGACCTCTGCCAAAGATCACCTGAGGCACTGGCCTATTCTTGAGCGCCTGGGGAAACGGGTGATCGACCTGACGCCAGCCAAAATCGGCAAGATGGCGATCCCCGCGATTAATCTGGCCTCGTCCCGCGAAGAAACCAATCTGAACATGGTCAGTTGCGGGGGTCAGGCCTCCGTGCCGCTCGCCTATGCCATGGCGAGCACCCAGAAGGATATCGAGTATTTCGAGGTTGTATCCGCAATCGCATCCAAGAGTGCCGGGCCAGCAACCCGCTGTAATCTCGACGAATACATCAAGACGACCGAATTGGCGTTGCAGAGCTTCACGGGGTGCCCACACACGAAATCAATCCTGATCCTCAACCCGGCCGATCCTCCGATTCATATGCAGACAACGGTCAGCGCAAAAGTCAAATCCGCGGACTTGGACAAACTTCGTCCGGTCATCGAGAACATCGTCGCAACGATCCGAAAATACGTTCCCGGGTACGAGATGATCGTTCCTCCGGTCTTCGAGCAAAACCGGATTGTAGTCATGGTGAAGGTTACGGGTCTTGGCGATTACCTCCCGAGTTACGCGGGAAACCTGGACATCATTAATTGCGCTGCCATTGCCATGGCCGAAGAGATTGCAACGGTAGCCCCACGCAAGGTAATGGCCCATGCATAAAATCCTTATCAGCGATCCAACGCTTCGCGACGGGCAGCACGCTATCCAGCACCAGCTGGATTCGAAGCAAATCGCCGCGTATTGCCGCGCCGCCGACTCTGCGGGAATTCCGATTGTGGAAGTTGGTCACGGCAATGGCCTCGGAGCCTCTTCCCTCCAACTCGGGCAGAGCCTGTTGCCCGACCGCGACATCGTGAGCATTGCCCGCGAAAACCTCCGCAGCTCCAAACTGGGTGTGTTCACGATTCCCGGATTTGGCACGATCGAAAGGGACCTGGCGCCGGCAATTGAACTTGGAGCGGAAGTGATTCGCGTCGGCTCCCACTGCACAGAAGCGGACACGACGCAGCGTCATATCGAATACGCCCGCAATTGCGGCAAGGAAGCTTACGGCAATTTGATGATGTCGCACATGGCCAGCCCGCAAAAGCTGCTGGACGAATGCTTGAAGATGCAAGCCTACGGCGCTCAGGGCGTCATCCTCATGGATTCGGCAGGCGCCCTACTTCCGGACGAAGTCACGGAACGTGTCCGCCATTTGGTTGGCGGGCTCGAAATCCAGGTCGGGTTCCACGCCCATAACAACCTGGGTATGGGTATTGCCAATTCGCTGGCGGCCGCTGAAGCCGGCGCCACGATTCTCGACGCAACTGCCCGCGGCTTCGGCGCGGGGGCAGGAAACGCCCAGCTCGAGATTTTGGTAGGCGTACTGCAAAGAATGAATTACGAAACGGGTGTCAATCTCTACAAGGTCCTCGACCTTTCGGACCTGGCCGAGAAAACTCTCATGAAGACGGTGCCTTCCGTCAAGCCGACCAGCATCGTTAGTGGCATGGCCGGGGTAGTCTCGACCATGTCAAAGCCCGTCGATCGAATCTCCGCCCAGTACGGCGTCGATCCCCGCGATGTCTTTTTTGAACTAGGCCGGCGCGGAGCCGTGGCCGGACAAGAAGACCTGATCATTGAAACAGCGATGAACCTTGCGGAAAAACAACATCGATTCGAAGTATCTCGCTGCGGTCAGGCCAGTGATGGCATTGGT
>Ga0206837_1002_pt2 | contig 40579 bp, 27 predicted proteins | sample Alteio_BWOrgCont_29_FD_152863 | JGI IMG/M metagenome (GOLD analysis project Ga0206837, IMG submission 152863) | Enriched cells from forest soil in Barre Woods Harvard Forest LTER site, Petersham, Massachusetts, United States -... | ecosystem: Environmental > Terrestrial > Soil > Temperate forest >...
TCGCCAATAGGCTTAGTGCATCACGCCACCCAAAGTCGCCCTCAGCGCTGCGCTGACACGAGCCAAAAAATGAAACTGCCGAAGAGAAAACTCGACAAAGGCGTCGCGGAAAGTCTCGATGCGCTGCTCGGCCGGAAGCTGTCTGGCCAGGGCTGCAGATAGCGATAGGGTACCCGCTTCCAAGTCGGGTCCTCCCGTGGGGGTGATATGCAGGGCGGTGAGCCGAATGCGATTGCCGCGGACTGTCATGCTACGTTGCTGCTCGCTTTGGCGGCCTCCACGATTCGGCACCCACATGACGAACGAGCCATCCTTCGCGGTGTATTCTTTCCACCCGGCCGGCACCTGGCTGGTCGTGGCTGAAACTTCTTGCGGCGGGGCATAGGCGGCGGGCGGCGCCGCGGCCTGGGCACTGCGTACCGCCTGGCTCGACACGCTCGTCAACGTGGTCTTGTTCTCGTTATCGTTCAGGGCCAGTTGATAGGCAAGGTCGAGGGAGACCGTGTTGGCCGGGGCAGGCAACGTGAACCGGCCGGTTGCCTTGCTCTGATTGATCGTTAGCACGAGCTTCTTCGTTTCGGGCAGCGTGGCAAAGGCATCCTTGCTCGGGCCCTGCGCAAGCGGGCCCGTGCGATAGTGAAGCGTAGCGCCGTTAATGCGTTGCGACAGGTCGATAATCTGGGCACTGACTTCCACTTCCAGCCCTTGCGGGGTTGTCTGAACGACCTTGAACTCGACGGCCCCGGCGCCCCCTTTCACCATCTGGACAAGCTGGCGGGCAGGGATGGCCAGGCCGATGTTATTGGCGCCGCGGACAATCGCCACGGCCACGCCGATCAGCCGGCCGCGGCTGTCCACGATCGGCCCGCCGCTGTTACCTGGATTGAGGGCGCCGTCGATCTGCACCATCGCAAGTTCGCCGTTGTCGTCCGTGCGAATGCTCGACACGGTCCCTTTCCCGACCGTGATCGCCGGAGCGTTCTTGCTCAGGGCCAACGACTGCCCGAAGGGGAAGCCGAACGAATAGACAGGCATCGTTTCGATCAGCTTCAACTCTTGCATGAAGTCAATGGGCGCCGGCGCATCCTTGACACCGGTGACCTTCAGGACCGCCAGGTCGTGCTCGTCGTCGGTAGCCAGGACTTCCGCGGGATAGGAATGTTCCTGCGGTGTGCCGCTATTAAAAACAGCGGTAACTTGCGTGTTCTTGATGGTCACGGTCCGCGTTGGCGGCCGCAACCGGGACATCCGGGGCGTACCCGTCTCGTACTCGAACTTGAATGTCGGGTTGACCACATGTTGATTGCTCACGATCAGGAGCGCATCGCCCTGGGCGCCCATGACGAAGCCCGACCCGCTGGCCTCCGCCGGGCCGGCCTTGACCTTGAGGAAGACCGTGGCACTCTTGATGGCTTGCAGGGTTTGTAGTGGTATGGAATCATCCTTGCCGCCTGGCTCCGAAGCCACGATGGGTTGCAAACTGAGTTTCGGGGCCGCTGCCGGCGCTGCGGCCACAGTGTCAGGCGGACTGGCGTTAATCGCCGCCGGCGTCTTGGCTTTGTTGATAGCTAGCACGCCAATGACGCCGCCGACAACCACGACCAGCCCGCCAACGGCGCCGGCGATGATCCAGGGGAGGTTGTTCGGCTTTTTGCCCTTGGCTTTGCCCCGCCGCCGCGCCGGCCGCGGATCGGTGTCCTCGTCTTCATCGTCGACGGGTGGCCTGGGCCGACGCGTCAGCGCCGCCGCCGACGGCGTCTTAGGTTGACGAATGGGCGGGTCGATCTTGGGGCACGGTTCCGAAGGCTTCGTGGGACCGCTGGCCGGCTCCGCAGTGAAAGCCTGTTCGCATTGCTTGCAACGGACCTTCTTGCCCGCGACGCTATCGTGAAGGCGGTAGCGGGCGCCGCAGCCCGGGCAAAACACTTCAATGGGCATACCTAGGAACCTCTGGTGCGCGAAGTCAAAGATGCGGCCATGACGAGACTCCCATCGTAAACTTGCGAAGGCGAACTTACAAGTACTTGCGCTGGTAGTGTCGTACCGCAATAGAAATGTCCGCTTTTTCTCTGGAGATAGAACAATCCTTTTTGCCTGGGGCAAGGAGGACCCATGTGCAGGGGGCGGTGTTCTCGGGATTGCCTTCATCGGAATCTTCTGCCCGGTTGCCGCCACATGGTAGGTGATGTCTGCCGCCTGGATGCGCCGAAGTGGCGGAATTGGCAGACGCGCAACTTTCAGGACCTTATACCCGTTAAGGGTGTGGAGGTTCGAGTCCTCTCTTCGGCAGTAAGCGGCATAAGGGGTTACGACGACTGGCTGTGGCCCCTTTTTCTTCGCTCCCTCGCAGAATGGATTGCATTGCGCGACGACACACACGCACAGTCCTCTCACCAGCGAGGCGGAAGCCGAAGGCGTCCGTCTCAATCAACTCGTCGTGGCCAAGCTCGCTCTGCATCTGCAATCCCGCTGACAGGTACTAGCACTGCGCCTGTCCGGTGGAATCTGTCCGCCTCCCCTTTGATTTGTCCTCTGCATCTGGCTGGACTGCTTTGGCAAGACCTATGCGGACGATTGCCAGAGCGTGCAGTATGACTCGTACGAGACCCAAGCGATCTGGAATGGCCGGCCCGAGCGCCCCGCCATGGTAGCTGCAAATCGTCATGTCGCCCTAACAGCGACGGTTTTCACCGCGCGGCCGGCGCGAGCGCCATCGCGGCCCAATTTGTCGCTGCCGCGGAAATCCACTGGTCGGGGCCATGAGGAAAATCGCTCTCGAAATAAGGCTGGAACGCTAGCGAACGACTCTTCACGTACCACGAGCCATCTTCGAGCTGTGTGGAGAGCAGGAACTGTACCCCACGCTGGTAGGCTGCGTCAGTTATGGTGACCGCACCAGTTTCTTTCAGGGCCACCAATGCCTGTCCCGTTGCGAAAGCGTCACTCTTGAGTGTCGGCAGCTGAGCCCAACCGCCATTGGGTCGTTGCTCGGCCCGAAGCTCGCGCGCGGCCTTCCGGATTATCTCCTCATTACCTCCGGCCGATCCCAAGCCAAACAGCTGAAACGCACAGTCCGTAATTGTCCTGGGTCGAGCCTTCCGCAGCCACTCCTCCGCGAGCTGAACGGACTTCTCGTACGCGGCCCGCTGCGTTTGTGGACGATAATGTTGAATCGCTCGCATCGAATTGGCAGTGGTCTGAAAGTCGCTCGCTTCAAGAGGCGGCCGATGCGCGGTGGATTGCCAGTGCCCGTCTGGTAACTGGTTGCCTTTCAAAAAGCGCGCCAAGGCGTCGGTAGCCGGATCAGGTGGATAGTTCTCCGCCGCCATGTCCAAGAGGATCGAGCTCACCGTATCGGCGCCTCCCGGAATCCCAATGCCCTGCAGAACGCGCTCGCGCCAACCATCGATGTAGGACGCTATCGCCTTCAATTGCTGTTGTGCGATCCGATCATCCACGCGCAGTCCATCCTTGCGGGCCGTTGCGATGGTCATGGCCGTAAGCGTGTTGTGATGACAAGACACGCAGCCGGCCTTGCTCAGGAACGCGACGTCGGTCCGCTGCAGGAGTGGAATGCTCCTTTCGAGCGCGGCGCGAGCGGAGCCGGCTGGCTTCTGTTTCAGGACCGGACCTGGGGAGGCGCCGCCTTCGCGGGCGCCGGCCTTGCTCAGCAAGCCCACGATGGGTGTTTGGCCTTGCTGCTTGGCGAAGTCGAGGGCGGTTTTACCGTCGGCGCATTTCGCGTGAACATCCGCCCCGCGCTCAAGGAAGGTTCTGACGATCTCCACCGGCAGCGTGTCCGTGCAGGCGGCCAGCATCAGCATGGTGCGACCGGCAGCGTCGGTTGCCTTGACGTCCGCGCCGTGGTCCAGCAGCATTTCCACCATACCCCCATCGCCAAACGCCTGCAGTCCCAATGGAGGCGCGATAAAGCCCAAGGCTATCTTCCGGGTGTCTGCGTCAGCGGACTTGAGCAACAGGCCAACGCACTTGGGGCTAGCCGCGTTCAAGGCCAAAATGAGCGGAAGGGCCCCCGCGGCTTTCACGTCGGCGCCGCTGTCGAGCAAAAGCCTTAGCACGGTCTCATCGCCACACTGGGCCGCCTGGCTCAGCGGCGTAGTTAAGCCCTCCAGGCTGTGCGCCTTCACGGAGGGATCCGCGCCAGCATTGAGCAAGAGTTTGACCACCGCGCTGGAGCCGATCCGACCCGCCGCGATGAGCAAAGGCGTCCGTCCATCCTCGGAGCGAGCCTTCGCGTCCGCGCCCTTGGCGAGCAGCAGCCGCGTCTTCTCCGAGTCGTCTGTAGCCCACATGAGCGCCGTGGCGCCCGCCTCGTTCCGAATATTGGGGTCGGCGCCCCTGTCGAGGAGGAGCCGAACCGCATCGGCATCGCCATACAGAACGGCCGCCATTAAGGGCGTGGAACCGCCGGGGCCTTTGAGGTTGACGATTTTGAGATCGTCGCGCAGCATCTTTTTGAATTCTTCACGATCACCTTTGCGCAATGCCTCCATCATCCGGGCGGCCTTGGGATCGGGAGGCGGGGGCGGCGTTTCTCCGGAAACATCGTCAGGCCACACGGCCCCCTGATCGATCCACGCCTTGATGATGTCGATTTGTTCCGGTTTCAAACGCCCGTCGATGGGCATCTGCGGTCCGTAGCGTTCGCTGACGAGCTTGAGGTAGAGCCGGCTCGCGGCGCTGTTGCCTGGCCCGATCATGACGATGGTGCCGCCCTTCATGGCATCACGCCGCCGGTCCAGCCGGAAGCCATTCTTTTGCTGTTTGGGTCCGTGGCAGTCAATGCAGTATGTCTTGAACAGTGGTTGGACGTCGCGACGGAAGTCGATCTTGACGGGTTCCTGAGCAAACAAAGCGCCGAAAGTCCCTGCCCAGACGATGGCAGCGGCGACGAGCTGTTTCAACATAAGTCCCTCCCGGCTCGTATTGGCCGATCTCTCCCGGATGAAGGCTTTCTTGTAACACGACTTCGATTTTGGAGACAGGGGGTACTCGCGCGAATGGCTGTCGGCAACGCTTTTCCGGGCATTTCGGGTTACGCGCCTTTGGCGGACTCACCGAGGGTAATTCGGCTTTCGGCGTTGCCTGCGTCGATTTTCATCGACCGCTGCCGCCAAATGCGGTGGGGCGGACCGGAGCAGGTTAGGACTGTTTCTGGTGTCTTAGGATCGCCGAGACGTAAGTTCTATGGGATATATGTGCCCGATCAACGTTGCCACCTCCTTTTGGTCGGCCGCGGACCAGATTCAGGCGACGCCCTCTTTGCCCAGGCGGGCCAGGAAGCGGCCAGCCGGATGAAGCGATAGAAGGATTGAAGTCGATGTGCGATTTCGAAGTCGCACTCCGGCCAAAGGCCACCAGGCTTGGTGGGAGTGGGCTGACCACTTAAATTCAGTTTAAATTGTGGCATGCGTCTTTGGACTCTGCCCTGCGGCCATAACGGGCGAGACACGGGCTCCCCTGTGCCTGTCTGCAGTTCCCCGAAATCATTTCACGAAATTCGAAGATAACTCGCGCCCGGTCCTGAGCGATTTGGTAAAAGAATCAGAATTCACCCTGTAATGCCGTGGGTTCGTTCGGCGCCGCCATCAGGGAGGTTGAGGTCCGCATGAAACTCGGTTGTTTTTATCTTTTATGGACCCGCAATTGGCTCCGTCTGATGAACGAAATGACGGCGCTGAGGGAGGATCGTGACCGGATTCGTGAAGACTTCGAGCGCCTCCGTGAACAGATCGGGATGTCGTCGCAACCGCTCCTCAACCCGCTGACCCGACGCGCCAAAGATGAAACCTTCGCCGAGCCACCGGCGCCTACACCCTCCAAACGGGCGATGATGGGAGTCCTCGATGGCTGGACAACCCAATACATCGTCGAGGGTATTCCTACGGGGGGTACGATCCCCTTGCATGACGCGCCCAGTCTGCGCGAGCAACTCGCGCGCATCGGCGGGGCTAAGGGTAAGCGGGTACTTGAGCTGGGACCGCTCGAGGCCGCCCACACCCGGATTCTTTGCGAGCAAGGAGCACGAGAGGTGGTCGCCGTTGAGGGCTTTCGTGAATGCTGGCTGCGCTGCCTTGTCGCCAAGGAAGTTTTTGAGCTGGATCAGGCACGATTTCTCTACGGCAATTTCTGCGCCTACGCCGCCACGTACGACGGCGTCCCCTTCGACTTCGTGCTGGCACACGGCGTGTTATATCACCAGAAGAACCCTGCGGGCCTGATCCATGACCTCGGCCGCCTTACCGATTGCGTGCTCGTCTGGAGTCATGTAGCGAACGAGGACAACCCACCGGGACCAGAATTACAGGTCGAGGCCCAAGGTCGCTCTTATCGGGGACGCCAGAACGATTACCAAAACGCTCGAAACACCATGCGCAACTATTGTGGGGGCGTCAGCTCCGTCGCAACCTGGCTTTATCCCGACGAGCTGCGCCGCGCCTTCCACGACGCTGGATTCGCCTTCATCGCCGAAGAACCCTACCTGCCGACCGGCTACGGACGGGTGATGCAGCTAATTGCCAGCAAAAAACCGCTGGAGAAATGAAAACAAAGGGCTAGCTCTCCATGCTCTTCGCTTCATCCTCGATGAAATCATTGCGACGGGGGGCGGCAGCATGCAAAATAAGTTCAGTGCATTTGTCTTTGGGAATCAACAACGTCCGCGTGAGGAATGACCATGTCCGCGACGAGTCAAATTGCCACCCTGGCCGGCGGCTGCTTCTGGTGTCTCGAAGCAGTGCGAGTTGATTAACGAACTAAACCAACGACGCGCATCCGCTTCAGGTCATCGGCGCGGTCTGCACCCTGGCGAGCGTTCGGGGCCAGATCATCCTGCGGAAGGAAGAGCAGAAAGAGAAAGCGGACCGAATTACCGTGTTCATCGAGGCGGCGCGACAAGCGAAATGGGGGGCTCCTGGTACTGCACTGACATTGTCGAGCAGGGCTGTGGCTCAGTTTCGAATCTTGCAGTCACACTCCTGAACTCGCCCTACTGGTACTTTTGGTAGGATTGAGCCATTGCCGTCGGCGAGCGGCTAACCAAGGGCTGAAGCGCTGGCCGGGGCTGCCATTCAGGTTTTCCAAGCGTCCTCGACGCATCAGGGGCCTCGGCAGCCTTACCTCAGCGTGCGCCAGCGCGCGTCGGTTTCATCGACCGGAGTAGGATGGCTTCGGCGGGGCGAACCGAAGTAATTTAGCCGAGCGCATTTCTAATACCATGCTGAAGCATCTGACTGACGGTCGGCGCATGACACGGACCGATCGCTGTCCTAATGGCTGGCGACCGGACCTGGGAGTCTCTGAATCCCGCGTGGAAGACCCCGAGAGGGAGAAAGTCATTGCCCGAATTCAGGGGCCGCGCAAAAATGGCTGGGGCCTGCGAGAGAGAGCCCGAGCCCTCGACAGAGCGGGTTTAGACTGCTGCCGTGGCTGTTGGTCCCGCTCGACCATTCGGTCCGTTCTGCTCAGGACTAGCCAGCCCGTCCAAGCGTTGTAGAGGCGCTCTAACCGAGAGGCTCCGGCGTGAATCGGAGTTTCTATGTTTTGGGTTTCCAAATGGAGTTGTGGAAACGAAGGAAAAACAAAGGAGATCGATCAATGCGACAAACAATCATTCTCCTGGCCGCATTTGGCCTGCTCTGTGGCGCTGCAGGTCGTCAAGAAGAAAAAGCCAAACAGGAAAAGAAACTGTGGGCGGCCATCAGCACCAGCACGCCGATTCGCGACTGGCCTGCGTTCAGCGTCGATGTATTCACGGTCCACTTCGCGCTGGTGAACGACGGCGACAAGACGGTTGACCCCAAGATTGAATCCTCTCAGTTGCTTGTAAACGGCAAGGAACTCAAGAATTGGGACTATATTATTGCCAACGGCATCCGAAGCACAAACTGGAAGTCTTTGACGCCCGGAGATCACTTGCATTTCACCTATGGACTCGGCAAAGATTTCGAAGAGCCCGGCATCTACAAGCTCAAATGGAAGGGCAAAGCTTTCGAATCTGCCGAAATCGTACTTCGCGTCCTGCCAAAGCGATGAAAGAGATTGCATATCCGCCGCCTTCGTCGAGATGAAGACGTGCGGCAGCGTTGCATGCGTCGGTTTCATCGGCCGACGCTCGCAAGCCGAAGTCGCCAGCGCGCACCCTTCCAGCCCCGCCGAAGTAGGCAAAGGGCGATCAATGCGAGGTTGCCCCTGGCGCCCTTGTTTTGGGGGGCAAATGGGGGGCAGAATTGCCCATGCGACGCCAACGCGTGTATAGTGTGCGCGAAATGCGGAACTGGCCGCATTTTCTTGATAATTCGTGGTTTCCAATGCGACCGCGGCATTGCCCCAACGCCAGCTCAATATTGCAAAACCAGGTTCAGGACCTGGTACCTGTTAAGGGTGTGGAGGTTCGAGTCCTCTCTTCGGCAGTAAGCGGCACAAGGGGTTACGGCGACTGGCCGTGGCCCCTTTTTCTTCGCTCCCTCGCAGAATGGATTGCATTGCGCGACGACACACACGCACATTCCTCTCGCCAGCGAGGCGGAAGCCGAAGGCGTCAGTCTCAATCAACTCGTCGTGGCCAAGCTCGCTCGGCATCTGCAATCCCGCCGACAGGTACTAGCACAGCGCCTGTCCGGTGGAATCTGTCCGCGTCCCCTTTGATTTGTCCTTTCAGCCGTCGGCCGGTTTTCGCCGGCGAAGGAGACCGCGACGTCGTACTCGAACTCACCGTTTGCCATGTAGAAGTTCCTCCAAGGTCGCCCGGCCCGGGCGTCCGAATAGGTCCGGACAAATCTCCTTGAGTAAACCATCCTGACCGGCGGCTGCTCGTAAGTCTCTTGCCACGTGAGCCTCCAGTGCCGCAGGCCTGCTACGTGAACCTAAGTTCGGTTTCAGCATCGGCCCGCCGCGCCTCCCGCTCGTACACGTCGGCTATCCGACGGAGTGACCTCGCAGTCCGTGGCCAGTCGACTTTGCACAGATCGGCCCAGTCCTCATACCGCTTCGCGAGTCCTCGCTCCTGCTCACCTCCTCCGTCCAGCGACTTCATGTACGCGCCGCGCTTGTTGTAGATTCCGATCTCGAAGCTGCGTTCTAGGTCGTCCGAGGTGACCTCCTCGAGGAGATCCCGTACCGCTATGCACGGCCAGCCGCCGTTACCGGGTTCTGGAGGGGAATGCGCGATCACTTCGCCAAGATTGGCATCGCAGGCTTTGATCAACTTTCGTTCCTCGGCCAGCACTCGAGCCCGCCGCGTCCAGTTGAGGAGCACATCGCTGTCAACCCGTCCGTCGTCACTGGTCCCGGGTACTAGCTTCCAGGACTTAAGCAGTCGGAACGCGTTTCGTGCCCGCTCCCTTTCCTCCTCGGTTGGCTCCTTCCCCTTCTCGTTATCATCGTCGTCCGCGGGGGAAATCGCCCCAAGCAGGTCGATGAACGCCTTCGGATCGGCTCCTAACATCCCGTGCAGAACAACCGGTTTCGCCGGATGGCCGTCAAGAAGCCCGAGGTAGATCCACTCGATGGCGGCCACCCGCCCTGAATCGATACCGGAAGACTCCTTCGTCGACTCCTTCTGGAGGGACTGGATGAGCTCCACGACGTAATGCCGCCTCTTCTCCAGCGATTCTCGCTCCGAATCGTCAAGGTCCTTTGTCATGCCAGCCTCGAGTACCTCCGCTACGAGCTCGTGATCGACCTCGCACCCCCGATGTCGGGCCATTCTGAGAACGAAAGCGGCCTGAAACGGCCTGCCATACTTAAGCAACTTGCGCGCCGCCTCGCGAACGACCCCGGGTTCCGGCTCGGTTACCGGCCGATACGTCTTGAGCCAGTACTCCCGCTCGGCCTTCTTACCTCTTGCTGCGGCGAAGGCCCAGGTGCGGGCCGTGACTGGGAAGAGGTGGGCGGCTTCGGCGACGGCCGCAGGGGGCCATTTGCTGACTTTAAGCTTTTCTGCCCACTCCCAACCGCCGACTAAGAACCGCCCCCCCACGTACCCGCGAGCGAATTTGAGGAGGGACTGCTCCTTCGATTCCAATAGTGCGGGTAGAACCTTCCCGTCGTCCTTTGCGGAACCTATCCGGCCGACCGCGAACCCGAGTTCATCTGGTGCCTTTACGACAGCGGCCATTGCAAGCACTCCTTCCCAACCCGATTCGGCAATGACTTCCGAGATCGCCCGCTCACGGTCGTTCATGACCTCCGCCTCGGCAGTAACCTCGTCCTGTGCGATCACCTCCCAGATTTGGTTGAACTGCCAAGCGTTTCTCGACACGGCGTCTCGCGGCTCGAGGTGGCGCTGCACCGTCCCTAATCGTCCGAGTACGTCTTCGGGCATCGCCCAGTCCGCGTCCTTGAACCGGCGATGCTTTACGATCTTGTCACGCAATGCCTCGGCGAACTGGCGGCGGTCGGCGTTCGCCATTGTCACCACCTCAAGGGACCTCAACCTGAGCAAGAGACTATCCCCTGCGGAGACGGCCAAGTTCTCAAAGTGCTCGATCAGGTCCTTCAGCCGCAAGGTGTCTTGGCCGGCGACTTCGACCGCGAGCGCCGAGCACTCCCGCACTTGCCGGTTGTAGTCGGCGGTCGTCGGTCCCTTGTCCTTCCAGGTCAGTGCCCAATCACGATACGCGGGTCGCCGGATGTCCGACGAATGTCCCATCTGATCGGGGAGAAGTTCGAGGAGGAGCCGCCATCCGGTGTCGGCGTGCCGCTTGCAGATGTTTCGAAGGATCGCCACTCGCTCATCGACGGGGGCCGTCGTCTGAGGGAACGAGGGAAGGTAGATCTCGACCAGGCTAGTCATCGGGCTATTGCCGGACTTTTTCCCCGCTAAAAGCTCGTCCAGGTTGGCTAGAGCGTAACTCACCCGCGGAAGTTCTCCCCGGTTCCACGCTAGCCCCTCGAGAGCCCAGAGAAGTCCGGCGTGAGGGAACGAGGAGAACATTAGGGATGAGTCGTCTTGCTCGAACAACTTTGGGAGGACCGGCTTTTTCGAACGGAGGTCATTTTCCACCGCCGTCAGAAATGCGTCCGGGGCGGCCTCGGCCAAGAACGGGAGATCGTGGGATAGCGATGCCCACCGCTTCCAGTCCTTCGGCTCCAGCAACCGGCGAACGACCTCGGCCGCCATGCCAGGAGCGTCCGCTGAGGACGAAAGGCGGTCGGAGCGCGCGCCGAGAAGTGCGAGAGTCTCTGCGACGCCCGTCCTGAGGCTATGCGAGTGGCGGAATATCTGGCCGTGGATGTTTGCCATCCATCGCCCATCAGGCGGGAGATCGAACGCAGGATCATTCTCCCCGAGCACTTCGACCGCGACGTTCTCGAACTGTTTCAGGTGTGCAGGCAGGATAGTGTGCGCCAACAGGAACCACGAGTCGTCGCGGGAGACGAGGCTCCAGTGGGAGAGGATTCGCTTAAGTGGTGGGTCGGGGATGTCGAGCCGCCGCGCGGCGATTTCCGCAACCACGTCGTACGAGTGCCCGGAGAGGCGGGCCAGTGCCACTCGATCGCCCTCGACCTGATCCTCCCACGCACCTGCCAGAAGCATCGGCACGAGCAGTGTCCCCTCTGACGTGGAGCACCACGCTGGCGCTCTTGTCTCCGGGACCTTCGCAAGCAGCCGTTTCAGCACGGCAAGGCTCCCGCCCACTTTCCCGGCGTAGTTGGAGGCCTCCGTTCGATCCATCCCCGACTGTCTTAACGCCTCCTCAAGGTGATGTCGGTAGACCCGCGGGAGCGTGAGCGTGAACACGCGATCTGTTACGGCCTGTCCGACGGGCAAGACCACGTGATGCCCCTGGCGCACGGCCTCGGCGACCGTCTCTTGATCGAGGACGAGGTCGGGATGGGCGAGCATGACGAGCTTGGCACCCGAGCGGGCAATCGACTGCCATGCGTTCTTCTCTTGTACGACGACGGTACGAACGGTGACTACCTCTCGTTCGGTCATCTGCCGCACGACAGCGGCCACGAAATCCACTGCCTCGGCAGGGGAACGGCTTTCGAGCGCGACTATCCCCGGTGGGCCGTTAAGCCACGTCTCCATATCCTCCACCTGCTTCTTGCGCGACGCCAGAAATACGGAGGGTTTGAGCGCCGGATCAGTCACTCCCCCCAGGTTGTCCCAATACTCATCGATGTCGGAGAGGCCCTCTGGCCGCATCTCGAGCTGACGCGCGAGCCAGACATCGACCGCGGGTGCATGCTCAAGCCATTCTTCGAGGTTGGCCGAATCGTAAACCCGCACCTCTTTCCAAACCTTAAGCCTTTTCTTCGCGTCAACCCACTTCTGCTTTGCAGGCCAGTTCTGTGGGGTGACAAAGATATAGGTCGCCCTCTTCTTGTCGAATCCGAGCTTCTCCTTCCGCCGCTTGGCGAAGTCAGCTTCAGCCTTCTGTCCGGGCTTCTTGCTGACTCCCATCTCCCAGACGCTTCTACCGAGGGGCACGAAGGCGTCGTGCTCGGCCGCGTCCACGACACCGTCCGGGCCCGTCCGCTGGGTCTGGTCGAGTGCCGGGAATGAGACGAACGTGACCGCGTTTCCGGTTGCACGCGTGAGCCGCCGGATGAGTTGTGGGAGTATCGAGCGAGCGGCGAGCGAAGCGGCCCACTGGTTGAGATGTCGGGCCGTAACCCAGTTTCGGTGACCGGGGCCGCTTCGGAGTTGGCGGAGGAGTGTGGGGAGTTTTTCGGCGTGGGTCTCAAGGAGCGCCGGCGGGATCCGTCCAGTTTCCTTTGCCGCTAGGTCGAAGAACCGATTGTAGGATTCACTTCCCTTTCTGAGCTTGAGCGCTTTGGCGTACCTCTCAAGTCCCTCTTCCTTCATTGGCGGAGCCACAAGGCCGCGCTCCATCCGGCTTACGTTCCCGGCGTCGAATCTGTTCTGGCGGCAGAACGCCCGGAGCGTGACCCCGAGCCCCTTCCTCGTTATTCTGAAAAACACCGCGAACGATCCGGCTTCGGCCATGACACCAACCTCGCTGTTGTAGAAATTTTACAACAGCGACTGGATAGGTCAATCGTTCTCTGAGTAATTCAACGCCAGGGCGGTTTTGCGAGGGAACTAAGTCTTGCGCGCTCCGGTCCGACATCCATGTCGAAACCCACGTAGAGCATAGCTATCTCCGAGGTCAGAACACCTCAGAACCAGCCACTGGTCCCACCGTATCCGATCCACAGAGGCTTCCTTCATACCTTCACGCAGGGGTGAATTCGCCTAAGAACCGATTTCTGCGCCGATCCTCTGGACTCGGGGGCCATGTGGGAGGCAGAATTGCCCGTGCGAGCCCAACGCGCGTATAGTGTGAGCGAAATGCTGAACTGGCCGCGTCTCTTTGTCAACTCGTGGTTTCCAATGCGATCGCAGCGTTTCCCAAATGCGACCGCAATACTCCGAAACCAGGCTCAAGACCTGGTTCCCGTTATGGGAGTGGAGGTTCGAGTCTTCTCTTCGGCATCCGTAATGGCCGCAATTCTTTCTCTTCTGGCTCGTTGCCAGATGTGGTAGCTCAAGGCCCAGGACTGAAGCAGATAATAGGCGGGAAGGCTCAGCGACAAAAGTACGGAGAGCCGCACCGAGTGATCGGGCGAAGTTTCCGCGGAGAGCGTCTGATCGGGGAACTTGGCAAGAATCCATACAAGCAAAACGGCCCAGATGACGCTCAGGTACAGGGTAATTCGATTCAGGTGGCCGCGGTGCGTTGGATAAGGGTAACGGCACGGCAAGAAGGTCATCGCCGCAAAAAAAAGAACGATTGCGAGATTCAGCCAGCCGGGCAGATGCAAAAGGTAGAGATAAAAGGCCACTATGTTCCAGTACGACGGAAACCCGAGGAAATAGCCGTCCGGCGTCTTGGCGCTGACCTGGCAGAAGCCGTACGCGCTGGCCAGCAGGGGCGCCAAAAGCCATGCCGATTGCCCTGGTGGCAACAACTCCGCCCTGCAGATGAGGAACAAGGGCAGGAAGGTATAGGTGAGGAAGTCGGTGAGGTCGTCCAGGCGCCGCCCGTCGAAATGCGGCGTAACCTCTTTCACTCCTACCATGCGGGCCAACGTTCCATCCGTCGCGTCAATTAGCGTCGCCGTGAACATTAGCACGAATGCCCAGCGAAATTCCGCTGGCGAGGTGGCCGGGCCCGAGAGCAGAACGGCAATCGCTGCAGCGGCAATGAGCCCGGTCGCCGTGTAAAAATGAACCAACCAGGCAAGAACGACTCGAAGGGATACGCCAGTGCGCTGCAGATGGGGCGCTGTCATGCCGGCCACTCGCTGTGGGGAGCGCGATGCTCCGGGCGCACGCCGCCCTGACGTCGGCGCTGCACGAAAACATAATATAGGGCGCCGACGAGCAGAAGAGCAATCGTCATGAGGATTCCGCCAAAACGTTCGTGCCAGGGTTCGCCGTACACCTCTGCTCGGGGCCAGCCCACGTTAATGACCGTTAGTAAGCACCAGGCCACCGCGAGAACGTTGACCGGCAATCCCCACTTCCCTAGCGAGAAGCCGCTTTGCCGCCCGACCGCCGGGTCACGCCGGCGCTGCCGCAATCGTGCCCCGACAACAAGCAAGTACGCCAGATTGGCCCAGAGAATGGCGACGGCCGTCACCACTTTGATAATGTTTGGGAAATCGATGTTGACGATCAGGATAATCATCGCCATGGCGCCGGCCACAGCCGCCGGCACGACGGGCGTTCGCGAGGCCGGCGAAACGCGCGACAGCGCGCCGCCGAAGGGCAGTTGATTGTCGCGCGCCATGGCAAAAAGGAGGCGGACCGTCCCAGAGTGCACGGCCAAGGTGCAAACGGTAATGGCCATGATGACGTCGCAAAGAAAGAACTTACCGAGCCCTTCGCCGAGCGTCTCCTTGACCAAGAAAGGCAGGCCGCCGCTTTCGCTGGCAAGTTCCGGAGCGTTCAAGTTTCCGGCCGCCATCAACGCGGCCATTAGCAGCAACGCGCCGGCAATCGCTGCGGCTGCAAGCGCCTGCAAAATGGCGCGCGGCGCTGTGTGGCGCGGATTGTGCGTCTCCTCTGCCAGCGATCCGGCCGTGTCGTAGCCGTACATGATGTAAGACGCGGTCAAGCCGGCGGCGGCGCAGAAGGGGCCGAAGTACCCCAGAGGAAGCCCCCGGCCTTTTCCCTGGGTGTCGGCAAGAAACGAATCCGGGCTGCGCCGCGTCAAGGCAAAGAGAAAGGCAACCAGCAGAATCATGCCGATCAGTTCCGTGAAGACGCCGATGTTATTGATGCGCGCGAGGATGCGAACGCCCGTCGAGTTCACAACCGTGCTGAAAAGAAGCAGAACGCAGCCGAGCAGGACGGCATTTCGCGCCTGGTCTTGCGCGTCGCTTGCCGAACCAATGAATTGAAATTTCTCAGAAATCTGCGGCAATGTCGTTTGAAGCGCCAGGGCAACCGCTGCCAGGGTAACCATCAGACAGGCCAGGTAGACCCAGCCGGCTAGCCAGCCAAGAGCGGGCGAGCCGACGTGCTTGGACCATTGGTAGACGCCACCCGACAGCGGATACTCGCCGGCAAGCTCGGCAAAACAAAGTGCCACCAGAAACTGGCCGATGAAGACCGTTGGCCATGTCCAGACAAATGCAGGGCCGCCGGCGGCAAAGCCCAGATGAAACATCTGAAACATGCCCGTCATGACGGAGAGGTAGGAAAAGCCTGCAGCGAATGACGAGAAGCTGCCAAGCGTTCGATGAAGTGCCTGGCGGTAGCCGAACCCGGCAAGTTCGTGCTGGTCCCTTGAAATTGGCTCGGTCACTAGCGACACATCCTGTTGACCTTCGACATTCGCCTTCACGAAGAAACGGCGGGTAGTTCCTCTGAGATTTTACGAACACCTGCTCAGATGAGTTAGCGCTATAGCGCGAATGCTGCGGCTTCGGGGGGCAGAATTGCTCGTGCGAGTCCAACGCGTGTAAAATGTCAGCGAAATGCGGAACCGGCCGCATCACTTTGACAACTCGTGGTTTCCAATGCGACCGCAACCTTTCCCTAATGCCACCGCAATACTCCGAAACCAGGTTCAGGACCTGGTTCCCCTTAAGGGAGTGGAGGTTTGAGTCCTCTCTTCGGCAGTAAAGAATCGACAGCTTGCGAGCGCATCGAGTGTGGGCTGACTACAACCTGAGACGTCCGATCAACCTGCCTCACCTCTTGTCTGCCTCAAGGACCGCAGCCGCAATATTATGCCAGATACCGTCGGCCGGCCTTCCTTCATCGAAAGCCACAACCGCGCGGGCGCGCTCTTCGGCGACGCGGTGGACGTGGGCTGCGACTGAGTTGTGCTCCTTCTCGAAGCGGATCCGCTGTTCCACGTGCCAGTATGGATCCGGCCGGGTCGCCCAGCGGCGGTACGCCAGTTCCTGCTCGCTGGGCGGGCGGAAGACGAGGATGGCCAACCTGGTGAACTGGGCGGAGACGCGGCCATCGGCCGTTCTGATTGTCGTGTTACGACGTCGAGTGATGGCTTCTTTCTTGGTCTCGGGATCGCGAAGCTCGGCAGGGTCCGTGCAATCCACGGGCTGGCCGTCCTGGAAGCGCACGTTCATGATCGGATGATCGAAGTTCCAGGTCCGAAGCAGGTCTCCTGTGGTCGAATCCCATAGACGGATCGTCTTATCTTCGCTGCCCCCGGCAATCTGTTGGCCGTCTTCGCTCAGGGCAATGCAGCGGACCTGATCCGTGCCGGCTTCGATCTCCACAAGCGGCAATTCTCTGGGACCATACCAAAGATTAATGCACCCATCTTCCCCGCAGCCAAGAATACTGTCATCTACGGGATTTACGTCCATGCTAGCGACTCTGCCAGAGCGGGAGCCCTTCAAGTGGATCAAAAACTGACCGGTTTGGGCCAACCAGGTGCGGATTTCGCCGTCGCGGGAGGCGCTCACGAGTTCATTGCCATTGGGACGCCAAACGAGTGCTGTCACATAGTCCGCGTGTCCGATTAGTACTGATTCAGGGCGAAGCGACCGCATATTCCATAGATACACCGATGTGGCGCAGGCGATAGCAAGCTCGCTGCCGCGGGGGCGATAACTCAGCGGTTTATCGATCATGTCCCTCTGGCTAAAGGGTCGTAAAACGGCGGATTCCTGGCGCCCCTGGCACTCAGGAAAGTCCCAGACGGAGATCGGGATCTCCTGGCCCGCAACGGCAAGCTGCAAGCCATCGCTCCGGAAGGCAATGGAACCGACATCGCCAACCTGCGCTTCCAGGACGCGCAAGGTTCCTGACCTGGGATGCCACAATCTAACTTTGTGGTCGAGGTGGCCGCTTGCCAGCCATTCTCCATCCGGACTGAAAGCCAGGCACCATGCCGACGCAGGATATTGGGGAGAATTAGCTAGTTGTTTGCCACTGGTGCTATCCCAAAGGGTGACATGGTCGGCGATTGTTGCGAAGCAATCGCTATTGGGATGGAAAGCGGCGCAGTTTATAACTTGTCCCGGGGGGCGCACTTCGAGTACAGAGTTCCCTGAACGGGCATTCCAAAAGCGGATGATCCCATCATAACCAACACAAAGGAAGTTCTTGCCATCGCGACTGAACCGTGCGCTTCTTTGGCCACAACCGAAGCGCATGGCCAGGCACCCACTTCGTTGATGTCTAACCGTGTCCCAGAGTCGAATGGTGTGGTCGGCACATCCGCTGGCCAACAGGGATCCGTCCGGATTGAACGCCAGGCACCAAGCGCCGTCCTGAAGACTAAAGGTCGTTCTCCAGACGCGTGCCTTCGACACCAGATCGTAAACATCGATATAGAAAGGGCTTTTTACTGCAATTGTGGTCTCGTCTCTGGTGGCGGCAGCGACATTCCCCAGAAGACCAGGGAACGCCTCCTCAGGGGCTGTTTCCCGTTCCAGATCCCAAGAAAGGTTCTTGGATTCTGGCTGTGTCGCGGCGAACAAGCGCCTGCCTTTCGAACCAAGGACCAGTTGTAGGTAATTCATCGATATCCCAGCAAAAACTTCATCCTTGGGAGGTAAGCGCATTGTTTTAAGTGCACGGCCGGTTCCGGCCTCCCAAAGGAGGATCGTCCGGTCGGAATGTACTGTGGCAATCAATCTGCCATCTAGGCTAAACGCTACCTCCCTGATTTCTGCCTTGGAGGCGAGGACCATTCGAACCTCGCGGCCGTCGCTGGAACGCCAGATTCGGAGCTTTCCCTTGCGATCCCCGCAAGCCACCATTTGGCCATCCGGGCTAAAAGCGACGCAATCGATTATGGCTGACCCCGTCAAGCACATTTGTGGGTGACCCGTCCGAGTTTCCCAGATTCGCACTGTCGAGTCTTCCCCGGCACTGGCAATCCATTTGCCATCCGGACTGATTGCGAGACCCAGAACCCGATCCGTGTGCCCGCGAAGGACATGCAACTGCAGACCGGTGCGAACATCCCAGATGCGCACCGTCTTATCCTTGCTGCAACTGACAAGCTTGGTTCCGTCAGGCGTGAAGCGCACCTTCGTCACGGTTTCCTCGTGCCCAACCAGCGCGAACAGGCTGCCGTCGTAGGCGCGGCGCAGGTGCCACCATTCCATGCCGCGGAGGCTCTTGGGCACCGCGGCCAAATTCCGCAATGCCTGAACCAGGTTTCCTCGTTCGATGGCGTTTTGCGCATCGTGCAGCGCCAGAATGGCTGCATCTTGCTCGGTTTTTGCCAGGCTGCTTACCAGAATCCCTTTGTCCTGGACGCTCTTGTCGACGGCTTCGCGGTATTCGGCTACTTGCTTCTGGCTTTCATACCATCGAGCACCTTGCCAAACCGCCACGGCAGCCAGACAAGTCAACAAAAGAATTGACACCGAAATCGCCATGGTTGCGGCTCGGTGGCGCTTCATTCGTTGTGATGCACGAGCCAGGAAACCGACGGCGCGGGCCCGTATCGGCCTGCCTTCCAGAAAAGCGCCCAATTCAGCCGCCAGTGCGCCTGCATTTGCGTAGCGGCTTCCCGGATTCTTTTCGAGACACTTAAAACAGATCGTTTGGAGATCGCGTGGAATCAGCTTGTGCTGTAGGCCACGATTTTCCGCGCTCTGCTCCAGAAGCACTCCATCGCGAGCGCTCTTCAAGTCCTCCGGCCCGTTTTGTTCAATCTGTTTCAGCGTTTCGTACCGGGTCGCGCCTTGAAATGGCGGGCGCCCGGCCAGAAGCCGATAAAGAATGGCCCCCAGGGCAAAGACATCGGTAGAAGGACCGATTTCGTCGGTTCGACAGCAAACTTGCTCCGGTGACATATAACTGGGGGTGCCCGGCCGGTCGTCCATCGACGTCAGTCCCTGGTGGTAAGCGGGGTTAACGTCGTCGGCAAACTTGGCCAGGCCGAAGTCGGCTATCTTGGGAACGATAACTCTCCCATGCACCAGCGCGGACCAGGCAGGTCGCGATTCGCCGCTCGAAGCTTCGTGCCCCGATGTCGCCAGGACAATGTTCTGAGGTTTGAGGTCTCGATGGACCACGCCCTTGTCGTGGGCATGCTGCACCGCCGAGGCCAGTATCTTCATCAAGCCGGCTGCTTCCTCGGGCGCCAGCGGCTGCGGACCGGCCCCGACCTCCAACGTCTCACCCTGAACAAATTCCATAACCAGGAAAGGCATTTCCTCGGGCCGATTCGAGTCGTGAATGGCCACGATGTTTGGATGGGCCATGCACGCGGCTGCCTTGATCTCGTTTTCGAAGCGCGCCCGCAGCTTGACGTCGTATTTGAAAAGGCCGTGCAGCATTTTCAGCGCCACAACCCTGCGCAGCCGATGCGACCAGGCCCGGTAGACGATCCCCATGCCCCCACGACCGATTTCCTCGAGCAGCTCATAACCCGCGATTTGCATGCGGGCGCGAAGGAAGGGCTCGCCGTTGCTGGAAGGCGGACCTTCTGTAGCCTCTTCTTCCTCGAACGGCGAAAGGCGATCCAGAAATGGCGCACAGATTTCCAGGCACTGTTCCACGTGCCGGGCAATTACTTCGTCGTCCGAGGCCTGGAGCTTTTCTTGCAGCCAAAGGCGAAGCAGCTCGGGCGACGGGTGGCCGTCGGCCGCAAAGAATCCATCAGCTGTCGCCTCGGGACCTTTCAAGCTTCCTGTACTCCTCTTGGACCATGCGGGCGACCCTGCTGCGGGCCTTGTAGACCGCGTCGAGTTTCATTCCCAGCTCGGTCGCCAGTTCCGCGCCCGATGCTGCCTCGAAGACCATGGCGATAAAAATGCGAAAGGTCTTGGCATCCCTCACGCGCTCTTTCACGATTTCGAGCGCCTGCTGGCCCAGGTCGAGCTCCTGCTGGAAGATATCTTGCAAGTCCTTCGCCATCGCCTCGCCGAGGCGCGGATCTTCCAGCGATTCCAGAGCTTTCTGCGAGGTCGCTCCTCCGTTGAGGGTGGCGGGCATCTCGCGTCGGCGGCTCCGCAAGTAGTCCCGAAGGTCATGGGTGACTACGGTAAACAGCCAGCTGCGAAAACGCCTGGGCGGTTCATAGCGAAAACTCTTGAATCGGTGCCGCTCGAAAAACCGCAACAGGACGAAGGTAGTCACATCCTCGGCGTCCGCTTCTTGCAGCCCGCGGCCACGGCATACCTTGAGGATGAATGGCCGGTATTTCTCCGCGAATCGGTTTCGGGCCTTGTCGTTGCTCGGATCGCGCAGCCTGTCCAGCGAGCTCGGGTTTGTGAGCGGATCGTCGGCGGCCTTCATGAGCATATACTCATCGATTTGCGAAATCTGACTCTCCAGTTTCGCAAAAAACCGCTGCTCTGCAATACAAATCGCCTTTCCCGAATGAAAACCCCCGAATTGCGAGTCAGGAATCGGCCACGAGGGCGTATTGCTTGTACACGCAAGGGAGAAAGTGCGCTCAGAATTCCCGGAAGGACAAAAATGGTCTTTTCCAGACTCCGCCAGTTGCTAAGCGAATCCGTGGACCTGCGGGGACGATTGCCGATTCGGACGCGCAGGCGACGGTTAAGGTGCGAGCCCTTGTGGCTGGAGGCACTGGAGGATCGCTTGGTGCCGGCGACAATCACGGTTACTACGATCTCCGATGCTGTCGGCGCGTCGGGGCTATCTCTTCGCCAGGCAATCACCCAGGCCAATGCGGACTCACTGGCCGGCCAGGCAGACACGATCGACTTCGCCCCAAGTCTGAACGGCCAGACCATCACGTTATCGCAAGGCTTGCTGGAGCTTCGCGGCGCCTCAGCCACTGCCATCACCATCGATGGAAACGGGCAGATGATCACCGTCAGCGGCGGTCAGGCCACGGAAGTTTTCAAAATAGATGCCGCCACGAGCGCTGTTCTAGAGGGTCTGCAAATCACGAATGGCATGGTTGTTTCAGCGCAATCATCAAACACCCTCTATGTGGGCGGCGGTGTAAACAATGCTGGCAAACTCGTAGTCAACGATTGCACGCTTAGCAATAATGAAGCGAACGGACATGCAGGCGGAGGGTATCTGTCTGAGGGAGGCGCTCTTTTTAATGCCAGCACCGGCGCCCTCACCATTGAAAACTCAACCATTTCCAATTCAACGGCTGCCGGCGGCGGCGGCGGAATCTTCAGTGCCGGCTCGTTGACCCTCAACAACGTAAACTTGACGAACGACAGCGCCCCTACAGAGAATTGGCAAGGAGGAGGTGTCTCATCCACAGGTCCGATGACCATCATCGGCTGCACCTTTACAAATGACAGCGGCATAGCGATCTATGAATCGCCTATTGGCACGGTTGGTGTTACCATCCAGGATACCTCGCTGGCGAACAATTCAGGAGGCGGTATTGAGTGTCAATCGGGGGGCCCGGCTAATGTCGTAGTTTCGAATTGCGCCATCAGCAATAGTGGTCCGGCTATCGACAATATAGGTTCGACCCTCACGGTCCTGGGTTCTACCATATCCGGCAGTGCCAATGGCAATGCTACTGCCGCCGGCATTATTAACTCTGGTCTCGGCTATTCCAATTCTGGAATCGCGACCATCGAGAATTGCACGATTGACAATAATACAGGTTGCGCGGTTGAGAATTACGCTACCCTCACCATCGGTTCCTGCGTTCTCTCCGGCAATACCGTTGCCGCCGAAGGAGGAGCCATTTTTGAATACTCCGGAACAATGACGGTCATCGACAGCACGATTTCCGGCAACAGCGCACCGTCCGGCGCAGGCATTTATGTTGCCGGCGGAGCAGATGCCTTCGTCGATTATTCAACCATCGCCGACAATACCGCCTCCGGAAGCGCCGGAGGCATCCTGGATGGGGGAACCATCGACCTTTCGAGTACCATTGTGGCCGGTAATACTGCCCCTTCCGATCCCGATATAGGACTGGGCGTCACTGGCTCCCCCGCGCTGGCCGGCGTCAACAATCTCGTCGACAACGGCTCGGGCCTCTCGACCACGGGTATACAGAATGGAGTGAACGGAAACATAGTCGGCGTCAGCGCAGGGCTTGGCTCGCTTGCCTACTATGGGGGACCTACGGCATCCATCGCGCTCGAACCGGGAAGTCCGGCTCTGTCCGCCGGCGGCGCGCTTTCCGCGCTGTCATCCTCCATCATTGCTTCCGCGACCTTCATCGGCGTCAATAACGCGGCGACCATCGCCAGCACGCCAGGCAACTACGTTATCGTCGTCGACAACGAAGAGATGCTGGTCACTAACGTCAGCGTGTCGACCAACGTCTTGACCGTAACCCGAGGTTATAACGGGACCACCGCGACCGGTCACAATTTGGGCGGCGCTGTATTCCTCGCGTTCGATCAGCGGGGCGATAGCCGGGTTGCAAATGGCGCAACCAACATCGGCGCTTCTTCGCAAACGGTCGATTCGGTCAATCCAACGGTTTCCATAACCCAAAACGTGAATCAACCCGACGCCCAGACATTTAGCACCTCTGGCACGTTCACGTTTACTGGTTTCGATGTGAATACTCCCGTCAACAAGCTTACCTACGTGGTTAGCCTGGACGGCGGCCCCTTTACACCTGCCACGAGTCCGGTCCAGTATACCGATCTCGGACCCGGTCCGCACACCTTCGAGGTCGAGGCCGTCAATCAGGCAAACAAGAAAAGCTCACCTGCCATTTATACCTGGAACATCCTCCAGGCGCCGGTCATCACCAGCGCGAGCTCGACGACTTTTTCGGTGGGCATAGCCGGTTCCTTCACTTCCACCACCACGGGCTATCCGATTCCGACTCTCTCCGAGGTCGGCGCTTTGCCCACCGGCATCACCTTCACCGACGGCATTCTGAGCGGCACCCCCGCCGCCGGCACGGGCGGGTCCTACAGTTTCACCATTACCGCGAACAACGGGCTCGGCACGCCAGCCACGCAGAACTTTACGCTTGCCGTTAATCAAGCCCCGGCCATTACCAGCGCGAGCTCCGCGATCTTCTACGAGGGCGACGCCGGATCCTTCCTGGCAACCGCTTCGGGCTTTCCGCTGCCAACCCTGTCTGAAACCGGCCCGCTGCCCGGCGGCGTTACCTTTGCGAACGGTCTTCTCAGCGGCACGCCGGACGTGGGCACAGCAGGAATCTACAGCTTTATCATCACGGCCGACAACGGGCTCGGCACACCCGTGACGCAGAATTTCACCCTGACTGTCGATCAAGCATCGGCCATCACCAGCGCGAACTCTGCGACGTTCTTCGTCGGCGCCGCTGGTTCGTTCACCGCTACCGCCACGGGGTTCCCGCTGCCGACCCTGTCCGAAACCGGCGTGCTGCCTGCCGGCGTCACTTTTGCGAACGGCGTTCTCAGCGGCACTCCCGCAGCAGGCACGGACGAATCCTACCCCCTCACGATAACTGCCAGCAACGGGAGCGGCGCACCCGCCGCGCAAAGTTTCACTCTGGCTGTCGATCAAGCACCGGCCATCACGAGCACGAATTCGGCAAGTTTCTCCCTGGCCGGCCCCGGTTCCTTCACGGCAACTGCCACGGGGTATCCGATCCCAACCTTATCGGTAGCCGGCCCTCTGCCGGGCGGCGTCACTTTCTCCGACGGCTACCTGAGTGGCACTCCGCAGGCGGGCACCCAAGGGATTTATGCCCTGACAATTACTGCCGACAACGGCGTCGGTGCCGACGCCAGCCAGGGTTTCACGTTCATCGTCGGTCAGGCGCCGGCGATTTTTACCGGTAATAGCACGACCTTTACCGCGGGTTCGCCAGGCTCTTTCTCGGTAGGGGCATCGGGGTTCCCCCTGCCAGCCTTTACCGAAAAGGGGACGTTGCCCAGCGGTGTCACCTTCCTCAATGGCGTGTTGAGCGGCACGCCGGCCGAGGGCTCGGACGGAATCTATAACCTGACCATCACCGCCAATAACGGCGTCGGCGTCAACGCTACCCAAAACTTTACGCTAACCGTCAACCAGGCTCCCGCCGTCACGAGCGCGGACTCCATGAACTTCCCTTACGGTTCGACAACTTCTTTCACGGTAACCACGACCGGTTTTCCCGCTCCGACCATTACGGAAACGGGCACTCTCCCCGCGGGCTTCTCCTTCGCCAAGGGCGTGCTGAGCGGCAAGCCGCCGACAAACACGGGCGCCAGCTACGATCTAACGTTTACGGCCCATAACGGCGTCGGCTCCGATGCCTCTCAGAGCTTCACGATTAACGTCGTTTCGACTGGTCCCGGCGCAATCAGCGGCACGGTGTTCGCCGATTACAATCTGAACGGCGTACAAGACAGTGGCGAGCCAGGCCTGCCAGGCCAGCTCGTCTACCTCGATCTGAACAACGACGGCGTTCACGATCAGAACGATCCCCTAACTTCTACAGCAAGCAACGGCAGCTATAGTTTCACTGGCCTGGCGCCGGGCACTTATACTGTGCGACAGTCGCTATTCGGTGGCGGGCTCTTGAGCGCCCCCGCCGGCGGCAGCTATCAAGTGACCGTCACGGGCGGCAACACCACGACGAACGTGGACTTCGCCGACGTCCTCACGAGTATTACCGTTCCCCTGACGTTGCCCTTGGCCACTGCCTTCCCCTCTCAGGGGAATGCGAACGCCGACTTCGTCGAGGCCGTCTATCGCGCGATTTTGAACCGCAATGCCGACCCGACCGGATTGAGCACCTGGACGGCCCTGCTTAACAAAAACAAAGACACTCGTTTACAGGTCGTGGAAGCGATCCTCAATTCTCCGGAACATTTGACACAAGAAATCGAGGCCTTTTACGAGACCTTGCTTGGGCGCCCGGCAGATCCCGCCGGATTGGCTAGCTGGGTCCAGCAGATGGAGGCCGGGGTTCCGGGAGAAGAAATCGCATTCGATTTTCTCGACTCGCCCGAATACTTGAGCAAGGGGGACAAGAACTTCATTGACGCCATGTATATGGCCGTGCTTGGGCGCTCGTATGACTATACGGGCGAGCAGGCCTTGCTCAACGCACTCGGCGACGATAGCCAGGGTAATCCTACGCATGCCGCGACGATGACGCATGCGCAGGTTGTTGACAGTTTTCTCTATTCGGTTGAGTCGCTCGACCTGCTGGTCAAGGGCTATTACGAAGTCTATTTACAGCGGCCGGCAGACTCGGCCGGGCTGAACGCCTGGGTCTTGCAGCTCCAAAAAGGTTTGCCGTTCGCGACCATCGGCGAAGAGTTCATCGCCTCCGAGGAGTTCTACGACAACGCAGCGGCGAATAAGTGAATGTTTGTAGGTGAGGCAGGTGGGATTATCTTTTTTGAGGGGCATTTGGGGGCAGAATTGCCCGTGCGAGCCCAACGCCGGCATATTGTCAAGGAAATGCGGAACTGGCCGCATTTCCTTGACAATTCGTGGTTTCCAATGCGATCGCGGCATTGCCCCCACGCCGGCTCAATGTTCCGAAACCAGGTTCAGGACCTGGTTCCCCTTAAGGGAGTGAAGGTTCGATTCCTCTCTTCGGCAGTCGATGTGGATCCGTAACAGCCGTGGGGAGCGACCCCCACGGCCACGCGGCCCAATTGGCCCACCGATAATCCACTCTCAATAAGACGCCCCATTTAGAGCCTCGCCGCCGTTGGCGGTGATGAGCGCTACGAGCGTCGATGGCGCGATCGACGCCGAAAGGAAGTGGACCGAGCCGTCTGCGAACACCGCGTTGACGCCCCCCGTATGGAAGCTGTATAGCTCGGCATCGTTAGTACAGTTGATGACGCACGTCCCGCCGAACGCCGTGGAGGTGTTGATTAGCTTTGTCGCCGTGTTGAAGCCGTCGACGCCGACGTCGGTATTACGGTCGGGCCAGCCACCGTTGTCCGCGGTCAGCGTGCTCTGCATGACGCCCTCGATGTATTTCGTCGGCCGGCCGGAGTCCTCGGAGATCATCATGGTGTTGGAAGTGCCGTCGTGGATATCAAGCATGCGCACCTTGCTGTTGAGATACATCGGACCGTCGTAATTGGCGCTGGCCGGCAACCCCAACGTATTGAGAAGGCCGGCATTGACGACCGCGATTGGCGCATAGTCACCGGCGGCAACACTGTAGGTCGTGCCGGCGGGCGTGGTCGATCGGTTTTGGTTCGGCGTCGAGGGACATTGCATAACGGACAGCTGCACCCCGATGACGGGCCAATTGGCGGCGGCATTCCAGTTCTGCGACCAGTTGTATTGCGCGTAAAGAGAGCCTTGCTCGATCTGCTGAAGAATGAACTGACCCCAACCTTGCGTGGTCGGCGTACTCAAGGCTGCCGGCGAGAACGAGCCATTGGTGTCGTGATACACTTGCTCGGCCAGACCCAGTTGCTTGAGATTGTTCTCGCATTTCATGCGGTTGGCGGCCTCGCGAACCTTTTGCACAGCGGGTAGCAGCAGGCCGACCAAGATGGCGATGATGGCGATGACGACGAGCAGCTCAATGAGCGTGAACGCGGACCTTGCCCTCCGAGATTGTTGAACCATGTCGGTACCCCCTTTATTGGCTGAACGCGTCCTTGGTTCCGGGCCGTTCCCAACGCTGGGCCAGCACACAACGGAATGAAGGGCGCAACCCCGGGGAGCAAACTAACCGCCGGCATCCGGTTGGGGCATGCTGGTCGGTTCATTCCCGGGAGATCAGCCGATTTTTGTCGATTCCTTTTTCCAACCGCGAGTGAACAGAATAACCGGGCAAATCGCTCCTTGCATGGGAACCTCAGGACCGGTCGAATTGTGGAGTGGAGAGGTGCGGGGATTATCACATCGAATTATGCGCGAGGCAAGGAAATTCCTTATCGGAATCTGAGCCTATGGGCCGTGTCCCTTTGTCGCCTACCAGGTCAAACCGGGGAGGGCCAGCCAGGCATCGATTAGCAGCAGTTGCAAGTCGGGATCAGGTGATCTCGAATTGCCCGAACGTGCGCCGCTTTGCCGGCCAAAGTGGGGCCAAAGTGGCAGTCCATTCGGATCCCATAACGGGCCGTTGCCATCGAGAGACAATCCGTTTGCATTTGGCGACGTAAGCTGTAAATAGGGTATTGAGAGTTGTCGAAATGATGGGAACTGCAGCCGCGTCCACCAGGCCAAGCCTGCCTTGCGCAGGCGGAGGAGCGTGCAAGTTGACTTTTGGCAAATTAATAATGCGGCACGCGAGTTGGAAGGCTCTTCCGCTCGTCGCTGCCACGGCTGTTTATCTTTCCGCTCTGGCCGTTGCGGACGATCGGGCCAAAGAGGATTACCGGTCGCCGTATGCGGTCCATTTTACCTTCCCCAAGGCCGAGCTAATCGAAGATATCGAAAAGGGATCGCGCGGCGACTTCCGCGAAGAGTCGCAAGTGCCCTTCCACGAATGGTACTCGCCGGCGGTGCACAAGAAATGGGCGTCGTGGGGGCCGCCGGCCCGTCACTATCCTGTTCCGGCGCACGTGTCTGGCAAATCGCTCGAATGGCAAAGAGAGCGTGCCATCGCGGTCGCGCTTCGGTTCGTCGGGTACGGCTACCAGCATCACCACGTTCCCGACTGGGATCCCCCTGCGGACTGGCCCTGGAAGGAGACGGCGGTAGGCCACAACGGCAAAGGTGTCGATTGCAGTAATTTCGTCGCCTTCGTCTTTAACCAGGGATTCGGGATCAAGCCAAACTCCGATATTCACAAGCTGTCTGAGGAGCGCGAGATTCCCTGGCCGGGAGGAAGCAAACACCGAATCGAGCATATCGCGCGCCCCGAGTCCTACGAAGGATGGGCAAAGACGCTCAAGACGGGAGACCTGCTCTTCATCAAGAGTAATCGTGGGCAAATCTCACACGTGGTCCTCTGGATTGGTCCGATCGGCCAATCGCCCGACGGCCTGCCGCTCATCCTCGACAGCCATGGTCAAGGAGTCAAGGATGCGAACGGGGTATCGATCCCGTGCGGCATCCACGTGCGCCCGTTCCGCAAGAACTCGTGGTACGACAAGGAGGCCAGCCACGCGAGCCGCATCCTCGGTGCGAGGTCGGCAGATACGCCGGCGGTAGAGGGGAAATAAGGCGCCGGAAGTCTTCAGTCTCCTGGCTGCAGGGATTTGCGGCGTGCGGCGTCGCCTTCGATGTTGAACTGGTTTGCGCTGGCCTTCACGACCTTCCACGCGGCGGACTCGGCCTGTTTGATGTCGCCATCGTTTGAAGTGACGGCGACCGCCATATTCTTTCCGGGGATGAACGCGACCAGCGCGTACCACATCGTGTTCGAGCCGTTGTGCCAGTACACCGTGTGTGGAATTTCAGAGTTTGGCTGCTTCACCACCCAGCCGCACGCATAGTCGTGGAGCTTGGGGGTATGCAGCCGTTTAAAGGTCTCGGCGGTGAGAAGCTTGCCGGCCCCAAGCTCCCCACGCAGGTGTTCCGTTGCGTACTTGCCCAGGTTGCCAAGCGTCATGTGAACGGCGCCGGCGGGGCCGATGATCGGATTGTTATCTTCCTCGTCGCTCGCACTCGTCTTCCAACCAAATATCCCGCGGTGGCCCAGCGGCTGATCGAGCGTTTGGGACGAGCTTTTCGGCGGACCAAACCCAACGTCGCTGAGTTCCAGCGGCTTAAAGACTTCACGTTTCACAAGATCTTCCCAACTGACGCCGGTCGCCGTTTCGGCCATCGCCGCAGCAATCGTGTAGCCGACATTCGAGTAAGCATACTTCTCGCCCGGCGGGTATGCCGGTTTCTCGGCGATCGCATCCATGACCGCCTTTCGACGCTCCTTGGTACACTCAGGACCGAGCGCAGGTTCTTTTAGGTTTAACCACAATGAGAAATTCGCCGGCGCGCCAGAGGTGTGGGTCAGCAGTTGTTGCAGCGTGACCGGCTTCCAGTGATCGTGCATGGGTGCGTCGGGAAAGCGCTCGCCGACGGTGTCCGTCCACTGCATTTGACCCGACTCAATCAGTCGCGCGATCATGGTCGCCGTGATGGACTTGGTGATCGAACCCAGGTGCCAGCGATCGCCGAGCTCGATCGAAACGCCGCTGCCTCGCTTGCGCTCCCCGTCGGCCGCACAAGCTACGACTTGCCCGTCGACCATAACCCTCGCGGCGAGGCCAACGAGTTTTTTCTCCTTGCGGAGGTCGGTGATCAGGCCCGCGAGCCAGGCGCCGGATGGGCCGTCGCTTCGAGGAACGCCCGCATAGCTTGGGCCGTCGCTCTGTTCTTTTTTCTTACTCGACATATCGGGAGTGATCTCCAACCCGGCGATCCTTCCTTGGTTGTCCAACGTGATCTTCACGATGCAAGCACCCTTCTCGGCTTGCACGCGGTAGACCTTGGCGTCTCCCGCCGGCTTTTGCTCGGTCCACTCGTTGAGTTTCCCGAACTGCTTGCGGACTTGCTGCATGACCGCGCGAAAATCGCCTATCGGAATGGCCTTCTGGAACTCCGTCGTGCACTGGCCGAAGAGCTCATCGTCTTGGCTGGCGTTGATCTTCTTCAAGATGTCGTCGATGGGCGGCGCGGCGTCGGAGCCGGGCCGGAACAGCATGCCGGCGACCCGGCCCTCGTCGTCGAGGACTAGCGTGAAGTCCAGCGTGCCGCGCTCACAGCGAGCCGCAAAGACCGCTTCCGCTCCCGACTTGAATTGGGCCGGCTCGAGCTTGTTGATCTTCCCGAACTTGCCCGAAATCTCCTTACTGAAGAACGCCCTGCACTTCGCCACGGGGAACGCCTCCAGCATCTCCTTGCTGAAGTCCTTTCGTATGCCTTCGTAATCCGCCGCATTGATCGCCTTCACCATGCGGCCGGCGACATCGCGGAATGCCTCTTTGGTCCTCTCTTGCCCTCCTTCGCCGCGTACGTTCTGCTTATCCTTCTGGCCAGCCGGTTCAGGGCGCGCAACTGGATCTGCCCCCTTACGGCTACAGCCCTGGCTCGTCAGGAGCACGCACAGACAGACGGCACAGAGTCTTGAGATCAGGCGCCTCCGGCGATGCCAGAGCGCCACGCCGATACCGAGGAGGAGAAGCGGAATCAAAACCATCACAGATTCCTTTCGTAAACAACATTCTTAATCCAAATCCGCCCGACACCAGCGGCGGTAAGCCAGCAGGATTGTTGCCACGCTCGCCGCGGCCAGGACCGCCGCGATCGCCATATTGACCTCGACGCCGATGTGGCCGTTCATCGTGGACACGATCCAAAACGCAATCGCCATGAATGCGCAGAGTTCGCACCCGACTAATGCGATCATCCCTCGTTTCAAGAGCCAAACTCCCATGGCGTACAGACAAAGTTGGCCCACCCCTGTGCCTATAATGAACGGGATGATGTTTTTGACTTGCAGGAGTTCCGGCGCCCAGATGGCCGCGGCTATTCCCATACACAGAACGCCCCCGAGCCAGCACTGGACGATATCCCACAAGAATGCGAGGCCGAGCTCTCGAACGAATTCCTGTCGCGTTCGCGGCCGCAAGGATTCATAACTGAGACGATAACGGCGTTTGAACCAGGAGGACCAAGTCCTGATAAAAGGATTGGTCATGACCTGCACTGAGAATATCACCACAGTGTCCCTGCCCGGATTCATAAGAGGGATTATGAGGAGCGTCATCGCTATGAGAAACCCCACGTCCGTGGAGGTACGCTGCGACTGGGTCCCAAGCCGCCATAACTGTAAACGTTGCCATGGGCTTCTATCGTTGTACCCGGAGAGGTTGTCGAGTTGTTTCAGCTTGGTGAACGGGTTTTTCAGCCGGTCGAGGTTCTGAAGGCTCGCCCGCTTATCGGCCGGCAAAGCAGCGAGATATTCCTCGATTGTCTTCGCTTTGGTTTGTTTGAACCCCCGGAGCTTGCTTCCTTGCGCCCAGGCGCTACTGAACTGCCCCTGGAATGTTTGCACACCCCGGCCGCGGAGAAAATCGCCCCACACGCGAGCGGATCGATACTCCACCACCGTATCTTCATTCAACACGAGCAACCGCCGGGCTAAGACCCAGAGCGCTACCAAGCTAATGAATACCAAGAGCGCGGAGGCAGACGGGTTTGTTCCCGCCAGGAAACTCCCGAGGGCGGCGGAAGATGAAGAGGGGACAAATATAAACGCCAACACAGGGAAAGCCAAGACGCCCATGAGCGGATGGTGAAGCGTCCACAAGCCCGCCGCCAAGAAAGTCAGGAAGATCACGGCAACGCTCGTCTGCGCTATGTCGCTTGTTCCCACGAATATCATCGAAAACATCGGAATCCCAAGGAAAAGCAAGGCGATGAGCGTTGCCACCAGCAGATGCTTCTTCCGATAATGCGGCAGGAGGGACGCCCACGGGTGGGCGATGTTGTCTCTGAGAAGGGCGCCTAATACCCAAGCATTGAAGTACGCAAACATTGCCATGTACGATTTTCTCGAAAGGATGCCACGAACGATGCTATCTTGGTTGCGCGCGATCTCGCCATCCATTGCTGAAACACTCAAGAGGCAGACGAACAGGAACAACCACACCGCCGCTGTTGGCCCGCGCACGTAGACTCTCGCGATCCGCAAATAATTACCCATGATGCAGCTCCAGGAAAATATCCTCGAGATTTAGATCTTGCACCGCCACCGACGCCGACCACTGTTGGGCGATCCGTTCCGGCAAATCGGCCGTGAAGTCTTGCACGCTCACCACGGCTTCGTTGCCGGTCACCTTGGCGTGCAACATGCCGGGCACGAGGAAAGAACCGTTCGGCAACGGGGCGGCCGCCCGGACATGCAGCCGCTTCACGCTGTCCTTGAGCGCATCCAGTTCTCCGCTATAGACGATCTTGCCGTCTTTGAGGATCGCGACGCGGTCGGCCACGCGTTCCAAGTCCGAGGTGATGTGCGTGGAGAAAAGCACGGTGCGCTCGCCCACCATGGCGAGCAGCGTTTCCAAGAACTGCCGCCGCGCCACGGGATCCAGGCTGGCGGCAGGCTCATCGAGGACCAGCAGATCCGGCTCATGACCGAGGGCCAAGATGATGGCTAGCTTTTGCATCTGGCCAACCGACAACGGCCCGACGCGTTCTCCCGGTTTCAGCTCCCAATCGCGCAGCAGCCGTTCGACAAGGGCCTTGTTCCACCTGGGATAAAAAGCGCCCGTGTAGGCGGTGATTTGTCGGATCTTCATCCAGGGATAGAGGTTGATTTGCTGCGGCACGTAGCCGAGCCGTTCCTTGCCCGCGGCGCTCAGCTCCCAGGCCGGCTCGCCCAGGATGCGGACGTCGCCGAGCTGAGGGCGTTGCAGGCCTAAAGCGCATTTGAGCAACGTCGTCTTGCCGGCGCCGTTCTTGCCCACGAGGCCCAACACCGAGCCTGCCGGCAAAGTCAGATCGACTTTGTTGAGCACAAGCTTGTGAGCGAAACTTTTCGAAACTCCGCGCAGCTCGAGCATCGTTTCACTCATTGCCGAGCTCCTTTAATAGAGGGTCGAGGGCCGCCAATACTTGTTCCCGTGTCAGGGCCAACTGATACGCCTGGGTGGCCACCTGCTCCAACAGCGGCCGCAGCTCGTTCTGACGTTCCTTGATCGTTCCCCTGGGCGATTTATGGTTGACGCGCATCCCCTGCCCGCGCACGCGCTCGACAACCCCATCGCGCTCCAGCAACCAATACGCCTTGGACACGGTCATCTGGTTGACTTGCAACTCCTGGGCGACCTGCCGCACGGACGGGAGCAAGTCTCCTTCCGCCAACCGCCCGCTGGCGATGAGCGCGCAGACCTGGTCCATCAACTGCCGATAGATCGGCACGCCGGAGGAGATGTTCACCTGGAAGTTAGACGCGCTAGCCTGCATAGTGTATTATTACTATAATACGCTAATGCACTGATCGTCAAGCCCAGGGTTTTCTTTTTTGATCGGCGCCAGGAGCCGCAGAGCGCACGTGCGAAAAGGAGCCCGCACGAGTCTCCCTTCATCCGGTTCGTAGGCCCGCACCGAGCGCGCACTTCCGCAGCGAAACCAGACCGGCATCTGCTGCGAGCAATATTCAAGAAAGGTTTCTACTCAACCGCCTGTCGCGTTCGTGAAGAATTTCTGCCAGGCCAGGATCTGCTCGGCAATCTGGTCCTGCGTCATGCTGCCGGTCAAAAGTGCGTTTAGCCAAGCCTGGCCGCCGACCGAACATGAGGTTTTCTGGGAAGTGCATTAAGACCATGCCAGCCATTATGCCGAAATAACCAGGAGCACTGTCGGCAAAAACGGCAAGACTGGAAAATTTATCCAGGAACCCCAAGAGAGGCCAATTGCCCCAGATTGCCTAGTTCGCGAGATGAACCGGTCAAGTTGAAGTCCCAGCCTGGCGAGTGTTCGTAAGCCTGGCCGCGACAAGGAACGCGACCGACGACTTGAACCGAAGGAGCCCTTCACCGTGGACAGATCATTGAACCGGCTTCTACTGGCGGCAGCCTTCGCCAGCGCGTTTCTTTTTTCACGCGCCCAGGCCCAGGAAAACGCGTTTAGCCTCCCCGACAACGACCAGATTCCGTGGGAAAAAATCGTCGTGCTCGATCAGAAAACTCCCGGAAATCTGGATGATGCCTGCTATATCACCCTGTTAAAGTCGCCACCCGGGTTCGAAATGAACGCCTCGCTGCTCTTCTTGCAACCGTTAAGCGGGAATCTTCAATATGCGACGCTGATCCACCCCTTTCCCTTCATTTCGCCCCACTGGGAAGATCAATCGGTCAATCCCGATTTCACCCCAGCCTTCAACGTGGGCATGCGCTATGATTTTGGCAGCGGGGCGGACGTTCAATTGTCTTGGACCTCTTTAAATACCTTTGACGGCGCCAGTGCCCATGGCGACCCGACACCGGTGTTTGTGCCAGGCCAGGGTACCTTTTTTACTCAGGCACTGGGGCCTCCCAATCTCGTTGGTCCGCCTCCCCCGTTCACGAACGCGAGTGCTGTCGCGCATTTTTCGTACGATGCGGTTGATGGCGATGCGGGCCTGTGGTTGAGCGCCGGCAATCACGTGCACATGCGCATCTTTGCCGGCCTCGAGGGCGCGCGCGTGAGCCAAAGCCTCTCCGCCAATTTCCAGAGCCCCGACGGCTTGATCGGTTTTAATGACACGTCCCGGTCTGTGTTCATCGGTATTGGCCCGCGTCTTGGATCGGATGCGCATTGCACCTGGGGTAATTTCGACTTTCTTGTCGGCCTTGCGGGGGCCATGTTAATAGGCGGAGTCGAGAACCACATCGATTTCTTGACAAGCTCGCCCACCGTCGTGCAAAACGGGCTGTCCATCAACCCCCAATCCTTGACTTCACCGGATGCAATCCGCGTAGTTCCCAGCATCGACGCCAGGGTGGCGTGCAACTACTCGATCCCGGTTGGCCGATATGGAACTTTCAAATGCGAAGCGGGCTATCAGGCGGCGGCATACTTCAATGCCGTCACTCAGTACGCGCTTTCCGAGGTAGAGGATTCGGCGACTTTCCATCAGGAAACCGACCAGTATGGGGGAGTGTTCCTTAGAACAACGTCGGAGCAGCAAAGCAATTTCCTGGTCCATGGTCCTTATCTCAAGTTTACATTCGAGTTCTGAGCATCGCAGGGTTCCGAACCCGTGCTTTTTTGCGCCCGGCCTGCAGGGGGCATTTGGGTCTCAAACAAGCTTCCGTTTGAGCCAGGGCTTTCCAAAAGTATCTCCCGAGAAAGGTATCCTGCTGTGCCTTCTTTGACGACCATCGGACCTGCACGTCGTCATTTGATTTTCTTCGATATAGCCTGCCCGATGAAGAACCCCGTCGTTAGAACGAGGAGTGGCACGCAACCCAAATCAATAATCAAGGGAATCCACCAGAACCAGTGAAGACTGTCCACTGGGGCCACGGCAAGAGCAATGGCGGCAAGAGCTCCTCCGAACATCGGGACTAGCGAACCACCGCGACGTTGAAAGGGAATAACCCAGTTGCCGATGATAGCCAATCCGCCAAAGAACAGCAGGATCACAAAGAGCAACCAACGCAGCAGAATCATGGAAAGCTACTCGCCGCGGGTGTATTTGACCGGAACAAGTCGCCTCCGGAACCAAAGGTGAACCTCAGAGTACCACGAATTACCTTCGGTCAGAGCGGTAGGCTATCCCCCCCCTGGCTCTTCTCCATCATCAACTTGCCAATCGATGTCCTGACGTTGCTTCTCAGAAAAAGGAACGGTCTTGCCTTGGGCATGCGTAAGCTTGGCCCCACTCAGGTCGGCATCGGTGAAATCGCATGCCTCGAAATTGGATCGGCGCAGGTCGGCGTTTCGCAGGTTGGCCCTGACGAATCTCACCTTTTCGAAACCTGACGCCCGTAGATCGCATCCGGAAAGATCGCAGTCAATGAAATCGACTTCGGTGAAATCGTTCCAGCAGAGCGTGGACTGGGACAGATCGGAATTCTTGAACGAGACCGGGCCGACCTGCGATCTTCCAAAGAAAGTTCGAGGTATTGTCAGGTTCCCCAAATCGCAGTCACTGACCATAGTTCGGAAAAAGGATGTCCCAAGCTCCTCGTCATCGTAGCGAGGAGGGTGGTCTGGAAGCAGGGGAATCGATCCCTCCTCCAGAAGTCCGTGGCCCTGGAGAACTTTGCAAGACTCTTCGTAGGTAAGGCGGGGTGATGTCATGATGCCTATTGCTCCATTGGCATTTCGACTCGACCAAGAAACAGTCCCTCTCCGTCAATCCCTTCGCCTTGGTACAGCACCCATCGGAAGTCAGGATCAAATCGATAAGAGGGCGAGTTGAAATTGACGCCATCCGCCGACACGGCAAAGCACATTTTCATCGTCGTCGTGTCGATGAAGGCCAACCTTTGCCCGTTGAACCTTAAATAGCGTGGGCTGACCCATTCAACGCACTGAGGGCCGACAAGACGATGGTCATCCTCGTGGAAGGTAAACCGACGCTGTTCGCTGCTCTGAAGATTGGTCACGACCAGTTCGTTTTCGACAACTTGAACCATTTGCTTGCCATCCGGGGAGCGAGGATTATCCCGGCCGAGGCGATAATCCACGTTCGCCTGATGCTCTAATTTGCCAGTGGAGGGGTCGGCTAAGTACGACTCCGAAGATTCCTTTTTGTCGAACTGCCAGCGGTTTGTCACGGCCATTGCCCGCAGTCCAGCATCTGTTTTCTTCCAGCCGATAGCGGATAAGGACTTCCCTTTTAACTTACACTCGCTTGTCTTTCCGCTGTTGCGGTCGAGGATGGAGAGCACTTGGGTTCTGTCGCCCCCTCGAATGTCGCCCTGCCATTGACTGAGAACAACGTACCGGAGGTCCGGCGACACAGGTTCTTCGGAAAGGGTTAGACCTTTCTCCGGCCCTCGCAGCGATGTCTTCGCCCTGCTCTTGCCATCCACCCACCAAATTCGCATGGGATCGCTAGAACTTTTCACGCCGACAGTTTCTTGAACGCCCTCTTGAACCAGAAGATCCAGATCGCCATTGAGGACATCTACGGCCCAAGGTGAGTAATCGAAGCGAATGACTTCGAATGCCTTCCCGTCAGGCACGTTCATGGGCAAGGCAAAGATTGTCGCACCGTCCTGGTAAACGGTGAAATGGCCCCTTGGACTAAATGAATAGTGAGCGGACTGCTTCGGTAGAAGCTTGCGAAACCGACCGATCTTTGGCCCGACGCGAGTTAAGTTGTGGTCGTTTTCCGGTGTACGTTCGGGCCGAGGGCCATCTCGCAAGGCCGATGCGAAGATTGCCAGGAGATCGTCCGCATAATCAGGGTCTTTTTCGCTGAATTCTCCCTGCTTTGTGTCCAGGTTGTAGTTGAAATAGATCTCAGCCGAGCGACCATCATGCTCGGGGAACCATTTGGTCGCCGTCCAACCACCTCCCTGACCGGCAAACCCACCGTTGACCTCACGAGACATATTTTGCCCAAGGATTGCCGTATTTAGAAATAGGGGCTTTAGTTCCTTCTGATGTGCGAAGGGCTTCGGAACAGTCCCAGGAAATGCCTTGCTGAACAATTCGACAAACTTGCCTCCTGCATCCCGATCTTTTACGAAGAGAATTGCGCGGCCCCATGCGGAGGGGCCACCCCCATCCTTGCTTGTGACCGATACCCCGACCGCAAATACCGCCTTGGCGTCAGTTCCTGCTTGGCAATCGAAAAAGGTCCATTCGCCGCCTGCTGCATGAAATGGAGCGTCCTTCGTGACCTGCTGCTTTTCATAGAGGGCCGTAACCGTGAAGGGCAATTCGTGAGGTAGGTCGGCGTCAGGCCCACCAATCTTTACCTCGACTTGTGGCGGTTGTTTCGGCACCTCCTGACGATCAGAGGCTTGGGGCGATGGTCTTTGCCCACATCCCGCATGAAGCAAGCTGATAAGGAGAGTGACGAATCGTCCGAACATCGAAAGCCCTCGTGCTACGTTCATGAACGACTCCTGCGGAATTCAGCAAAGAACCTTGGGCTGTGGCTTGTTCTCGGGCCAGATATAGAGATACCAATAGATCGGCATTGCTATCATGTTGCCCAAGAACAAGACGACCGCCCATAATGCCTTCTTGTCTTTATCAACCATGTCGTTGTTAAACACGTTGTAAATGTAGATTGCCAGTAGAGCGAACATCCAGAGGATTGTAATCATGTGCAGGACCATGATGGCAATGAATTCAGGCGGAACTTCCTTGACGCCTTGTGCTCTGCCGCCTTCTGTTTGATTTATATCGCTCAAGACCATGTAAACCCCGAATCCCATGAATATAAACATGTAAAGCAACGGCCATAGTGTTGCAAGCCCCAGGGCGACCTTAGCTGGTTTGCTCACGGCTCTTATTTCCCCTTCCCCAGCCCCTCAATTACCGTCAGATCCAAAACTCCCTTCGCTCCCCATCCTTTTGTTCCTCCGGGGATTGAAGGACGGAATTCCTCGTAAAGCCCATAGGCCCGTTCAGCCAATTCCTTCGGCGGGAGGCTTTTGGCGAGTTTCTGCATTGCTGTTCGAACGGCGCTAAGGTCTTCGCCGAACTTGCCTTCAAGATAACGCAGAACGCCATCTGGGTCGATCACCTTGGCACCGGCTACGGCTCTGATCCCTTCTTCGGTGTTCTTGCCAGGTCCGGGCCGACCGCAGATTTCGACCCAAAACTCCTAGCCCCGCTCCTTCGCTCGTGCCTGGTGGTCCTTTTCCTCGCGAGTTTTGAAGATCCCGAGCCTGCGTCCCTTGACCTGGGCGTTCAATCCGGCTACCGCCTTGCCCAGCGTCAGGGCCTCGTCTTCTTTGAAACCAAGGCGTTCGGCGACGACGGCTGCCCAAAGGGTCAGGACAGGAGCCAGGTTCATGGATATGGAGACGGTCATTTCTCGCTCGGGATTTCCCCTGAACCCGCTAATTCCCTCTCAAAAATGTCCTTGTATTTCGACAGCCGAAGTCCTGGGTGCCGTTCTTCCCGTCCCCGGAGGTCTTGCCAGAACTCCTCCTCATCAAATCGCTCGAAGTCGATAGCGGAGAAAAAGGCAAGGTTGTGAAGCCAGTCGGCGATGACTCCAGCCCGACGAACCTGTTGAGCAGCAGAACGCCACTGAAGGAAATTCAGGATGCGAAATCCGGGTAACAGCCATGCAATCGGTCGGATTTCGAGCATGGCGTAGTAGAGCAAGTAACGGTATGCCTTCTTTCGCCGTTCGTTCATGGGCCACGCTCCCTGATTACTCCTCTCTGACCTCCCAGCCTGGGAGGAACCGGAATCAGAAGTTGGCAGTATTGGGACACGACAGAACATCCTCGACACGAAAACCCCAGGTTCGCCCATGCATAAAAGAACGATTTCCGTCACCGCCCTATTGCCCGCAGATACCGTTCCGCCGACTTCCGCACGACTGCCTTTCCTTCCGATACGATCACGGTGTCCCAAAAGGCCCCGTAAACCCGGTCGTACTCGAATGGCTCCACGGCATTGACGATTCGCTCAATGGCCGACGCCGAGAGAGGAATGTAACTCGGGTAACTGTACATGAAGGAGACGTGCTTGCGGTCGGGCACTACCTGGATGATATCGCCGCTTAAAAGAGAACCTTTCCCACTCACGCCTCCGGCCCAATGAAGGACCGTGCCTCCGTCGAAATGACCCCCGCAGCGAATCAAGGTCAGGCCGTCCCCCAGCGTTTTTGTCTCCCCTTCCCAATAGACGATGGCCTTGTCCGGTCGCATTACCCACTGCCTGTCGTCGGCATGAAGGTAAATCGGAATGCCACCAAAGGCCCGGCTCCATTCGACCATGCTGGAGTAATAATGCGGATGGGAAATGGCGATGGCCGAGATGCCACCCAGTGCCTTGATAGCCTCGACCACAGCTCCATCCAGCAGCGAGAGGCAATCCCAGAGGACATTGGTCTTTGGAGTCCGCAGAAACAAAGCTCGCTGGCCGATGGCGAAGTGCGGCTCGACGCCAATGCCGATCAATCCAGGCTCTTCATGCCTGATCGCGTTCCGGTTGGTTATCCGCAGTTTTTCCAGAGTGGTCCAGTTTTGGCCGCTGGCTTTCACGTACTGGCGGGGTTCCTCGCAGATGGTGCAGGCGTGGGGCGGCTGATCTGATTCAGCGTATTGCGTTCCACAAGTGGTGCAGATGAAATTGGGCATGAGCTACTTACTTTCACCGCTGCCTTTTGATTTCGACAAAAACAGGCTAATCCTCTCCGTCCATTATTTCCCGATGGTTCGTGGCCCAGTATTCAGCGCCTCATCCATGAATTCGAATACCGCCTTGGTCGGTTTGTCGCCAGGCAACCCAAGGTTGACGACGAGGCCGAGTCGAAATCGGGACCATCCTTGAGTTGCCCGAGGATTAAAACGAGCGTACCTTCAAGGCTGGCCAGGAACAAGCACGAAGCCGGAAGCCCAAGTAACCCCGTGGCCAAGCTCGCTCCGCACCTACAACTGCGCTGACGGTTAATGCATCTCGAACTCGCCGCTCACCGCGAGCTGCCGGACGGCTATGAGTGGCACGATTTTGTGTCGAGGTATTGTCAAATGTTGTGGATGAGAGGATGAATCAGGCGGCATCCTCTTGTTTTTCTCCATCGACAAAAATGACCCCTGCGATCACGTCTCCCAAGAGGGCACAACCGTTCAAGGCCCTCCACCTCCGGGACGCAGATTCCATCAGCTTGTAGACCATCGTCAGACACGCCGTCCGCGTTCCGCAGCCTTT
>Ga0206837_1011_pt1 | contig 39300 bp, 30 predicted proteins | sample Alteio_BWOrgCont_29_FD_152863 | JGI IMG/M metagenome (GOLD analysis project Ga0206837, IMG submission 152863) | Enriched cells from forest soil in Barre Woods Harvard Forest LTER site, Petersham, Massachusetts, United States -... | ecosystem: Environmental > Terrestrial > Soil > Temperate forest >...
CCTCCCAGCTGGACTCTGAATCTGAAAAATATGTGCAGGAAGCGTTGGACAAGCTGATGCAGGGGCGTACGGTCATTGCCATTGCCCACCGATTGTCCACTATTATGAAAGCCGACAAAATTGTGGTGCTGGAACATGGGAAAATAGTGGGGATAGGCCGGCATGATGACTTGTTGTTTTCTTGTCCTCTTTACCGCAGGCTTTATGAAACGCAGTTTCGCACTTCGGGAGGTTGATTTTTATTGCAAAAACGCAAGTCTTTGATATAGTAAATGACCCAAACGGCCGCCTTTGAGGGCATGAGGCTTGAGATCAAAGGACAGGCTTAAACTAAAAGTTCCGCCCCAGACCTGGTTGACAATACAATCCGCCGGCGGGACACAGAAGAGAGGAAGTCAAAGATTATGGCAACAGAATTGATCAAGCAGTTGTTGGAAGCTGGTGTGCATTTCGGTCATCAAAGCCGTCGCTGGAACCCCAAGATGAAAAGATTTATATTCGGGGAACGCGGCGGCATTTATATTATTGACCTTGAAAAAACCGTGGACCGGCTTAATGCGGCCCGGGACGCCATCCGTGACATTGCGGCCCGCGGCGGTAAAATCCTTTTGGTGGGCACCAAGAAACAAGCCCAGCAGGTCATTGAGGAAGAAGCCCTGCGCTGCGGCATGTTTTATGTCAAGAACCGCTGGATGGGCGGCCTTTTGACCAATTTGGAAACCGTCAAGAAATCCGTACGGAAATTAATTGATATAGAAAAAATGGAAACCAACGGTACCGTTGACCGCTTGACTAAAAAAGAAGCCTCCTTATTAATGAAAGAAAAAGAGCGTTTGATCCGTGATTTAGGCGGTATCCGCGAAATGGGGGTTGTCCCTCAAGGTGTTTTTATCGTAGACACCAAAAAGGAAGAAATTGCCGTGGCTGAAGCTAATCGTTTAGGGATCCCGGTTTTTGGCCTTATAGACACCAATTCCGATCCTGACCTTGTCCAATTTCCTATTCCAGGCAATGATGACGCGGTCAAATCCATTAAATTTATTGCCGGATTGATGGTTGATAGCGTAATCGAAGGCCGCAAAGAATATTTGGCAGGCAAGAAAGTCCAACAAGAAGTTCAGAAACAAGAAGTGGTGGTATAAGGAGATCAATATGAAGGCAGCAACAGCGGATGAAATTAAGCGCCTCAGGGAAGAAACTTCCTGCGGTGTTATGGATTGTCAAAAAGCCCTGGTCGAGGCCAAGGGTGATTTTGGCCGCGCCAAAGAACTTTTACGTAAAAAAGGGCTTGAAATGGCGGCTAAAAAGAGCGATCGATTAGCCAAGGAAGGCCGTGTGGAAGCGTATATCCATCATGGCAACAAAATTGGCGTTGTGGTTGAAGTTAATTGCGAGACTGATTTCGTGGCCCGCAGTGAAGATTTTTGTAAATTCACGAGGGATGTGGCCATGCACATAGCAGCCATGAATCCTGAAAATGTCCAGGCGCTTATGCAGCAACCCTATGTCAAGGACCCCGGAAAAAATATCCAGGATTTGTTAAATGAGCTGGTGGCCAAGATCGGTGAAAATATAAAAGTAGGACGTTTTGTCCGTTATAAAGTAGGAGAATAAATGTGAATAAAGCCCCTGTTTATAAAAGGGTGTTGTTGAAGTTAAGCGGCGAGGCTTTGCTGGGGCGTTTGCAGCACGGCATTGACGCGGAAATGTGCGCGTCACTGGCCAGTGAAATAAAAGAAGTGCATGATGCGGGTGTTGAAATGGCGCTCGTTGTCGGCGGCGGGAATATTTTTCGCGGGCAGGTGGAAAGCAAGCGCTTTGGCTTGGACCGTTCTGTGGCCGATTATATGGGCATGCTGGCCACTGTCATGAACGGTTTGGCCTTGCAAAACGCGCTGGAGCAGATCGGCGTGCAGACAAGGGTCATGACAGCCATTCAAATGCATGCTGTTGCCGAGCCCTATATTTTACGCCGTGCCATACGGCACCTGGAGAAACGCCGGGTGGTCATCTTTGTGGCGGGTACGGGCAATCCTTATTTTACGACCGATACGGCCGCGGCTTTACGCGCGACTGAAATCGGGTGTGATGTGATCATGAAGGCGACCAAGGTCGATGGTGTTTATTCGGCGGACCCTGTTAAAAACAAAGACGCCAAAAAATTCAAGAATTTAAAATTCATTGATGTTTTAAAGAAAAATTTAAAAGTGATGGATGCAACCGCCATCAGCATGTGCATGGACAATGGGCTGCCTATCATTGTGTTTAATTTATTACAGAAGGGTAATATTAAAAAAGCTATTTACGGCGAAGAGATTGGTACTATAGTACGGTAGCCAACCAGGGAACATGGCTTTGCCGTGTCCCCAAGCACGCTGCCAAGCGAACTAGAGTTGAGGGTGAAAGCATCCCAGGGAAAACACCTGATGCCTTACTACCCATTGGGGAGATTCTTATGACAGCCAAGGACATTTTAAGAGAAACAGAAGGCAAGATGAAGAAGACTTTTGAGACCGTGTTGCGCGAGTTTTCAGAGGTCCGCACCGGCCGTGCGCAGCCCGCCCTGGTTGAGGACATGCATATTAATTATTATGAAACATCGACTCCTATCAAGCAATTGGCCGCGGTATCATCTCCTGACCCCCGTCAGATCCTGGTCCAGCCGTGGGACATCAATGCTATTAAAGATATTGAAGCAGCCATTTTGAGCTCCAAATTGGGCATCACACCGACCAATGACGGCAAAATGATTCGTTTGGTTTTTCCGCCGCTGTCGACAGAGCGCCGAGAAGAATTCATCAAGGTTTGCAAAGATATGTCAGAGCGCGGACGTGTAACCTTGCGATCCATCCGCCGCGATGCCAACGAAAAGATCAAGAAAATGCAAAGTGAAGGTCATGTCAGCGAGGATGACAAGTTTAAAGGCGAAGAAGAAGTGCAGAAGATGACTGACCGTTTCATTAAAGAGATAGATGCTCTGCTAGATCGAAAGAGTAAAGAGTTACGAGAAGTTTAGGACCCACTAGCTCACCCTGGTAGAGCACTACACTTTTAATGTAGGGGTACCGCGTTCGAGTCGCGGGTGGGTCACTATTTATGACCGCCTCAAGGGCGGGTGGCGGAATGGCAGACGCGCATGCCTTAGGAGCATGTGGGGAAACCCGTGGAGGTTCAAGTCCTCTCCCGCCCATTTAAATTGTAATTTTGCGGCGGTAATTCAGTTGGTAGAATGCCACCTTGCCAAGGTGGATGTCAAGGGTTCGAGCCCCTTTCGCCGCTCCAGATATTTTTTCGGAGGAGTTTATGAAATTTAGCGATTTTTTGCGCAAGGAAGCGATCAACACTGATTTAAAATCTGAAACAAAGGTGGATGTTATTTCAGAAATGGTAACGATGTTAGTTGACAGCGGGATCATTGAAAAGAAGAATAAAAATAAAATAATAGAAGGTTTAATGGCCCGAGAGGCCCTGGGCTCAACCGCCATAGGGCAGGGAATTGCTATCCCGCATACCAAATCAGATACGGTTGTTGATTTAATTGCAGCTCTAGCTATCAGTAAAAAAGGCGTAAATTTTGATTCACTCGATGGTGAACCGGCGCATATATTTTTTCTCTTGATTGCGCCCTCTGATTCCGCCGGCCCGCATTTAAAAGCCCTTGCCCTTGTCTCACGACGATTAAAAGATAAATTTATCCGCGATAGTCTCAAAAACGCCAAAACAGCCAAAGATGTCATGGACCTTCTTTCACAGGAAGATTCACGTATTGGTTGACCGATATTCATGTCACAAAACTTTTTTAAATGGCTTTATCCGGGCATAAAAGTCAAACGCTGGGTGTTTGCCTCATTGTTTGGCATTTTAATCGTCGGTATTGGCGCTGTTTTCGCGGTTTACCCCTATCCATTTGTCAGCGGATTTGGTATTGTCATCATCCTCTGCGGCATTTTGTTTATAGTGCTGGGGATGGGGAAGATGATCATTTCCCTGATTACTCTTTTTTTGCCCAAGCGTGAGAGGGACATTGTTGATATCCTTTATCAGCGCCGGTTTTTGGAACGAGGCCCCAAGGTGGTGGCCATCGGTGGGGGACAGGGCTTATCACATTTATTGCTGGGTTTAAAAGAATATACGGCTAATTTAACAGCCATTGTTACGGTGGCTGACAGCGGGGGGTCCTCCGGGCGTTTACGCCAGGAATTTAATATCGTAGCTCCTGGTGATATCCGTAACTGTTTGGTGGCCCTGGCCGATGCTCCGGCTTTGATGGGGGAACTTTTTCAGTATCGTTTTGCCGAAGGGGACGGCCTTAAAGGGCATAATTTCGGGAATTTGTTTTTGACGGCCATGGTGCAGATCACCAAGGGGGACTTTAAAAAAGCGGTTGAAGAATCCTCTAAGGTCTTGGCGATCCGTGGAAAAGTGATCCCTTCCACGGTGCACAATGTCCATTTGGTCGCGGAATATATGGATGGTAGCCAGACCCATGGTGAGGCCAAGATCCCCCAGTCCAAGGCTGTGATCAAACGCTTGTCACTGACTCCGCAAGACGCAATGCCGACGGATGATGCCCTGACAGCCATCGCGCAGGCGGACATCATCGTCATGGGGCCCGGCAGCTTGTACACCAGTATTTTGCCTAATTTAATCATTAAAGGCATGACCGGTGCCATTGCCGCTGCATCAGCGTATAAAATTTATGTTTGTAACGTGATGACCCAGCCAGGCGAAACAGATGGTTTTACCGCTTCTGACCATGTGCGCGTGCTGCTGGAGCATACTGACCCAAAACTGGTGGATGCCTGCCTGATCAATGATGCCGTTGTCAGCAACGAAGAAGCGTTGAACCGGTACCATAATGAAAATTCTTATCCCGTTGCTGCTGATAACGATCGTATTAAAGCCATGGGGGTCAAGGTGATTGCAACCGATCTTTTGAGTGTGGCTGATTACGTCCGCCATGATTCAAAGAAATTGACCCAGGCATTGATAAAATTAATAGAGACCCAAAGGATTATAAAAAGGTGATCGAAAAAGAAGTGACTGTGGTCAATAAAAAAGGCCTGCACGCCCGTCCGGCTGCTTTATTTGTCAATATGGTCGAAAAATTTGACGTTACAGTGACCCTGGCCAAAGGCCCGGAGGTTGTCAATGGCAAATCTATAATGGGAATTTTGATGCTTGGAGCGGTGGAGGGGACTGTTTTAAAAATTACCGTTGTGGGTGAAGCTGCCGCCCAAGCTATGGCAGAGTTTGAAAAGTTTTTTAACAAACAAGAGGAAGAGCTGGTTTCATGAATGAAATCGTATTAAAAGGGATTCCCGCGGCACCAGGCATTGCCTACGGGCCCTCCTTTATCCTGGAAAAGGGCGAATTCATTGTCCCCAAGCGTTCCATTTCTTCATCCGAAATAAATTCAGAAATTGCCCGTTTTGAAGAAGCTGTTATTACGGCCCGGCGGGAAATACATCAACTGAAAACCAAAATTACACAAGATTTGGGGCCTGGGCCGGCGCAGATATTTGACGCGCATCTATTGGTATTGCAGGACACGACCTTGATCGATGCGGTCAACGAGGAAATACGCAAGACCAAAACTTCCGCGGAGTATGTTTTTTTTAAAGTCATCAGGAAATTTGTTGAAACTTTTGCCCAAATGCCCGATGAATATTTGCGTGAGCGCGCCTCGGATGTCAGCGATATCAGCAAGCGGGTCTTAAAACATTTGATGGATGAAAGCAAGCTTCATGATCTTGACAGCTTGCAGGATGACTTGATCATCGTGGCTCATGATCTATCTCCTTCGGATGCGGTGGGCATGTTCAATAAAAAAATCAAAGGCTTTTTGACTGATATCGGAGGCAGGACCTCGCATACAGCGATCATTGCCAAGTCTTTGGGCGTACCTGCGGTGGTGGGTTTAAAAGACGCGACACTTAAGGTGAACAATCAGGATTATGTGATCATCGACGGGCAAAAGGGGCTGGTGATCATTAATCCCTCTGAAGAAACCAAAGAACTGTATATTAAGGAACAGCATAAAATTACCGCGTCTTTGGAGAAGCTTGATGATTTAAAGGATTTACCGGCACAGACAACAGATGGCAAGAAAATTACAATACTCGCGAATTTGGAATTATCTTCCGAAATCCCTGCCGTTCGCAAATACGGGGCTGAGGGGATAGGGCTTTACCGTACAGAATTTTTATATATGAATCGCCTGGATTTGCCCTCTGAAGAAGAGCAGTTTCTCGCCTACAGTCAGGTGGCTCGGGCTGTCGCACCCTTTGGGGTGACTATAAGGACACTTGACTTAGGTGGAGACAAATTTATTTCCAGCGTGCAGATACCCAGGGACATGACCCCATTTTTAGGCTGCCGTGCGATCCGTTTTTGCCTGGAACGTCCGGATATTTTTAAAACCCAGCTGAGGGCCATTTTACGCGCTTCAGTCCACGGACGAATACAGATGATGTACCCTATGATCTCAGGCCTTGGGGAATTGCGCCAGGCGAATGCAATATTAAATCAGGTCAAAACCGCTTTGCGGGATGAGAAAATTGCCTTTGATGAACAAATCAAGGTTGGCATGATGATTGAAGTCCCGGCGGCGGTGATGACTGCTGAGGCCCTGGCACGCGAAACTCACTTCTTTTCCATCGGCACCAATGACCTTATCCAATACACGCTGGCTGTTGACCGCGTAAATGAAAAAACCGCGCATTTATACGAACCCGCGCACCCGGGAGTATTGAGAATGATTCAAAAAACGATTGATGCCGGGCATAACGAAGGGATCCATGTGGCTATTTGCGGGGAAATGGCCTCTGATCCTCTGTTCGCTTTTTTGTTGCTTGGGATGGGTATAGATGAATTCAGCATGTCCTCGGCCAGTATATTGACGGTCAAGCGGATGATCCGGGCCGTAAAATTACAGGATGCGCAGCGTACGGCTTATGAAGCCATGCAACTGGCCACCGGCCAGGAAGTCGAAGAATTTGTTGAATCTCAACTTCATAAATATTTACCAAGTTGAGAGACTAAACAGCCGTTGGGACGAATTTTTTCCGCCAAAACGCTAATTGCTACTTACTGATTCCTGGATAAGTTAGGAGCAAAAACACGCGTTTTGGCTACAAAAATTATCCCAACGTCTGTTTAGAGCGCAGCATGGTTGTACAATTTAACCATGGAGTTACAATCAATGAAAGCCCTAATTCTAGCCGGAGGTTATGGTACACGTTTGGCGGTTGTAGCCAAGAACACTCCAAAGCCATTATTGGATGTTCGCGGTAAAGCTTTGATTGATTATGCAGTGGAAAAGTTAAAACCTGTTGCTGGTTTGTCTGAAATTGTTGTTGTAACCAACAACAAGTTTTATAGAAATTTTTTCCAATGGGCCAAGGGTCATACGGATGTCAAGATCCGTATTGTCAATGACGGTACCAATACTAATGAAGAGCGCTTGGGGTCGGTCGGGGATTTAAACTATGTTTGGAAACAAGAAGCGGATGCGGATGACTGGTTGATCATTGGCGGAGACAATTTATTTGACCAGGATTTAGGTGCATTTATGTCGTTAGCCATGGACAAGGCGCCATCTGTGACCATTGGGCTTTATGATATCAAGGACATTAAGGCAGCGACAAAATTCGGCGTTTGCGCTTTGGATCGCAATGGCAAAGTCATTTCTTTTCAGGAAAAACCCGAACATCCGGCATCTTCTTCAATCGCGATGTGTTTGTATTATTTCCCAAAAGAAACATTGGGTTATATAGAGCAATACCGTAAAGAATCTAATACCCTGGATGCGGCCGGCAGTTACATTAAGTGGCTGTCTGAAAAGAAAAATGTTTACGGTTTTAATTTTAGCGGAAAATGGTATGATATCGGGAGTATTGAATCCCTTGAAGAGGCCCGAGCACATTTTAAATGACACTGTCATTCCCGAATGTATTAATCGGGAATCCATTTAACGAAAGGTGGTATTAGTGAAAGGACGTTATCTTTTTACCTCTGAATCCGTAGGCAACGGCCATCCGGATAAAGTTTGCGATCAAATTTCAGACGCGATATTGGACGCTGTTTTTAAAGATGACCCTCTCGGCCGTGTGGCTTGTGAGACTTTTTGTTCCACGGGATTGGTCATTGTCGGTGGTGAAATAACCACCACGACCTACGTGGATGTCCATCAATTGGTGCGTCGTGTACTTTTGGATATCGGCTATAATCATCCGAAATACGGTTTTGATGCCAATACCTGTTCTGTGTTAAACGCTATCAACAAACAGTCGCCGGATATTTCCCAGGGGGTGGATACCGGAGGAGCGGGTGACCAGGGCATTATGTTTGGGTATGCCTGTAATGAGACACCTGAGCTGATGCCTTTGCCGATCATGCTGGCCCATCATTTGGTAGAGCGTGTCGAGGAAGTGCGTAAAAAAGGTATTTTGAAATATTTGGGGCCGGATTGCAAATCCCAGGTGACTATTGAATATGAAGATGATAAGCCTTTGCGTGTTGATGCTGTGGTTTTGGCTTGCCAGCATACCGAAGAGATATTGGACAAGACCGGCAAACGCATTACCGAAAAAGCCAAACAGCAGATCATTAAAACCGTGGCCCATCCGATTGTCGGCAAAATGATCGACAAGCATTCGAAATTTTATGTTAATGAAACAGGAAAGTTTGTAGTCGGAGGCCCTCAGTCTGATACCGGGGTCACCGGCCGCAAGATCATTGTGGACACCTATGGCGGTGTTATTCCGCACGGCGGCGGTGCTTTCTCCGGCAAAGACCCTACCAAGGTTGACCGTTCAGCGGCTTACATGGCGCGTTATATCTGTAAAAATATCGTTGCTGCAGGCCTTGCCAAGAAATGCATGCTTCAGGTCGGCTACGCCATAGGATTTCCCCAACCGGTGTCGGTGATGGTGGAGACTTATGGAACGGGCAGGATTTCTGAACAGCATTTGGTGACCCTGGTGCGCAAACATTTTGATTTGTCCCCGCGCGGGATCATCAATACCCTGGATTTACGGCGTCCGATTTATTTAAAGACCGCTTCCTACGGCCATTTTGGCCGCACAGGATTTTCCTGGGAAAAAACCGACAAGGCCGCGGCTTTGAAGAGGGATGCGTAGATTATGGCTAAACTTATGACAAAACCTGCGCCTAAAAAAATCGTTTCTGATTATAAAGTCAAAGACATGGGCTTGGCTTCTTGGGGACGAAAAGAAATTGAAATTGCCCAAACTGAAATGCCTGGGCTTATGGCCATCCGCAAGGAATACGAAGGCAAACAGCCGCTTAATGGGGCTCGTATTTCCGGTTGTATTCACATGACCATTGAAACCGCGGTTTTGATTGAAACACTGATTCAATTAGGGGCACAGGTGCGCTGGTCATCCTGCAATATTTTTTCAACCCAAGACCATGCAGCCGCGGCCATTGCTGCCGCCGGCATTCCTGTGTTTGCCTGGAAAGGAGAAAGCCTTAAGGAATACGACTGGTGTGTTGAGCAGACCATTCATTGGCCTGATGGGGCTGGGCCCAACATGCTTTTAGATGATGGCGGGGATTTGACCATAATGGTCCATGACAAGTACCCTCAATATTTAAAAAGTATACGCGGGCTTTCAGAGGAAACCACGACCGGAGTCCACCGTCTATATGAAATGATGAACAAAGGGACCTTGAAGGTTCCAGCTATTAATGTCAATGATTCGGTCACCAAGTCCAAGTTTGATAATTTATATGGCTGCCGTGAGTCATTGATTGACGGTATCAAGCGCGCCACTGACCGCATGATCGCGGGTAAGGTCTGTGTTGTTGCCGGTTACGGGGACGTGGGCAAAGGCTGTGTGCAGTCTTTTAAAGGTTTGGGCGGGCGTATTATCGTCACGGAAATTGATCCCATTTGTGCTTTACAGGCAGCGATGGAGGGTTATCAGGTGATGCCCATGAATGAAGCTGCTAAAATCGGCGATATTTTTGTCACAGCCACCGGCTGTGTCGGTGTTATAACAGCCAAACACATGGACGTCATGAAAAGCGGTGCTATTGTTTGCAATATCGGGCACTTTGATTCTGAAATTGAAATTTCATATTTGAATAAACGCAAAGATATCAAAAAGGTACAAATAAAGCCTCAGGTGGATGAGTATGTTTATCCCGATGGCAAGAAGATCATCATCCTGGCCGAAGGCAGGCTGGTTAATTTAGGATGTGCCATGGGGCATCCGTCTTTTGTGATGAGCAATTCTTTTACCAATCAAGTTTTGGCCCAGATAGAGCTTTGGCAAAACGGGCAAAAATATGAAAATAAAGTTTATACCCTGCCCAAATACCTGGACGAAAAGGTGGCCAGTCTACATTTAGCCAAGGTCGGCGCAAAACTGGATGTTCTGACTGCCGAACAGGCTAAATATTTAGGCATCAAACCTCAGGGGCCTTTCAAACCAGACCATTACCGCTATTGACCCATAGATTAATTGGTGACGTCTACCAATTAATTAAATTGGTAGACGTCACCAATTAATCCATCCACAACACCGTTTAACCTATACGCAGACAACATAACGGTATCGGCCACTAGTTTAAAATTCTCTCCTAAACCGGAAACACACAAAAAGTAGCCAAATTTGAAAAAATAGTATATGCTTTCTATAATATGAGAAAGTTTTTATATTTAAGGATTAATATAGTCTTTGGGCTGATTTTTGCCTTTTTACTCAATACCTTTGGGCCTGTGCCTGTATATGCTCAGATTGACCCTATGCCTTTTATGCCTAAACCGGGCACAATGGTTTCCCTGAGCCCTGAGTTCACGCCTGCCTATTTAAAAGGAATCGTCATCCATCCCGAGAACGCCCTTAAATTTGATTTTATCATTTATAAAGGCGACAAACCACTGAGCGATTCCCAAAAAAAGGAAGAGTATACTAAATTAACCAAATATTTTTTAGCCTCTTTGGCCATTCCCGATGATGATCAATGGGTGAATCTTTCTCCTTATGAGAAAGACCGTATCATTAAGGATAATTTCGGCAAAACAGAGATGGGCCGCGATTTATTGGCCCAGGATTATTTGCTTAAACAAATCACCGCTTCTTTGATTTATCCGGAAGATAATTTAGGGAAGAAGTTTTGGGACAGGGTCTACACACAAGCACAAAAGCAATATGGGACAACCAATATCCCGGTCAATACTTTCAATAAGGTATGGATCCTTCCGGACGATGCGCTCATCTATGAAAAAGGCAACACGGCCTATGTGATAAAGAACCATTTACGTGTAATGCTGGAAGAAGATTATGTCGCATTGTCCAATCACCAAGGCCAACCAGGGGACATGGCTTTAGCCGTGTCCCCAAGCAGGTTGCCGAGCAAGGAAGGGTTGAATGTGAAAGCACCCCAGGGAAACAACCCTAACGCCTTACCAGCCACTCATTCTTTGGCCTCCCAAATCGTCCGCGAAATCGTCCTCCCCGAACTCCAACGCGAAGTCAACGAAGACCAGAATTTCGCCCCCTTAAGACAAGTCTACAGCGGAATGCTTTTGGCCACATGGTTTAAACGTACCCTTAAACAGTCGCTATTAGGCCAAATTTATGCCAATAAGGCCAAGGTCAGGGGCGTTGACCAGGATCCCAAAACCAATGCAGAAATTTACCGGCAATACTTACAAGCCTACAAAAAAGGTGTGTTTAATTTCATAAAAGAGGACACGGACAAATTGAGCAATGAGACAATCCCAAGGAAATATTTTTCGGGTGGGACCGCAGATTATGCTATGGCATTAAAAGAATTAGGGAAAGAACCCATCGAGATAACACGGGATGCGACTTTAGGAAGCCGTGTAATGGGAGAAGAAGCGGGTCGAGATGATGTTGCTATGGTAGCTATGAAGGAAGCAGAACACAATATTGCTATGCCTGATGTGGCGATGACAGCGAATGAAGCAATTGTGAATATTACAGCAGGGGTTACGAGAATTCGACGGGAATACGAAAAAGAACGTCAGCAGTCAACTGTCAGCCCTCCCATGATTACGATGACCTATAATCACAAACTAATCCTCAATATACCAGTAGACGAATTCTCGACTTCTGCTTTGGAAGGTGCTTTTCAGCAAGAAAATCTCAATGACGAACGTGAGGTTAGATTAACGAAACAGGGGAATTCTTTTTTGATTACAGATGCGGCGATGTTTACGATGTCGCTGCCGACATTTCTAAAGTCAGCACAAAAAAATGTAGGCAAATTTGTTAGTATTCACAGGTGGCATCGAGATGCTGTCTGGGGTATTTTTAAGAGACCAGGCTTGGGCGAGAGGAGATTCAGAGAGGTAAGATTGGAATTGCCGGATAAGAAGGACATTGATGTCGTTTCTATGGATCCAGATTCGACTGAAGTAAGTGTTTATAACAATTATAAGGAAGCCAAGGCAGGGGGAATGCCTTTGGAATGGCCGCATTTTGAAGCAGGAGTTCCCACAAAAAAGGAAATTGAAGGCCTGATCAAGAATATAGAACAGGCCGAGAAAGCCGTAAGGATTGTAACTTTTAAGGTTAGACAAAAGGAAAGAGACGTTTTAATAACTTTCGGGGTTCGTGGAGTTTTAACCGAATCGAATAAGGAGCATGTAAGGTATCTTTTTGAGGGTGTGAGGCCATTTCTTTTTCGTACAGGTGGTACATTTGTAATACCATTTGAAAAAATTACCAGAGTTGAAACACAGGGTAACACTAGTCAGCCAATGGAGTTGATTAGTGCTGCTACGTATAATGCTCAATTAACCAATTCGGTGATGATTGGGCCCAAAGCCCAAATAAATGATGCGGCGATGGTCCCGCGCCCTGCAGCCCACGATCAACAACTGGATAGCATTCTCGGTTCAATTCCTGAGGTTAAGGCGGTGGAAATCCATGGAGAGCAGGTCCGTGTAACGGTTGCGAGCGTACAGTTGCCGGGGAGTACATATGTTCAGATACACACATCTATTTCTGCCTCATTTGACAACCGTCCGGTGCAGGTTTCTCAGAGAGATAATGACCGTAAAATCCTGACATTTGATGTTTTGTCTGAAGATGCATTTGAAAAAGAAGTCCGGGATGCGATAGCTGCGTCAAAAGCCGCTGCAGGGGTCCATATAAGCTTTGAAAATGCATTCACAAGTAAGGGCAATCTGGCCGCCCGTAATATTCGGTTGAATAATTTGCCCAAGAGTGAAAAAAATCGAAATGATATCTTCCTGGCTATGAAAAATGTGTTATTTAATTATTGGAGATCAGACTTAATTCGTGTTTTCTTTGAAGAAGGTAATAATAATATTATTTATTCAATTCTAACCGGCACAACCACTCACTTTAGCACAAAATTTGATGCGGCGATGAGTCCTATGGAACGGCGTGCTGTTATTATCACTGCATTAGGAGGAGGTTTTTTAGGTGGTGCGTTGGGGATTAAAAAATTTTTGACACGTCCTGAACTTGACAAAGGGGGAAACGAATATGGCCTTTTCCCAAAGCTCAATGAACGTCAGAAGGACGACCTGTTGCCCGCAGTGGAAAAGATGAAGTCATTCTTTGAATATCCGGATGTTGCACAATACGAGGCCTTGACATTGGACAAATTCTTAATAGCAGAAGCAACCGGGTTGGTTGAGAATCCTAATCAATATGAAGATAGAGTAGTTGACTATATTCTTAGATTTAGTCACGAGCATGCTCTAAGTGATGATCACAATGTTCAATTGTATATATTGGGCCGCATGTTACAACATAATCGGGCTTATTCAAGTATGATGAGAAGTGCTGCGGATATTGAAAAAAGTAGGTTAAAAGGCCGTGAATTTAGTGTTATTTTGAATCATATGGATCCTATAGCCAGGATTTCAGCTAAATTATATTTACGTGGTGCTTACTCAGGCCTTCCGTCAATCTATGCAGTATTGAAGAATCCAACTTATGTTTCAGACGGTCTTGCGCCTAGTGCTTTGGAAATACTCAGAAAAGCTGTGGAAAAAAATCAAGGTCCGGATGCAGCGATGGAAGTCAAGCTTATACCAATGAATTATTCAGAGGTGATAAAAAATCCTGAAAGTGTAAAGGGGGATATGGTCAGGATAGAAATTCGCATCGTCAAGAAGTATACTGGAAAAACTTCTAAAATTTCAGTTGGCAATAAATATGATGGTCATAGAGTAGTAACTGTAGTTGAGGAGAAAGCTAGAGTCGAAACAACCATAATTAAAAAAGAAGGAATATTTATCAGGGGGAATCTTCATCAGGTTGTATTGGACACGGGAGGAGAGGAAGATGAAGAAACGATAGATGTTTCAAAGGGGGATATCCGTTTTTTCAAATACAATTATCCGTTTAAATTTGTATCTGATGCGGCGATGACATCTTCAGCACAAGAAATTTTGCAACGTGTCTTAGATGTTGGTCCTTATAAGTGGGTCAAAATCAGTGATCCGAGGCCTGGAACAATTGAAGTTCAAAGAGGGTTAAGTGGTGGCAATTACTCTAACGATGGAGTGCGGGAAGCCATAGCTCTTTTACAAGGGAGATCACATAAGGATGCGTATGTTGGTAATGCCAGTAATGAGATTAGCCTTAATCAATTGACGCGCGGGCTTACAGATCATCATACTAATCCGTTAGCAGTAAGGGCTGCTATTGAAGAAAATAGATTTGTTTATATGGGATTTGGATATGGGTATGTACGAGGATTAAAACGAAGAGATATTACGCAGATTGCATTGATTCCCAGAATGATTCAGCTTGAGAAATGGATAAAATCGTATTTGCGATTAGTTAAAGAAATAAATATGCATTTTACACCTGGTAGCAGGGGAGAACAATTTTATAATGAAATTTTAAAGGTAAACGAGAAGATTGAATCAAAAGAACCGGACTGGCGTGATATAGGAAGTTCATACAGAAAACTCACCAGTGATCCAAGATTTTTTGATGAGAAACAGGCGATTATACCGTTTCAAAATTCAAGAGATAATTCTCAAATCAGTGATCTGGGTGGTATTGACTTAAACTCTGCCAATTTGCATTTGGTTATCAAGTGTGATGGACATGGTGTGCCCTTGCCGCTGAGTCAGCAAGACCTTGCCCAATTAAGTAATATTGAAGGCTTAGATCCCGTTATTCTTTCCATCAAACCCGCTAATAGCTTGCCGATTTTTTCTGAGCTTTCAAAATGATGAATTTTTCCCCCTCTTGGGTGGTCTAGTGATATAATAAAAAAATGATAAAGAAAATTTTCCAAAGAACCCGCTTCACAGATCCCTCAAACCTCGATGAAGACCTAAAATATTGGTTAAGACGGCCTGCCAAAGACCGTGTGGCCGCAGTAGAAATTCTAAGAAATCAAATTTATGGAAGCTCAGCAAGACTTCAAAGAGTTGCTCGCGTTATTAAACTGAAAAATAAACGTTCTATAGGACGAAAAAGGTCAAGTTAATTGGGTAAATAAGTGAATTTTCCTTCCTCTTGTAAAGTCTGGTGATATAACAATCAAATTTTTTGAATAGATAAGCATTGTCTGGATTCCCGCTTTCGCGGGAATGACAATGGGTAAGTCTTAGAGGAATTTTTTGTGGCTAATAAGATTAAAAAAATCGGGATTTTGACCTCAGGCGGGGACGGGCCCGGCATGAACGCGGCCATCCGTTCGGTGGCGCGCTATGCTTTCCATTTTGGCCTTGAAGTTGCAGGCATCATGCGGGGGTTTCAGGGGCTTTTGGAAGATGATATTGTGCCCATGAACCATCGTTCCGTCTCGAATATTATCAACAAAGGCGGGACCATTTTGAAAACCGCCCGCTCCAAAGATTTTGCTACTGACGAGGGTAAGAAAAAGGCCGCGGAAATCCTGCATCGCAATGCCATTGATGCTTTGGTCGTGGTCGGAGGTGATGGTTCTTATAAAGGGGCTAGCCGTCTGTATGAGTTGCATGGGGTCCCTACCATTGGTTTACCGGGCACCATTGATAATGATTTAAACGGTACGGACGAGACCATCGGCTGTGCGACAGCTATCAATACAGCGCTTGAGTCCATTGATAAGATCCGCGATACGGCCCAGAGCATGGAACGTATTTTTGTCGTGGAGGTGATGGGTAATAAATCAGGATACATCGCCATGGAAGTCGCACTTGCGGCCGGCGCGGAAGATGTTATAATACCCGAACGCACTTTTGATTATGAAGCCATGCATGACGAGGCCCGTGAAGGTAATGAAAAGGGCAAGGTCAGCTGGATCATTATTGTGGCCGAAGGGGCAGCCAAAGCCCAAACAGTGGCGGAAAATATCACTAAAGCCGTTGGTTTGGAAACCCGTTATGTGGTTTTAGGCCATGTGCAGCGCGGCGGTACTCCCAGCGGGCAGGACAGGATTTTAGCCACACGCCTGGGAGCGGCCGCGGTTGATCTTTTATTGAATGGCCATTACGGAAAAGCCGTCGGCGTTTTGCAGGATAAAATCAATGTCATTGATCTTAAAAATGCCACCCGCCGGGTCCATGAGGACATGGATCGGCGTTATGAATTGTTAAAGATTTTAACGTAGAACTGGATTCCGGCTTTCGCCGGAATGACAATTGTAGAAGGAGTGAGGGGAATGGCAGTCAATACGGTTTTTGATGTTGATGTAATAGTGCAAAAATTGGTTTTAACCGATGATATTAAGGTAAAAGAGACCTTGGCCCGTGAAATACAGGCCCAGGCCCAAGCCAAAGGCATATTTTTAGCTTCTATCCATGATGTATATTTGAGTCGTGGCAAGGGACAGGGCAAAAATTTTACTGTGCCGGCCATGAATTTGCGTTGTTTAACTTATTATCTGGCCCGGGCCATTTTTCGTACGGCTAAACGCCTGAACGCCGGTGCTTTTATTTTTGAAATTGCCAAATCTGAAATGGGCTACACTAGTCAGCCGCCCATCGAGTATTCCGCGGTTGTTTTAGCGGCAGCTATTAAAGAAAATCATAGCGGCCCGGTGTTTGTGCAGGGCGACCATTGCCAGATCAAGGCCTCGGAGTATTTTAAAGATAAAAATAAGGAAGTTTCCGGATTAAAAGACATGGTAGCGGATTGTGTGGCTGCAGGTTTCTATAATATTGATGTGGATTCATCCACCACCGTAAAATTGGACCGTCCGACATTGACGGAACAGCAGAGGGATAATTTTGAAGTCTGCGCTGAGATGACCAAATTGATCCGTTCCATCCAGCCCAAGGGTATTCAAATTTCCGTCGGCGGTGAAATCGGCGAAGTGGGACACAAAAACAGCACGGTGGAAGAATTGACTGCATTCATGGACGGCTATAATAAGAGTTTGGCGAAAGGCCTGGAAGGCCTGAGCAAAATTTCCGTACAAACGGGCACTTCACACGGAGGGACTGTGTTGCCTGACGGGACCATTGCCAAAGCTAATGTGGATTTTAAAACATTGAAAGACCTTTCTGCTGCTGCCCAATCAAAATACGGTTTGGGCGGTGCGGTCCAGCATGGCGCTTCAACCTTGACTGATGATCAATTCAATAAATTCCCTGTTGTCAATACAATTGAGATCCATTTGGCCACTAATTTTCAGAATAAGACTTTGGACAGCAAATTATTCCCCAAGGACCTATATGCCAAGATGGTGGAATGGACAAAGGCCAATTGCCAAAGTGAACGCAAGGCCACTGATACTGATGAACAATATATTTATAAGGCCCGTAAACGCGCACTTGGACAATTTAAAAAAGATATTATGAGCATGCCTTTAAATATTAAAGAAGGCATTGCCGCGGAAATTGAAAAGAATTTTGAATTTCTTTTTAAACAGCTTAATGTGAATGACACGAAAGATTTTGTGATCAAGACAATTAAGCCTGTGACAACGACCATTGGTTTGCGCCATGTGCAGGCCCATTTAGACGGTGAAGGGGACGATTAATGGCTAAGATTTTCTACGATAAAGATTGCAATATAAACGATATCAAGAATAAAACCATCGCCGTGGTGGGCTATGGCATTCAAGGACGGGGTCAAGCATTGAATTTGCGTGACAGCGGCTTGAAAGTCATTATTGCCCAGCGCCCTGGCGGCCCCAATTATGAAAAGGCCGTTAAGGACGGTTTTAAGCCCATGTCTGTTGAGGAAGCCGCAAAAAAAGCAGATGTGATCATCATCTTGACCCAGGACCATTTACAGGCGGATAATTACAAGAATTCCATTAAACCCTATTTGACCAAGGGCAAGGCCTTGGCATTTTCGCACGGGTTTAATATCCACTTTAAATTTATTGTCCCTCCTAAAAATGTCGATGTTTTTATGATAGCTCCCAAGGGCCCGGGTTCTCTGGTGCGCCGCCAGTATGAAGAAGGCCGCGGAGTGCCGTGCCTGGTTGCGGTCCACCAAAATGCCACGGGCAAGGCCTTGAAAATTGCGCTGAGTTATGCCAAAGGTATTGGCGGTTCCCGCGCCGGTGTTATCCAAACCACCTTTAAAGAAGAAACAGAGACTGATTTGTTCGGTGAGCAGGCTGTTTTATGCGGGGGAACTAGCGAGTTGATCAAAGCAGGCTTTGAGACTTTGACCCGAGCCGGGTACCAGCCGGAAATTGCCTACTTTGAATGTTTGCATGAATTAAAATTGATCGTGGACTTGATTTATGAAGACGGCATCCAGGGCATGCGCAAGCGTGTCTCTGATACGGCTGAATATGGCGATATGACACGGGGAAAACGCATAGTCAATGAGCGTACCCGCCGTGAAATGCAGAAAATTTTAAAGGAAGTCCAAGCCGGCCGTTTTGCCAGGGAATGGATGGCAGAAAACAAGAATGGCCGCAAGAATTTCCTTAAGATGCGCAAAGCCGGAGAAAACCATCCGGTCGAAAAAGTGGGGGGCCGGCTTAGGGCCATGATGAGCTGGATGAAAAAATAAAACTGTTGATACACCTATTAGCGTCAGTAGTATATAATCTAAGGGCGGCCTCAACAGCCGCCCTTGATGTTTAATGACAAAGCGATCGGCTTGAAAGCCGTTGGGATGAATTTTTTCCGCCAAAATGCTAATTGCTACTTACTGATTCCTGGATAAGTCAGGAGCAAAAGCACGCATTTTGGCTCCAAAAATTATCCCAACGTCTTTCAGGATGGTAGTTATGAATATTAAAAAGGACAATTGCTATGAAGAACGATAAAGTTTTGATTTTTGACACGACCCTGCGTGATGGGGAGCAAGCACCTGGGGCCACCATGAGCCCTGAGGAAAAGCTGGAAATTGCCTTTTCTCTGGAGCGCTTGGGGGTGGATATCATCGAGGCCGGTTTCCCGGTATCTTCCAAGGGGGATTTTGATTCGGTGGCCAATGTCGCGCGGCATATAAAGAATTCCTATGTTTGCGGACTGGCCCGCTGTATTACCAAAGACATTGACGCGGTCATTGAGTCTGTCAGGCCGGCCAAGCATAAACGCATCCATATTTTTTTGGCCACTTCCAAAATTCATTTACAGCATAAATTGAAAAAGAGCCAGGATGAGATTGTGAGTATGGCGGTTGATGCTGTCAAGTACGCCCGAAAACGTATGGACAATATTGAATTCTCGCCGGAGGATGCCTCCCGTACTGAAAAAGAATTTTTGTACCGTATCCTGGAAGCAGTAATCAAGGCCGGGGCCACGACCGTTAATATTCCTGATACGGTTGGTTACAGCACTCCACACGAATATGGCACGGTGATTGCCGGAATCTGTATGAACGTGCCAAATATAGGAAAGGCTGTAATCTCTACCCATTGCCATGATGATTTGGGGCTGGCTGTTGCCAATTCATTGGCGGGCGTGCAAAACGGGGCGCGTCAGGTCGAGTGCACCATCAACGGCATCGGTGAGCGGGCAGGAAATGCTTCCATGGAAGAAATTGTCATGGGTCTTCAGACCCGTTCGGATTTTTATGGTTTGACGACGAACATTAAAACAAAAGAGTTTTATCGTATTTCACGGATGGTTTCTAAGGCCACGGGCTTTATTGTGCCGCCAAATAAGGCCATTATCGGCGCCAATGCCTTTCGTCACGAATCCGGTATTCATCAAGATGGTATCTTAAAGGAACGGCGTACTTATGAAATCATGAATCCTGAAGATGTAGGCGTGCCTTCCCATGAAGGCTTGGTATTAGGGAAGCACTCCGGGCGCCATGCTTTTCGTGACCGTTTGAAAGGTTTAGGTATTGAATTACCGGAAGTCGATTTAGACAAGGCTTTTGCCCGTTTTAAGGACCTGGCGGATAAAAAGAAAGAAATTTACGACGAGGATTTGGTGGCCATTGTCGAGGACCAGGGCCATTTAGCTCACGTGGCGTTTAGCCTGGTGGATTTGATTTCCACCAGCGGGACAAATATTGCCCCGCAAGTGGTGGTGACTATTGCTCATAAAGGCAAAAAGCAAACACAAAAGTCTACCGGCGACGGGCCGGTGGATGCCTGTTATAAAGCCATTGAATCGGTGACTAAATTAAAAGCTGATTTATTGGATTACGGAATAAAAGCCGTTACACAGGGCAAGGATGCTTTAGGTGAAGTGACGATCAAGGTGGCCATTGAAGGAGAAACGGTGATTGGCCGCGGTGCCAGCACGGACATTATCGAAGCTTCTGCCAAAGCCTATATCAACGCGATCAATAAATTCGTGGCCCAAAAGAACCTTAAAAAATGATTTATGAACCGCCGGCCATATATGGGATTATCGGTAATCCTGTTGCACACAGCCTCTCGCCTGTGATGCACAACACCGCGTTTAAAGCTTTGAAGGTCAACGCCGTGTATAAATTGTTTCCATTGGCTGACAGCCAGGAGCTTAAGCTTTTTATGGAAGACTTAAAAGAGGACAGTAATCCTATTTTTGGCCTTAATGTCACGGTGCCATACAAGCAAGATGTCTTATCGTATCTTGATACCATTGATCCTTTGGCGGAAAAAATTGGCGCGGTCAACACTATTGTTATTGACCATCAGCGTAAAATGCACGGCTTTAATACAGACGGGCCTGGATTTTTAAGCCATTTGACAGAGCTTAACTTTGACCTCAGTGGTAAGCGGGTCGCTGTTTTAGGCGCCGGGGGGACGGCCCGTGCGATCATCAGTGTTTTGTGCCTATTCCCTCAAGGCCCCGAGCGTATCACCCTTTATAATCGTACCAGGAGTCATGCCGAAGTTTTGGTCCAAGATATTGGCAAAAAAATCAGCACGCAGAAAGTCACCATTGTCGAGAGCTCTGAAGATTTAAACATTGAGCTGGCGGATCTTTTGATCAATACGACCAGGGTAGGGATGAATCCAGCTGATCCGCTTTTAATTGACCCTGAAGCTTTGCATAAAGACATGTTGGTATATGATGTCATTTATAACCCCCCTGAAACTAAATTATTGGCCCAGGCCCGTCTTAAAAAGGCCGGGACAGCCAATGGGTTGGGGATGCTGTTTTATCAAGGCGTTTTTGCTTTTTGGCATTGGTCAGAAGTGGAATTGGACGAAGGGACTAAAAAAATGATGAGAAAATCATTAGAAAAAGCGAGCCATGGGTCCTGATCCGTTATTAGGTGCTTTTATTTTTATCATCGGTGCCATGACAGGAAGTTTCCTTAATGTCTGTATTGTGCGCCTCCCTTTGGAAAAGTCCGTTGTTTTTCCAGGGAGCCACTGTGTCGCTTGCCGTACCCCCATCCAATGGTACGATAATATCCCCTTGATCAGTTGGATTGTTTTAGGCGGCCGCTGCCGCGCCTGCCGTGAAAAGATTTCATTTCGTTATTGGTTCGTGGAATTGCTGACAGCCTTGACCTTCCTTTTCTTTTATCGGCAATATTCCCAAGGTGCTCACATCCAACCGGTATTATGGCCGTATCTGGTCATGGTCAGCGGTTTTATTATCGCGATTTTTGTGGATTTTGAGCACCGCATTATCCCTGACGAGGTTTCCATCGGCGGCATGATCGCCGGAGTAGCTTTTAGCTTGTTTGTTCCCGAGCTGCACGGGACCCATTCGCCGTTTTTGGGAGTGGGATATTCTCTCCTGGGGCTGTTGGTGGGAGGCGGGTCCATTTATCTGATGGGGGTTATTGGAGATTTTGTTTTCAAGAAAGAAACCATGGGCGGGGGAGATGTGAAATTGATGGGCATGGTAGGGGCTTTTATGGGTTGGAAGCTGGCCTTGTTGACTTTTTTTCTGGCTCCGTTTTTTGGAGCGGGCTTTGGCATTGTTGAAAAAATACGCACCAAGGACAGCACTATTGCCTATGGCCCTTTCTTGATCATGGGAGCTTTAGTGAGCTTGTTTTGGGGAGATAAAATCATTTATTTTCTCCTGACAGGAGGCATATACCACTTATGAAACGGCCAGTGTCCTTGCGAGGAGCCCGAAGGGCGAGTAAACAATCTCTTTTAAAAGACTGCCTCACATCGCTCGCCATGACACTCGTTTGTACTACTATAAGTTTTGCTTCACCACCAACCAGTATCACCTTGACCTACAATTTTTCAAAAGGGTCGTTGCATGTCGAGGCCGTACATCCTTCATTTAATCTGGATAAAAGTTATGTGCGGCTGATGAATGTTTATCTTAACGGTGTCCAGGTTTCAACCTTGAATTATTTCCGGCAAAATGACTATAATGAATTCACCGACGATGTGCCTCTGACTGCCCAGGCCGGGGATATTATTAGAGTTGAATTGTTTTGTACTCTTGGCGGGGACATGACAAAAGACCTGACAGTCATAAAACCGGAAGAAACACCCCCCAATCAAAGCGCTGGTGCAGGTACAAATGCAGAGGAAAAATAATATGCGTAATTATTTATTAATTTTATTGTTTTTTATCTTTCTGCCCGTATCAGCTCAAAATGCCGCGGCCACTCAAGCCGCTTTAAAGGAAAAGGGCACCCTGATCCGCAGTATTGCCATGGAAGGTTTTGTGCTGGGAGATAAAAACCAGTTTGTTAAAATGTTTAAACCATACCGCAATAAATATTTGACTGCCCATGACATGGATATAATTCTTCAGGAAATTCAAATCGTTTATGAGAGGGAAGGATATCTGCAATTGGTATCAATAACCTATCATGTGGATAAACATCGACTTATATTTACAGTATCAATGACGACTTGACTAAAATAAATTTTACGAAATCGAAAGAACAGGTAATGTTGGTCAAAAATATCGTCTTAATAGGATTTATGGGGTCGGGTAAATCGATGGTGGCCCGTGAATTGGGAAAGCGCCTGAAACGGGACGTGGTTGCCACTGATGATTTGGCAGAGGTTAAGGAGGGCATGACCATTCATGAGATTTTTGAATCCAAAGGTGAGGCATATTTTCGAAACCTGGAGTCCGGAATAATTAAAGCAGTCTCACAGCGCCGGGGAATTATTATTGATTGCGGCGGAGGAGCCGTGTCTGTCAAAGAAAACTTGCAAAAACTTAAAACCAATGGTATTGTGTTTTATCTACAGGCCGCACCGGAGATCATTTACCAGCGCATCAAGAATGAGAAACACCGGCCCCTGTTAAAAGTGCCCGACCCCCTCGGGCGCATCAAAGAGTTACTAAACCCAAGACTCCCCCTGTACAATCAGGCCGATTACACTATTGACGCTAATGACGCGTCTATTGAAGGCCCGGTTGTTGAAATATTGAGACATCTCGACTAATTTCTTCAGCCAAAATGTTAATTCCTACTTACTGATTCCTGGATAAGTCAGGAGGAAAAACACGCATTTTGGCTTCATAAATCAGTCGCAGATGTCTCTTCGAGGAGAAGGAGATGACTGATCAAGAAGCTTTGCTTGTTTTAAACGCCGTACCTGATTTAGGCGCCATCCGCATCCGTAAACTTGTGTCTTATTTTGGGAGCGCTTTGGAGGTCCTGCAGGCGTCACTTGATGAACTAAGAAACAGCAATTTACTTTCGCCGGATACTGCTGAAAACATATTCCACTTTTCTAAAGACAAATTCTTGGCAACAGAATATAATCTGATGCAACGTCGCGGGATTGTGGCCCTCACAGATGCTGATGACAATTTCCCTTGCTCTTTAAAAAATTTTGAAGATTCGCCGGTAGTTTTGTATGTTAAAGGCGAGATTGAATGCCTTAATCAAATATCAGTGGCTTTAGTAGGCTCAAGGGCGGCGAGCTTTTATGGCTGTAAATCAGCCAAAGCTTTTGCTCAGGCCTTTGTTCAGGCGGGAATGATGGTGGTTTCCGGTTTGGCTCGCGGCATTGATACCGCGGCCCATCAAGGCGCTCTTGAGGCTGGGGGTAAAACCATTGCTGTTATCGGCTGCGGTTTTAATTATATGTATCCAAAGGAAAATTATTCTTTAATGGAGACGATCAGCCGTAATGGGGCAGTAGTATCTGAATTTGCTTTTACCATGCCGCCTTTAAAGCAAAATTTTCCCTGGCGCAACCGTATCATCAGTCTTTTAAGCTTGGCAACGGTCGTCATCGAAGCCGGAAGTAAAAGCGGCGCCTTGATAACCGCTGATTTTGCTTTAGCCCAAAATAAGGATGTATTTGTTTTGCCTTCCAATATCGATAATGAAACAGCTTTGGGCAGCAATCAGCTAATCCAGGACGGGGCCAAGGTAGCTTTAAATCCCGATGATGTTTTGTCCCAGATTAAAGGGGATTATTTTCCTTCGCAGTTGAATGAGGACAGGCCAATACTTTTGTTAAGCGATGAACAATCAAAAGTTTATCCTCATATTACGTATCAGCCGGTGCATTTGGATGAATTGGCCAAACATTCAGGTTTAAATATCAGCAGTCTCATGAATATTACTTTAAGCCTGGAATTAAAACGCGCGATCAGGCAATTGCCGGGTCAATATTATGTAAGGAATGAGCATGCCTAAAATTTTAGTCATAGTTGAATCTCCCGCTAAAGTCAAAACGATCAACAAGATTTTAGGGCCCAAATATAAAGTCACATCCTCCATGGGGCATTTGATAGATCTGCCTAAATCCACCATAGGTGTAGATGTGGACAATGATTTTGCGGCCAAATTCATCGTGGTGCGTGCTAAACAAAAAACCCTGACCAAGTTAAAAAAAGAAGCCAAGGACGTGGATGAGATTTATATTGCCACTGACCCGGACCGTGAAGGAGAAGCCATCGGCTGGAATTTGGTCCAGCATATTGCCGTTGGCAAGAAGGTCCGCCGGGTGGTCTTCCATGAGATCACCAAGGACGCGGTCAAGAAGGCCTTTCTGCACCCGCGTGAATTTAACAACAAATTAGTGGATGCCCAAAATGCCCGCCGGGTACTCGACCGCATCGTTGGTTACCAGATCAGCCCTTTGTTGTGGAAAAAAGTCGGGTCCCGTCTTAGTGCCGGCCGGGTGCAGTCGGTGGCTTTGCGCCTGGTTGTTGAACGCGAGGAAGCCATCCGGATCTTTGTCCCCCAGGAGTATTGGCAGATCGCGGTTGATTTTCAAAAAAAAGGCCTTAAAGATATATTAACCGCTAATTTGGAGAAAATAGGCGGCGAGAAAATCGATCTAAAAACACAACCGCTGACTGACAGTGCCGTTGATGAAATAAAAAAATCGTTTTTTAAAATTTCCGCCATTAACACCAAACAAGTCAAACGTAACGCACCGGCACCGTTTATCACCAGCACCTTGCAGCAAGAGGCTTTTGGAAAATTAGGGTTTAATACTTCCAGGACCATGATGATCGCCCAACAGCTTTATGAAGGTATTGAGATGGGTGACAAAGAGCCTGAAGGTTTGATCACCTACATGCGTACGGACTCCGTTAACATCGCGGCTGAGGCCATCGAAAAGGTGAGGGGATTGATTAAAAAAGAACACGGCAAGGAATATCTGCCTGAGGGGCCTAACCGGTTTAAATCTAAAAAAAGCGCGCAGGAAGCGCATGAGGCCATACGCCCCAGCGATGTTTATCGCAAACCTGAAGATGTCAAACAATACTTGAGCGACGAGCAATACCGTTTGTACGACCTTATTTGGAAGAGATTTATCAGCTGCCAGATGATGCCGGCCCTTTTTGACCAAACCAAGATTGAAATCATGGGCGGGCGTTTTCAATTCGGGGTGGCTGGGTCTATCTTGGCTTTCCCGGGATATTTGGCGGTGTATATGGACAATGAAGAACAGGATGTTAAGCTTGACCCTTCTTTATACGCCGAAGGCGATGCTCTCAATGTCCTTGAGGTCAAACCCAGCCAGCATTTTACCAAACCACCGGCGCGTTATTCAGAAGCCAGTTTGGTTAAAGCCCTGGAAGAAGACGGTATCGGACGGCCTTCCACCTATGCCTCCATTATTCAAACCCTGGTTTATCGCAATTATGTGCTACGTGACCGCGGATATTTTACAGCCACTGAGCTGGGAATCCGCATATGCAATTTACTCGTGGAATATTTTAAAAAGATCATGGACATAGGGTTTACAGCCACGATGGAAGAGGAGTTAGACTCCATTGAAGAGGGCACGAATGATTACGTCAAGGTCCTTAGGGACTTTTGGGTGCCTTTTAAAGAAGAGCTGGACTTTGCCATGGCCAATATTCAAAAAACAGAAGTGACTATTGAAAAGCCATGCCCCGATTGCGGTAAACCCATGGTGGTTAAATGGGGTCGCCGAGGGCGTTTCATCAGCTGTACAGGTTTTCCCGAATGCAAACACGCTGAGCCTTTTACTACCGGTGTTAAATGCCCGTCGCCAGAATGCACGGGGGAGCTTGTGGAACGCCGTTCCCACCGGGGGACCGCCTTTTATGGCTGCAGCCGTTATCCGGATTGCAAGTTTATCGCCAATAAACTGCCGACCAATGAAAAAACACCTTGATAAATTTTTTATCTATCTTGAAGTTGAGAAAAATTACTCTCCACACACCACGCTCAATTACCGCATTGATTTGGAAGAATTCGCTAAATTCCTAAGTGTCGTTGCGAGCCCCGAAGGGGCGAAGCAATCTCTTTCCATCAATGATGTAGGTTATCCTGATTTACGCCGATTTCTTGCACAGCTTAAGGGCCGTAATTTAAAGCCGCGCACCGTAAGCCGCAAGCTTTCATCTTTACGTTCTTTTTTTAAATTCTTGCAGCGTGAAGGTGTTATTCAATCAAACCCCGCGAAGCTTTTGGTGACACCTAAGTTAGATAAGCCCTTACCACATTTTATGAGTGAAGAAGAGGCTGTTCAATTAATCGAGTCGCCTAAAAGCGGTAAAATTAATTCCCCTCGGGACAAGGCCATTTTTGAAATACTTTATTCCACAGGCATACGGGTCAGCGAATTGGTCGGCTTGAATGTGGATGATGTGGATTTTATTGGCAATATCATCAAGGTGATGGGCAAGGGCAAGAAAGAGCGCATGGTGCCTATTGGTGATCAGGCGTTGAATGTATTAAAAGATTATTTAGATGGGCGCAAGGTGAATAACAAGTTTGTTTTTGTCAATAAAGGCGGTACTCGTCTAAGTGACCGCAGTGTGCGTAATATTATTAACAAGTATATCAGTGAGCAGGCGATGGCCCAGCATGTCACCCCGCATATGTTCCGCCACTCTTTTGCCACCCATCTGCTTAATCATGGCGCAGATTTACGCTCTGTGCAGGAGCTTTTAGGCCATGTCAATTTGTCCACTACTCAAATCTACACCCACCTGACAACTGACAAGCTTAAAAAAGTTTACGACCAGTCCCATCCCCGCGCATAAAACAATTTTTAACTATGACGGGTCCTGTTCCAGATTTACCGTTAAGGTGCTCCTGATTCGAATTCGTACTCAGAAGCCTTATAAACAGTGGTTTCCCAAAATCGTCCTAGTGTGCAGTTACCGTCCGCTCCTTAACGTCAACTCTGGTCCACCCGCCAACATTTAAGAAAGTGTTTTCCCAAAAATGGCCTTAACTCCTTGTTTTTTATTTAAATATGTGGTTTACTTTAAATGATATGATACGGATCCCATTTATCCACATATTTATCCTTATACCGTTCTTAGTTAATACCTTTGGGCCAATGCCGAAAGCTTATGCCGATGACTTTCGTTTGCCTGCGCCTGGGGTGATGGTCCATTTAAGCCCACCGCTTGACCCTCCAATGCTTAAAGGTATAAAAATCCATCCTGATAATCCATTCCGTTTTGATTTTATTTTAGATCAAGGCGATACCCCCTCTTTAGTTAAAGAGGGGGATAGGGGGAGTTTAAAACAAGAAGCCACTAAACTCATCAAATACTTCCTCGCCAGCCTAACAATTCCAGAAAACGATTTATGGGTCAACCTGAGTCCTTATGAGAAAGATCGTATCATTCCTAATTCTTTTGGCCTAACCGAAATGGGCCGAGACTTGCTTGCGGAAGATTACATGCTCAAGCAAATCACAGCCAGTTTGATATATCCGGAAGGTGAGGTAGGCAAGAAATTCTGGAAGCGTATTTACGAAGAATCAGCGAAGAAATTCGGCACAACGGATATTCCGGTCAATACGTTTAACAAGGTTTGGATAATTCCTGAGAAGGCTGTTGTTTACGAAAACGCCAAAGCCGGCGCAGCCTATGTTGTCGAAAGCAAATTGAAGGTAATGTTGGAGCAAGATTACTTAGCACTTGAAAAAAATACTAAAATATTGTCATTCCCGAATGCTTCTGTCGGGAATCCAGACATGTCTGGACCCCCTACAAAAACATTAGGGGGTGACAATATGAGTAGCCTCGGATCCCAAATCGTCCGTGAAATCGTCATCCCCGAACTCACAAAGGAAGTCAACGAAGACAAAAACTTCGCCCAACTCCGTCAAGTCTACAACAGCCTCATCCTGGCAACCTGGTATAAAAAGAAAATCAAAGACAGTATTTTGGAACAAGTTTATGCGGATAAGAACAAGGTGGCGGGAGTAGGTTATGAAAGATTTTTGTCATCTCCGAAAGTTTTAATCGGGGATCCAGAATACATCTATCAGCAATACTTAAAAGCTTTTAAAAAGGGCGTTTATAACTACATCAAAGAAGAAATTGATCCTAATAATCAACAAGCGATCCCCAGAAAGTATTTTTCAGGAGGGCTTACTTTACTTGATACATCGAATGTGGAAAGAATTTTTGATGACCAGACGGCTAGTCTTGCAATGATGAATAAAATTGTGAATACTGATAAAGCCACATTGGCAGAAATAAACGCAAATTTAGATCCCGTAGGAGGGGAGCTTAGCAGGCTTTATAAAGAGTCAGTAGCCATGGGGCGACAAGTAGCCGAAAAAATAGAGAAATGGCCTTCTATTAGTTTTGAGCAAAGAACCCTTGTGAAATATGCCGCTGCTGTGGTGAATTCTCGTATAACGCAGGCTGGAGAGCCATTAATAGAGCCTTTTAACCCTGCTTTAAAATGGAATACACAAACGATCACACTAAAAGATCGTCCAGGAGATGAAATTACTTTGGAGTTTCCTTCGGCGTATGCTCCGGGAGACTATATTAATAGGATTAATGTGCAACCAAAGTATTCAAAACTTGCGCCTTTAACAGTTGAGCGATTTAAAGACTATTTGCAATTGTTAGCTAAATTCAAGACCCGTACAAAAGTTCAAACAGTCAATTCAGCAATTGGTCATTTGATGTTGGGAATTACAAGGTCTAATTCATTGCAAGACATTCAGGAATTTGTAGATGCTTTCAATGACTTTATAGTGAAAAATCAGTTGCTTAAAGAATTTTTTATGGATGGAATTTACAAGGCCAGAAAATGGCTAAGCATCCTTTTGTTAGCTAATGGAGTGCTTATAGATTCTCGTTATCAAAGCATACCGATAATTCTTTATAAAATTGAGGGATTATTGCATGTTAATACACCTCAAGGAATAGTTGAAGTGCTTTTAATTAAGAGTATTGGGCAAATTGTCAGAGAAATGCCAACTGCTTGGAGTCCTTTTAATGAACCATATGTTGTGGTCTCAATTGACCGTCTTGATGAGTTTATAGAAGCAAATGATATAAAAGGACAAGCCGTACCCCAGTCCGTAGAAGGTTTGAAAGATTTTATGATAAGTATAAGTTCAAAAATACCAAGTATCCCGGAGGAACAAAGGAAGGAAATGATACTGGCAGCCATCTATCATGAATTAGGCCATGAAATAGTTAAAAGAATAGCCAAACGAAATAATTGGTATGATGTTAAAGATTTTATGAAATTGATCCCGCGGGGGGAAGAAGAGGCTTTATGTGATTTATATGCCATTATGCATGCAGAAAATCCATGGTTTATGGTTAGCCTGCGCAGAAATAATATTTTACGAATGCAAGCTTTTAAAGGCTGGCTATTATTGCAGAGATTAGCAGGAGGAGACGAGAACGTTAATTACAATAGAGAAGTTGAACTGACCATACCAGAAAAAGAGCAGATAATAAAAAAGTTGAAAGAAATGTCGAATAATCAAGTTAAAGATGCTGCCCGGAGAGGTTACCAATGGTTGATTGAAAAGATTACCGTTCATATAAAGCTTCTTGCTCCAAGAGCCAATCCTCCAATGAGTGCTGTGGCTGGAAAACACCTTAATGGTCAAGATGCGGCGATGACAAGAAGGCAATTGTTGAGAAGTGCAACGGCGGCTGGTGTCACTGCTACTTTAGCATCCGTTCTTATAGGTCGCGATAGCGGAAAACCTTTGACAGGGAAGCTTGATGAGTCATTAATGCCATCCGCTATTGAGAATGAAACAGAATTGCTGGAATCATTTCACCAGGGGGATGTTTTCTGGTCAGAATTGACACCTAATGGGCATAAGGCCATTCCTCTGGGGGAGCAGATTAAATTAGGAAAAATGATAAAGGAAATCCGCACACGTATTCCCATTGAAATTGGCGAACCAGATCTTAGGATGGCAGGAAAAAATTATATTTTGTTAGACCCAAGTCATGCAGAAGGGGAGATAAGAGATTTGCTTATAGCCGAAAGCGGTAAGACAAGGGATGAATTAATATTGGATAGATCGCTTGGAGAAGATATTTATAGGTTGGAAATGAAATTTGATGGCTTAATGAAAAAACAAAGCACTGTTAATTATCCTGATGAAATTTTTAGAAGTGCATTATTAGATTTAATTAATCAAATGGAAAAAGAATCAGTAAATGATCCTGGAAAAGCGTGGTATTTAAAAGCCGTCGAAGCTTTAGAAAAAATGAGAGAGAGTAGTGATGTAAGTGATTATTTATATCGAAGGATATCTCAAGAAGAAATAGATAAGGCTGTAAATAAAATAGTAGCCCAATTGGCATATGTATTAGAGTATTTTGTCCCCGCCTTTGCCAATGAAATTTTGGGAAAACAGCTTAAAAAAATCAGTATTTCCTACAGAACTTTATCTAAAAATATTATGGGAGAGCTAACGTCGGCATTAAATAAAGACAAAAATCCTTACAATCTCCATGCTTATTCTGATCTTGGAGAAGCGCAGGTGTCTGTAAACCATATTTTAGAGATCAAGCTGAGCGGTATGGAAGTAAGGGGACTCCTACATGAAGTGGGGCATCTTATAAATAATATTTTAGAGCAGGGCAATGTGGGCAAAGATTTTTACGGCACGCTTAAAGATATTGTAGATACATTGAGGGGATTTACACCGATAGAATATGAGAAATTTTTTATGACCCGTTCAGTTTATGGCCATCCCCAATATACTACATTTTCTAATTATGATTCCTCAGCAGAAACGTTTGCGAATCTTTTTATGACATTGACCCTTGCCAAAGAGGGATTTTTAGAAGGCAAAGATTTGGAAAATGTGAATACGGGAGAAACCATAGATAAGCAAAAGATTTTAAAGGAGCGCAGAAAGTTGCACGATCTGATGCGTCAGACCGGATGGGACGGGCAACCTCAATGGGCGGATAGGGCCCAAATCAATCAAGATGCGGCGATGAAAGTAAATATTAAGCCGTTACGAAGAGATTTTTTGAAAATGTTGGGCTTGGCTGTAGGTTCCCTTGCTTTATCACGAGATAATATTTCTCCTAGAATCAATATTATAGGATCACTACATGACATTGAGAGCTCACAAACAACTGTTGAGCAAATATCAAATCTTACAATACAGTCGCAAGATGAAATTAAAGAAGCAGTGAAATTGAAATTGCCTACGGATAAAATAATCCAGAGATACGAAGAAAAACTTATTAATTACTTGAACAATAGGGTAAAAATTATAGAAAAACAAAAAGAAGCTTTAGGCGCAATAAGAGATCTTCTAAAAAAAGAAAAAATCGATTTTATTGCAGTGGAAAGTTCAACAGAAGATCTTCAATTTGGAAAGAATTTATTTTTAACATTTTTGAACGATTATAAGAAAATATGGAAAGATATGGGAATAAAACAACCGCGGTGGTTAATGGATCAATATCTTTTATATATTTTTGGACCTATACTTTATCTTAAATATAATGGTGAATTAGGACGGACCAGGCTTGTGGGTGTGGATAGCGATGATCTTAAAGAAAAGTCCGGTAATTTAGAGGATGATTATTACGATATTCTTCATGAATTATTTTCTAAGAACCCAGTAGAGAATAAATTGGAAATAGAAAAGATTATAGGAACAATATTAAAGAAAATTAGAAGTGACGTTACTCTTAAACCTCCGCTATCCGACGAAATAAAAAAAGTAGCGATTATGTTTCAGAGTAGAGATCAAAATCAGGCATATATTCTTCTTCAGAAACTTTTTGAAACGTACATAGCTTATGAACGAATTATTCTTACAGAACGAAATAAATTTATGGTACAAAAAGTCAGTGGGCTTAAAGGTCGTATTTTAATTTATGTAGGATCAGATCATGTAAAAGGTTTAAAGCAGTTGTTAGTCATGCAGGGATATGACATACAGACGCAAGAATTTTTGGCCAAAGAGGACAATGCTATGGCAGTGTTGATAATCAATAATTCAAGACAACACTTAGAAAACGGTGGTATTGATTTGACTCCCGCTAACATGAATTTACAGATTCGGAATTCCAATGGAGAGATTAAATTCCATTTAGACCCCGCTATGCTAAAACAGCTGCAAAACGCCCCGGGCTTTGTGCCGGTGATTATCAATATCCAGCCGCTTAAAAGCCTGCCTGAGTTTTTGGGAATCAAAGAAACCGTTGGTAATTCTCAAGGAGTAGGATAAAATAATGACGATATAAAGTCAATCGAGTCAGATGGGAGGTTTTTATGAATGCGTTAAAACGTATCACTTTTAATTCTCAGGTCATGGGAGGCAAGCCGTGTATTCGAGGCTTGAGGGTGACTGTGGGGACTATTGTTGGGCTTTTAGCCGCGGGCAAAAATAACAAGGAAATTTTACAGGCTTATCCTTATCTGGAAAAAGAAGATATTCATGAAGCTCTCGTCTATGCGGCTTGGCGTGTGGAAGAAATTGAGCAGCCTTTGAGGTTTGCATGAAATTGAAGGTCCTTATTGATATGAACTTGTCACCCCAATGGGTTGAGTTGTTTAAGAAACATACTATAGTTGCGGTGCATTGGTCAATAATTGGCGACCATAAAGCCAAGGATGAAACGATAATGCGATGGGCCAAAGATCATAAACATATTGTTTTTACTAATGATTTAGATTTTGGGACACTTCTTGCGTTAACACATGCGCATCTGCCAAGTGTTATTCAAATGCGCACACAAAATGTATTGCCTGAATATTGGGGAAAAGAAATTGTCTCGACTATTAAAAAATATGCCTCACAGCTTGAAAAAGGAGTATTGATTGTTTTGGATGACACCACGAGCAGGGTTAGAATTCTTCCGTTGAATTGATCTCGCCCCCGTATGCTTCAGCAACTTTAAATTACCATAGTTAGTTAATTGGTATGATCAGACATCCTAATCGTCCTAATGCAAGGAAGAAAAAGCAAGGCCATGGTTGCAAGGTGTGTAAACCATGGAAAGGCAAATACGCTCATAAATTTCCTGATAAAGAAAGAGTGGCTAAGCGAGGAATTGAATGAATTTGATTCTAAAAACCGCTCACCTCTTAAAGCATATCTTTCGTTCTTGCAAGCTGCTTGAAAAGCTCTATCCTGAATTCCCGCTTTCGCGGGAATGATAATCTCATAATATAGATTCAAAATTTTAAATGTCTTTTGCTTATTCAAAGGTTATAATATTTAGATGTTTTTACTTTATGATTTTATTTTTCTGCTTTATGCGCTTGTTTATTTGCCTTATTTGCTTTTAACCAGGCGCGGGTATAAGGGCTTTGAGATGCGTTTTGGCCTTTTTTCTCCGCAGGTAGAAAAGCAAATAAAGGCCAAAGCCAATATCTGGGTGCACGCGGTCAGTGTGGGGGAAGTGATGGTCATTGACGGGTTTATTGACCAGTTGAAAAAGAGTTATCCCGCGTATCAGTTCATAGCAACAGTGACTACAAAAACCGGTTATTTGTTGGCCCAAGAACGTTTAAAGGGCAAGGCGTTGGTAATACCTTCTCCCATTGATTTCAGTTTTGTAACAAGAGCTTTTGTATCTTTGATCAATCCTAAAATGTATGTTGCTGTTGAGACTGAAATTTGGCCGAATCTTTACAGGCAATTATTTCTCAGGCATATCCCTTTGGTGATAATCAACGGCCGGATCTCTGATCGTTCTTTTGGACGTTACAAAGCCATTCGTTTTTTACTTAAAAGGGTGTTGAATCAAGTATCTATCTGGTGCATGCAAAGCCCAAGGGATGCCCAAAGGATCATGGATTTAGGTGTTGAATCTTCACGTGTGGTCGTGACAGGTAATATAAAATTTGATAATTTACCTCAACCCCTGGATTCTTCTGCCAGTGGTTTTTCAATCAGCAAGGATGAGCTTTGGTGGGTGGCGGGCTCCACTCATCCGGGTGAAGAAGAGATAGTGCTGGATGTTTATAGCAAGATCATCAAAGATAATCCAAGATGGCGATTGGTGATTGTTCCGCGACATGTCGAAAGGGTGCCGCAAATTATGGAACTCGTTGTGCATCGGGGTTTAAAAGCAATCAAGTTTTCCGCAATCTCTGTATTCCCGACAGAAACATTCGGGAATGACAATGTAGTTGTTGTTGACACTATTGGTCAGCTGCGTTCTTTGTATGCAAAAGCCTCCCTGGTATTTGTGGGAAAAAGTTTATGTGTTGGCGGAGGGCAAAATATCATTGAGCCTGCTTTTTATGGTAAGGCCATTGTCATCGGCCCCAAGGTTGAAAACTTCAGGGACATTGTTGCTTGTTTTAAGGAAGCTAATGCTATTGTGCAGGTAGAAGACGCGCATGCTTTTGAGATTGCTGTCAGGGGCTTGTGTGCTGATCCGTCAAAACGAGAAAACTTAGGAGCTGCGGCGCATCGTGTCATTGCCGCCAATCAGGGAGCCACCAAGCGCAGTTTAGAGCATTTGAAGCCGTTTATGGATTCCCGACAGAAGCTTTCGGGAATGACAATTTGAGTATCGGGAATGACATGGTAAATATATGAAACAATATCTTCTCTCCATCATGAAGGGCCAGAAAAAGGGTTTGTTAGATTACCTGATTATTTTGCTTTTGCTTCCCTTGTCATTAATTTATGGGATGGGTGTTTTTTGCCATCGGATTTTTTATTTTCTAAAAGGGCCTTATGAGGCCCCAAAACCTGTTATCAGCATCGGCAATATAACCGTAGGAGGGGCTGGCAAGACCCCATTAGTCATCTGGTTGGCCCGAAATTTGCAAGACAAGGGCCTCAAATCTATTATTTTGATTCGCGGATACATGCCTCATGCTTCTAAAATCAGTGATGAAGTTGATATGATAAATGAACAAATTCCTTATATACCGGTTTTAGCCGGGGCCAATCGTGAAGCTAATATCCGTGAAGCTGAGGACGTATTACCGGTGGATTTATACATTTGTGATGATGCTTTTCAACACTGGCGCCTTTGGCGTAAGTTAGATATTGTGGCTATTGATGCGGGTAACCCATTTGGCAATGGGTGTCTTTTACCGGCGGGAATTTTACGTGAGCCTACCTCAGCATTGAGGCGTGCGCATATTTTTGTATTGACCAAAACCGATGGTTCAAATGACATTCAAGCATTATGCTCAAAACTCACAAAAATCAATCCTAAAGCTTTGATCGTGGAAAGCCGTTATAAGACCATTGGTGCTATAGGCGTTTTCGATAATGATATTTTGCCGGAGAATTTTCTAAAAGATAGGCGTGTAGTTGGATTTTGTGCCATTGGCGATCCGCTTTCATTTGAGTCGAGCTTAAAAAACTCCGGTGCCAAGGTTGCCAAACAGCTTAGTTACATGGACCATCATGTATATAAAAGGGACGATATTCAGCGGATGGTGGAATTTTGCTGCTTACAAGAGATCCAAGTGCTTGTAACAACACATAAAGATGCCGTTAAATTGAAAATTTTTAAGGACCTGTTTACATCCATCCGTTTGGTTTATATACCCATTCAGTTAGAAATCACAAAAGGGTCTGATGAATTCATTCAAAAAGTCATTTCTGTTTGCCGCAATTAAAATAGCGGCTTTTCTTTTTATGCTTTTGCCCATTAAGCTGGACCTTTGGATAGGACGCTGTCTGGGCTGGATTGGTTATCACCTTTTATCTAAAAAAAGAAGGGTAGTCTACGCCAATTTAAAAACAGTGTTTGCTTCGACGCATTCCCCCTCTCAGCTGCGTGTTATGACCAAGTACGTTTTTATTAATTTCGTACAAAGCGCTGTGGAGCTTTTATGCCTGCCCAAGATCAAACGCCTGGGTTTTGAAAAATTTGTCGATTTGCAGGGTAAGGAAAATATTGATCATGCAACGGACCTGGGACATGGGGTCATCTTGTTGGCCATTCACTCAGGAAGCTGGGAATTGGCCAGTGTGGTTGGAGGAATAACAAAAGGGCCGTATCATGTAGTGGCTAATGAGCAATCTAAAATTCCCGAATTAGACAAGATGCTTAATGAATACCGGACCATTGCCGGGGCCCATGTGATCACCACAGGGTCCGCCACCAAAGAAATTATTAAGGCCATGCATGACAATGAAGTGGTTTCCCTGGTTTTGGACCAGGGAGGTAAAACAGGCTTGCGGGTGCCATTTTTGGGTAAGGGAACGTCGGTGTCAACAGGCGCCATACGATTAGCTTTAAAGTATGGATGCGCTGTATGCCCGGTTTGGATCGAACGCCGCGGCAATGGCAAGCATGTGTTAACAGTTTTTTCGGCCCTTGGGCTTACAGTGACAGGGGATTTGGAAAAGGACATTAACACTAATATTTTGAGGGCAGCGAATTATTTTGAACGTTTGCTAAGAGAGCATCCTGCAGAGTATTTGTGGTTTTATAAGTTGTTCAAATATTCTTCGCAAAAACAGATAGTCATCATTGACGATGGACGTACAGGGCATCTACGCCAGTCCCAGTCAGTGAGTCGCCATTTACGTGAGGTGTTGCAGAAAAAAGGGAAGTTTATTGAGGAAAATACCGTTGGGTTGAAATGGCGCGGGCCTTGGGCCGGCCCTTTGTTTTCATTTTATGTGTTTCTGGCACAATATTCGAGTATTTTAAAACGGGAGGATTGCTTAAAATATTTTTTGACCGGTCCCTCTTTTAACGAAGTGATGAAATACAAAGCCGATTATGTGGTTTCCTGCGGTTCCCAAGGTGCGGGGGTCAACTTTATTCTAAGCCAAAATCAGCTTGCCAAATCCATTTCTATTTTAACCCCCGGCCTTATCTCTAAAAAGCGTTTCCATGTGGTGGTATTGCCTCAACATGACAAGCCTAAAAATATCCGGCGGGCGCGATTGATCACGCCAAAGGTGTCCCCAAATCTGATCAATACGGCTTATTTAAAGGAACAAAGTGAATGCCTCATGAGGCATTATTCACATTTAAAAGGCAATGTACGCACTAAATTTGGCCTTTTGATCGGCGGGAATACGCAAGGGGTCAAATTCGACGAACTTCAAATCCGAGAATTGATTGGCCAGATTAAAGAAGCAGCCTTGCATTATAAGGCGGATATTTTATTAACGACTTCCCGGCGTACACCGCTGAATATTGAGCAGATCATTGCGAAAGAGCTTAAAGGGTTTGATCGTTGTTCGTTGTGCATAATTGCCAATCAACAAAATATACCTGAAGCGGTTGGGGGCATATTGGCTTTATCTGATTTACTTATCGTTTCAGGCGAAAGTATTTCTATGGTTTCAGAAGCTGTGAGTTCTGGCAAAGGCACCATTGTTTTTTTTCCGTACGGAAAAGATGCGAACAAGTCCCGGGATAAATATGAAGATTTTGCATTGAAATTAAATGAACAGGGTCACTTAATGGTAACTTCAGTAGATGATATGAAGGCAAAAATTACGCAATTATTGGGCCGTAAAATCACCTTAAAACCGGTAGATGATCAAAGTATAATCCAGAGTGGATTAGAAGCGATTGTGTGAGGTCATTGTGTTTTCTGAGCAGGCATATGAATATACTACAAATACTTCCAGAGCTTAATGTCGGCGGGGTCGAAACCGGGACAGTGGACTTAGCCAGATACCTGGCAGCCAAAGGGCATAAGTCTGTGGTGGTCTCCCATGGCGGGATTTTGGTTGCCCAGCTTCAGTCTGAAGGCTCTATACATTATACCTTGCCGGTGCATAAAAAGAATTTATTCACGGCCTGTCGCTGCTTGCCTAAGCTGGTGAGGATTATTCAAAAAGAAAAAATCGACATTGTCCACGCCCGCTCCCGGGTGCCGGCCTGGATCGCTTTCTTTGCCTGCCGAAAAACCGAGGCGCATTTCCTGACCACCTGTCACGGTTATTATTCCATGCATTTTTTCAGCAGGGTGATGGGATGGGGGAAAATGGTGATCGCCATCAGTGAGGTCATTGGCAGGCACATGGTCCGGGATTTTGCGGTTCCTGCGGAAAATATCCGGGTGATACCACGCAGTGTTGATCTCGAGAAATTTAATTTACCACGGGCTGTAAAACCGGATAAAAAAGCATTTACCGTATGTTTGATCGGCCGCATTACTCCACTTAAAGGCCATCCCTATTTTTTAAAAGCCATGGCGCGTGTGATCCACCAAATACCTTCGGTAAAGGTGCAGATCATCGGTGATGCGCCCTCTAAAAAGCAGCCTTATAAAGATGAACTGATTTTATTGACCAAACGTCTGGGAATATCAAATCAGGTTGAATTCATGGGTAGCCGTCAGGACATCCCTCAGTTGTTGAGCAAGGCAGACTGTTTAG
>Ga0206837_1012_pt1 | contig 36670 bp, 33 predicted proteins | sample Alteio_BWOrgCont_29_FD_152863 | JGI IMG/M metagenome (GOLD analysis project Ga0206837, IMG submission 152863) | Enriched cells from forest soil in Barre Woods Harvard Forest LTER site, Petersham, Massachusetts, United States -... | ecosystem: Environmental > Terrestrial > Soil > Temperate forest >...
CACCTGTCTTATCAGGGCTGCCGTCATCAATCACGATGATCTCATAGTCCCGGGATGCCTTGCCAGCCGCCTGCAAAGCGCTGTCAATCGCGGCTTCAATGTTACCTTCTTCCCGGAAAGCAGGTATAACAATTGTTACACCATGGCTCATACCTGGACCGTGGCCTGGGAAATACTCATGATTCGGGCAATTTCTTCAGGAGGCAATTTGGGGTTTAAATCCTCGAGGCTTGAGCCAAATTTTAGCATGGGCTCGATTTTCTGGTTGGGGTCGATAATAATATCGCAGACAACCGGCCCCGGTGCGGCCAATGCCCGGTTAATGACAGATTCAAGCTCATCATGACTGGAAGCGCGCAGCGCTGATAAATTAAAAGCTTGCGCTGTTTTAACAAAATCCGGGAAACTAAGGCCGCTCTTTTCATCAACGGCGACATACTTTGAATTAAGCCAAGTGTCTATGGTTTGCTTTTGGATGGCATGGCCGCCATTATTGAAAATAAACAATTTAACATCCAGATTATAACGCCGAATGGTGGCCAATTCTTCGATGTTCATCATGAGCCCGCCGTCCCCCGTCAAACACAAAATCCTCTGACCGGAAGCTTTAGCCGCTCCGATGGCAGCGGACAAAGCATAGCCCATGGGTGTATGGTTCCAGGCTGAAAAAATACGCTGATTGGGTTTCAATTCAATGGCCTGCAGGGTCCATGAAATATTCGCCCCCGTGTCTGCGATAAAAATATCCCCCGGGCGGCTTAATTTTGAAATTGTTTTAACAAAAACATGGCCGTCAACGTAATCATGGCGCTGGTATTTTGGCAAAGGGCAGACCGGATACTGCGTTTCCCAGGCCTTAATTTGTGCGCGCCAGGATGCAAACCGTTCGGGGTCATCATTCCCTTGAGAAAAGGAAGAAAGGCATTGAAAAAACGAAGGGAAATCTGATTCTATGCCCAAATCCAGATGAAAATCATCGGATGTAAACTTGCTTAACTCATAGGGATCAATATCCACCAGGACTTTTTTGGCGTGAGGCGCGAAAAGCGAGGTTTTCCCCCCAGTTATCATCTGCGAAAGCCTTGTTCCCACCGCGATGATCAAATCTGCATTCTGGGCGGCGAAATTACCAGAGCGCGGCCCCACCACTCCGACCCCACCCATATTCAGCGGATCATCATAAGGCATAATATCTTTCCCGCCCCAAGTCAGGACCGCAGGCAGGCCCCATTGGCGTAAAAATCTAAGCGCAGGGTCAATAACTCCGGCGATGCGTATACCAGCTCCATAAATGACCAACGGGCGCTTGGCCTCTTCGATCCAGGAAAGTAAGGTTTGGATATCTTTTGTATTGCCTTTGAGTTTGACCGTGGCCGGAGGCACGAAACTTTTAAGCTTGTTTACATCAATATCCATCCGCTGTATGTCATCGGGGATATCCAATGCCACCGGCCCGGGCCGGCCTTCCTGGGCGATATATAAAGCTTTTTGCAACTGGTATTTAATTTCTAAAGGGTCCATCACGCGATAGACATATTTGGTAATAGAACTGAATAAAGAAACTATGTCTGTTTCCTGAAAACCTTTTTGACGTAATCGGGTATGAGGTCGGAGCCGGGGGGTTGTCACTTGTCCGCAGATGCAAAGCATCGGGATTGAATCAAAATAGGCGTTACAGATGCTGGTTGTTAAATTAGTCGGCCCGGGCCCGGAGGTGACCATCACTGTCCCAACCTTGCCGCAGGTCCGCCAATAGGCATCAGCCGCAGCGCCCGCGGCCTGCTCATGCTGGACGCAGACATAGCTCATCTGGGAATGGCGGGCCACGGAATCAATAGAATGGATTATGGCCCCGCCTGAGACCACAAAAACATGCCTGATCCCCTGTTCGTTTAAAAACTGTGCTATAAAATCAGATAGTTTCATGGAGAATTATTATTTATTTAAATTTATCATTGCCTTGACCCTTAAAAACCATCATCCAATATTGAGACAAAACTAACGCCAGCATCAAACAAAAAAGCGGAAATACAAGATCATAATATAAATACTGCCGGGGAGCAAAAAAGAAACCATTCAGCATCACCCTGGAATTGATGGCCGGAGATATACAATATAAAAGCAGCATGGTCAAAAAAACCACCGTACACCCCCGCCATTGACGGTTCCAGGCCGTCAAAAGTACCCCGGCCACTGATAGCACAGGGATGGTCCATTGACTGATCCAAAATAAAAGAAATTCAGTCGTGTACATCGTATAAACATCCATGGTCTTTATACAAAAGAATTGTCCGATATGCAAGGCATAATAAACAGCGATAAGTAATGGTAAAAGAAAAATAAGCATCATCTTGATCCAGGTATCTAAAAGCCATTCCCGGTCAATGACCCTGAAAATAAATTGGGACAAGGCCATGGCAGAAATCTGGACCAATGCCCCAAGACTGGTCAATGCCAGCAAAATACCCGTCAACAATGACCATACCCAGACGCCCCGCAGCATCACGAGGCCCAACATCACGTACCACAGTGAATTCCACAGGGCGTAAGGCCTCGTCTCGACGGCATAATGCATGTTGTCTTCTGTAAAATAAAATATAAGCAGGGCCAAACAGGCCAAAGCCGACTGCAAAACAAAAATACCTTTATTATCTTTCCTGCGATAAAACACACGAAGGGACAAAAAAGCGATCAACAGCCCCCCTGTGAGGTCCCAAAAAATGGAATTAATCCGAAAATAAACATTGTAAGGAATATTGACAAAAAACGGCTTATAAACCGAATCTAAAAATTTGAGAAATAGATAATCCAAGGGTGCCGGGCTTCCCTGACCTTTGACACCACTGCTCAAAAGCTGATTATATGTCATCCCGACTGCCGTTGACAGCCCGAATGATTCATCACCCCAGAAATCTTTGACTCGTGAATTTTCAATGGCACGGGCAACAAACACAACGGCAATGCCCAAAATAATAATAATGCCCAAGCACAGAATTACACGAAAAAAAACGTCAGACTTTTTGGGTCTCAACATAATCGCTTTTTAACCCCACTCCCATGCCAAAAATATAGTGGCACATCGGCGCGTAGCCTGTATGCAAAACATCATCATTCATGCCGAACATAAACACGCGTTTAAAATACCTGGACATCATTTTTTTCAGTGACTCCTGGGAATATAGGTTGATATGCTGAACACGGCTGCGCGGGGAGGCATATTTATTGGCCGTAATATTTGGGGTCCCGACAATGCAGACACCGTCGTCTTTAAGGCAGGCACATTGGTTCTCAAAAAACGGCCTGTTCAAGGATTTGTCCAAATGTTCAATGACATCAATGGAAAAAGCCGCGTCAAATTGTCCTTCAGGCACATTTTTACAAATATCCAGCCCTTTAAATTCCACATTTTTTAATTTATTCAGCCGGCGGCGGTTTCCCCTGATATGCCTGGTTTCGGGTTCTATGGCGATCACTGTTTTAACATATTGCCCGATCACCGGAGTACCAATTCCGTCTCCACAGCCGACTTCCAATACCCGATCCATACCCTCAAACATTTTGGCACAGAATTTGTAACGGGCTAAAACAAAACCTATATGCTTGGGATCATAAAGCAAACTGTACGATGTCCATGGCCCCAGCTCTATTGAGTCAATGAACTGATAATCCGTGGCTAATTTATAAGCTTCCTTCTGGGTAAGTTTGCTGTTGGGCATGTTTAATACGGGCCTACAAAGGTGTCTTTGATTTCAAGGTCGGGAATGGACATTTGGCTCTTGTCTAATATTTCCAGGACCGCACGGATGATGTTCTTATGGGTCGGATGAAAAGCTTCTTCAAGCGGTTTTGACACGGGGGCCGGGCATTCCGGCCAGCCGATACGTTTAATCGGTGCTTTCAAATCATGGAAAGCCTTGTCAGCCACCCGGGCAGCCACTTCAGAAGCAAAAGAACAATTAAGCCAATCACCGTCCGCGCAAATCAAACGGCCGGTTTTTTGGACAGAATTAAGTATGGACTGCTCATCCAGAGGTTGTATGGTCACAGGGTCAATGACTTCTAATTCTATCCCAAACTCGCTTAAAATGTGCGCGGCCCTTAGAGCTTCAGGCACCATGGAAGATGTGGCAACCACTGTCACGTCCTTGCCCTGGCAGCAGACACGTGCCTTGCCAAAGGAAAGACGATAAGGTTCCTGGGGCACCGGCATGACATGATAATAAAGGCTGCGGTGTTCGATAATGACTACGGGATTTTTTTGGTTCAATGCTTCCAGGGTAATCCCTTTAATATCATAAGCGTTACTGGGCGCGGCCACGATCAATCCCGGAAAATGGGCAAAAATGGCCTGTAAATTTTGAGAGTGCGTCGGGCCCTGGCCCCACCCTTTACCGACGATGGCTCTTATGGTCAAACCCACCGAAGACTTGCCGGCATAGGTATATTTCCATTTGGCCGCGTTGTTGATCATCTGGTCTAACGCCAGGAACATAAAATCATGGCGGGCATGCACGAGGATGGGATGCTTGCCGTTTAAAGCAGCTCCTATGGCAATGCCTGTCAGAGCATTTTCACAAGACGGCACATCAAAAACACGGGCTGGGCCGAAACGCTTGGTCGCCTCGGTCGTTGTTGCAAAAATACCCCTGCAATCATCCACGCCAAGGCCGAATAAAAACGCATTCGGATTGGCTTCCATTCCCTGGACTAAGGCTTCTGATATCGCTTGGCAGTAATTGAGTTGTATGTTCATTTAATACACATGCTCCTCTAACGCGGCCGCTTCCGGCCAGGGGGCTTTTAATGCCGTCTTATAGGCATCGTCAGCTTTGCATTTCCAATTGTTGGCCATGGCCTGAGCTTGCGGCAAACTCAATATATTTTCTTTTATAAGCTGTGCCGTTAAAAGAGAAACAGGGCAGCGTTTCATCCAGGTTTCTACTTCTTCCTGGCTGCGGTAACCCCGGTCATAATCAAACATTGGCCCCACATGCTCCCGCACACGATAGGTTAAACATTCAATAAAAAGCGGACCCTTAAGTTTACGCACGTGATCAACGGCCATTTTAAGTTTTTCAAAAAGAAGGAAAGCATCATTGCCGTCAATTTGTTCGGCCGGCATTTCCGGGATGGAGACACGTTCAAATATCCTTGAAGGCGGCTGACGGACTGATAGCGGCGTATGGGTCGAATAAAGGTTATTTTCACATAAAAATAAAATAGGCAGGGAATGGGTCACCGCAAAATTAATACTTTCCGCGAAAACCCCCTCTTCACTGGCGGCATCACCAAAAACAGCCACGGCCACTTTGCGGTTTAAATCCATTTTAAATGACATGGCAGCACCCACCGCCACGGGAATCATGGCGCTTAAAATGGGTGAAGCAAAAATACCGGCGGCGGGGTCTGTTAAATGGGCTGAACCGGCACGGCCATGGCAAATCCCGGTATTCCTGCCGCAAAGTTCATCAAAAAATCCCTGAAAATCACCGCCTTTGGCCAAATAAGCCGCGTGACAGCGGTGCCCTGTAAAAACCTGGTCTTCTGTTTGCAAAGCTAAACTTAAAGCCGCGGCCACAGCTTCCTGGCCGATAGACAAATGCGTGGGGGTACGCATTTGCTGGTCCTTGGCATATACCTCAACGATCTTTTCCTCGGCCATACGGATTTTCAACATCACATCCAAAAGCTGTATTTTTATTTCAGGGCTGGTCATTGGTGTTTAAATAGTTGAAAGGATTTGGTAATATAATAATGCATATTATTCCGCTGTCAAATCATTCTGTCTCTGTGTATTTTTTATTGTTGTTGATTTTGGCTGTTTATCCAGGCCTGGCGTTTGGCTTTAATGGCCTTAAGTTGGGCGTCTTGATTAGCTTTTAAGATCGCATCGCACCGCCGCCACGTATTCGCTTTGGCTTGCCGGGGCGAATTCCATAAATTTTCCTCATTAGTTATCGTTTTATTTAAAAAGCCATTACAAGCAGCCGGCAAGGCGGCCGTTGAGCCCCAAGCCCGCGAAACGGTAAGTATGAATAATAAGCCTGCTATCGGGAACAAACGGTTCATACAATCCCCTCTGTTTGTTTTCTTTTATTTATAAAAAAAGACATAAATGCAAAAACTGACAGAACGAGCACAATAAATCCCAAGGCGTAACCGACCGGCATGTGCCAAATATGATCACAGAGCATTTTAGTACCAACAAAAACCAGGATTATTCCAAGAGTATAATGCAGATATTGGAATTTATCAATAAATGACGACAAAACAAAATACATGGCCCTTAATCCCAGAATAGCAAAAATATTGGAAGAATAAACAATAAAAGGGTCTTTTGTAATGGCCAAAACCGCCGGGATAGAATCCACGGCAAAGATCAAATCCGCCAGCTCAACCGCGATCAAAACGATCAAGAATGATGACAAATTTCCAGGGATAAACGGCTTGAAAAAACGTAATAAAATATTTTGGTCGAAATTGATGGTTTTATTCTTGTTAAGGAAAAGCTTGAGCCCGGAAAAAACCAGCAAAACACCAAAAGCGTAAACCACCCAGCTTAGGCTTTGAAGCAGCGCCACCCCGCCTAATATAAAAATGGCCCGCATCAATTGGGCCCCCAGCACTCCCCAAAATAAAATCCTGCTTTGCCCGGATGGCTCAACTCTAAAATGGGAAAAAATCAGAAAGAACACAAAAAGATTATCAATGCTTAAAGACAACTCAATCACATAACCAGTCAGGAATTCCAGTGCTTTCTGCTGGCCCTGGAAAAAAAGGACCCCTGCATTAAATAATAAGGCCGTAATCACCCAGGCCGCGCAGACCCAAACGGCTTTAGTCCTCATACCGGAAATTCACAGTTGTTCGCTGATTTCATCTATGGTATACTCCGCTATTCCCTCCGCTTTTATGCATCAGCCGTATATCACTAATGGTAATAACCTGTCCTGTGAATTTCATCATATCGTAAATCGTCAAACAGGCCGCTGACACAGCGCTCAATGCTTCCATCTCAACACCTGTTTTGCCTGAAGCAGACACTTCTGCCGTGACCCTGACAGTACTCCTTGATTTAAGAAGTTCAAAGCTGACAGATACTTTTTCTAAAAACAAAGGATGGCATAACGGTATCAACGAAGGGGTGTTTTTGGCCGCCATAATGCCCGCGATTTTGGCTGTTTCAAAAATATCCCCTTTAGGTGATCCTTGTTTTAATAAAATTTTATACGCTTTTGGGCTAAAAATAATCTTGCCCTCGGCGCGGGCCACCCGTTTCGTGATCTGTTTTTCACTGATATCAACCATAGCCATAAAAATTTACTCCTAGCAATAGTGGGTCCTGTCCCAGATTTGCCGTTAAGGTGCTCCTGATTCGAATTCGTACTCGGAAGCCTTATAAACAGTGGTTTCCCAAAATCGCCCTAGTGTGCAGTCACCGTCCGCCCCTTAACGTCAACTCTGGTCCACCCACCAACAATTTTATTCCAAACTTTTTACTTTTTGACGATTCTGTTTTTTAAATGCATTCTTCTTTTTGTTTTCCAACATCCGTTCTTTGGCGGACAAGGAGCGCTTGCGGTTTTGGCGCCGCTTCTTCTCTCGCTGGGACTGACGGAAAAGACGTTCCTGCTCTAATCTTTCTTGCAAAGCTTGACGCAGCATTTCCCAGGCGTGCTGGCGGTTTTGATACTGCGTACGAAATTTTTGGCACTTAACGATAATTCCCGTCGGTTTATGCAAAAGCGCCACACAAGTGGCTACCTTATTGACGTTTTGCCCGCCCGGACCGGAAGAACGAACAAACGATTCTACAACATCCTCTTTTAATAAAATAGCATCGATCATGATTTGAAATGTATTAAAGAAGGAGCGTACTCCTTAGGTGCTTCGAAACCTAAAAGATTCATCAAGGTCGCAGCCACATTGGCCAGGCCTGCTCCGGGAAGGTCAGCCATTTCATATTCTTCCTGATAGCCGCCATCAACAATGGCACATGGCACAGGATTTAAAGAATGCGCGGTACTGACTTGTTTTTTGCCATTTTTAACCGTAAACATTTCATCGGCATTGCCGTGGTCGGCCAAAACAACAGCTATGCCCTTTAATTCATGAATCACTTCAAGTAGTTTAGCCAATCCTTCATCCACGGCTTCAACAGAGATGATAATAGCCTCCGGAATTCCCGTATGCCCGACCATGTCCCCGTTGGGATAATTAAGGCGTCCGAATTTGTATTGGCCGCTTTTAAGGAGCTCGATGGTTTTATCGGTAATTTCAGCGGCTTTCATCCGGGGTGCTTGGTCAAAACGGATCTTGTCCGATGGAATTTCCACATAGGTCTCTAATTTTTCATTAATATAACCGGATCTATTTCCGTTCCAAAAATAAGTCACATGGCCATACTTTTGGGTTTCTGAAATAGCAAAAGAGGAAATGCCATTGGCGCACATATACGCGCCGACCGGGGCTTCAATCTGCGGCGGGGACACTAAATAATTCTTAGGTACATGCAAATCACCGTCATATTCCATCATGCCGGCATAAAGCACATCAGGCACGCGGACACGGTCAAATTTATCGAAATCTTTTTTCTCAAACGCCGTGGATAATTCTATGGCACGGTCCCCCCGGAAATTAAAAAAGACAACCGAATCCCCGTCTTCAATGGTCCCCACCGGAGAGCCATCGTCTTCAATCACAAACGGATCCAGGTACTGGTCTGTGATCTTGGGGTCTTCTTTGTAGAAAGTTTCAACGGCCTCGCGGGCAGAAGTGAATCGACGGCCGCGGCCTAACACATGGGCCTTCCAGCCGCGCTCAACAATAGACCAGTCCGCGTTATAACGGTCCATGGTAGTGACCATGCGGCCGCCACCCGAAGCAATACGGTATTCATAATTCTTATGGGAGCCATTGATTTCTTTAAGCGCATTTTCTGTTTTTTCAATATATTCAAGGGCTGATTTTTCATAAACATCACGGCCGTCTAAAAGCACATGGATACAGACCCGGCTGACCCCTTCAGCGGCACAACGGCGCACTAATGCTAACAATTGGTCAATATGAGAATGCACGTTACCGTCAGATAAAAGACCTATAAAATGAAAAACCTTGTTTTGGGCCTTAACCCGTTCAATTAATTTTTTCCATATCTCGGTTTCAAAAATAGCACCGCTTTCAATGGAACGCTGGGCAAGCTTGGCCCCCTGGTCAAATACTCGCCCTGCTCCCAAAGCATTATGCCCCACCTCGGAATTGCCCATATCATCATCACTGGGCATGCCAACAGCTGTGCCGTGGGCTTTAAGCTGCGTATAAAGCTTGGACTTCATTAATTCATCAAGGCAAGGGGTTTTGGCCAAAAATACCCCGTCGCTATCATCATGTTTTCCTATTCCCACACCATCCATAATGATGAGCAATAAAGGGCCGGGCCGGCCGGAGAAATTTGGCAATCTCTTTAATTCTAAAGACATATTATTCCGATCGTCGGGTCCTGTCTTCGGGTTTTCCTCATTTTCCCACCCTCGGCCACCCGACGATACGCAGTTTAAAAATTTACCTTTGGAGCTTCCTGGGCCTGTTCTGGAGCTTTAAAATAAACAGCCGGTTGGGTCAAATGGGTCGCTGAGGCGAAAAAACTTCCAAATAAACTTTGCTGGTACGTGTTAAATAACTGGACAGCTTCATTATACCGCATACGCTCAACCGCGATGCGGTTCTCAGTGCCTTCCAGCTGGCTTTGCAATTCCAAAAAACTTGTGTCAGCTTTAAGGTTTGGGTAATTTTCCGAAACCATAAGTAATCTGGACAAAGCACCTGTCAGCTGATTAGCCGCGTCAACTTTTTGCTGGACAGATTCTGAGGTTTGCGCCTGGCCCCATTGGCTTCGCAAACGTGTCACTTCTTCCAAAATTCCTTTTTCATGGGCAGCGTATCCCTTGACAGTATTGACCAAATTAGGGATCAGATCAAAACGCCGCTGCAATTGATTTTCCACCTGGGCCCAAGAGGATTTAACCTGCTGATTAAGGCCGACCATCTGGTTATAGCCGCTTTGATACCATCCAAAAGCCATAAAGGCAATGACCACAATAACACCTAATGCAATCAATAATTTGTTCATATAATTTCTCCTATGTCATTCCCGCGAAAGCGGGAATCCAATTTATTACCAGCCTCCGCTGGCTCCCCCGCCGCCGCTCATGCCGCCGCCAAAACCGCCAAATCCTCCGCTAAACCCTCCGCCGCCAAACCCGCCACCGCCAAATCCCCCTCTGCTGTAGCCGCCTCCCGGCAAAAATATTGGGAAAAAGCCTCCACGGAAAAGAGATAAAGCTATGATTATACAAATAATTAATACCCAAAAAAATCTAGAGGTCGTTTCTGGTTGGCTCTCGTCAACGGTCTGTGGAACGCCTGTAAGTGTTACATTATACTCTTTAGCAATCAAGCTGACAATAGCTGCTGCCCCTTTTTCAATGCCATCAGAGAAATTGCCTTGCTTGAATTCAGGGGCCATGATGGTATTGATGATACGGCCGCTGTAAGCATCAGTGATGGCGCCCTCCAGGCCATAGCCCACTTCAATACGCATATGCCGGTCTTTATAAGCCACCAAGAGCAAAACCCCATTGTCCTTGCCCTTTTGGCCAATGCCGAAACGCTTAAATAAATTAACGGCATATTCTTCAATGGACAAAGGCCCGGTGCTGTCCACCGTGACAACGGCGACTTCAGCAGAAGTCTTTTGCTTTAATTCAAGGATCCATCCTTCTATCCGGCCCTGGGCAGTACTGTCAATGATTCCACTCTGGTCAACCACATAACCGCTTGCAGACGGATACGAAACATCCCCGCCTGACGGCGAGGCAGGCTGGGCAAAACTAAAAGAAGCAAAATAAACAGTTAGTAATAAACATAAAGCAAATGTACTTTTACACAAATACCTTTGCCTATAAACTTTGTCATTCCCGAAAGCTTCTGTCGGGAATCCAGACACTGGTTTCGAAGTGGATTTCATAATGAATCCATTTGGCGGGACAAATTTTCCAGTTGATTAAGAAAATTTTGTAAATGCGCTTCCACTTGGCTGGAAGAAATCAGTATCTTCTTGTTTTTATCATGGATTATTGCTAAAAATGGGGCTGCGTCTAAAGAAAAGATTTTGGCCAAGCCCTCAAGCATTTTGTCTTTTTGCTCAAGGGGTTTTTGCCCCTTTAAAATGATAAGCTGGCGAAAAACAGGCAACAAATCCCTTAAAGCGGCTAAAAGAAGATTTTTTAAAACAGACGGGTTAGGCCCGACATCCAGATAAGCCTGGCGCAGATGCAGCAATTTACCCTTAATTTGCTGCTCACATAACAGGCGCACATCCTTGAGCGGAATGTCCAAACCTTCAAAAATATCTTCCCCGAAAATAATTTTATGCTGACTTTTAATTTCACTAAACTCTACAGGAAAAACATCAACAGCACCCAATATATAATCCCTGGTCAGGAATAATGGCGTGGCGATTTTACGCTGATGGCCCCATTTGACAAGCCCAAGGCTTTGATTTAAAACACCAAAATCAAGAGTTTTGACGATAACAGCGATGTTGATATTGGAAACGCCGTGATTGTAATTGATCCCTGCCGCAGAGCCATAAATCAGGATTGAATGGACATTATCATTTAAACTTTTCGAAAGCTTATCAACGAATTCGGTGATAACAGGCTGGATTGGCCGAGGCAATTCACTGATATTTTGAAACGAAGGGGAAATCACTTTGCAGGACGCTTTTTTTTATTCTTATTATCGTGATAGGCAATCCATACAGCGGCATGTTTCTTAAGCCAGTCTTCGGCCGCGGCTTCAAAGCCGATATCGTAGCCGGCGATTTCGCTTTCCAGCCATTTATGCCGGTTGATTTCCTCAATCACCCTTTTGTTGCGCAATAACTTTTTGGCCTCGATATTTCTTAAATTGTTCTTCATGGGGAGTTTCATTTGACTTTATTCTAAACTCTGCTCATTTATTTTGCAAGAACATCTTGAGGTCACCCAGCGGCTGGATATTGATGATCACCGGCACAAAGCCCGGGGCGTTTTCCAATTCTTGAAGCTGTGCGGGGTCAAGGTGGAATTTAATGCCCTGTCCGTTGTTTTGGACCGAAAGGGCTTTGTCGGAAGTTAAGTCAATACCGCCCAAGTTCGACTTGCCGGACTTTACCGGCAACATAGCCCTGTTTAATTTTATCTTAGCTAGATCTCTTGGCAGGCCCAACATAGCGGGATCACCAGCAGCTGATTTCTTAATTTTATCTAAAACATGATTAAGCTGAACTGTGGGGTCCATAGACAATAACGCGCGTCTTAAATAATCAACCCGTTTTTTAAACTCATCTAAACCAATAAACCACTGTAACCCTGTATGTTGATACACTTGGAGCATAGATTTGTAGATTTGCTCATCGCCCCAATAGTATTCCGCCTGAAAATATGCCTTTAAAAGAGTTTCATTATCTCCGGGGCTATATAAATCATGGAGCATTTTTCCGATAAAAGCGACAGCGTACAATGGCCCGCCTCTTATAATATCAATTCCAAACTTATGTTTACTTCCATTAGAAGCTACTACATCTAATTCCAACCTTCTATAAGTATAGGTAATATACTGATTCTCCGCATGGACTCCCTGTAGGCCGTTTAGAAGGTAAGTCAAAGTCGAAGAAAAAAAGTTCACGGAGTCTTCCGAGCCGTCTTGTAGAGTGACGTCAATATCGTTTGCATCACTTGGTAAATATCTCGCGCTTCCAACAATAACGGCATGTGGATTTATACTTTTGAACATTTGCTCTAATTCTTTAATCTTGAACCTATTCGTAGAAAAATCGTAAATATCTTCGGCTCTCATCGCCCCATCCCCCAGAGATGCCTCCCTTTCCCCCGCCCTCGCCGCATCAGGTATTTTGCCAAGAACGATACGTAAAACACGTTTAAGAAATTGAGCATCCATGTTAATCTCTACGGGCAGTGCTTCAATATTGTAAGCTGAAGACAATGTATCTGCGATACTCTGTTGTCTTTTAAGTCTGGAGTAATAACGCACTAATAGTTCTCTGAAAGTAAACTTTCTCTTCTCTACATTGGCTATTCCTGATACATTCTGTATTGCAGAAAAAGCGTTAATTGTATTTCGAATATTAGCCGTAGTATTTTTATCATTGCGCGTTTCATCTAACTCCTTAACAAAATCATACTCGCCCAGTTTCTCACCAAATAACAAATAAGAAGCTGCAGGCAAAAACTCGTTCCACTCGTTAAGCCATCTTAGGGGTGTACCTATCCCTTTTAACTCTCTATTAGTTTTTTCAAGGTTTTCTTTAAAATTATCCACAAGTTCGGTCGCATTTAAAAAACGACTGTTTGTGGAACTATTAAAATCAAATCCCTGTGATACCATTGTTCCGAAATCTAAAAATTCCATAAATCTTTCTCTGTTTTCTGTATAAGGGAGATCTATTTCCGAATCTAATTCAAAACCAACCTCTCCCTCCTTCATCGCCATATCGCCTGTCATAGCCAAGTCAGGATAACTAAATGTACCCGTGTTTATGTGAAACGCCTCAATTGATTTTATCGCTAATGGTTCGTAGATAAACTTCAAAGGCTCTCCGTATAGGTCCTTGTTTTCCTCCTTTTTATTTTCCTCTATAATATACCCATTCAAATTTTCTTTCCCAATGTTTTGGCTTGTGTAGAGATGGATTTCATCAGCTGAATTAAGCCCGACTAAATAATACTTTTTTTCGTAGCTACCCCGGTCTATCCCCGCGACTCTTCCAAAAATCTCTGACCCGTCATTTAAATTAAACTTGATGATGTCTCCCTTATTAAAATCAAAATAACTTTGAAAATTTTTTTGTACCAGAAAAGGCATGTGCTCACGCAGAACAGATTGATATCGCTTCCCATATTCAATCACGGCACCTTTTGTTTTGTCTTGCAGGGACCGCAATAATTGATACCCGTGGCTCTCTAAAAAATCTTGTATTTCTTGCAACAAATCATCACGTAGGGGTGATGGCAACGGGAAAAAACGTCCGGTTGGCGAATCCCGCCATAAAGATACTGCCTCTCGGACCCAAACCTGGTCTGTCCGTGAACGTAACTTTTCAAACGACTTATCTGAGAAATTCTGGCTAAAAACATCGTCCATATCTTTAACCAACGCATCTACGATAAGATTATTTTTGAAAAGGGCTTTGGCATAAAAAGGATGAAATAAAATCAATCCCAATGTGATAAAATCAATTTTGCCTCTCGATTTCTGTGCCTGCATGTCACCTTGATCACTGGCTTTAATATACTCTTCCAAAAGCCCCTCTAGACTCCGACCTTGCCCGGCCAGAGCTTCTTCGGCAGTTTTCAGTTGACCGACCAGATACATGATTTCAATGAAGATGTGTGCCAAATTATCATTTATCTCAGGTGTAGATCTGTAATCAAAACGCTGATTCCATGAAATACTGTAAAAAATGTGCTTTATAGTATGATTGAGCATTTCCAGACCAAGTTGGGGTGATTTTCTCCAAATCTGGCGGTCAATTGCATAAATCCTGGGAAAATCCGACGGAATAAAAGGAATGTTCAGCATGTTATCTATGATGGCCATCTGCTTTTCTTCATCGTACTCCGGATTGTTCAAGAATCTTTCGAAAGCCTGTTCTGCGAAAGAAAGCTGACCATCCGTCCGGCGCCATTGGTTATCATCTCCGCGTATACCTTTATTCCAAAAATCTACTTCCGGGGCATCTTCCCAACTCCTCACTTCCCTCATCGCCGCATCTCCTGAAAAATAATCAACCACAGCCTTTTGAAAGACCATAGCTGATACAGGATCAATAAGAGATGGACTAAAATTCGCTGTATGATTTAAATCAATTTGGTGACTGGCTTGAAGATCTCTATTATCCCAACTCACCTGAACTTCCAATTGTCCAGTAGAGTTATTCTTTAGATTAAACTGACTTGGCCCATAATATCGAGGCATCATCTGTAACACTGTCGCTATAATCCCGTTTCCCGTGTGAATTTCTGGGTAATCCATAATATGCTCAGCGATTCTTGGGAAATCTGCTAAAAAGCCTGTGTAAGGAATATTAATTATTTGCCTTCATTGGATATGAGGCTCGTCTGATTGTAAAACAGACACAAGCTTAATATCAAAATCTGCCAAATGCTGCTGCCGCTGTGGATCAGTTAATTTAGACCCAAAAATGTTTTCCACAACAAAATTTAACTTATCGGGACCTGAACCTTTAAAACCTGAATCAAGCAATAAAAAAGGCTCTCTCCGGTCAAAAGTTTCTTGGGTTATTCCGTAATTACCCAAAAAATTCTTAATAGCTTTGATTTTGGGATCATTTAAATCAATTTTTTTTCTTTGTGAACGGGCAAATGCGTCAATGGCTTCCACATCCTTGGATAACGATTTTATTTTACCCTGAGATAATAATCGGTCAAAACGTGAAAGGATTGTTTTAAAGTCATACTGACGCTTTAATGTGGCTATATCTATTTCAAAATATTTGGCAATCAATTCTGCGTGTCGTTCATCAATTTCCTCTTTTACACTCTTTCCATATAAAGCAGTTTCAACGATATTGACCATTTCATCCATAAATCCCTTCGAGCCGGGAAACAAATAAACTTTGTCGGCTTGAGACATACTCTGAAGGCTCATTTTTAAACCATCATAAAGATATTCGGCATCCCGACCAAAAACGATAATATGACGCCCCCAATATTGTACAATGACCTCATCAACCACCTTCTTAAGATAGGGAAGAGCGTGTTTAAGTTCCGAAAAAGCAACGCTCTCTTCAGCATTGCTTATCACTTTTTTACCACCAATGCCCAACAGAGATATAATACCAGCTTCAATAATATTCTTATCTGTTGCGCTTAGAGAGATCGGAGACGGTCTAGTCGTAGGGTTTTGTAATAAGTGTCTGGTTTCTTCTACATTCATCGCCCCATCTCCCTGCGATTCCACCCCCACCCTCGTCATCGCCATATCGGCCCCCACTTCATAAACAATACCCGTTTCACCACCGACAAAATACATTGATTCAGGCTTTTCAATTAAACTACCAATTGAAATAAAACGAGCCCTTAGATCGATCTTAGATGGAGATATCGCCATTTTACCTGCTAAATTTTGAGGATAAGTTGAATAATAAAGCTTACGAGAGAGAAACAGGTGATCTTTCTTCCAATCCATATTTTTCTTTTCCGCTATAAATCTTTCTAATTGTGCTTTTACTAGTGGCGACAAAACTGACATCCCATGTTGTATAAACCAATGTTGCGACTCACCGCGCGGGAAAAGATAGTTCAATGCAACATATTCTAAAATTTGATGAGAAATATTCTCAACCATAGGTTCTTTAAGCCCAATAATTTTTCCCTCATTGCTTAACTCAATACGATATAACATTCCAAGAGTGAAGTCCGGGCTAAAATAATGGAGATGTAACCACCAAGAACCATCCTGTCCTCGGAAAAGGTGCTCCCAAGTGTCCTGCTCCAATTCAAAATCTACCCTCCCATTTGAGTAATTTACTGTATCCTCTATAGCAGACTTGAGTTCTTTAATCCATTCCTGGCGGTTAGATTCATATACGCTTTCATCGCGCAAGGGTTTTTCATCAGTGCGGGCTTTGTGTATCAAATTATGGATTTCTTTTGTTATCATCGCCCCATCTTTCTCTCCCGTCGTCGCCGCATTACCAATAACATCATCGACTGACTTTAATTTAGCAGCAGCTTCCATTAGACCTGGATACCCTTTATATGGCAAATGCAAAGCAATAATATGACCACCCTCATGCGGTCCTTCTCCGATTTTTGCATCTCTCCAGCCAACAAGCACATTAGACCCTTTAAGATAATCAAACATTATCGAAACACCCATATGTTGACCGCTACCATGAGTAACAGGGGCAAATATATCATTCCATGGTCGAATTTTATATGAAAACCAAGCATGAGTTTTTAATAGCCTGGATAACGTATGATTACCTGCCCCCCAAAATTCAATACGCAAACCTTTAACCGGTCTATCAGATTCATATATGCGCATATAAATATCATGATAGTTATCTTTAAATTCGTGTTGTGATAAATTTTCCAATATAAAACAGAGAGCTCTCTCTATGGAATATCTATCAATATATCTATAACTTTTAGGAAATTTCTCTGTGATTTCTTCTGCCAGAGTACTTGCTTCTTCTGAGTTCGAATAAATCAGCGACCCTGGAGGATTATGCGGAAGAATTTCGAAAGGATAATCTTTATGTAAAAACGTTCTGGCTGATTGTTTAAGAGCAGCCAGATTAATTAAGCGACCTATCCTACTTATTAATGGTCTTATATCAACCCTCATAGCTGAATCTATTTCCACAGATTCCTTCAATAAATTACTGCCAGACAATTCACTAACAAATGATGCCATTGCAAAATCATTAACTGAAGTCATTGCAGCGCTAACGCCTTCCAGAGAAAATCCCCCCGAAAAATACTTCCTCGGCACTGTCTCCTGCGTTGCCAGATCAACCCCTTCTTTGATATAGTTAAACACCCCCTTTTTAAAAGCCTGTAAATACCGCTGGTAAATCCTCTCTTTCTCCTGCGGATCATCGATGTTGACACCAGCCACCTTGTTCTTATTTGCATACACCTGCTCTAAAATGCTGTCTTTGATTTTTTTCTTGTACCAGGTGGCCAGGATGAGTGAATTATAAACCTGCCGCAGTTGGGCAAAATTCTTATCTTCATTGACTTCCTTGGTTAATTGCGGAATGACAATCTCACGAATTATCTGAGAGCCTAATTGACCAGTGTTCTTGATTTGAGGCGGAGGGCTTATGCCCTCGTGCTTCTGCAATGACAAGTAGTCCTGTTCCAGCATGACTTTTAATTTACTTTCGACTACATAAGCTGTACCAGCCTTAGCATTTTCGTAGACTACGGCTTTTTCGGGCACAATCCAAACTTTATTAAACGTATTTACGGGAATATTCGTTGTCCCAAATTTCTTGGCAGCTACTTCGTAAATACGTTTCCAAAATCTCTTACCCACCTCTCCTTCTGGATAAATCAGGCTGGCCGTTATTTGCTTGAGCATATAGTCTTCGGCCAAAAGGTCACGGCCCATTTCTGTTTGACCAAATCTTTCGGGAACAATACGATTTTTTTCGTATGGGGATAAATTCACCCACAGGTCTTTTTCAGGGATGGTTAAAGTGGCCAGGAAATACTTAATCAACTTAGAAGATTCATCTTTGAGGTCTTGGGATGATTCTTGGGAGTCCCCACGATCCAGGATAAAATCAAACCGGAAAGGATTATCAGGATGGACTTTAATACCCTTGAGGATTGGCGGGTTAAAAGCCGGGCTTAAACTGACCATTACGCCGGGTGCAGGCAAAGTATAATCCTGCGCCTGTACAGCCGGTATAGGCCCCAACGAATTAAGCAAAAAGGCAAAAATAAGCCCTTGGCATATTATATGCCTTAGATTTAGATACTTTCGCATATAACGCAAATATATACTATTTAAGGAAATTTAGCCACTTTTTGTGGGTGGGGATCAAGTGTTGCATCAAGAGTGAATCAAGGGGTCAGGAGGTCCCTTCTAAGGATGTGAAGTGATCATCAAAATATCTATTTCACCACGAACGCGTCCATAATAAAATAAAATTCTATATGCCCCTGGTGTGTTATTCTCCGCATAAGCTTCGAAAACTTTTTCACCACTTGGGCCAAAAACTGAATAATATGGATGGGTTTGTAAGCTGGGATGTTTTGGATTGTCAGCTAAATTTATTAGGGCTTTAATAACAGCTTTATACCGTTTGGCTAAATGCGCCTCTTTTTTAAGATCTTTAAGGTTGTCTTTAGCTAAGTCTGAATAATTTAGTGTGAACTTCATAAACTATCAAAGAACTTTTGTTGGTTCTTAACCTTGGTGACCTTGCCTTCTTTTACCTGTTGCATGGCACGACGAAGATTATTTATGATTTTTGGATTTTCATGAAGCCAGGCTTCGTTGGCAGGGATAGATATCTTAGGCACAAGCAATATATTTCCATTAGTACCTATTAAAACTTCAACGGAATCCATTTTCTTAGGAAGTACTTTAAACACATGATCGCTCAAAGTGACCCTATGCCTCGAATCTATTGGGCGATTATCAACTGGGATAAAATCCTCGTTAGTACGAATGCTTTCATGTTGTTTAGATGTAGTTAGTTTCATAATTGTGTTCCTTTCTAATAGAAAGTATAGCACAAATGGGAAAAAATACAAATGGGTATATGGGAATTTAAGTTCTTTTTACGTTTCAGTGCTTAGAAGGTTAAAGGTGCTTTTTTAGTTAAAAGAAACGAAGATTGGCCTGGGCCTCGTAGGGAAAACGCGGGTCGTTCTTCTGGTGAAGAGCATAGGAAACTTGCAGGAAATCCCGGGCCATCTCCAGCTGCCCGGCCTCTTGGTAAATATCAGCGATATAATAATAAACATCCGGATTGTTTTTTTCTATTGTCAGACTTTTCTCAAAAAGTAAAAAAGCCTTATTTATTTGGTTCGCCTCAAAAAAAGCAAACCCTTCATAATAATAAAAAGCGTCTTTATAAGATAAATGCTGGTCCGCTATGGCTAAATTGGATATAACGATCATTTTATCGTACTGTTTCATATAGTTCAGGCTTGACAATAATAATATGTAGGCAAGGCTTTGAGCTTCATTAATATCGCCGCTTAAAGTATCCTTGAAATACGGATTTAAAGAAATCTGCCTGTAAACCATGGACCCCTGCATCAGCCATATTGTCAGCTGGGGATTTGACGCGACAGCCTTTAACAAATACCCGGATGCCTGCAGCCACATCCCTTTTTTGTAATAAAGAACGCCTAAATTATAATTTGGCCAAAAGAGGTATTTTCCGTTCATCACGGAGGAACTTTTAAAGAGAGTTATCGCCTCTTGCTCTTGCCCCGTATAATAATCAACGACCCCAAGAAATTGCCTGATGATCAGGTCATCCGGTATATAACGTAATATAAGTTCAAAATAGTTCTTATAAGGCTTCCAATTGATATCTTTTTTTACACTTTGATCTTTGGTAAAAATAATCATGTCCGAAAAATTAGGGATTGCGTCATTTAAATGCCTGATTTTAATGCGCATCTCAAGCATTTTTAAATCCAAAAATGACAGGCTAAAAAGAAAGACAATGACATAAATCACCCCTACCCTGCCCACAAACCATCGAATCATTTAAGGGCCTTTTTTAGAAGTACAAGTAAATAGATAAATGTCCCTGCAAAAAAAGCCATCAGGCCGAAGTGAAACATATAACGCCCAGGGGTTGAAAAACGAAGAACAATTCTCGACTCTCCTGAAGGGACCCACAGTCCTTTAAAAGAAAAATTGGCCCTAATCAAACGGGCCTGGCGGCCATTAATGAAGGCATGCCAATCTTTATCGTAATTATCATTAATCACTAAAAACTGACTCTCTGACAAATGCGCCTTTAAAACCCAGGTATTAGTGTCTGAAGCCAGGACTGTTAATTTTCTGGAAGCGACCGGGTCAATATCTGCCTGTGGACCGGCCACAGGATTTCTTCTCCAATCACCGGACCCGCTTTCAGAACTGGATAGAAAGGCGATATTAGTGTCGGCAGCCATGACTGTCTGCAATGTTTTAAAAAATTCCTGGTTATCGTTATACGGGATGACATTGTCATAAAACATGAATTGATGCTGCCTATAGTCATCAAGAACTTGCGGATCAATGTAATTGACTAAAATCGCAAACCAATTTGAGGCATAATACAGGTCCAATTTTGTTTTTTGGAATTTTTGATACATATGCTCTAGCTGGACAGCGCTTTGCCTCATGATAAATAATTTTTTGTCTAAAAATCCGTACACTTGTATCGACTGGATAAATACCGCCAGCAATAATAAAAGAAATCCGGCCAGATAAGAAATTTTACTCTCATAAAAAAAATAAATAAAAAAATAAAACAGGCTTATAAGAATGGCCGCCCAGGCGCCCCATAGAACACCCTGGCGGGTGCACAGGAAAAGAATAAAAATCAGATGGCAAACGATGATATAAATCAGCCAAGCGGGTTTGTTTGTCGAACTGTTGATTGCGGTTAATAAAGACTTAAAAGCTGCAACAGATAAAAGAATGCCCATAGGCAGCATGGCAAGCCAAAAGAAATAATAAATATTCCTGATGAACTTAAAGAATACGATGTGCCCGTAAAGAAAACGGTGCACTCCGGACGCGGATGTAATTGTGATCAGTGAAAGGGCAAGGATATTAAACAGCAAAAAGAAAATCAATTTATTCGAACGGGCGCAGACCGTCGCCAAAATCAGGAGGAAAAATACATAAGGAATATAAATGTCCCCCATGTTCAGGTGCGTATGGTCATCAAAAAGCCGGTCAAAATATCCATGGCTGATAATGTCCCCGCTGGCCACATTCTCTAAACCTACAGCCACTGCCGAAGGGACATCTGCTCCCATATGGCGGTTGGGCAGGACAAATTCACCATTTTTTGATTCCTTATAAAATAAGAGCGCCGGAATACAGGAGACCAAAAGAAAAATAAGGCAAAAACCTGTAAATATTTTATTTTTATGGAAAAAATTAAAGCTGCGCTTTATAAAATCAAGGAATTGCCCCCCATAGAAGAAAATATATAAAAAAGAAAAAATCGTTAAGATCGTCAGGAAAAAAAAAGGAATATAGGTGGTGACAATGATCCCCGCACACAAACATACTCCTAGAAAGTATGCCTTTTGGGGCGAGCGCCAAAATCGTAAAAGAAAATAAAAAAACCAAATAAGGGGGACAAAAATAATAATGATATAATTGTAAAATATTTCAGATCCCCAGGAAGAAAAAAGAAAAATAATATACGCCGTAAATGCATAAAAACGGTCCACCAATAGAAACCGTGTAATTAAATAGAACGCCCACCCCGCTAAAAAATAATAAAGCCCCAAAAATATCAAATAAGCGTTTCCCGATGGCACTCCAAACCATTTAAGCATTACAATCAGAAAAAGCAAAGGATTAACATCGCCTATGCGCCGTAAAAAGAAATGATACGGGGTCCCGGACAACCATGCGTGGTCCCAAAGGGGAAAAATGCCTTTGCTTAAATTGTCCGTATAAAAACGGATTTGATCGGCATATGATATGGCATCTGCTTCCAGGTATAAATGGCCGGTAAAAAAATTCAGGAAACAAAAGACCCAAAGCAGGAAAGGGACTATTAACAATAAAAATTCAAAACGGGATGAATCAGCAACGAATTTATCAACAAAAGATTTCATCAATAACACCTGCCCTTTAGCTGCCCGCGAAGCTGATAAACCGCAATGCCAAAAGCTACGGCAACATTTAAAGAGTTTTTAATTCCGTCCATTTCAATTTCAATGGCCTCGTCAGACAATAATTGTAAACTGTCCGCAACACCATTGACCTCATTGCCTATGACCAGACATACCGGCGGTTTTGCCTTAAACGTATCATGGCTGACGCTCTGGTGCATTTGCTCCAAAAGCACGATCTGGTATCCTTTATTTTTTAATTCTTTAATCAAACCTAAAACGTCTTCGCGAAATTCCCACGGGACATGGTCTTGCGCGCCCAAAGCTGTTTTAGCAATGCCCCCCTGGGGCGGATAACCGGTAATGCCGCACAGCCAAATTTTTTCAACCCCTGCCCCGTCCGCGGTACGAAAAATATTACCCACATTATGCAGGCTGCGGATATTATTGAGCACCACACACAACGGCAGTCTTGGGACTTGTGCCTTTTTTACCTGCCGGTTGACAATTTCTTCGTGTGATAGCTTTTGCATCAGGAAAGCTTCTCCCATTCCTCGGTGACGGCTTCAACCAAAGGCTTGATGATACCTTCAGAGAAATCAAAGGAAATCCCAGCCGCGCGGTATAATTCCCTGACAGGCCTGGACCCGCCCAAAGAAAGCCCATATTTGTAATCAGCCAAAGCTTTTCCGGGATTGCGGCGGTTATTGAGCCACACTTGCAAAGCTCCCAGTTGGGCGATGCCATATTCGATATAATAAAATGGTACTTCAAAAATATGCAATTGCCTATGCCATAAAAAATCTTCTATTTGGGTAAAACCGCTCCAGTCGATAAACTTGCCCCCGAATTGATCATAAAATGCACCCCAGGCCTGGCGGCGTTCATCGCCAGTATGCTGCGGATGTTCATAAAGCCAATGCTGGAAAGCATCAATATTCGCGACCCAGGCCAGGACTTGAATGATCCCTTCCAAATGTTCACGGTTGGACCGTTGCACATCCGGAGGCTCATAAAACTCGCTTAAATACTCACCGCCTAAAAGTTCCATCGCCATGGAAGCCACTTCACAAAATTCCATGGGAGCATGGCGATAATCGACAAGCACATCTGCGGCACAGGCCAAGGCATGAAAAGCATGCCCTGACTCATGCAATAAGGTGCGAACATCATCATCAACACCAACGGCATTCATAAAAATAAACGGCTTTCGGGCTTCACTGAGGGTGTTTTGATATCCGCCCGGGGCTTTACCCTTGCGGCTGGCTAAATCGAGGAGCCCTGATTTATCCATGGTTTGAAATTGAAGGCCGAATTCAGGGTCCAGCTTATTGAAAATAGATCCGGTTGCTTTTATCAATCCCTGGGCGTCTTTAAAAGGGGCCAATGGTTTTTTTCCGGACGGGTCTACGGCGGTGTCCCATGGCCGCAATGATTTCAATTTCATCTGCTGGCGGCGCTTGCTTAAAATCTTTCCATTTAAGGGAACGATCAATTTTTCGACAGTTTCATGGTATTTCTTGCAATCCTTGGGGGTATAATCAAAGCGATGGTAAACTTTAAACTGATAATCAGTAAAATTGGCATATCCGGCATTACGGGCCATGGTGTTGCGCAATTCAAACATGCTTTCAAAAATCTTTTCTATTTTTTCCTGGTCCTTTAAGCGGCGTTCGGCTGTTGCTCTCCAGGCCCGCTCACGCAAAGATCGGTCTGTTTCCAAAAGATATTTGCCCATTTTCGGCATTGTTTGTTCTTGTCCCTCAAACATCACCGTCATTGCACCGCAAAGGGCCTGGTACTGTTGGCTTAATAAGTCCACCTCAGTCTGCAATGGCACGTTCATCTGGCAAAAAAGCTCAATATCTGTTTTGACCGCACGATCGTAGACCTGATAACGCTTGGCATCCAGGGGGAAAAGCTCGCAGGCACGTACATATTTATGGTTTAAGCGATCATTGACCGGCTTAACCGCGGGTGAAATAGTTTCAACAAACCGTTTATACTCTCCTGCTTTTATTGGATCATCGGTCTGACAGGTCATGCGAATGTATAAAATTGAACCTGCCTGGGACAAGGCCGCATCCAGCTCAGAGCGTTCAATCAGCCAACTCTCTAACTCTTGGGCAGACCTGATCGGCTTGTTTTCCAGTTTTTCATACAAACCCACCACGGTGTTAACATCTGTTAAATCAACATTTTCCGGCACAAAGGCACGTTTTTGATAAACCGGCAGTTGAGCTAAATCCATATTTCTCTCTCTATTGTCATTCCCGAATGTTTTAATCGGGAATCCAGACACGCAGAAACTATCAAAAACCTTGACAAGCTGATGATTTCAAGTAAACTTAGGATTCAAAAAAAGAGGTGAATTCATGAGATCCTGTATAGTCTGCGAAAAAGGCCCGCATTCGGGTAGAAAATATAAACGGCGCGGTATGGAGAAGAAAAAAGGCGGCGCCGGTTCTAAAGTCGTGGGAAAAAGTTTTCGCATGGTACTTCCCAATCTGCAGCGCATTAAAATCATTCAAAATGGCACGGTACTTCGGGCCCTGGTCTGTACAAGCTGTATCCAGGCCAACAAAGTCAAACGTGCTGCTTAAAAATACCCCCTTCTTGTCTTATCACTAGTACCCTATTATTAATAGTTTGTCATTCCGGCGGAAGCCGGAATCTTTAAAAGATCCCGACTTTCGTCGGGATGACACTCGCACTTATAACTTATGTCGCTATCGCTCCATAAGTTATGTGCTCATGTCACTTAATGTCCTTGAGCATCAATTGAACGGTTGGGGCCTTGTTCCAGTCGTCGATGCTCAAAGTGTACGCCAAATCCACCTTGCCCCCAAGTTTCACCATATCTTTAAAAGAACCCATACCAAATCCTACCGCACTTATGGTCTTGAGGCCATCGCTGACCCAGAATTTTATAGTATCACGGCCTAACAAAGACGGCGGGCTTTTGACTGTAAGGCCCTTCGAACAAAACACCGGTGTTGGATTGCCTTCGCCATGGGGCTCCAGGGAGCTGATAATCTCCAGCAAATTTAAATCCATGACGCTCAAAGGGATCTCGCAATCAATGCCCAGGGTCGGAATAAATTTCTCCTGCGGCAATGCCGCCCGCGCGAAGTCATTCATGGCTTGACGGAAAATTTCGATATTACCATGTTTTAACCGCAAACCCGCGGCACGCTTATGCCCTCCGTAATTTTCCAAAACCGCAGCGCAGCTGGACAAAGCCTCATGCAAATGAAACCCGTCAATGGAACGGGCTGAACCGGTACCTATCCCGCCTTCAACGGAAATGACCACGGTGGGACGGTAATATTTATCCACGATGCGGCTGGCAACAATACCTAATACCCCTTTATGCCAGCCCGGCTTTGCGACAACAATAATGTCCTGGGCCTTAAGGATCTCATCAGCCTCGATCATGGCGAGGGCTTCTTCAACCACTTCACTTTGCATTTTTTGCCGTGACTGGTTGTGTGCTTCCAAACTGCAGGCCAGGGCAAAAGCATCTGCGGGATTATCTGATAAAAGCAAATCCAAAGAAACCGTGGCAGAATCCATACGGCCCGCAGCGTTTAAACGGGGGCCTAAAATAAAACCAATATAATACGGTTTCATTTTTTTACCCGCGATTTTAGATACTTCCAGCAATGCCTGAAGGCCTGGTTTTTGGGTACGTTCAATTATCCCTAAGCCATTTTTAACAAAAATACGGTTCTCCCCGAGCAAAGGCACCACATCCGCCACTGTTCCAAGAGCCACCAAATCCAGATCTTCTAAAGGCAGGTGCCCCAAAATTGCCTGTGTTAATTTAGCCACCAGCCCCACGGCGGATAAATTCTTAAAAGGATACTTACAGTCAAGGCGTTTAGGGTTGATCACGGCCCATGCCGGCGGCAGCTTTGCCCCTTCCGGCTCATGATGGTCGATGACGATCACATCGATGCCCGCGGCATTAATGGTTTCTATGGGTACAAAAGCATTGATCCCGCAATCCACGGTGACAAGTAAATGTATCCCTTGGGATTTTGCAAATTCCGCCACCTCCTGGTTTAAACCATAACCTTCTTCCATACGGTGCGGGATATAATTAACTGTGTGTATCCCCAAATGATTAAACAAACGGCGCAATAAAGCACTGGAAGTCACCCCGTCTACATCATAATCTCCGTAGATAAGGACCTTTTCACCCTTTTTTTGGGCCTCCCGGATACGGGTGACGGCACGGTCCATATCTGTCAGCAAAAAGGGATCATTCAAAGAAGCCATGCCAGCTGATAAAAACATTTTTGCTTCAGGCACCGAGGTGATCTGGCGGTTGATCAAAAGCTGGGCAATGATCAGATTAATACCTAAAGCATCGCTAAGGGTCTTTTGCAGCTGCGGATTTTGGGGCTGAATGATCCATTGTTTGGTCATTGTGATCACATTTTTTGGGGAGCGGACACTCCGAGTAATCTTAAGCCATTATTTAAAACGACCCGGGTAGCTTCAATAAGTGCCAAGCGCTCAACAGAAATTTCTTTATCCTCATCCAGCACCCTGCAGAAGTCATAAAATTTATGGAAAGCCGCAGCCACTTCCTGCAAATACCTGACCAGGCTAAAAGGCTCCAGGGTCTTGGCACATCCGATTAGTATATCAGGGTAAAAACCAATCTGACGCATTAAATCAATTTCTTCCGGCTGTTTTAAATATTTCAAATCTTGTGTCTTGGGTGACCAATGAAGTTCGTCATCGGCTTTGCGGATAATGCTGTGAATACGCGCGTGCGCGTATTGGATATAATAAACCGGATTTTCAGGACTTTGTTTTTTGGCTAATTCCAAATCAAAATCCAAATGAGCGCTGGCCTGGCGCATCAAGAAGAAGAACCTGGCCGCATCACGTCCCACTTCATCAATGACCTCGCGCAGAGTGATGAACTCACCCCGGCGTGTAGACATGGAAACCTCTTTGCCGTCCCTGTAAATAGTGGCTAATTGCACGATAAGGACATCCACATCATCCTTTGAACGGCCCAGAGCAGCTGCCGCGGCTTTAAGGCGGGGAATGTAACCGTGATGATCAGGTCCCAAAATATTGACGATGCGCCTGAAACCCCTGGCGAATTTATCCTTATGGTACACAATGTCCGGCAAAAAATAGGTATTGGACCCATCACTCTTGCGTATAACCCTGTCCTTATCATCACCCCACAAGGTCGATCTAAACCACAAGGCGCCGTCATGCTCATAGATGGAATCCTTATTTTTATCCTTAATTTGTTCTAAAGCCGATTTAATAGCTTCGGGTTTTTCAAAATCTGACGAAAGCGGCCATGATTTAAACTCAACACCAAAATCTTTCAGGTCTTTTTTGATCATAGTCATCAGATAATCAACACCAAATTTTCTTAAACCGGCATCCGGCTGTTTGTCCAAGTCCGCTGCCGTTTTAATGCGGTGCTGATCTATGATTTCCTGTGCCATCACACGGATATAATCACCCTGATAAGCATCTTCAAAAAGAGGAGCATCCTGTCCCAGGATCTGCTGGGCACGCACCTTAATGGAACGGCCCAATATATTTATTTGATTTCCACTGTCATTGACCCAATATTCCCTAGTCACATTAAAACCTACGGCCTCAAGGATATTGGCCAGAGTGTCCCCGACCGCGGCCTGGCGGCCATGGGCAACTGTTAAAGGGCCGGTGGGGTTTGCACTCACAAATTCCAGGCAGAATCTTGTTTTCGTGCCAAAGTCAGAGCGGCCATAATTGTCTTTCTGTTGGAAAACATCGTATAAAACATGATAAAAGCCTTCAGCAGACAAATAAAAATTAATAAACCCCGGTGCTTTAATTTCAATTTTAGCTATTTGTTTATTAAGTAGGCTGGCATTCAAAAGCACTTGTAAGCGCGGCAGGATTTGTTTGGCAATAATCAAAGGGCTTTTTTTAAGCAGACGGCTTAATTGCAAAGCAACATTACAGGAAAATTCCCCATTCTGTTTATCGGCAGGTACATCAATAAGTAAGTCAGGGAGTGTTAGCCCATCAAATATTTTGAGGGACTCTTTAGTAAGATTTTGTAGTTGGCGGCGGGTATCGGAAAACAAGGATTATTTTTTTCTGCCACGGGTCTTGTGTTCAATTTTAGAAGCATCCTGCCAGAGATGCTCAAGGGCGTAAAATTCACGGGCCTGAGGTTCAAAAATGTGGGCAACCACATCCCCCATGTCCAACAAAACCCAAACACCATTTTCCTGGGCAAACTGGGACCCGCCTAAAGACTTTAAGCTATGGCTGAAATTGACCTCTATGCCTTCTTTTTTCAGCCCTTCTTCAATACCTTCGGCAATGGCACGGGCCTGACGGTCGGATGTCCCTGTAGCAATGACAAAAAAATCACAAAAATTAACTAACTCACGCATGTCTAATATGACAATGTCCTGCGCCTTGGTGTCATCAGCAAATGTTGCAACCTTTTGGGCTAATTGCTCGGACTTTAAAACTTTCTTACGAATAAAATTATCCCTTGGCCTTACTTCTTTTTAAGTTTAGCGGCCTGGTCCTTGCTTAACACGCGCCAGCATTCATGCGTACCTTTAAGGGATTTGGTGACAGCGAAAAAACGCCCGCTTTTTTCTTTCACTGAATAATTGTCAGAATCAAATTTGGCTTTGGTCTTCACATCGTAGAAAGATAATTTCTCCATCCATTCCTCCTGTTTTATACTATTGCTGATTGATAAACTCTGTTAATAAAACTTTATTAAATCTAACCATTACGTTCTCTTGATTAGGGATGAGTCTAATAGATAATTTTTTCTTTGTCAATATGCAAAATTTCTATTCCAAATTCAAAACTTCTATTCAAAAATTATTCGGATTTTAAAGAACGTCCCATCAAATCCTTCATGGCATTTTTAGCTGGCTTATTTTCAAAAATGATCTTATAAACTTCCCTGACTATAGGCATGTCCATTTTTTTCTTTTGACTCAAATGATACACAGCACGGGCCGTCACAACGCCTTCGGCCACGGCATTCATACCGCCTAACACGTCCTTTATTTTTTCCCCGCGTCCCAATGCTTCCCCGACACTTCGATTACGGCTGCTGGGACTAAAACACGTGGTCACCAAATCCCCCAAGCCTGTGAGCCCATAAAATGTTTCCTGACGGGCGCCCAAAGCCATTCCCAGGCGGGTTATCTCAGCAAGGCCCCGGGTCAAGACCGCGGCCTTAGCATTGGTCCCAAGTTTTAAGCCATCGCAAATTCCGCAAGCTAAAGCTATGACATTTTTGACACTGCCGCCGAATTCAACGCCAATTACATCCGTGTTTGTATAAATACGGAAAGTATCTGAATTAAAGACTTTTTGGATTGAGCCCGCCAACTTTTTATCCTTGCAGGCCGCCACCGCGGTGGTTGGTATCTGTTTGGCAACCTCACCGGCAATGGTTGGTCCGGACAAGACAACTAAGGGGACTTTAGGCAAATACTCCTGAATGATTTGGGACATTCGCTTAAAAGACCTTGGGTGTATGCCTTTGACCACGCTGACAAATATTTTACCTTTATACGAAGTGTTTCGGATTTTGCTTAAAGTATCAGATAAATACTCTGAAGGTGTCGAAAGGACAATCAGGTCTCCAAATGAAATGGCTTCATCAATATCGGAAGTTAACCGTACTTGAGAAGGGATTTTAATGCCGGGTAAAAACTTTTTATTTTCGCGGGATTTCGTGCTTTGAGCAATACTTTTCGCAAATGCGCCCCAAAGCATGACCGGATATTTTTGACGGCTCAAATGAATGGCCAGGGTCGTTCCCCAGCCTCCGTCGCCGATGATGCTGATTTTTTTAATTATCTTCATATTTGTCATTCCCGCGAAAGCCGGAATCCAGAATCAACGCCAAATGAAAATCTCCCTCCAGATTTCAAACATGTAAGCCGCGCCCCATTTTAAAACCTGTAATTTGCGCTCCCCGCCTTCACGGGCCGGTTCATCGCCGGGGATATCGGCAACTTGTAATCTGCGCTTGGCCGCGCGGATTGATAAAAGCGGCTCCCAGCTGATTTTTGTCCTGAATAATTTCTCTTCAAACGAATAACTGGAATCTTTATCTAAATCCAGGTCATATATTAATTTTTTAGGATATGCACGGTAAATGACCATGGCATCGGTATACTTGGAGCCATGTAAAAAATTGATGCATCCGGTAAATAACCTGTTGCCAAAAGCAGTCACTGCATCATCGTCATAGCTTTTGGCACCCTCGGCATACCGCGACACAATGCACATATCATAACCTTCTTTGACTTTGGCGATACAAGCAGGGATAAGTTCCGGAATGGAATTACCATCAGGACTAAAGGTCAGGATAATGTCTCCTTTAATGAAGGGAAGCGCGTCCATATAAGCGCCGCGAATGCCCGGGGTTTGCTGGATTACCACATCATAGCCCATTTCACGGGCAATGTCAGCGGTGCCATCCTTGGATTTGCCGTCAACGATCAAAACCTGGTCCACCCATTCCCTCTTAACTTTGGGCATGACTGAACGCATACCCACCGCTTCATTTAAAGTCGGCACCAGCAAGGTTACTTTCATACACATCCTTTATATTTGTGTCATCCCTGAATTAATCGTATGTCATTCCCGCTTCTTATACTGTCATTCCGGCGAAAGCCGGAATCTTTGGAGCGGGAGAACGGAATCGAACCGTCGTTACTAGCTTGGAAGGCTAGAGTTCTACCACTGAACTACTCCCGCGCTTGATCAATAAACACTGGTGGGCAGGGAAGGATTCGGCGCCCTACGTTCGTCTTCGCCTCATCTACGGCGAAGACTCACTCCGGGTCGGCCCCCCGCCCTATAAAGTCCTCCTATTCGTCGGACTTTATAAACAGGGCTCCATTCTCATCCTTCCAATACACCAATAGTAATTCTTTAATATGGGCAGGGAAGGATTCGAACCTTCGAAGCGCGAACGCAACAGATTTACAGTCTGTGCCCTTTAGCCACTTGGATACCTGCCCGAAACATTGTCATTCCCAACGTCTATTTATTGTCATTCCGGCGAAAGCCGGAATCTATCTGGAGCTGGCTAGAGGCTTCGGCGCCCTCCGCTCTCCTCGCCGCTTCTGGCGGCTCGGTTCGCTCCGGGTCGGCCACTCGCCCTAGAAACTCCTCCTATTGTCGGAGTTTCTAAGCAGGGCTCATTCTCAGCCTCTCGCAATATCAAAAAGCTGGCTAGAGGCTTCGAACCCCCGACCTGCTGATTACAAATCAGCTGCTCTACCAACTGAGCTAAGCCAGCGAAATTACAAAATACTCACAAAGTGGGTTGTAATATAGCAAAAATAAATAGTGACGTCTACCATTTACATTAATTGGTAGACGTCACTATTTATTTTAAAAAATTTCATACTGGCCGTGTTTTTGAAAAATTTGCTCAGTTAAATTCATAACATTATCTACACTAATTGACCCTGGTAGCCCGGATATAGTTTTGGCTTCCAATATAAAACCCTTTGGACCGAGCGGCCGCCAGCGTCCTGCATTGATCCCGGGTTGATCGCGCATAAATAAGGAAATGACACTTGTTCCCACCCCCGCGGCCACATGCACCGGCCCGGAATCATTGGAAATCAGCAAACGCGCCCGACGCAGAAGACTGACTGTCTGGGCCAACGATGTTTTTCCGGTTAAATTTAAAATTTGAGATTGCCTTCGCGCCTGCCGTAAAATATCTTCCGCTAAAGAAACTGTCTGCGAGGACCCTATTAAGACAATTTTCAATGCATACCGCTCTGCCAGGCGATCTATTAATAAGGCGAAATCAGCTGCAGGCCAGCACTTGGCCGGATCCGAGGCGCCGGGATGCACCGCGATGAATTCATTAGATTTTAAATTATTTTCCTGCATCCAATGAACCATCCACCCTTCCGCTTCTTTTTGCAATGGCACAAAAATATCTAAATCACCCTTCTCAATACCAATGGCCTTTAAAACATCCATACAGTACTCTGCTTCATGCTTTTCCCCCAAAGCCCTGATGTCTTTGATAGGATGTGTCAGCAAAAAGCCAAACTTTTCATTTTTATACCCTAAACGGCAAGGTATTCCTGCTGCATAACAGGCCAAATTATACCGGCGCTTGGTGTGAAAGATAATGGCTAGATCAAATTGCTTTAAACGGATCTCTCGGACCAACCGCAAAAATCCAAAAAGGCCTTTATGCCCTCCCAGGCGATCATCCTTTAAGATTTCATCCACATAAGGGTTCCCGTTGACCAAGTCATAGGTTGCTGGAGTGACCAAAATGGAAATACGTACGCCGGGAAAAGCCTGACGCAGGGCCTTGATGCTCGGCGTTGTCAACACCACATCTCCAATACGGTCAGTGCGTACAATCAATATATTTTTAAAAATCTTTTGCGGCATTAATCACATCTTCCACTGTAATAAAGGACATGCAATTGTGTAATACTTCACTTTCAGGATCACAGCATCGGGTGCATTTTTCATTACGCCTGACGATCACTGATTTTTTACTCCAGGGAGCATACTTATTGATATCTGTCGGACCCCAAAGGACCACCACAGGCACATTAAAATAACAAGCCAGGTGCATAACTCCGCTATCGTGGGTCAAAGCCCATGAACATTTCTTTAAAACAAAGGCCAATTGGCGCAAATTGATCTTGCCTGCTAAAGACAGTGAAGGCGATTTCATGCGTCCTTGAATATCATCAATAATCTCGGCATCTTTAGCATCCCCCACGAAAATAATCCTTTGCGTGGTTGACAGATGGTCCGCAACAGCCGCAAAACCTTGGGGCAGCCAGCGCTTGGCAGAATCCGCGGCACCGGAAGCTATCACAATAAAATTTTTACCCTGTAATGCAGGAGCTATTGAGCCTTCAAAAAACTGTTCATCTTCCTGTGTTGTTTGAATAGCGTACTGCTTCTGCGAAGGAGTTTCAAAATCATAAACCTGGCGCAGGCGATTTAAATGTATATCTTTCTTATGCGCCCCTATCGTGTTATTTATTAACGGAGTGGCGTATCGTGGCGATAAAAAAAAAGCTAACGCGGTCCTTCTTAAGTCCACCACACAATCATAATGCGCCTGATATAGATCTAAAAACCATGCGATTTTTTGTCTTAAAGGGGCTTGTTTATTAAATACCTTGGTCCCAAAATCAGGATTGTCCTCAAAAAGAGAAGCCGCTTTAGGGCCTATCATCACATCAATTTTTGCCTGCGGGAAATCCCGCCGTAAAATATCAATCACCGGGCATGTCAGGACCACATCCCCGATATTCGTCTGGCTGACGACTAAAATACGTTTAGGAGCGGAATTTTTTAAAAGCTTGGCACACATCATCCACCGTCACTGACTGCATACACACATTATTAGCACAACTTAAGTGATAACAAGGGGCTTTATTGCACCCCACATCTTTAAAAAGTATTTGGGCACGGCCGCGGCCGCGAGGGCCGGTGATGGAAGGCATGGTGGGGCCAAAAATGCCAATCACATCCGCGCCCACACTATGGGCTAAATGCAAAGGCCCGGAATCTGAAGAAATCACAGCCACTGCCCGTTTGTAAAGCACCAGCGATTCTCCTAAGCTCGTCTCCCCTGCCAAAACAACAGCCCGTATATCTGCAGCCTGGGCAATGCGCTGGCAATGCTCCCTGTCTTTCCCGCTCCCGGAAAAAACAATTTTCAAACCAAACTCCTGGGTCAGGCGTTTGGCCAAAAGCGCAAACGAATCTGCGCTCCAGCGTTTAAGGTCCCAATTGCCGCCGGTATTTAACACCACATAGCTTTCAGTCAGACCAATGCGTGCCTTGCTTAATTTTGCCTCAAGGCTTCGCCTATCATCTTCCTTTAATACCAGTTCGCATAAACGGTCCTGGACCCTAATGCCGTAACCTTCCAAAACTTTTAAATAATAATCACAACGATGTATTTCCTCTGATTTCATCTCAACCGGATTGGTCAATAACCCTTTGGACTTACTGTAACCAATACGTAAAGGGATTCCAGCTAAATAAACCAACAAAGCCCGTGTCATGGAGCGATGCAGTAAAAAAGAAACATCGAACTTTTCTTTTTTCAAATCCCGGATCAATTGCCACTTGGCCCAGGGAAAACGATGTAACCCGCGCTCGTCATAAATAATTATTTTGTCCACATACGGGCAATACTCCAGGACTTCTTTGACCCTGGGCACGCATAAACAGGTCAGGCGCGCCAGCGGATATGTTTTTTTAAGCGCTTTAAAAAGGGGAGTTGAAAAAACCGCGTCCCCTAACCAATTGACATTAACGACGAGAATATTGTTCATAAACTTTTAACGTTTCCTTGAGCATTCCCGCAGCAGAAAAATGCCCTTCGACATTTAATCTTGCCTGCTCTGCCATCATTTTAGCTTGATGAGGGTTACGAAAGATCTCTATAATGCGATTGGCCAGGGCCGATGGATCATTGGTGGGGACTAAATACCCGCTCTTGCCATCTTCAATTAAATCAACCAAGCCTCCGATCCTTGAAGCTACGACGGGAATACCGCACGCCTGGGCTTCTATCACGGACAGCCCTAACCCTTCCATCAGAGAGGGCATGACAAATACATCAAAGGCACACAAAAGGTCCTGGGTTTGATTAATGGTGCTTTTAAAATGGACATGGGCTGCCAATGACATGCTGTAGGTTAATTTTTTTAATGGAATTTCCTCTGGGCCTTGCCCTGCAATCAGCAAATTAGCTGAAGGGATTTCTTTAAGGACAAAAGGCATGGCCTTGATCAATATATCAATGCCCTTAACATCTGACAAACGCGCGATAATACCTATAAGAGGTGTATCGCTAATATCCATTTTACGCCGGGCTTCCCGGCGCCTTTGCTCATTGGTCATTGCAAAACGGTCCAAATCAATGCCATTGGCGATCAGATGGATTTGGTTTTGGGCAACTGAGAAATCCACGCTTAAATGCCGGGCAACGGGCTTGCTGATGGCAATAACTGCCTCGCCCCAGCAGGGAAATTTCTTTCTGAACCAGCGCGGCCTGAAAAACCCGTGACAAGTCGTGATCATAGTCACACCAGTCGAACGGCCCAAAAAAAACCCAAGCACCTGGGTGACCCGCGTCTGGGCATGGACAATATTGATTTCATTATTCTGAATCACTTTTATTAACGGCCCAAAACTTAACCATAACTTTGGATGGACTTCTGATTTGGTGCGAATATTAACGGTGATATGTCCTATACCCATTGCTTCCAGACGCGGCACGCAATTCCCGCCGCTGGATGCTACCCATACCTTATGCCCAGACTTAACTAAAGCTTCGCCTAAGTTCATCACATAACTGGTAATACCGCCGGTATTAAAATGTGTTGTTAGAAAAAGGATATTCATTTTATCAATTGGATGACTTTTTTAGCCACTTCCTCAGGTGAAATATCATTCATGCATGCATGGGTTTTGATTTTACAAACACCTGAATAACAGGGTGAGCATTTCAAGTCTTTATGTATAACTACACTTTTATCCGCCGGCGGCATATGACGCCGGGCATCGGTCGGCCCAAATAAAGCTATAATAGGCACCTGCATTCCGGCGGCCGCATGCAAAGGCGCTGAATCCGGTGAAATATAAACACGGCAGCGTTTAATTAACGCGGCCAATTGTAAAAAGCTTGTTTTCCCCACAAAACTCGCAGGTTTAGCGTGTGCCTTGGCAATTAATTTCCTGCTTAAAGATTTATCTTTATTCTCCCCGGTCAAAACCACCCGGATATTTTTATGCCCTAAAATATCGCATAGTTTAGCCATGTGGTCCATAGGCCAATTCTTGGTGGGCCACTTTTGTGAAGCTGATATATTTAACCCAACAAAGATCTGGCCATCACTTAACCATTCGCTGTCTAATAATTCCTGTACATAGGCATCATCTTTAGGGGAAGGATGCAATTCCAGCCTGAGATCCGGCCCATAATCAATGTCCAGCATTTTCAGTAAACGGAATTGATGTTCCACCGGAGGGATATGACGGACATTATTTTTGATTTTCTTCGATAAAAGAAAACTGAATTTACCATTATCATACCCGTACGATTCCTTAGGCATCGACAAAAAAGACAATAAATGGCTCATACGGTTATTTTGCAAATCCACCACTTTATCAAATTGATAGCAACGTAATTCTTTACTCTTGTCCCAAAAAGCTTTAAA
>Ga0206837_1004_pt1 | contig 35988 bp, 28 predicted proteins | sample Alteio_BWOrgCont_29_FD_152863 | JGI IMG/M metagenome (GOLD analysis project Ga0206837, IMG submission 152863) | Enriched cells from forest soil in Barre Woods Harvard Forest LTER site, Petersham, Massachusetts, United States -... | ecosystem: Environmental > Terrestrial > Soil > Temperate forest >...
TCAGGCCCCGCATATTTGTGACCGGCTCATCACGATTGGATACCTACCGTAAAGGCGGGGATTCCATGGCAGGCCGGTTTTTTTATTTTAGATTACACCCTTTTTCAGTGGCAGAAGTCAAAGACACGTTCCAACCCGATATGGCTTTAGACAGGATCATGAGTGTGGGTGGGTTCCCGGAGCCGTTTTTAAAGGCAAGTGTGGTGGCGGCAAAACGTTGGCAAAAAACACACGTCGATAGAATTATAAAAGAAGATATTTTTGATATTTCATCTCCCCATAACATTAGGGGAATTGAGACCTTGGTGGAGTTATTAAGGCAATCCGTAGGGTCCCCCATTGCGTATGATTCGTTAGCCAGAGACCTTGAAGTTTCCGCCCCAACAGTCAAACAATGGATCAGGATCCTTGAGAGTTTGTATGTTATTTTCACTATTACGCCTTATTCAAAAAATATAGCAAGGAGCCTTAAAAAACAGCCGAAGGTTTATTTTTATGATACCGGATATATTAAGGATGCCCCCGGAGCAAGACTGGAAAATGCTGTTGCCTGCGCATTATTAAAAAGGCTTCATTATTTAGAGGACATCAAAGGAGAAAAATGTTCCCTTAACTATTTAAAAGACAAACAAAAAAGGGAAGTCGATTTTTTGACTGTCCGGGACGGCCAACCGGAGAAATTAATTGAAGTAAAATCTTCCGGGATTGATGTTAAGAATTTAAAACATTTTTCAGCCATTTTACCACCATCGGTGGAACCGTTGCTTTTAATCAAAGATTTAAGTAAGGAGCAGGACCAGGGGAAAATAAGAATCAGGAAAGCCTCCGATTGGTTGGCTAAACTTGAAGCTGATTTGGACCCGTTTCCCATTGAAAAGAGCGGGGGGATATGGTAGACTTTATTTAGGATAGTTATGCTCTTTATATAATTTTAATTTAATCTTTTTTATAAATGAGGCGATATGAACCGTCCTAAATTCCTGCTCTATCCACTGGCACTCTTAGGCTTAAGCGCCGGCATTGCCTGGGCCAGCTCAACCACACTGACGAGCTATTACCCGTCTCCTACGGGTTATTACAACTTTCTATACGCCCAGAATGTCGGCATCGGTACGACAGTATCTTCCGCGCCCCTGAATATCGAGGGCGGTAGTGATGGGACAGCATTCCAGACCAATTGCGGCACTGAATCCGCCTCATGCCCAGCATGGTCAGCGTCAGGTTATGGCATCACACTGGATTCAGACTACAAGGACGGACGGTATCGCTACCGCCTCGAGTCGGCAGACCGCGGGGGCAACGTATCCCTCTATGTTCAGGATGCTGTTGGTGTCGCCAATTCATACATCAACGTCGCCCGCTTCGGGACAAATCAGTTTGACAACAACTCTTTAGCGGTTTTCGGGAATCAATATGTTTCCGGCAATGTCGGCATCGGGTCGCCGAATCCGGCGGCTCTCCTTAATGTATTTGGTACAGGACAATCTCCTTCGACTACAAGTAATACGGCTATTTTTCAGATCGGCAATAATATCACGCAGGCTCTTGCCATCGGCGCTGACCCAAATTCACCATACGACATGTGGTTCCAGACAAAGAGAAGTGATAATGATGGCAGCTTTTGGCCGATTGATTTAAATCCTCTTGGTGGCAATGTCGGCATCAATATAACCAGTCCAGGATATCAGCTTGAAGTTAAGGGCAATACGTCAAATTTCTATGCAGTAACGAACCCCGCGTCTGCAGCCGCTGCACAACAAATCACGGTTGGCGAAAAGACCGATAATCCTGATTACAGATTGGCGCTCGGTTATTATCTTGACAACAGTGCTGGCTGGGAAGGAGTCATCCAGGCAACACAAAACAGTTCCGGAGCTCCGTTGTCAATAAATCCAATTGGCGGCAATGTCGGCATCGGGGCGACGGTGCCCAATGCCCGGCTTGATGTCAAAGGGATAGGGAATACCAACGCAACCTTTGGGTTTGGTGTGCGTAATAGCAGTGATATTTATTCTGTAGCGGTCACAGATGCCAACAACGTGGGCATCGGGGTGACGACGCCGCTCGCCAAGTTAGACGTGGTAGCTGCGAATAGTCTGACCACGAACGATTTACAATTCTCCTGGAACTCTTCTGGACAATACGTCAACGGCATCGCCAATCATATGGATGGTGGGTTAGCATCGGATAATCAAATGACTTTCCTAGTCAGCAATGCGTCACCAACAGCACAGACATCTGTTATGACTTTATTAGGAAATGGTCATGTCGGCATCGGGGTGACAAACCCATCAACTGCACTATCTGTGAATGGTGCTATTTCAATAAATGGCGCCGCTGGGGGGTACAGCAACGGGTTGCTGTCCGGTAATGGCGACGGCACCGGCTTTGACACCAATGACATTGCGATCGCGTCATGGTATGGTCTTGGTTTCGGAACTTTATGCCCCGGCTGCAATACTACTGGCCACGCTTATCCGATCTCTTTTAATTTGCGGAATGGGGATGCCTATTTCTACGGTAATCTTCAGGTGAACGGCCAAATTAACGCGAATGGAATCGTCTGTTCTGAAAATGCTTGTCCTGCTTCTGACAGGCGTTTAAAACGGAATATTATACCTTTGACAGGTGCCTTGTCGAAAATTGACCAATTGCGCGGGGTTTCATTTGAATGGAACCATTTGGCTGCTTCCAGGGGGCTAAAAGAAGGTGAAAAACATATCGGCATGATCGCCCAGGAGTTACAAAAAGTTTATCCTGAACTGGTCAAGCAAGACAATAAAGGCTATTTATCCATAGATTACGATAAATTCACCGCCGTGCTCTTGCAGTCGGTCAAAGAATTAAAAAGCCAAATGAACGCGATGCAGGACCAAATCAACGCTTTGCAGGAAAAAGTGAAAACGCTGGAGAAACAAAAATGAACAGGGCAAGAGGACAGCGCCCTAAACAAGTGTCATTGCGAGGAGGTCGAAGAGCGACGAAGGTCCTCATGCCGGACACTCGCAATAGCTTTCAATCTTTTTGCACTTTTGTTTTCCTGATGACTTTTTGCATATCAAACGCCCCTGCGCTTTGGGCAGGCTGTCCGTCTGACATTGCTCCTACCTGCAATAATAACGGTACTCACTATACTTGTTCATCTGTAAGCAATTTAAATCGTATTGATAGTTTACCTTGGGAAGGGATTTCTTACGATCCTACGTGCAGCAGTGCCTCCGGCCGCAAGACATCTATCCCTTTTACTTTTGGAACAATAACAAAACGTAAACTCCCTTTTTCTTTAAACGACTTAGGATATTCCTGCCAACCTAGTGTGATTCCCAATATTGGTTGTCCCTCACCTGAGGTCTGTGATATCTCCACTGGAGCTTGTTGTATACCTCAGAGTCCCTTCCATTGCGTGTCCGGCTCCTGTAGTTGCGCGAATAGCAGCGCCTGTACTATTTCAAATCTATGTCAGGATAATTGCGGGCAGTCTATCGAGGAACTTGCCACGGCTGGTGTTTATGAAGGCTGTGGAGGGGGTGCCTCTTGTCCCGGCTGTCCTGCCAGCCAGGGATGTTACTATTCGTCAGATTGCAATGCCTTCTTCTGTCTTCCAGTTGTAGCGTGTTCGTGCACAGCGGCAGGTAATGTATATGATAATACGACCTGCGATCCGACTTTCAATGAACAAATGCCTGCCTGTTGCTGTCCTTCCGGCCAGGTATGGGATCCTAATATTCCTGGTTGTACGACAGCCTCCTGCGGATCCTATGGTCCATGTACCGGGTGTTCGTCATGCAACTCATCTTGCAGCGGCACCCAAACCGACAGCTGTGGTAATTCACAGTCTTGCACAGTCCCACAAACTAGTTGTAGTAGCGGCCAAACCTGTTTGGCAAACGGATCTTGCTGCTCGCCAAACACTTGCGCGGCCAGCATCTGTTCGACAAGTACCTGTAATGATGGTTGCGAGACAGTCCCGGGAACTTGCACCAACTGCGACCTTTGTGGGACATGCAATGGCCTCTGTACCGGTGCTTCTGGTGCTTGTGGCTGCTCTTTTCCTCAAAACTGTCAATATTTGGATGATTGCGGTGTTTGCGGGGGACCTGGAGGATGTAACGGCGCCACCGGCAACCCAAGTTAGCGGGACGCAACAATGTGCCCTTTTCAGATTCCCTACAATACAATACGAACCCAGCCCACCGGATGAACAAAATTACTGCAAAATTCGAAGAGCTTTTTGGAATAGACATCCGCGCCCTGGCAATAATGCGTATTGCCCTCTGTGTATGTATTCTCATTGAGCTATCGGACAATCTGCCTTATATAAAGCTTCTATACAGCGATGAGGGCTTACTGCCCAGAGCTTACGCCACTCACTTGCTTGGCCCCAATGTTATTTGCCTAAACCTGATGAGTGGCAGCTGGGTATTTCAAGCCCTGCTATTTTTTTTGACCGCGATTTTTACGGTAGGACTCTTATTAGGTTGGCGGACTAGGGTTTGCACTTTTTTTGTATGGATTTTATTGTCTTCTTTCCATGCCCGCAATTATTTAATCCTGGCAGGAGGATATAAATTACTGCATGTTCTCTTATTTTGGTTTTTGTTTCTTCCATGGGGTGCGTGTTATTCCTTAGACAGCCGGCGCAATATTCACCATCCGCCGCCGTTGCGCGTGTCTTCCATGGGCAGTGCCGCCTATCTTCTGCAAATCTGTTTTTTTTATACCTTCGCCGGTCTTCTTAAGACACATCCCATATGGACAACCCAGGGAACTGCCATCTATTATGTTTTGAATATTGACGCATTAGATAAACCCTTTGGCCATGTCCTGTTGCAACATCCTTTATTAATGCAGCAATTGACCTTTGCTGTTTTATGGCTTGAGCACTGGGGGGCTTTTTTCTTTTTTGTTCCTTTTAAGAATGCCTATTTCCGTCTCATGACTATCGCGGCTTTTATGCTTTTTCAAATCGGAACTTTGCTGTGCATGGAATTAAGGCTGTTCCCATGGATTTGCCTGATTGCACTGGCAGGATTTTTACCGACGCCATTCCTGAATAAAATCCTTGGAGATTTTTCTCAAAAATCCGATACCCCGCCGGAAAAACACTCCTTTTTCTGGAAGCCCGACTTGTTTTACATGCCTCCGTATCTCAGCGCTATCATCGCGTTTTTTATTGTCTATGTCTTTTTCTCGAACATGGGAGAATTAAAAAATCCTCTGTTCAAAATCCCTCCCCAAATCCGATGGATCGGCCATACCTTCAATATCAATCAGCATTGGGGCATGTTCGCTCCAGGGCCCATGACATACGACGGCTGGTGCGTCATGCCCGGAAAATTGCGTAACGGAAAGATCGTGGATGTTTTTAATTCGGGAGCGCCTGTGACATGGAGGGAACCTGACTCAATCCAAAAGTTTGATAAAATTTTTGGTTTGACTTCTTATTATCTGAATATCAGCAATGAAAAGAATTATTATTACCGCAAGCCCTGGGCCGAATATGTATGCCACGAATGGAACACCACTCACCCTTTTGACCAGCAGCTTTTAGGTCTTGATATCGACTTTATGCAAGAAAATACCCCGCCGCCGGGTCATTCAAAACCTGTCCCCCGCCGCGTCCTTCTCATATCTCATAACTGCTTTGGACCTAACCTTTATCCTGCTGTTTCCGTTTTTAAAGACGGTGAACTGCCCGATGACACTCACCAACTAATACTTTATTCCAAAACGCAAACCATTGACGGTATTCACCGCTCAATGACCGGACCCTGGGATGATGAACCGTTTGTTTTTATTAAAGATGCAAAACCTCAGCTTTTATGGGTGACTGGTTTTAAGGTCGAGGTTATAGACCCGCAAACGAAAGCAGTGCAATCTCCTGAATATTTATGCCACAGCCACATTAGATTTAATACAAGAACTTTTGATCTCAATAAACGTAATCCCACCTTAGCCCCTGGCCTAAGACATGATTTTAGGCTTGTTACCCTGATCCAGGGGAGAACGGAAATCAACTTACCCCGGAATTTCGCAGTCCCTGTTCTTTCCAATGAACCTTTTGTATTTTATTCCATGACCATCAGTAATAATCCCATTAATAAGCCTCTAAAATTACAGGTAAAGGGCACATTTAGTTATATTAAAGATACCGAGTTAACTTCCCCCATGAAACCTTTATTCAGAAGGGTCCTAACTTTAAGAGTTCCCTTGGACACTCATGCCCCTCCGATGTGCCTGTGTGAGACAGGGATGGCAGAAAATATGGAGACCGTGCTTGATTCAGAACCCGGGAATTTTTCCAAATATCATGGACAAAATGTTATTTCCCATTGGTTTATTCCCCCTGGGCGTCATCTCTACCGCTATCATCTTGGCACTTTACAGATCCCTTTTGATACAACTGTTCATTATATGGCCATGCATATTCATCCTTATGGAACATTTTGTGAATTGAATGATTTGACGGCCCTTAAAAGTGTTTTTAAAATTCTTGCTGCAAATTATAAGGACAGGATCGGTATTGAAAAATCCGAAATTTATTCAAATTCTGCGGGAATTCCGGTATTTAAAGATCATCAATACGAAATTGCCTGTGAATATAATAATACCACCTCTCAGGACATTGACGCCATGGCCATCATTTATCTTTATCTGCTTAACAAGAATTTTGACAAAAATCTTCTTTAATCTCAATGCTTAATTTTTATCAAGAGTTAGTGTGGTTTTCATATCGTTTATTCTCCGGTATTGATGCGATTGCACGGTACCGTTGGGTGTCAATTCTTGTTGTATTTTTTCTGTCCTTTGGCGGCAGTTGGCTTTGGGCACTATGGCACGGAATCCCCATTCCCTATGTTCATGATGAACTCAGCTATCTTCTGGCCGGGGATACCTTTGCTCATGGCCGCTTGACAAATCCCACCCATCCGATGTGGATCCATTTTGAAACTTTCTATGTCCTGCAGCATCCTACGTATATGTCTATCTACCCTCCGGCGCAAGGGGCCTTTCTTGCCATTGGTAAAATTCTGTTCGGCTATCCGATCTATGGGGTGTGGTTTAGCGCGGGATTGATGTGTGCAGCGATATGCTGGATGCTTTATGCCTGGTTTTCACCGCGATGGGCTTTTCTTGGAGGCTTGGTTGCCGTTTTACAATTTGGTATTTTTACCTATTGGAGTCAAAGTTATTGGGGAGGGGCGGTTGCAGGTATAGGCGGTGCGTTGGTGTTTGGGGCCTTGCCGCGGATATTTAAAACCCTACGTATCCGGGATGCTCTTTGGCTGGGTTTGGGATGCGCGATATTGGCCAACAGCCGGCCTTTGGAAGGATTTTTTGTTGTCATTCCCGTTGGTTGTCTGGTACTGCCATGGAAAATCAGATGGAAGCAATTGGTTTTAGCTAAATTTATAAAAAAGATCATTTTCCCGTTAAGCATCATCTTGATTATTACAGCCCTGGGCATGGGCGCCTATAACAAGCAGATAACAGGGAAGGCCGATGTTTTGCCGTATTCTATCTATAGTCATACGTATGATGTTCCTCCTTTTATGTGGCAGCCTATTAGAGCTTTATCACCTTTTAATCATAAAATCATGGAGCTTTTTGAGAGAGACAAGGAAAGTTATGTCATGTCAAAAAAGACGTGGCAGGGTTTTGTTAAAGATATGCAAAAAGACAGCCTTCGGGTATCGATGTTCTTTTTTGGGTATCCGTTGGCCATTCCCTCTTTGGCGGTTTTGGTGCTGTTGTTTTTTCACCGTCAGACGGCCGCACGTTTTTGGATGGCCCTTTTGATTCTTCTGGGCACCTGTGCCATCATACCTTGGAATGTTAAATCCCATTATTATTCACCTTTGACTTGCTTAGCGGTTTTATTGTTAACTACCGGACTTAAAGGTCTGGGATGGCTAAAATTGTGCGGAATGCGCGTTGGACCGCTATTGGTGATTTTTTTAATGGCCTTTCAATTGCTTCTTAATATAATGTTGGCGCCTCCTCAACCAACGGTCCTGTCTTTGGCCCGGAATACTCAAAGTTTTCCCATTCATTTGCCGCAGCGATTTACGCGTGAAGAATTGAAGAATATTTTGATAAAAAAAGGCGGGGAATATTTAGTCATGGTGAAATATCCTTTATGGCATGGATATTTTTGGGAGTGGGTTTATAATGATGCTGACATTGATCATGCCCCGATTGTCTGGGCCAGGGACATGGACCAAGAGCATAATAAGAAGTTATTGGAATATTTTAAAGACCGTCAGGCATTGTTTATCCAAGTCTATTGGGATAAGACTGATTTCCCGCTATTTGACGCACGTCAATATTTATGGATCAGCCCTACCCGCTAGTCGTTAATAAATATATAAATCGCCTGTTTGCTGGCATTGATGCCCTTGCACGTCACCGGCTAATGTCTATTCTTGTTGTATTTTTGTTGTGCTTTGGCGGCAGCTGGATTTGGGCGATAATACAGGGCATTTCTTTTCCCTATCATGTTGATGAATTCGGCTATGTTCTGTCTGGGGATACCTTTGCCCATGGCCGGCTGACCAATCCTCCTCATCCGATGTGGGTCCATTTTGAAACTTATAATGTTTTGCAGCATCCTACCTATATGTCCAAATTTCCGCCGGGACAAGGGATCTTTTTGGCCATAGGCCAGGTATTTTTCGGTCACCAGATTTATGGGGTATGGTTAAGCGCTGGATTAATGTGTGCGGCGATATGCTGGATGCTTTATGCCTGGGTCCCGCCGCCATGGGCATTACTTGGGGGATTAGTTGCTGTCTTGCAATTTAGTGTTTTTACGTATTGGAGCCAAAGTTATTGGGGAGGGGCCGTCGCCGGGATAGGCGGGGCTTTGGTTTTTGGGGCTTTGCCGCGTATATTTAAGACGCAACGTATCCGTGATGCTCTTTGGCTGGGGTTGGGATGCGCGATACTGGCTAACAGCAGGCCTCTGGAAGGGTTTCTGGTTGCTATTCCGGTCGGTTGTTTAGTCCTGCCATGGAAGTCCTTCTTCGCTGTCATTCCCGCGAAAGGTCCTCATACCGGACACTCACAGTTGTTCGCGGGGATCCATAATAAATTTATAAAAAAAGTCATTTTGCCATTGAGCATGGTTTTATTTATTACAGCATTGCTCATGGGCGCCTATAATAAACAAATAACAGGGAAGGTCAATGTTTTTCCTTATCTTCTCTTTGCACATACCTATAGAGAAGTCCCTCTTTTTATGTGGCAGCCGCTAACTTCTCCCGTGAAATTTAACCATAAAGCCCTGGGACTTCATGACAAGTATTATCTTGAAAAGAATTATTTTGATAAAAAAACATGGAAAGGGTTTGTTGAAGACATGCAGAAAGACAGTGTTCAGGTATCGATGTTCTTTTTTGGATATCCGTTGGCTATTCCTTCATTGGCTATTCTGGTGTATTTGTTTTTTCTCCGTCAGACAGCGGCGCGTTATTGGCTGGCCCTTTTGGTTCTTTTGGGTACCTGTGCGGCCATGACCTGTCCCATGAAGGCGCATTATTTTTCACCTTTAACATGTTTAGCGGTTTTATTGGTGACCATTGGCCTTAGAGGGCTGGGAGAGCTTAAATTACGGAATGTCCGCGTTGGATTGGTAGCAGGGGTATTTTTAATTGCTCTTCAATTGCTCCTTAATATAATTTTGACGCCACATTATCCGGTTGCCTGGTCAATGGCCGAGACTATTCAAAGTTCTCCTATTAAGCTACAGGCAACATTTACCCGTGAAGACTTGAAAAATATTCTAATGAAACGTGGAGGCAAGTATTTGGTCATTGTAAAATATCCTTTATGGCATTATTATTTCAGAGAGTGGGTTTATAATGATGCGGATATTGATAATGCCCCGATTGTATGGGCCAGGGACATGGATGAAGGGCATAACAAGGAGTTATTGGAATATTTTAGAGGCCGTCAAATATTGTTTATCAGTATTTTTTGGGAAAAGCCTGGAGGCATGTTTTATGACAGCCGCCAATAATTTATGGGATCAAAGTGAAACTTATCATTCAAATTCCTTGTTATAATGAGGCCTCTGTTATTGCTTTTACTGTAAGTCAAATCAATAAGAAAATCCCTGGTTTTGAAAAAGTCGAAATTTTAATTATAGATGACGGCAGCACTGACAGCACTGTTTCAATTGCCAGGCAGGATAAAAATATTGATCATGTCATCTGCATGCCGCGTCACCGGGGATTGGCCAAGGCCTTTATGGCGGGTCTTAAGGCCTGCCTTGACCGGGGTGCTGATGTCATTGTTAATCTGGATGCCGACAATCAATACAATGCCGATGATATTGAAAAACTGGTTTTACCTATCCTGGATGGCCGTGCCGATATTGTCATAGGTTCAAGGAGGATAGATCAAATCAGCCATTTCTCGCCTTTGAAAAAATATTTACAAAAATTAGGCAGCAAGGTCATGCGCGCATTAAGCGGGACCAATGTCCAGGACGCCACCAGCGGCTTTAGGGCTTTAAGCAGGCAAGCGGCCATGCAGATTGATATCTTCACTGAATACACGTATACCCTTGAAATGATAATGCAAACACGTCAAAAAAGACTTACATTGATGGATGTCCCTATACGTGTCAATAAGGATTTGAGGCCGTCAAGACTGGTCAAGACACCTCTTTCTTATTTTCTCCATTCTATAAAAACCATTCTTTTTGTGCAATATCTTTTATGTTTGGGGAAATACAAAAATGGGCGCAAAGGCCGATAATCCAATTATTTGGGGTGCGATAAAATCAACTTTTAAGAATTATTTTTCTGAAGAAGATTCGCCGTTTAATATTGCGATATTCAGGATAATCTTTTTTCTTTTTATTTTGACATATATTGATCAGAAACAAATCTTTTGGTTTAGCCAATTACCATCGGATTTGATGTTTCCTCCCGTAGGAATGAAGCACCTTTTATCGGTCATCCCCGTTACTCCTGACCTAGCTCATAAAGCAATGATTTTATTTATAGGATTTTCTTTTTTTGCCATGATAGGCTGTTTTGCCAGGACATCGTCTTTTTTAGCGGCCATCAGCGGAATATATGTTTTAGGTATCCCGCAATTTTATGGAAAAGTAGACCATTACAACCATCTGATATGGCTTATGCTTATTTTAAGCGTATCCCGATGTGCGGATGTATTGTCAATTGATTCTATATGGAAAGCCATTCGCGACGCTGATCAAGGCCTGGAGCCGAAAAATCAAAATTCTGTTGCGTATGCCTTACCATTACGTTTTATTTGGTTATTGATGGGGATGGTCTATTTTTTCCCGGGATTCTGGAAACTTTTTAGGACACCGTGGTATTGGGCATGGTCTGATAATTTGAAATACCATATGTATTTCCAATGGCACGAAATTGGAGGAAGCCTGCCTTTTTTTCGTTTAGATCAGCACCCTTTTTTGTATAAGATGTGCGGCTTAGGGGTGATTTCTTTTGAATTGGCTTTTGTGTTTTTGGTCCTTTTTCCTATTTTAAGACCTCTGGCGGCTATCTCAGGGATATTATTTCATAGTTTGATTAGAGTGTTCATGCAGTTTGGGTTCATCCATCTGGAGATTTGTTACCTTTCATTTATTAATTGGGCCGGGTTGTTTGCTGAAATCGGAAAATGGATCATTAAAGAACCGTTGACTGTACGTTATGACGGGAAATCTAAGCAGTATCAACGTATGATCGCTGTTTGGTCCAAGTTCGATATTTTTCAGCGCATTGTTTTTTCTGATAAGATCCGTGCCTCAAAAAAAACTCCGCATGACCGGCTATTATTGAAATTCACGGGAATTGCTTTATTGTTGATCAATTTTATTTTTGGTTTTAGAGAGACAATATCAGGATGGCCTTTTGCCTGTTACCCGACTTTCTCACAGGTATTTACAAAGGCCATATCACAGACCATTACCCCGAATGGCGTCATGGAAAACGGGGAAGATGAGATTAGCCTGCGTCCTTTGCAGAAACGGATGCACCAGGAGAGGTTTGCAGGCATGATACGCAGTATCCTTAGAATGCCGGATAAAGTTCAACAAAGGGTCACATTAAAAGCCCTGGCCTCTGTCATGAAGGCGGAAGGTATCGATCTTAAGAACTATTCTAAGATCCGTTTTTATGAAGCCATCTATTCAACCGAACCGGAAAAAGCCAATAATCCTCCGATTTTTAGAAAATTATTGGCAGAGATTGATTTATAATGCTTAATTTTTATCAAGGGCCGATACGATTTTCAAATTATCTTTTCGCCGCCATTGACGTGCTTGCACGGCGTCGGCATATGTCAATTTTTGTTGTTTTTTTTCTGTCCTTTGGCGGCAGCTGGCTTTGGTCATTGTCCCAGGGGATACCGATTCCATATGCTCAAGATGAATACAGTTACTTGCTTGCGGGGGACACCTTTGCGCATGGCCGCGTGACCAACCCCGCCCATCCGATGTGGATTCACTTTGAATCTTTTCAGGTTTTACAGCATCCCAGCTATATGTCCAAGTACCTTCCGGGACAAGGGATTTTTTTAGCGGCAGGACAGGTGCTGTTTGGCCATCCTATTTATGGAGTATGGTTAAGCGCGGGGTTGATGTGCGCGGCGATATGCTGGATGCTTTATGCCTGGGTTTCGCCGCGATGGGCATTGATCGGAGGGTTGGTTGCGGCCCTCCAATTCGGTATTTTTACCTCTTGGAGCCAAAGCTATTGGGGAGGGGCGGTCCCTGCGATAGGGGGAGCATTGGTTTTGGGGGCTTTGCCGCGTATTTTCAAAAACCAATGTATCCGCGATGCTCTTTGGCTGGGTTTGGGATGCGCAATACTTGCCATCAGCCGGCCTTTGGAAGGGTTTCTGGTCGCCGTTCCCGTTGGATGTTTGGTGCTGCCCTGGAAACGTTTTTCCACTGTCATTCCCGCGAAAGCGGGAATCCATAATAAATTTATAAAAAAAATCATCTTACCATTGAGCATTATCTTATTTATTACAGCATTGGGCATGGGGGCCTATAACAAGCAGATAACAGGGAATGCCGCAATTTTCCCATATCTTTTGTATACCCATACTTATAGAGAAGTTCCTCTTTTTATCTGGCAGCCGCTCACTCAAGTGAAATTTAACCATAAAATGATGGAACTTTTTGAGAAAAATTATACTGAAAAGATTTACATTGATAAAAAGACATGGAAAGGATTTTTTAAAGCCATGCAAAATGACGTTTTTGTGATGTCGATGTTCTTTTTTGGATTTCCGCTGGCTATTCCCTCATTGGCAGTTGGGTTGCTGTTGTTTTTTCACCGCCGGAAAGCGGCACGTTATTGGATGGCCCTTTTGATCCTTTTAGTTACTTGTGCGATCATGACTTGCATTGCGAGGACCCGCTATTTTTCACCTTTAACATGCTTGGCGGTATTACTGATAATAACCGGCCTTAGAGGCTTGGCTGGATTGAAATTACGCAGTGTGCGGCTCGGGCTGGTGTTTGTAATGCTTTTAATTTTCCTTCAATTGTTCCTTAATATAATTTTGACCCGGCCTCTGCCGGCTACCTGGTCTTTGGCCCGGAAAACTCAAAGTTCTTCCGTTGATGGTTCGAACCCGTTTTTCACAAGTTTGCCAGCGTCGTTTACCCGTGAACAATTGAAAGATATTTTGATAAAACAGGGAGGGAAATATTTGGTCATTGTGAGATATCCTTTATGGCATATTTATCATTTTGAATGGGTCTATAATGATTCTGATATCGATCATGCCCCGATCGTATGGGCCCGGGACATGGATGAAGAGCATAATAAGGAGTTATTAGAATATTTTAAAGACCGTCAGGCCTTGCTTATCAATGTTTATTGGGATTCGCATGAGGGGACTATCCGTTTTGATGAGCGCTAATAATTTATTTTTTGTTTCAAAGCAACTATTCGCCGTTATTGATACGCTTGCGCGGCGCCGATTTATGTCAATCCTGGTTGTATTCTTTTTGTCCTTTGGTGGCTCTTGGCTTTGGTCGTTATGCCGCGGGGTTCCCATCCCATATATTCATGATGAATATAGTTTTCTGCTGGCCGGTGATACCTTTGCACATGGCCGCCTCACCAATCCTGCCCATCCGATGTGGGCTCATTTTGAAACTATTAATGTTTTACAGCATCCTACGTATATGTCCAAGTATCCGCCGGGGCAGGGTTTTTTTTTAGCGTCAGGAGAGGTGCTGTTCGGCCATCCGATCTATGGGGTATGGTTAAGCGCGGGGCTGATGTGTGCTGCAATATGCTGGATGCTTTATGGGTGGGTCTCACCGCGATGGGCATTGATCGGAGGCTTGGTTGCTGTTTTACAGTTTGGTATTTTCACCTACTGGAGCCAAAGTTATTGGGGAGGAGCGGTGGCGGCTTGGGGGGGGGGCTTTGGTGTTTGGGGCCTTGCCGCGTATTTTCAAAACTCAACGTATCCGCGATGCTTGTTGGCTGGGTTTGGGATGCGCGATACTCGCCAACAGCCGGCCTTTGGAAGGGTTCCTGGTCGCCATTCCCGTTGGATGTTTGGTGCTGCCTTGGAAGATCAGATGGAAGGAATTGATTTTACCTAAATTTATAAGAAAGATTATTTTACCACTGAGCATTATTTTATTTATTACAGTATTGGGTATGGGTGCCTATAACAAGCAAATAACAGGGGATGTAAAAAATTCTCCATATTTTCTGTATGAGCGCACCTATCAAAGGGTACCTTTTTTTGTTTGGCAGCCGTATAATCCCCAAGTGAAATTTAATAATGAGACCATGGAAATTCATGAGGAGAGGTTTTTTGAAAAATTTTATTTTGAGAAAAAGACGCTAAAAGGATTTTTCAAAGATATGCAGAAGGCAAGCATGAATTTGACGATGTTCTTTTTTGGATACCCATTGGCCATCCCTTCGTTGGCTGTTTTACTGTCCCTTTTTTTTAACCGTAAGGCCTTGGCGCATTTGGGAGGTGCTTTTTTTATTCTTTTGGGATACGTAGCAGTTTTGAATTTCCTTGTACTAACTCACTATTTTTCACCTTTAACATGTTTAGCAGTTTTATTGATAACTATCGGGCTTAGGGGGGTGGGAGGACTTAAATTACGTAATGGGCGCATCGGACGGGCACTTGTCATTTTTTTAATTGTTCTCCAGTTGTTTCTTAATATAACCATGACGCCCAAGTTACCCAAGGTCATGTCCTTGGCCCGGAATATTCAAAGTTCCAGTGTCATTCCCGCGAAAGGTCCTCATACCGGACACTCACAATTGTTCGCGGGAATCTTTAACAGAATTAATTTTCCGGCCTCTTTTACCCGTGAAGAGTTAAAAAATATCCTGATGAAACAAGGTGGAAAGTATTTAGTCATTGTGAAATATCCTATAACACATACTACTGATTTTGAGTGGGTTTATAATGATGCTGACATTGATCATGCCCCGATTGTATGGGCCCGGGACATGGATGAATTGCATAAAAAGAGGTTATTAGAATATTTTAAATATCGCCAGGTCTTGAATATTATGGTTTTTTGGGATATGAAGAATGTTCCAAATTTCAAAGCGCGTCAATAATTTGACTAGAGGGCTTGATTAATTATGAAGGTTGCAATCATTGGAGCCGGTCCTGCAGGACTTACGTCAGCTTATGAATTAGTTAAGCAGGGCGTAGAAGTTGATATCTTTGAAGCCGGCGGCATTCCCGGAGGGATGGCTAAAACCATCCAATTATGGAATCAGCGGGTGGATACGGGGCCTCATCGATTTTTTAGTAAAGATAAAAGAGTCAATGAATTATGGTTAGAAGTCATTGGTGATGACTATCACATTATTAACCGCTTGACGCGAATTCTTTATAAAAAGAAGCTTTACAATTACCCTTTAAGTCTTTTAAATGTATTAAAAAACATAGGTTTCCTTAAGGCGGGAATGTGTGTTTTGTATTATTTAAAAGAAGCCCTTTTGCCTACTCAACAAGATGGAAGTTTCGAATCTTGGGTTACTCATCGTTTTGGCCGCGGCCTTTACAAAATATTTTTTAAGTCTTACAGCGAAAAATTATGGGGTATTTCTTGCCGGGATTTGGATGCTGATTTTGCTTCCCAGAGGATCAAAAAGCTTTCATTATTCGAAGTTGCTAAATCCGCTATTTTTAAGAAAAGGAGGAAATCGCATCGAACTCTTCTGGAGCAATTTGCCTACCCCTGCCAAGGTACCGGCATCATTTATCAGCGCATGGCTGATTTTATCCAAAAGCAAGGGGGCAAGATTTTTTATAACACACCCGTAGAAAGTGTTATTGTTGAAACCCAAGTTCATTCGTTGGTGCTTACCAATGGCCGTGTTTGCAATGGATATGACCATATTATTTCAACCATGCCTTTGTCATTGTTGACGAGCCGTTTAAGAGGCGTTCCTGAACATGTTAAAAAAGCTGCCCTTTCCTTACGTTTCAGAAATACAATATTGGTTTATTTAAACGTGGATTCCACGAACGTATTTCCGGATCAATGGATTTATGTGCAATCCGATGAATTTAAAGTAGGACGAATTACAAATTTTAGGAATTGGACGCCTGAGCTTTATGGGCAGGAGAAAAGTACAATTTTAGCCATGGAGTATTGGTGTAACGATGAAGATGCCATATGGCGCGATTCGACAGATAATTTAATTGATTTTGCAATCCGAGAATTGGAGGCCATTGGGTTTAAAAAAGGCAACATTTTAGGCGGCCATGTTGAGAGAATTTTCAAATGTTACCCTATTTACCACAAAGGCTATAAAGAAACGATCAATGTTATCCGGGAGCATCTCAAATCAATCCCAGGCCTAAGCGTTATTGGACGCTACGGGTCTTTTAAATATAACAACCAGGATCACAGTATTCTTATGGGATTAAAAGCAGTGGATAATATTGTTCGAAAAGAGGAAAATGATCTTTGGGCCATTAATAGTGACTTTGAAGAATATCAGGAATCCTTTGTCATTACGGAAAAAGGCTTAGTTAAGGAATAAGCGATGTTCAAAAACCATCAATTAATGCGTATATTGGTCCCCTGGAGCATGGCTTTTTTATTGCTTTTTTGCTATTATTTTTATATCCAATTCCCCATGGAAAGATTTTTTATTAAAGGCGTCCATGACTTGCGTGAAGATAATAAAGTCCAGGCCCTGAGAGAATTTCAACAAGTCTTGCGAATATACCCCAATTATGAACCGGTCTATATTAACTTTGCCTGCATATACCATCCATATCAACGCAAGCTTGAAATCGCCAGCCTTAAACGGGCGAGAATGATCTCTATGGTGAATTCCGATGATTTGTCGGAGAGAGGATCGATTTATTACACGGGGTATCGCATTAAAGAAGCACAGGACTTTTTTAACAAGATCGTTATCAATGATTATCTTTTGACCCTCCTCAACTCCCATGATCAAGAATAATCCCGGCCACAGAATACTGGAATTGGATGTTCTTCGCGGCCTTGCCGCAGTGAGCGTTCTATTATTTCATTACACCACTTTTTATGCCATCATGTATCCGCAGCAAGGAACCCCTTTATTTAATTTTCCATGGGTCCCGTTAAGGACACAGCTTTTTGCCATGATCAGCGGATTTGTCATCATTATGATCATTGAAAAGAATAAAAGCCCTTTGGATTTTCTGGTGGCCCGCTTTTCAAGGATTTTCCCTTGTTATGCGGCAGCGGTTGTCCTGGCTTCGATATTGATAATAATGTTTAAATCATTATTAATTCGAGTCCAGCCTTTGGATCATGCGATGGTGATAAGCTGGCCCAGATTTCTTATTCATTTTACCATGCTTCAGTCATGGTTCGGTTACCTTGATATTGATAATGTATATTGGTATTTAGCCGTGGAAGTATCCTTTTATTTTATAATTTTTCTTTTTTTAGTTTTTAAAAAGACCCAACACATAGAGAAAATGGGATTTGGGGTCCTTATTTTAGTGGTCATCAATGCCCGATATGGAGGGACCCCGGCAGTGATGATATTCTCGAGAATGTTGTGTTTTTGGCAATATTTCTTTGCCGGCATCCTGTTTTATAATATAAAGACCAAAGGTGATACCTGGTGGCGGCATGCCGGACTCGCAATGTGTTTTATAGTCCAGAATGTGATTTCAGATGATATTTATAGCGTCTTTTGCCTGGCCTCAGATTTTTTGATATTCTATTTCTTTATTTATGGTAAATTGTCTTGGATAGTGCAAAGACCGTTGGTTTTTTTAGGTACCATATCATACAGCTTGTATTTGATTCATTTAAAATTAGGGTATGTCATCATTAAACTCCTTTATATGGCGGGGGCTAATGCGTGGTTTCGATTGATCATTCCAACCCTGGCTTCTATTTTTATCGCCACCATCATGACCTATTTCATTGAGAAGCCTGCGAGGAAGTTCGTCCAGGCCAAGTATACCCAATGGCAACAAATGAAACGCAGGATAGGGCATGGCAAATTCCAATAAAAGATATATTTTTTCTCCCTTGCTTGACTTTATACTCCTAGGCGGGGGATCTTTGATCCTATTGCCTTTGCTCATGTTCCTATGGCCCCTGGAGCATATCCGTCATCAGCGGGTATATTCCATATTCATTGCTATTTCAGTATTCTTCACTTATGCCGTCAATTTCCCTCATTTTATGTATTCCTATCAGATTTTTTACGAGGATTTCCTTAAAAGATTAAAAGGAGAAATAGACAAGCCATTGCAGCCGCTTTATATTTGGACCAGTATCGTCTTGCCCTTGGTTTTGGCCAACCTTCTCTTTTTTTGTTATTTAAAACATGATTTCATGATTTTTGGTTTTTTGGGCAATGTTGGGTTGTTGGTCAACGGATGGCATTATGCCAAGCAGGGGTTCGGGGTGCTGATCGTCACCTCTGTATATCAACAGGTCTTTTTCAAGCCCTGGGAACGCAGGGTTCTGTTGTGGAATGCAAACATCTTGTGGGCTTATCTATGGATCATGATCAATACAGGATTACACCATCAGGAATTCTGGCATGTGAATGTTTATACGCTGGGATTTCCGCGGGAGGTCCAAAATCTGTTTTTTTGCCTGGCATGCGCGGGGGGTGTGGGCTCAGTGTATGTCCTTATTAGAAAATACATCCGGGATTCTGTTTTCCCGCCTTTAAGCGGGATCGTCGGGTATGGAACATCTTTGTATTTTTGGCTCGTTTTCCTGGACATAACGTCGACCATCCACTTTCATCCGGTTGTCCTTCTTATTCCTTCCATGCATGCCATTCAATATATTACAATAGTCTTTAAGATGAAACATAATGAGCTCGATCTTAACCGCATTACTCCCTTGGCTTTGGCTGCCTTTATGGCTATAGGCCTTGGATTGGGCTTTCTTAGTTTTGAAGCAGTACCCCGCTTGTTGGATAAAACCTTTACACCCCACCATGACCATCTCTATGAAGAATTTTTAATTGTAATCATATTTGCGGTTTTTATTAATATCCATCATTACTTTATCGATAACGTGATCTGGCGTAAAGAGAATAGCAAAGTCAATAAGTATTTGTACGGGATCCACTAAGTATGGCCGCTGCGGATAAAAAATATATTGTTTCACCTCTCCTTGATTTTATCCTTTTGGGAGGGGGGTCGTTAGTTTTATTCCCTTTGATCATGTATGCTTTTCCTGTGGCGCAGATACGTACGCATAATTTGCTTCCGGCATTTTTTGCGATCTCGTTATTTTTTAATTATGTGGCCAATTTTCCCCATTTTCTCTACTCCTATCAATTGTTGTATCAGGATTTTTTTAAAAAAGCGACAGGGGCATTAGACAAGCCCTTACAGGCGCTTTTTATCTGGGCAAGTGTCGTTGTTCCTGCGGCGATGGTTATTTTATTTACCTATTGCTACGCGTATCATGATTTTATCCTTTTAGGATTTGCGGCCAATATCGGAGTGCTGATCTCAGGGTGGCATTACGCCAAACAGGCATTCGGGGTGCTTATAGTCACCTCGATCTATCAGAAAGTCTTTTATACACCATGGGAACGCAAGATACTGGTATGGAACGCGAATATATTATGGTGTTATGTCTGGATTATGCTGAATACCGGCATGCATAGCCGCGAATTTTGGCACGCTAAATTTTATACACTGGGCTTTCCATCCGGAGTACAGAGACTATTTTTATATTTGGTATGCCTGGGGGCTTTATCCTGTATTTTTATTTTTATCAGGAAATATATAAAAGAATCGGTGTTGCCGCCTTTGAGCGGTATTGTGGCCTATGTGACCACGCTTTATTTTTGGCTTGTTCTTCTGCGCTATTATCCTTCCAACACACGAATTCATCCCATTGTTTTGCTCATCCCCTCCATGCACGCCATCCAATATATTACGATCGTCTTTAGGATGAAACACAATGAGAACAAGCTGCAGAAATTGACCAGTATGTCATTGGCCTTTTTTATCGTCGGAGGTTTTACCCTGGGCGTACTTGGTTTTGTTTATGTCCCTCGAATGCTGGACAGGAATTTCAATACCCAGGGGGCTTTATATGAAAGTGTATTATTCGTGACCATTTTCGCGGTTTTCATCAATATCCATCATTTCTTTATCGATAATGTGATCTGGCGCAAAGAGAACAGCGAGGTAAAGAATTATTTGTATGAATTCCACTAACCTAAAAATTATTGCCATTCCCTGGGGCCTGGCGGGTATTTTCTTATTTTTATTCTATTCAACCGTTTATTTTCCTTTAGAAAAATCGCTTCAAAAAAGCAACAGGTATATTCATAAAAAACAATACGATCATGCAATACTTGAGGCCAGTAGGATCATCGCCAATTTCCCTAATTACAGTTCAACCTATTTTGTTCGGGCACGGGCGTATACCCTAAGGCACGATTGGGACCTCGCCATTGCTGATTATACTCAAATAATGAAATTAAATTATGATGCTCCTTCCGCGTACCTTAGGCAAGGCGATCTTTATTTGCTTAAAGGCGATTATGACCAAGCCATTTTTGATTATTCTCAATTATTGCAAGCGCATTTCTATTATAAAGAACCATATCTTAAACGCTCTATGGCCTATTTTGGAAAAAAGGACTATGGAAAAAGCCTGGATGATATGCGTCGGGCACAGTCATTAGACATAAAAATACCTTCTTCCTTTTTAAAGAAGTTAGAAAATGCCATTAAAACCAAATAGCCCTTCTGAAAGATTTCAAGAGCTGGATGCCTTACGAGGTTTATGCGCGGCAGGTGTTTTATGTTATCACTACCTTTTTTGGGGGCCACAGTTTTATTTTTCCAAAGGGGAGGCATTGAGCAGCTTCCCTTGGGGGTCATACAGGATACAGCTTTTTTGTATGATCAGCGGTTTTGTGATCCTCATGGTCCTGGAAAAGACCAAGAAATCTTTTGATTTTGTGGTGCATCGTTTTTCCAGGCTATATCCCAGCTATTTTGTTGTTGTTATTTTAAGTGCTTGCCTGGTGACAATTTTCTCACTGCCGGACAGGGATATTTCATGGCCGCAGGTCCTCATAAATTTAACCATGTTCCAGCCCTGGTTAGGTGTAAGGAATGTGGATTCGGCGTTTTGGTACTTGGCACCGGAGCTGTCCTTCTACGTTTGTATTTTTTGTGTTTTTCTATCAGGTCAACTTAAACGTATTGAAGTATTTGGTTTTATGTGGCTTGTGTTTATGATTTTGAACGAAAATGTTTTTGGTTGGGGGCATTTGCATCTTCCAAGGTTCATTGAAGTATCTCATTTATTATATTGGGGGCATTTATTTTTTGCGGGAATATTATTTTATAATTTAAAGACTAAAGGGCATTCATGGCAGCGGCACACTGGCCTGGCATTATGTTTTATAGTACAGAATCTTCTTAGTTATGACATTGCTCCTATTATAAGTATGGGAATATGCCTGGTATTATTTTATCTTTTTCTGTTTGGCCGGCTTTCATGGATTGTCCAAAAACCTTTTCTGTTTTTAGGAAATATTTCTTATTGCTTATATCTTATCCATTTGAACATGGGGTATATCGTCATCAGGTATTTATATGCGAAGGGGATCAATCCTTGGCTGCGTTTTCTTATCTCGACAGCCATTGCCCTGGCCATGGCCACCATTTTAACTTATGGCATTGAACGGCCGATGATGAATTATATAAGGGGAATGTATAAGAAACAAATCAAATAAGGTTAATACATAACACTTAATTTATTAATGAAAAAATCCATTCCACACAAATTTCTTTTGTATTTTATTATTTGCTTGGCCTTTTATGGGACTTCATGCTCGTCTCGTTTAAACAGCACAAAGGATTTGTCCAATATCAGAATCGCCGAAGACTTTGCTTTGTTAGATCAATTTGGCAAATTTCATCAGCTATATTATTATTCAGATATGAAGGCCGTTGTCCTTGTTTCTCAAGAGAACGGTTGTCCGATCATCCAAAAAAGCTTCCCGTATCTAGAAACATTAAAGAAGAAATATGGGCCTTTGGGTGTCGTATTTTTCATGATCAATGCCAATACCCAGAACGATCGTGGATCAATAAATCAGGAAGCCCAAGCCTATGGCGTCACCATTCCCATTCTTGAAGATAAGTTACAGGTCATTACAGAAGCACTGGGCATCAAGCGCACTGCAGAAGCTCTGGTCATTAATCCAAAGGACTGGTCGATTGTTTACCAGGGCGCTATTAATGATCAATATGGGTATGAAACCCAAAAAATCGTTCCGGGAAAGAATTATTTGGAAGACGTGATTAAAGCGGTATTGGCTGACAAACCGGTTTTATTGTCCTCAATGCCAGTGAAAGGTTGCCTTATTGATTTTGAGGCGCAAAATTCGCCGACATTTACGCATGACATAGCGCCGATTTTAATTAATAGATGCATTATTTGTCATTCTCCAAAGCAAGTTGCTCCATGGAGCATGGATAATTATGAAAAAGTAAGAAGTCATGGATCCATGATAAGGGAAGTCATTCGGGTTGGACGAATGCCTCCCTGGGGAGCAGACCCTTACTATCTTGAATTAAAAAATGATAGGTCATTAACTCCAGAGGAAAAGCACCTGATTGTCCAGTGGGCGGAACAAGGCCTGAAAAGGGGGGATGGGGCGGACCCTTTGCTTACAGTTGCAAGGCCACCAGTCGATGGATGGCCTTTGGGAAAACCGGATCTTATTATTTCCTTCCAGAATATCCAATCTATCCCTGCTACCGGGATACTTAAATACAGGAGGGTGAAAGGGGATAAAATAATTGATCAAGACAGATGGATTAAAACGATTTATTGGAAACCCGGCAATAGAAGGGTTTTGCACCACGCGCATTTATTGGTTGAAAATCCCCTCCCTACGGAACATCAAGACTGGTTTAATAATTCCGGAAGTTACTATGATTTAGATATGGCCCCCACAGGAAAGAATTTTCATTTGATCGACAACTATAGCCCCGGCAACGTACCGACTTTATTATCCGATGGTACAGGGATATTCCTTCCCAAAGGCGTCCGATTTTCATTTTCCCTACACTATGTCGTTACTGGAAAACCGGAAGTGGATTTTACCCAGGTAGGTCTCTATTTCCATAAGAATAAACCCAGCAAAGTTTTATCAATCTATGTGTATAGGAACACCTCCTTGGTCATTCCTCCGCGCGTAAAAGAATTTAATATTACGCGGTTTCTTCCCATTAAAGATGGGATAACACTTTATGCTATAAAACCGCATATGCACTCACGTGGCAGAAGCATGAAGTTTACGGCCCATTATCCTGATGGATCTTCGCAAATTATCCTGTCGGTGCCTTATTTTAGGTCTTGGCAGCCAAAATATTATTTTGAAAAACCTCTTAGCATACCCGCGAGGACCAATCTTGAAATTTTGGCTACCTATGATAATTCCGCTCAGAATCCGGATAATCAAGATCCCGACAAAACAGTCAGATGGGGCAGTTCTCCCACTTCCGATGAAATGATGGTTGCCAACTTATATTATGTTAGAGAGACGTCCTTTAAACTCCCCTATTCTAAGAATCAAAGTGCTTTGTCTATCCCCCAAAAGATAACGCAAAGGTCCAGGTGAAGAGGGAGAAATGGGACCAGCCATAAAAATCATGTACAAGAAGTAAATTTACAATTTATGCTGTCATATGTGTATAAATATTCCCGTTGCTGTCAATATCAAAATCGTGATGACAGAGCATTCTTTTAAACCATATGATATTAGAATTTTTATCAATTTTAAGCAACCCACCAAAAGGGACCAATGCCAGAAGATCACCATTGTTTTAAATACTGGCCTTTTCCCAGTAGTCAGCACAAAATTGTTTTTCCATAGGCAAAGAGAAGCAGGGGAAAAACCACCGGTAAAGGGCAGTGCCCTCCATATCCATGAGCATTGCGGCAGGCGCGTTGGCGGAAAGGAATAGATTGTATCCTTTAAAAAGCTTTATTTTTATCATATAAAGTAACATTCTTCAGAGGGGGAGGGATGTTGTATCCTTGCAAGTAAGATCGGGACGGCAATTCCTTAAGATCACTGTTCTGCATGTTCTGATTATTTTTACGTTCTTGTATTCTTAAAGACCTCCATTTCATTTTGTTATTAAGCTGCTTCAATGATTGAAGGAAGGGGTCAGAACTTTTGGCATTTTCTTGAGCAAAAGCATTTAGGGAGAAAAAGTTTCTGCAAAACAAAAATATAAGAGACAGAAGAACTTTTGAAATAATGCCGGCGCTTCCATATTTTCTACGCTTTTTATTTTTTGTCGATATAGTTATTTTTAAAGCCCACAATATTCCAGTTACGCCTCGCAACGACAATGTTCAAGTTCATCAACGTCTCCAAAATCAATCAATTGTTGGGCTGCCCAAGAAACTGGTTTTAATAAAGGGTGGTCACTGTGGCCACCGTTGGTCTTGGACAGTGTCACTACTTTACCCTTGTATAAGCATTTGACATAAAAATTTCCATTGATTTGATTGGCGATTCTGCGAAATTCAAATGCGGTTAAAAGGAAATGGTTATTAATATATTTCCGAAAAATCGGATTGTCGGAATTTATAATTTTTACCAGGTCTTGTTTAAAAATGACCATTGAGGATGGAAAAATATAATGGTTTGGCTGTGGACCAAGAGTACGTAAATTACTGAACATGGTTAGAGATGTGTTAGTTTTGATCCCGAGGTAAGGGCCCAGACTGTTAAGTAATAAAAGGACTCCCATACTGATTTGATAAATGGGGTGAGGGAAAAAATATTTTTTCAAGGATCGGTCATCATTTGTATTCTTGGAAGCGTAAGGATGAGATCGCAAAATACCCGAAATATAAACAAAGCCTATAAAAGCGTATATAGTTAACAAGACGTATTTCCAATAAATAAATTTCTGGGGAGCATAAAAATAGGTAAAACAGAGAGGAAGATAGATGGAGCTGGTAATGACCAAATGCCGTATAAATACTGTTGGGACAATTCTTTTTAAGGCGGTTTTGGTTTTCTGTACCCAACTGGCAATATAACCAAAAACGGCATCATCAAGAAAAGAAAAAAATAAAACGAGCATTAATAAGGAGAATATCGATTTTGCGAACCCAGGCAATGGCCCTATCCTAGACAATATCCCCAAAAGAAAATGATACATGATCCCAAAACAAAAAGCCCAGGGACGGGTGCTTTTAAAAATAAACAATACCGGCAAGCTTCCTTCAAAAGCCAATGTCGCACAAATCATAACAAGTTTTTCCCATGAAAAACCAAATAAAAGCGGATGATTCTTTTGTAAAAAAGTAATCATTATGGAGGCACAGCTAAATTCCGGATTTAAAAAATCCGCATTGATTTTGGCTAAAAATGAAAAGAAATAAATCCCGACGACATAAAGGCGGATCATGGGTGCGATTTTTTTAAAAATATCCTCACGTCGCCGGTTTATGTCGCTAATATTAAAAATTGAGAACAATAGCATGACAACCACGTTAAATGTAATCAAAAATATATAAAATGTATGAGAATGTGTAATTCTGATACCCCAAAATAAATATACAAGGCTGCTGGCCCAGAATAGAATGAGAGAAACTCCTGACCAACGAAAGATCATCAATATTGACAATATGTTGATTTGGCCAATCAGTGTTGAGAATGAATGAATATTCAAGAAGTGTTCAAAATATATGACCAAAGCCCAGAGAAAGGTAAAGTATTTAAATTTCTGTCCGGCAATCGGGTTGTTCATATTGAGTACTCTCATCAGCACATTTTATTTGATTTTCAAACAGATAAGAAGTTTTTATTAATTTTTTCCGGATAAATGTTGTCAGCTTTCAAGACCTATCCCTGACAGCTTGCAAAAGGGCATAAAATGATTACAATGAGAGTAGTGGAAAGGGCCGGATTAAAATAGGAGGGGTTGCTATGAAAGTTTTCATTATGTCAGGTATTTTATTTACATTGGTAGCTGTAAATGCCCAGGCTTCAACAATTATTTTAAAAGACGGCCGGACCATAACAGGCGATATTATTCAGCAGGATAAAACCAAGGTGATCGTTAAAGAGGGGGAAGTTTCTTTGACGTATTACACAGACGAAATTGCGTCCATAGATAAAAAATCTTCGGCTGTAAAGGCTATTGACACGGCTCCGGAAACTGAGAAGGAAAAATTAGTTGAACAATTTATGAGTTATAGTCCAACGGACGAAATCATAGATCATTGGGTTAAAAATAATTTTAAACCTGAATATCAGCAAGAAATCTTAACAGCTGAAAAGGAAAATATTCTGACATTGACAGAAGTGAGAAAAAAAATATTAATGCAAGGTTTTTCTTTAGCTGATTTAAAAGCAGTGCTTAATTTTTATTCTTCTGCTGAAGGGAAACAATTTTCAAAAGATAACATAGAAAATCGAAATCGCATGGCGGTTGAATTTTTCTCTTTAACCGGACAAGTAGCACGGGAAGCAAAAAATCACCGTAGGGCGATTATCAAATAAGCCATACTTAGAATAAACGGAGGGTATAATCTAAACAATGTTGTTTAAGTATGGATGCTTTGAAGCAAACTCTCCTCAATTTATTTATTCCTATCAGCGGTCTACTAGGATTCTTTTAAAAAGGTGAAATGGCACATAAAATTCTAAAAATATTAGGATGGTTTTATGTCATGGTTGGCTTATCGTGTAACCAATGGGTGCTTGGGCGGCTGTTCTCTCCCGGGGGCAGAATTGACGAGCTAAATTTAAAGCTTATTATTTTGTTATTTGAGGTTTTTATGATTACTTTTGGAATAATAACTCTTAAAAAGAAAGATGGACTCATTCTAGAATTAAATTTACTTTTGTGGACCATAATTATAGTAACACCCCTTCTTGGAGAACTATTGTTTCGAACAGGTATTTTATTAAACATCAAAAATATCAAGTCACCTTCACTGTATGCTGATCCCGATGCAGATGATGATTACTGGAACCTTTATAGATATTGGGAACAAGGGCAACTTAAGGCCTTCATGCATGTCAATGGACAGTTATTGCGTAAGTATAAAAGGATCCATCCTTTATTAGGTTGGACTGAGGCAAATATTACAATGAATAACCCTCTCGGATTGCAAGAAGATTCCCTAAAGCAATTGGGATCAATGAACCCCAAAATTTTATTTTATGGTGATTCATTTGTTAAAGGAATGTCTGATAAGGAATTCATAATACCTAGATATATGAACTCTAAAATTAGCAGGATGGATGTTATTAATATGGGGGTTGGCGGGTATGGCTTAGATCAAATCTACCAATTATTTAAAGAGACGTATCAAAAAGCCCATGATCCTTTAATCCTTGTTGGGATTTTAGGCAATGATGACTTAGATCGAACGATTTTAACCGTTCGTAGATCTCAAAAACCATATTTTATTATAGATACATCTGGAAATTTACAGCTGAAAGGAGTCCCAATAGAAAAAGATCAAAGAAAATATTTTGAAAACCATCCTTTATCAATAAAAAGTTATTTTTTCGCTTATATAAAACAGAAATTATTCGCACAAGAAAATAAAATCGATATGAAAAAACAAATAAGTTCGAAGTTGCTAGAACTTTTTAAATTAAATTCTGATAATGCCAAGGATAAACTAATATTTATATTATTCTATAGAGAATCAAGTTTATCAAATACTGATTGGCAAGAAAAATTTCTCAAGGATGCATTACAGCAAATGGGAGCACATTATATTGACACTAAAGATATTTTATTACAATATGCCAGAGATAAAAATTTAAAATTATCAATGTTTTATAAACAGAAAAGCCAGCATCATAATAATTTGGGCAATCAAGTCATTGCTGAAGGTATTATTAAATATTTAAGATCAAATAATTATATAAAATCATAAAGATGGTAGATGCAGGATTATTTATCGGATGACAAGAATTTCGAAAGAAGAAGTTTAGGGTTGATTGGGAAGATATCATTGATGACCAAACCCATTAATATATTAGGAATATCGGCATTTTACCACGATAGCGCCGCATGTTTGGTTAAAGACGGAGTTATCGTAGCTGCGGCTCAGGAAGAACGGTTCACGCGAAAAAAATATGACGCATCTTTTCCCTATAATGCTATTTCCTATTGCCTCAAAGAAGGCGACATCACCATTAAAGATGTTGGGCATATCGCTTTTTATGAGAAGCCGTTTCTAAAATTTGAACGTCTGTTATTGACCTATTTGAGTTTTGCACCTTTAGGATTAGTGTCGTTTTTAAAAGCTATGCCGATTTGGCTTAAAGAAAAAATTTTTATAAAATCATTTATTCAGGAAGAATTGGATTTTCAGGGAGAAATTATTTTTTCTGAACATCATGAGTCTCACGCAGCAAGTGCATTTTTCCCCTCACCGTTTCAACAAGCGGCGATTATTACATTGGATGGGGTTGGGGAATGGACAACAACCAGTTGGGGATTTGGTAAAGATAATAAAATACAACTTCAAAATGAGATCCATTTCCCTCATTCCTTGGGACTTTTATATTCAGCATTTACTTATTATATCGGGTTTAGTGTCAATTCCGGTGAGTATAAATTGATGGGTTTAGCGCCTTATGGAGAGCCTAAATACGCGGATTTGATTCGTCAGAAAATGGTGGATATTAAAGCTGATGGTTCATTTCGTCTTAATATGGAATATTTTAATTATTGCGTTGGATTAACAATGACCAATGAACGTTTCCATCAACTGTTCGATGGACCACCGCGTAAACCAGAGACACCAATAACTCAAAAAGATATGGATATTGCTGCTTCTATTCAACAGGTAACAGAAGAAATAATGGTCAAAATGGCACGGCATGTTCATGCGATAACAGGAATGGAAAATTTATGCCTGGCTGGCGGTGTTGCCTTGAATTGTGTGGGCAATGGAAAAATCCTTAAACAAGCGCTTTTTAAGAATATTTGGATACAACCTGCTGCCGGTGATGCGGGCGGCGCATTAGGAGCTGCCTTGATGGTTTGGTACCAGTATTTGAATCATCCTCGCCAGGCGGACAACAGGCATGATCAGCAAAGAGGATCTTTATTAGGCCCTAACGTAGATGGCGAGATCAAAACAATAGCAGACAACCAAGGGTGGGTTTATGAGTATCTTCCGGATGATTTATTGCCCCATCGAATGGCCCGGTTGATTAAAGAAGAAAAGGTGATTGGCTTATGTCAGGGGCGCATGGAATTTGGACCCAGGGCTTTAGGTGCTCGCAGCATTATTGGTGATGCGCGTTTGGAAAAAATGCAGTCGATTTTAAATTTAAAAGTCAAATTTCGGGAATCATTTCGGCCTTTTGCCCCGGCGGTCCTGGCTGAAAAGACGAAAGAATATTTTGATTTAGATAGTGAAAGCCCATATATGATGATAGTGGCAGATGTAAGCCAAAATAAACGTTTAGATGCAAGAGGATTGGAAGGGTTGTTTGGGATCGAAAGGTTGAAATTTAAACGCTCCCAGGTACCGGCTATTACGCATGTGGATTATTCCGCGCGCGTACAAACTGTTGATGAACTGAGAAATCCTTTATTTTACCGTATCATCAAAGAATTCGATGCGCTGACAGGTTGTCCTGTTGTCATCAATACCTCATTTAATGTCCGTGGTGAACCTATTGTTTGCACAGCGCATGATGCCTACCGCTGTTTCATGTGTACTGATATGGATTTTTTGTTGATTGGAAATTGCTTGTTTGAAAGAGAGAAGCAGCCCAATAAAGATAAATATAAAAAAGAAGATATATCCACTATTTTAGATTAATGGAAAATGACCTATGAATAAAAATAAAAATAAACAATTATTGGTATTTGGCTTTGGTTTACCATTCATTTGTTTTCTATTGGCATGGCGGGAATATGCCAAACATGGACTGACATCTTGGGTTGAGGGGTTCATTGTTGCGGGTTTTATTGTTTTATTGATGGTGTTATTTGTACCGTCAGGTTTAAAGGTGTTATTCAAGTGTTGGATGAAAGCAGCACAGGTAATGGGAGCGGTTGTAACCACATTTATTTTAACCGTGTTTTTTTTCGCTGTTATTACTCCTATCAGTATCATTTTACGATTGATGGGAAAAGATTTTATGAATTTAGGATGGAAAAATCAAATGGACTCATATTGGATTAATCGTGATGATAAAAAAGAAAACTATAATCATCAATTTTAAGAGAAACATGTCTAAATTATCTATATTAAAAGACTTATGGGATTTTCTTAAAACCCGTAAGAGGTTTTGGCTGGCGCCCATCATCATTATTCTCGTGTTATTAAGTTTATTGATGATTTTTGCTCAAAGTTCAGCCGTGGCCCCGTTTATTTACACACTATTTTAAAAACAAAACATTTCTCAAAATTTTTGAAGAAGTTTCGGGTTGGTTGGGGGCAAAATGATCATTGGGTATATTGATCCAGGGACAGGGCATGCCTTTTGAGAGTTGGGGGGTCAATGAGGGAATGTTGTCAGAGCCTCCTTTTTTAGAGCAAGTTTATCAGACGTTTATAGAACGTAAAAATCTTTTGGATTTGGAATTGAGACGGTTTAACAAAGATATTTTATATTGTTATTTTGGCATGCCGGACATTATTCAACATATGTTTTGGCGCTATATCGACCCGGGGCATCCTATGTATGATGCCAACGAGGCTCCTAAATATAAGGGTGTCATTGATCAATGGTACCAGAAGATGGATGAAGTGTTGGGGGATGCGATGAAACACATAGGCCCGCAAGATACCATTATCGTGCTTTCCGATCATGGGTTTGATACTTTTAGAAGAGCTGTCCATATCAACAGCTGGCTTAGGGACAATGATTATTTGGTCCTTAAGGACCCTACGGCAATGAGAGGAGCACCGCTTTTTGCAAATGTTGATTGGTCAAAAACAAAAGCCTATGCTCTTGGTTTTGGAGGTATTTAAATCAATCAAAAAGGAAGAGGACGGGACGGTATAGTTAATTCCGGAGAAGAATCACAAATGTTAAAGACAGAAATAATCCAAAAAATGAAAGGATGGACTGATGATCAGAATAATGGACCTGTGGTCCACAGGATTTACCGTAATGAAGAAATTTTTTGGGGTGACTATTATTCTTAAATTGATCGGATATACGGATGAAGAAATAAAGAATTTTGATTTTGACGGCAGGCCGCTATTAGACTCTTCTATGACCCACAGGTTATGAGCTTGCCACTTTAGCTGGGCCAATACCCAATAATGGCAACGGGCTTTGAATGGGCGTAATGTTGGTGATAACCGGTGTAAAACCTTCAAAACCGCCTTGCATAAGATCATTAAGCTGGGCTGGGTCAAATTGAACGTTTACGGTTTTGCCCGTGCGATGGACATTGATTTGATTGAGGTCGATACCACCTTTTTCATCTGTTAACATGGCTCTATTACTAGATCCCACCCCAATTTCTCTATATATTTGTTGATGTAACTCGGGAGGGGTACGATCTCTCCAACTTGTATCATAGCTTCCAAAAGGCGGCTGAATTCTTGGATATTCTATACCAGCATTAAGTACTTTCCCATTCGCACCAAGAACCTTCGGGATACCAAATATCACAGGCCAGGTACCTACGAGTACTGTAATACCAGGAATTCTAACATTCCCCGTAAAAAATTTCCTTTCTACCCCCAAAGCCACGCGTTTATCACCTCTTTCTATTTCATCCCTAACCGCCGCTGACCCTTGAGCGTTCAAAGCTAATATTGAATGCAGATAAAAGAGTCTTTGAGCTTCATCAAGGCCATCAAGAGCAACACTCATTGTGCCATTATTAAACGGTCGCAGGAATTCACGTATTTGCTCTGGTGTTACTTGAGGTCGGCCATCAGTTCTTGCATCTTGAGATACCTGTATTGATATTATTTGACCATTAATGTTCAATGGGTATATTGCTGAAAGTGGACTTTGTGGTACTGTTTGTCCTTGTGAATATGTTTGAGGTGAATATATTTGAGCATTGACCGATCTAGAACCTATTCCAGAAATTGCAGTTGCGGCGATACCTGTGATGATTGCTCTTCTGGTAAGTTTTGTCTTTTCAAGAGCTACTCCCACTGATAACTCTGCTCCATCACTATGGACAACTGTATGACCCGAACGGTCTAATTTAGGAATACCCAATATAGCACCGCCAGAAAAATATTTTCTCGGCATAGCTTGCCCATCAGGCGTTGAATTTTCTTTAATATAGTTAAACGCGCCCTTCTTATAAGCTTGAAGATAACGCTGATATATTTGTTCTTTGACAGCGGGGTCCCCAAGATTGACTCCAGCGACTTTGTTTTTATTTGTATAAACGGCATCTAACAAACCGTTTTGAATGGTTTCTTTGTACCATTTGGCTAATATAAGGGCTTGATAGATTTGACGTAACGGTGCAAAATTCTTGCCGGCATTAACTTCTTTTTCAATCTCCGGAAGGACGATTTCACGGACAACCTGGGATGATACACTGGATGCCTGTGTCGCTTGATGTTTCTGTTTGGCTAAATAGTCCTGGTCTAACATGATCTTTAAAGTTGATTGGGTCACGTAGGCGGCATTCCCATTTTCAAAGACCTGCGCCTGATTTGGCAGGATCCATACCTTATTAAAGGTGTTGACAGGAATATTGGTTGTTCCAAACTTCTCTTGGGACTTTTGATAGACCCTGCTCCAAAACTCTTTGCCTAAATCTTTCTCCGGATATATAAGGGAAGCGGTCAACTGCTTGAGGATATAGTCTTGGGCTAACAGATCGCGTCCCAAATCAGTTTGGCCTAAAGCTTCAGGGACCATGCGGTCTTTTTCATAAGGTGATAGATTGACCCATAAATCACCTTCAGGGATGGTCAGGCCTGCCAGAAAATATTTCACTAATTGATTGGTTTGGTCTTTAATGGATGCGGTATCTTGCGGGCCGCGGCCTGTATCAACAATAAATTGAAATTCAAGGGGCTTGTTGGGATTAACAACCAGGCCTTTTAATGCTAAGGGAGCAAATGGCACAGACTCTCCCACCATTGTTCCCGGCACAGGAAGCTGATTGATACTAAAGTCCTGGGCTTCGGACTTTTGGAAATTACTAAAGATAAAGGTAAGACAGACCAGCGAAGCAATTAGGCGTTTGAACATTGTTTTTCCCCTTTGGTTAAAAGACAATAGAAATATAAGATAACGAACCTGGAAAACGTCTTTTCCACTAGGGATGTTTCAAATATAACACATTTTTGACAAAAAGCAAATTATTATGCATTAAGAAAAATATGGCATGGACATACAGATGAAGTAATAAAGAATTTTGATTTTGATGGCAGTCCGTTATTCAGCTAATTTGGAGCTTATTTTTCAAGCTTTTGCTAAAAGCTCGTCTTCTTTAGCTGGGCCAATACCCAATAATGGTAATGGGCTTTGAATGTGCGTCATGTTGATGATAACCGGTGTAAACCCTTCAAAACCGCCTTGCATAAGATCATTAAGCTGGGCTGGGTCAAATTGGACATTAACTGTCTTACCTGTTCGATGAACGTTGATTTGATTGAGGTCGATACCACCTTTTTCTGTTAACATGGCTTTATTATTAGATTCATCCCCAATATTATCGTTATATATAATTTGATATGATTGGGAAGAGCTAAGATCGGCCCAAATTTTATCATGGCCAAAAGGCCCAATATTTGGATATTCTATACCATAATTAAGTGCTTTCCCATTCGCATCAAGAACCTGCGGGATACCAAATATCACAGACGAGATACCTACGAATACTTTCTTGCCAACAACTCTATAATTCTCCGTAAAATAATTCATTTTCACCCCTAAAGCCAAGCGTCTCTTACCGCTTTCGATGTCCTTCCTAAACTCCTCTGACTCTTGAGCATCCATAGCTAATCTTAAATTCAGATAAAAAAGTCTTTGAGCTTCATTAAGGCGATCAAGAGCAACGCTCATTGTGCCATTATTAAACGGTCGCAGGAATTCAAGTATTTGCTCTGGTGTTACTTGAGGTTGGCCATTAGTTCTTAAATGTTGAGATACCTGTATTGGTACTATTTGACCATTAATGTTCAATGGGTATGTTGCTGAAATTAACTGTTCGTGTGGTACTGATTGTCCTTGTGTTTGTATTTGAGCATTGACCGGAGAAGCTATTCCGGTTGCGGCTATACCCGCCGTAGCAATACCCGCTGCGGCAATACCTGTGAGGATTTTTAGTCTAGACTTTTCAATAAGTACTCTCACTGATAACATCGCTTCATTAGGGATATTAGGTTTTGTACCCAAAAGGTCTAAATTCTTAATTCGCATTTCAGCACCGCCAGAAAAATATTTTCTCGGCATAGCTTGCCCATCAGGCGTTGAATTTTCTTTAATATAGTTAAACGCGCCCTTCTTATAAGCTTGAAGATAACGCTGATATATTTGTTCTTTGACAGCGGGGTCCCCAAGATTGACTCCAGCGACTTTGTTTTTATTTGTATAAACGGCATCTAACAAACCGTTTTGAATGGTTTCTTTGTACCATTTGGCTAATATAAGGGCTTGATAGATTTGACGTAACGGTGCAAAATTCTTGCCGGCATTAACTTCTTTTTCAATCTCCGGAAGGACGATTTCACGGACAACCTGGGATGATACACTGGATGCCTGTGTCGCTTGATGTTTCTGTTTGGCTAAATAGTCCTGGTCTAACATGATCTTTAAAGTTGATTGGGTCACGTAGGCGGCATTCCCATTTTCAAAGACCTGCGCCTGATTTGGCAGGATCCATACCTTATTAAAGGTGTTGACAGGAATATTGGTTGTTCCAAACTTCTCTTGGGACTTTTGATAGACCCTGCTCCAAAACTCTTTGCCTAAATCTTTCTCCGGATATATAAGGGAAGCGGTCAACTGCTTGAGGATATAGTCTTGGGCTAACAGATCGCGTCCCAAATCAGTTTGGCCTAAAGCTTCAGGGACCATGCGGTCTTTTTCATAAGGTGATAGATTGACCCATAAATCACCTTCAGGGATGGTCAGGCCTGCCAGAAAATATTTCACTAATTGATTGGTTTGGTCTTTAATGGATGCGGTATCTTGCGGGCCGCGGCCTGTATCAACAATAAATTGAAATTCAAGGGGCTTGTTGGGATTAACAACCAGGCCTTTTAATGCTAAGGGAGCAAATGGCACAGACTCTCCCACCATTGTTCCCGGCACAGGAAGCTGATTGATACTAAAGTCCTGGGCTTCGGACTTTTGGAAATTACTAAAGATAAAGGTAAGACAGACCAGCGAAGCAATTAGGCGTTTGAACATTGTTTTTCCCCTTTGGTTAAAAGACAATAGAAATATAAGATAACGAACCTGGAAAACGTCTTTTCCACTAGGGATGTTTCAAATATAACACATTTTTGACAAAAAGCAAATT
>Ga0206837_1013_pt1 | contig 35671 bp, 31 predicted proteins | sample Alteio_BWOrgCont_29_FD_152863 | JGI IMG/M metagenome (GOLD analysis project Ga0206837, IMG submission 152863) | Enriched cells from forest soil in Barre Woods Harvard Forest LTER site, Petersham, Massachusetts, United States -... | ecosystem: Environmental > Terrestrial > Soil > Temperate forest >...
ATAGGGCTTTGTCTTGCCTGCAGCACCAGTGCCACTTCGGGGGCGGACTACAAGGAACAGCAAGCGTTGCAGGTCGTCAAGAAGTTGGGGGGGAAGATCGAAAGTAATTTGGACGGACATGGGCCCGGTTTAGTCGTCAACTTGGAAGGATGCACCGCGACGGACGCTGATCTCATGGAGGTCAGAGAACTCAAGAGCCTGAGGCAACTCACTCTCTCCGGCACGCAAGTAACGGATGAAGGGATCAAGCAATTAAGGGGCCTTAAAAAGTTGTGGTCGCTAAACCTCAGCGATACGCAAGTAACGGGCGCGGGACTTAAGGAATTGAAAGAGCTGGAGTTGCTTGTCATGAGGAATACGCAAGCGACAGATGCAGGATTGAAGGACGTGAAAGACCTCACCCAAATCTGGTTGCTTGACCTCAGCCATACGAACGTGACAGATGCAGGGCTAAAAGACTTAAGGGAATTAAAGATCCTGCATTATCTCAACCTCAGCCATACAAAGGTAACTGACGCGGGGCTTAAGGAATTGAAGGGGCTAAAGAGCCTCACTATCCTGAATCTCGCCAATACCAGAGTGACGGATGACGGACTGAAGGAATTGAAAGAACTGCCGTATCTCGACCGTGTTGAGTTGAAGAATACGAAGGCAACGGAAGCGGGAATCAAGAACTTTATGGAATCTCTGCCTTGGACGAAGTTTCTAAGGCAACTCAAGCGTGACTTTCCGGGCTAACCTGGAGAGAAAAACAGGGGCCTTCACTGCCTACTGTTTTAGTTTTCGTGGCCGGCCGGGGCGTCGATAGAGAACGGGGCAGTTCGTGCCTGCTTCGATCGCGCGGGCGGTGCGTGGCATCGAGGCATCTTAGGATGGCCTGCCACGGCCATCCAGATCGGTGAGGTTCCCGTTTCCTTGCCCAGGAGCTGGTGGGACCGCAACCTTTTCCTCTGCTTTGGGCTTTGCCAGCCAGTCCGCAATACATGACGCCCCTGAAGAGAAAAGAAATATCGGGATTAAATAGTCCAGCCATTCTGGATGATTCACTCGACGCTGGATGACGATCATGCAAATGCAATAGCCGGAGAAGAGGAAGGCTGTGCGTAGGCTCCAGCGTCTACTATTGCGATTACGCACGATCTGCATTTTAGTGCTACCCGCCATGGAGGGTCGAACTCCGGCCTGCATTCCGAAACCAGATCTAACATAATGCTGGTATGCCCAACCGCTCAAGTGGACAAACAAACGGGCTTTCACTGACTCCCGTTTTCGTTTTCGCGGCCGGCCGGTGCCTCGATTGAGAACGTGGTAGATCGTGCCTGCTTCGATCGCGCGGGCGGTGCGTGGCATCCAGGCAGCTTGGGAGGGGCTGCGACAGCCATCTATTATTGGCAAGGTCTCCTAAATCCATGCCCCAGCTTACATTTGTCCGGAGCTTTGCCTTGTTGTCCTGGTTGCTATCCGTCCCTCAAGAAGTAGCGACCCATCGTCCAACCACAAACAAGTACGGCACAACCGACGATAACGCAGAGAGCGCCAGCCGTTCGGGCTCTTGTACCTTCGAGTGTAAGGCGGCGAGTAATGGAAACCCGTCGCCTAACCATCACGGCAATTCCAAAAACAATCGTAACGAAACCAACTGTAAGTCCGGATAGCAGCAACAAATCCAGTCCCGCCCGGCCTCCAGCAAAAACCAGACCGGCGCATATGAGCAGGGTATAGACGGCCACTTCGGAGGTTTTCCATGGACGAACCGGCTGAACCTGGTGCAGAACGACCACTTTTCTGGGACTGAATACCAAGAGCAAAAGCGCGGCAAGGCAAAGAAAAAGTATGGCAGCCAGCAATATCAGACCCAGTTCCCACCAATTACTTAGAAAACAAACACCCAGGCAGAGCAGCAAGATGTAGATGCCACGTTCGATGGTTCTCCCAAGGCGATTATTCGGGATCTGTATGTGCACGACCAACCCGCTAGCCTTGATCCCAACAAGCACAAGCGCGACAAGACCTGCAGCAACACCTAGTACCAACAGAAATGGTTCCACAAGTTCCATCGGCGACTCACGGAAGATGGGAACAATTGAGGGGACATCATTCAGCCTGCTGCCGAAAGCATCCAAGCTGCGCCTGCAACTTCTACTGCCCCAGGTGTTGGGCTTGATAGAGCCTGCCAGTTTGCTGGAGAGGGGTAAGTTCGCCCGAGAAGTCCTCCAGAATAGCGCGGGCCCCGGCCTGATCGCCCAGGCAGGAGCGGGCCCTGGCGAGGTTCGTGCGTGCGGTGGCGGGCCAGAGGCGAGGCGAATCGCTGCTCAGATACGTCCTCCACCAGCCGGCCGCCGTCTCCCAGGCTTTCTGGGCCGCCTTCGTGTCGGCGGGCTTGGCTGGTTTCCCTTGGGCTGCCGCTTGATCGAGGCGCGCTTGCAGCCGTTCGGCCAGCTCCTGCTTACAGAGGGCAAGCTGAAACACGACCTCGCCGCGCTGCACCTCGGCTGTCAGTCCAAAAATGATCAGGCTTACCTTCATGGCGGGCGTCAGCTCTGCCTTGGGCGGCGCGTTCTTGTCCGCTGCGAACGCCTTCTTATCCTTTGAGTTGCCTTGGGCGCTTGTGGTCGAAGCACTGGGAGCGGCCGATCCGAGCGCGCGCGCTTCTTGAATTTGACGGCGCAGCTCGCTTTCCATCGCTCCCAGAATCTCCGCGGCCTCGTCGATCCGGCCACGCAGCAGCAGATCTCGGGGCATGTGGCCGCGCAACACCAACTCGGCATCCTTGCGAACGGGCGCTGCTTCGAGGCCTTCCAGCGACGGGGTGTCCACCAGGCCCGGCATCCACTCGAGAATTCGGGCTCGGGAGAGTTGGGGCTCGACATAAAAGGAATACAGGCGATCCGCCAGCGACGACCGGACCGCGTTTACCAGTTGGCCAGGCATGGCCCGAATGTCCGCGGGCATTCGTTCCCAAAGGATCATGTTCTGGCGTGCTTGCGCCTGCAACTCGGACGCCGTCTTGTCCTGGCCCCCTTCCGAGGGCGACAGAAATAGCTGCATGGCGCGAAGGGGCGTCCGCACGTCGCCGGGGTGATTCCAGACTTTGAGGGGAATGTCCGTCAGGCCCGGTTTCTTGAGCGCGCTTTCGAAACGCGCCCACAGAGCCTCCGGATCGATCGCCAGGTTCATTTTTTCCGCGGGCGCCAACAGATCCTGCAGGAAACGCATCCGCGGCGCCAGGGGAGAAAGCCCGCAGGCGATGTGGACTTCGACTTTCTGCACGTCCTCGGGTTTCACATCATAAGGAAGGTTCGCGCGCGTCGTCAGGCTCTTCAGGATCGCGGGATCGGACCGAACCTGGGCCAGCGTGGCAATTCCCTTGCCGCCGGGACCGGGAACCGCCAGACCTATTCTCGTATCGAAAAGATAGATCTCGCCGTCGATCAGGACCCCTGGAATCCAGTAGCGCCGCGCATTCTGCTCCTGGCTGGAATAAGGAACCGCGAGAATGCAGGTATCGACGCCCAGAAGGTCCATCAGAGCCGAGAACAAGCAGGCACGCTCGAGCGACGATCCCCAGCTGCGACGCAGCACAAACTCCGCGGGCAGCAGAACGGCCTCTTGCTCGCGGAGGCGGACCTGGCGGATCATCCAGGCAAACACGGCGCTCACCTGGTCGATGCGCCGGTTGCTTTCCAGGCGGCACGAGCGCAGGCCGTCCTGGAGCAGGAAGCACGCCGCGAGATAGTTGGCATCCAGCGCCGTAAACGACCTGCTGTCCACTTCGTGGAGATCGCCCGCCTCGAGATAGAAGCGCTCGGTAAGCAGGCGTCGCTGGGCCTCCGTGAGGGGGTGCGGCCCGGCGTCGAGATGCCGGGCCAGATAGGTATTGAGCTGCATGACCGCCGTCCGGCACGCATCCACTTCGGCGCCGCGTCGGAGGGCCTCGTGGACCGTTTCCAGACCCGTCAGGGCATCCTGTTGCTGCTTGCCTGCATTCGAGCTGACGGGTTTTTCCGGCGTCGTCCGCTGGACGACGGCAATGCCCCCGGCAACCAGGATCAGGGCCCCGACTGCCAGGAGAAAAAGGCGTTTCATCTGGTTATCCGGTGGGAAAGGCGCGCGGCCAGGAAATCAGCCCTCGAGGGCCTGCCGGATGCGCATGCAACGATGTATCAAAGCGGGAAGGTCCTTGAGCGCGATCGTATTCGGCCCGTCGCTTAGGGCCTCCTCCGGGTTCGGGTGCGTTTCCACAAAAATGCCGTCGCAGCCGGCGGCGACCGCGGCGCGGGCCAAATAGGAAATCATGCGGCGGTCGCCGCCGCTCCGATCCCCTTGCGCCCCTGGCATCTGTACGCTGTGAGTGGCGTCAAAGATCACCGGGCAGCCCAGATCCTGCATGAGCGGAATGGAGCGCATGTCGCTCACCAGGTTGCCGTAGCCAAAGGTCGCCCCACGCTCGGTCAGAAGAAGCTGGCGATTGCCGACTTCGTCCATCTTGCGGACGACGTTTTTCATATCCCAGGGGGCCATGAACTGGCCCTTCTTCACGTTGACGGGTTTGCCGGTCTGGCCACAAGCCAGAATCAGGTCGGTCTGCCTGGCCAGGAAGGCGGGAACTTGCAAGAGATCGCATACCTGGGCCACGGGAACGGCCTGGTGGGTTTCGTGGACGTCAGTCGTGACGGGCAGGCCGGTGCGTTCGCGCACCAGGGCCAAGGTCTTGAGGCCGTCTTCCAGTCCAGGGCCGCGGAACGATTTGCTGCTGGTTCGGTTCGCCTTGTCGAAAGAAGCCTTGAAAACCAGGGACAGGTTGAGCTTGTCGGCCAGCTCGCGCAAGGCGTCCGCAATGGCCAGGGTCCCGTCGCGCGATTCGATGACGCAAGGCCCCGTGATCCAAAAAAGCGGCTGCCCTGCCCCGCACTCATACTTGCCGATTCGGACGGTCCGTGCCTCCATGGTATCCTTCCCCCCGCTCTGTCTAATCACGATCCCGAGGTCTGCCGACCCCAGGCCCGGTTTATGGTATCAGCAAAGGGCTGGCAAGCCGGCAAGACCGGTCCAGATGGCGCGTTCCTTGCCGGGCTTGACCTTGGCACGACCGCGACGTTTCCTTCGATCCCCCCGTGCAGCTTGCTCCGCCACCCCGATTGCTCTTGTTGGCAAAAACGATCTCACCTGACATTCCCGTCTCGCCGAAGGAATAGACAGAACTCTCCTGGGGGCGGTGTCGGGGCGGGGGCCCGGGTCGGCGCCGCGCCACTTCTGCCATATCGAAGCGGGGCGCTCGTGATTCGCATTGCAACCGTCACGTTCACGGGCTGGCTCCTTGCTTTTTCCACGGCGTGCGCCCACGGCCCTCTTTTCCACGGGGAGCTGGAGCGCGTCAACCGTTCGCTCTGTGGCAAGGTCGTCGATTACACGCACAACCATGGCAAGGACTGTCGCATCTGGTCCGCGGCCCTGTGCCAGAAGCGCGACATGTACATCTATTTGCCGCCCAACTTCGACCCCACTCAAAGCTACCCGGGCATGATCTGGCTGCACGGCTTCGCCCAGGATGAGAAGGCGTTTCTCATTCACGTGGCCCCGCAGATCGACAAGGCCATCGCGTGCGGCAAGATTCCTCCCTTGATCGTGGTCGCCCCGGACGGCAGCCTGCGCGAATCGCATTTCCAAATAACGGCGGGCAGCTTTTTCATCAACACCAAGGCGGGCAATTACGAAGACTTCATCATGCAGGACGTCTGGCCCTTCCTGCTGCAAAACTATCCCATCAAACCCGAACGCGAAGCCCACATCATTGCGGGCGTTTCCATGGGAGGCAACGGGGCCTACAACCTGGGATTCAAATACTGCGATCAATTCAAGATCGTGTGCGGCATCTTCCCCCCTCTCAATACCCGCTGGGTCGATTGCCATTGCAAATACATGTCCAATTTCGACCCTTGCTGCTGGGGTTGGCGGGAAGATTTCAGCCGATCGCATGAAGTGATCGGCCGTTTCTACGGGGTCGTCTTCATCCCGCTCCGGGCCATCATTCGTTCTCTGTACGATGTCGGGCCCGATACCGCCGCCAAGGTTGCCTACGACAATCCGATTGAGATGATCGATCGCCTCGGCATCAAGGATGGCGAGCTGGATCTCTACGTCGCCTACGGCGGCCTGGATCAATTCAACATCGATGCCCAGGTAGAGAGCTTTTTGTACCGCGCACACGAACGCGGCATCACCGTGGAGGTCGGCTACGATCCCAAGGGCAAGCACGACCTGGCAACCGCGCTGCGTCTTATGCCTGGAATATTCGCGTGGCTGAACGAAAAATTAGCCAGCCAGGCCGTCTGCGTACCTGTGAGAGCGGGATCCTGATCCGTTAGCCCGAAGCGCAAGCGAGGATGCAAGAATGCGGTCCCTCGCTTGCGCTTCGGGCTAACTCGCGGCCGTCCATCCCGCCCTTTGCATACCGGTGAGAGCGGGATCCTGAACGGGTTAGCCCGAAGCGCAAGCGAGGATGTAAAAATGCGGTCCCTCGCTTGCGCTTCGGGCTAACTTGCGGCCGTCCAATCCGCCCTTCTCCGCGCTGCTTATTTTGCCTCTCTTTCCATGCTTGCGGCAGGTATGCCGGCTCCGGAAGTTGCTCTCCCTCTCGTTTGGGCCTTCTGGTAGAGTTCGGCCCGCACCGTGCTATTTCGTTTATCGCGATCGCCTGCCGCTCATGGAAAAGAGCCTGGCGAAAGGGCGCCGTAACACGATTCCGGGAGCGCGCGACAAGGAGGTCGAGCCGTGGCGAGTCAGTGGAGAATCCGCCACAAATTGCTGCTCGGGCTGGCACTGGTCATGGCGAACATGGCCATGTTGCTGGGCGGCAGCTTGTGGGGTTTGCTCTCCTATTCGTCGACGATGAAGAGCATCGACAGCAAGCAAGACGAGCAAAGCAAGGCCGAGGACGTCTGTCGCAGCGTCGGCGAATTATCCCGAATCGAGCCGAAGCCGCCGCCACCCGAGCAGCCCAAGGTCTTGCTCGCCAAACTGGAGCTCGCGAAAGAGGCTTTGGAACAATACAAGGTGCAACTGCACAGCACGCTCAAGCGTCGCCGGGATCCCAATAAAGGGCTCATGGAAAAGCAGTTGGTCGAGGCATTGGACCAAGGGTTCAACGACCTCGACAGGGCTATCCAAAAAGCGGGCAATCCCACGTCGATCTCTTCGATAGCGGTGGTCCGCGACATCCTCGAGCAAGAGGACATTTGCGCGGCGATTCAAAAACTGGTTCGAACATCGGACGAATTACGCGATCAACTCCGTGAAGATATCAAGCAACTGATTCAGGACGCGCAGCGTCCGTACAAGTTCAGCCTGGTAACCATGGTGGGCACCTGCTGCCTGGGCGTCTGCCTGATGGCCGGCCTGTCGCGCTATTTCCTGATCTGGGTTCTTACCCCCATCAAGAAACTCCACGAGGGTGCGGAGCTACTGGCAAAAGGCGACTTCGAGCATCGGCTGACGGTGAACAGCGGCGACGAAATGCAAGACCTCGCGGAAGCGTTCAACAACATGAGCGAACGCTTGCGCGACATCTATCGCGACCTGGCGCACCAGGTCAACGAGCGCAGCAGGCAACTGGTCCGCTCGGAACGCCTGGCCAGCGTAGGCTTCCTGGCAGCGGGCGTCGCTCATGAGATCAACAATCCACTGGCGAGCATCGCGTTTTGCAGCGAAGCCCTGGACGGCCGGCTGGCCCGCGTTTTACCCAGAGTCGGCTCAGAGGGCGATACGATCGTCAAGTACCTGCGCACGATCCAGGAAGAAGCTTTCCGCTGCAAGGCAATTACGCAACGGCTGCTGGAGTTCAGCCGCGGCGGCGAACCGCACCGGGAGAGCACCAACTTGGTCGAGATCGTCCAGTCGGTGCTCGACATGGTTCAGCACTTGCCGAACGCACGAGGGAAGAAGATCGACTTCCGGCCAGGCGGCGCCTTGGCCGCGTGGATCAACGGCCAGGAAATCAAGTCGGTCATCCTCAACCTGGTGGTCAACGCGCTCGACAGCATGGAGGAAGGCGGCCGCCTGGGGATTGCCCTGGGGCGGCGCGGAACCATGGCCGAGCTGGTGTTCACGGACAACGGCTGCGGCATGAATGAAGAAGTGCTCGAAAACTTGTTCGAGCCATTCTTCACGCGCAGCCGCACGGGAAAGGGCACCGGGTTGGGTCTTTCCATAAGTCATCGCATCATTACGCAACACGGAGGCGAGATCGAAGCTGCCAGCCCCGGCCTCGACCAGGGAAGCACGTTCCGCGTGCGCTTACCCCTTGGTCCGGCCGCGCCTGTCAGGGAGGAAAAGCCCAAACATGCCGCCGCTGCATAAATCGCTCCGAGTCCTTTTCGTGGACGACGAGAAACCGTTGCAAGAGTTCATGCGCCTGGAGATGCCGCGCCTGGGACACGAGATCACGGTCTGCCCAGACGGCAAAACCGCTCTCAAGGTCCTCGAACGCGGCAAGTTCGACGCTGCCATCCTGGATCTGCGCATGCCCGGCATGACCGGCATCGAAGTGCTCGAGCAGCTCAAGCAGATTTCGCCCGATACCGAAGCTGTCGTCATGACCGGCCATGCCAGCATGGAGACCGCCATCGAGGCGATTCGGCTGGGCGCCTTCGATTACATCACCAAGCCCTGCAAGCTGGCAGAGATCGAAGCCGTTCTGCAGAAGGTGGCAGAGAAGCGCGAGCTGGAGCACAAAAACCTGGCCCTGCAAACCCGCGTTAAGGCAGCCGAAGGGCCGACGATCCTGGTCGGGGACTCCCCGGCCATGGCGGGCGTCAAGAAGCTCCTCGACACCGTGGCGCCGACCGATTCGACGGTTTTGATCCTGGGCGAGACGGGAACCGGCAAGGAACTGGTGGCCCGGACTCTTTACGAGCTCAGCAAGCGGGCCGACATGCCCTTCGTGCCAGTGAATTGCGGGGCCCTGTCCGAAAACTTGGTCGAGAGCGAGCTATTCGGCCACCGCAGGGGCGCCTTCACAGGGGCAGATCGCGATCACAAGGGTCTGTTCGAGGTAGCCAATGGCGGAACGCTCTTTCTGGATGAAGTCGGCGAGCTCAACAAGAATATTCAGGTGAAACTGTTGCGCTTTCTGGAATCGGGCGAGATCCGCCGCGTCGGCGAAACGGAGCCGTTCCGCACCAACGTCCGTATCCTGTGCGCCACCAATCGCGATCTTAGGCAAATGATCAAAGAAGAAGCCTTCCGCGAGGACTTGTACTTCCGCATCAACACCTTCGAAATTCGCCTGTCGCCCTTGCGTGAGCGCCGGCCGGATATTCCCGCTTTGGCCCGGCACCTGCTTTCGCGAGCCGCGCGCCGGCCGATCGATCAAGTTGCCGACCTGCTGTCGCCCGAGGCCGTCGACGTGTTGCTCGAACACGACTGGCCGGGCAACGTGCGCGAGATGGCCAACGTGATGGAGCATGCGTTCATTATTGCCGGGGGCGGCCGCATCTTGCCCGAGCACTTGCCCCATCATCTGCGCGGCAGCCAGGACCGGCCGGTGCTGACGATCGCTCCCGAATCGATCAAGGCCGCGAGCGGACCGCCGCGCACCCTGCGCGAAATCGAAATGGAACACGTCCTGTCCGTGCTGCGCAAGCACAACGGCCACAAGGGGACCGCCGCCACCGAACTCGGCATCAGCCTCAAGACGATGTACAACAAGCTCAACCAGCTGCAGGAAGACCAACAACACCGCAACGCAGGGTGATCCCAAAATCGCGCTCGCGTTATCGCTCCCACCTGGAAACGATGAACTCAAAATGATGAACGATGAACGAAAAGATTGAATTGCATTCCGCGTTCATCGTTCATAGTTCCTCGTTATTTTCGCATACTCCGTACGGGTGCGTAGCGCTCAATGATTGCCCGCGCGGTGCGCAGGCCGTCGACGGCGGCGCTCACGATGCCGCCGGCGTAGCCGGCGCCTTCGCCCGCGGGGTAGAGCCCGGTAATTCCAGGCGTTTCCCGCGTCGTGTCGCCGCGCACGATGCGCAGGGGAGCGCTGCCTCGGGCCTCGGGCCCTACCAGGATGGCGTCGCGCAAGAAAGCGCCGTGCCAGCGGCGGTCGAGGATAGGCAAGCCGTGGTGCAGGGCCGCGATCACCTGCCGGGGCACGATTTCTTCCATCGGCGCCGACACCAGTTCACGCGGATAGCTTGCGGCAGGCAGGTCGGCGGACTTGCGGCCGGCCAGGAAGTCCGCGGCCCGCTGCACCGGGCATGCGTAGCTGCCGCCCAGCTCGAAGGCCTTTTGTTCGTACATCTCTTGAAGTCTCATGCCCGCCAGGATGTCGTCGCCGCCGAACTCACTCGGTTCGATCGTCACCATCAGCCCGCTGTTGGCATAGGGTGAGCCCCGTCCCGACAGGCTCATGCCATTCGTGCAAAAGTAACCGGGCTCCGAGACGCTGGGGATGATGTGGCCCCCCGCGCACATGCAGAAGGTAAACAACGTTCGCGGCCCGCGCACCGTGAGTGAATAATCCGCGGGGCCCAAAAGCTGTTCGAGGGACCGGCCACCGTAATGGACTCGATTGACGGCCTCTTGCGGCTGCTCGATGCGAACACCAAGCTGGAAAGGCTTGGGCGCCAGGGGCACGCTGCGTTTCACCAACATTCGGTAGACGTCGCGGGCGCTGTGCCCGGTGGCCAGAATCACGACCTGGGCCGGCACATAGCCCGACGAGGTTGCCAGCCCTTGCAGCCGGCCGTCGGCGATGTCGAGATCCTCGACGCGCACACCGAAGCGAACGGTTCCCCCTGCTTGCTCGATCCTTTGCCTCATCGCCTTGACCACGGCCGGCAGCCGATTGCTCCCCAGATGGGGATGATTCTCGTAGAGGATCGATGGCTTGCCCTTGCACTCAGCGAACAGCTCGAGAATACGGTACACGTCGGGGCCGCTGTTACGGCAGGTAAGCTTGCCGTCGCTGAACGTGCCTGCTCCTCCCTCGCCGAACAGGTAATTGCTTTCGGGATCGAGAGGCCCGCCGCTGTCGAAGGCGCGCACATCGTGAATGCGGTCGCGCACGCGCTTGCCGCGCTCGAGCACGACGGGACAGTAGCCGGCCTGGGCCAAGAAATAACCGGCCGCCAACCCGGCCGGCCCCGAACCAACGATCACGGGCGGAGAAGCAAGAGGTTGCGCACCGGGCGCCGGCATGATGAAGGGCGTCTCGGCATACTCCTCGATGCGCACTTCCTGATTTCGATTTCGTTCGTGCAAGCGGGCCAGAAGAGACGCGTCTTCCGACGTTTCCACCTCGACCGAATAAACGTGGCGGAGCGCGTCGGCATGACGGCTATCGAGGCTGAGGCGCAGTATGCGCAGGCGGCCGATGGCGCTCGCGGAGATGCCGAGGACGCGGGCCACGTGGGCCGGCAGCGAGTCGGGGGGTTCTGCCAGCGGCAAACGCAGGTTGGAGACGCGTATGGGCATGACCGGTTCCCGGCTCGACGCCTTACGCTCTGTGCGGCACGGGGTGGTAAATGAAACGAAGCATGCCGTCGCATCCGTGCCCCGGGGAGTTGGACACGGATACGCGGACACATGCTGGGCGTTCGGACAATAGGAGCAGCGTTAGGCTTTCAGGGGAAGATCCGCGATGCGAATCTTTTCCAGCTGGTGACGCATGGCATCCGCGGTCTGATTGCAAATCTTCTCCAGCTTTTTGTCGAGTTGCCCGTCCCCTTCGATCTGGGACAGAGGGGCTATGCCGCGAATGGGCCCGTCCACCGATTCGACGACTTCCAGAAGTGTAATCTGTGAAGCAGGACGCGCCAACCGATAGCCGCCGTTCGGTCCCTTGATGGAGTGCAAAACGCGAGTGGAAACCAGGGGCTTGAGCACTTTGAGGAGGAATCGCTCCGGTATGCCGCGCGATTTCGCGATGAGATGGGAAGCGACGGGAACGTTTTGCTTCTGCGATGCCATGTACGCCACGGCGTGAAGCGCATAACTGCTGGCACGTGTCAACTTCATGAGATAGTTTCACTCTCCGAGAAGAGAGCAAGTCCTCCAAAAAAGATTCGATCGGCCTGTTGGAGTCGATTACTGAGCGCACGGGAACGAATGCCGGCACGAACTCTGGGGCAGCGAGTCTAGAGGCGAGCCTTTTCCTGGTTCATTGCGATTTCGCAGGCTGGGGCAATGAACCCGCGCGAACAATAATGCCAGATCCAACCCCGCAAGAGAGGAATAGTTCCGCATTACCATTTCGAACAGCGATCTCAAAGAGATTAAAACTGGAAATGAGAGTTATCAGCGCTCCGTCTGACGCCTCGCCGTACGTCCGCAAATGCGTGGCGATGACTTTTCCGCCAATCTCGGCGAGCCAGGGACCCCTCAGCTGCTGGAGATCCTCAGGTGTAATATTGGTTATTAAATTGCCGAAGCGATCGACAAAGAGCACCTTTCCCTGGATCGCTCCCTCCGTTACCTGGGCCCGTTCCCGCTCGCGCCCGCGCCAGGTGCTGGCGACGACGCCCATCGATTCGGGCGGATGGCCCAGGCTCAGGCGTGCCGCCGCCGGCGCCAGGATGTCGCGTCCGTGAAAGGTGGCGCTGCAACCGGGCCGGCGAAGCCGCTCCTCGTCAATTCGATAAACCCGCGGCGATGCGCCCAGCACCCGACCCAGTTCGCACCAGAAGCCCGTATCGGGTCCCACGAGGATGCGCCCGTCCAGGTCGATGCACAGAAGCGCCCTGTTGGTCCCCACTTCCGGGTCGACAACGACAAGATGGATGGCGGAGCGCGGAAAGAAAGGAACAGAACCGGCTAGAAAGAAACTTGCCTGATCGATATTTTGCGGAGCGATGTCGTGGGTGAGATCGACGATTGAAAGCTGGGGATTCAGGCTCAGCAGCACGCCCTTGACGGCCGCCACGTAAACCGAGCCGGCGCCAAAGTCGGTGGTCAGAGTAACGCAGGGAGGAGGCATGACAAGCGGCGCTATTTGGCGCGGCTAAGGTACTCGCCGGTGCGCGTGTCGATTGAGACCATCTCGCCGATGCCTACAAAGGGCGGCACGGTGATTTTGAGGCCGGTCTCCAGCGTCGCGGGCTTGAACTGGGCGGCGGCAGTGGCGCCCTTGAGAGCCGGCTCGGTCTCGGTGACCTTGAGCTCGACGGTGGCCGGCAGGTCCAGACTGAGCGCCTTGCCTTCGTACATGACGACGTGGGCCTTGTCGTTTTCCTTCAGATAAAGCATTAACTCGCCGACCATCTCGTTGGCCAGCGTGAACTGATCAAAGTTTTCGGAGTCCATGAAGACGAAATCATCGCCTTCCTTGTACAGGTACTGCATTTCGCGGCGATCGAGATAGGCAAGATCGGTTTTGTCTTGCGGGCGTACGCGATTGATGGTGATCGAGCCCGTTTTCAGATTCTTCAGCTTGAGCTGGAGAATCGCACGCCAGTTCCCCGGCGTGTTCAGGTCGCGTTCGACCACTGTGTAGAGCTGGCCGTCTTCGCCAACGATGACCTGCCCTTTGCGCACCTGACTGAATTCCAGCGAGCCCACAACCACCTCCGGACCACGTGCTAGCCTGGCGGCACACCCCGCCTGCTCAACTTGCCTTTTCGGCGGAATGGCCCCGCCGAACCGTCGATCACTCTCTTCAGCTTAGGGATTCCGAACGGATGCGAGAAGAGGCCGAGTCGACTTCCCCTGCCCCGGATGGCGCGGCCAGGCCAAGCCGATTTGCCATTCCTTGCAATGCCAGCAAGGGGCACGTATAGTTCATCGGGTCGGCGCGGGAAGGTGAGGGTATTCGATGGGTGGCTTGTCGATGCGGCGCATTCGCTTCGCCGATCCTGACGGCGGCGAGCGCATTGCAGCGTTGCTTTCACAGCTCAGCATGCAGGGGGACATCGTATCGCCCCGCGGCCGGGAGTTGACGGAGAAGGTCTTTGGCGAGCCCCTGACGCCTAACCAGGTGGTCGAGCGCATTTGCGAAGCCGTTCGCGTGCGCGGCCTGCCTGCGCTTTTGAGCTACACGGAAAAACTGGACGGCGTCAAGCTAACGGCAGACACGTTGCGGGTTCCCGCGGCCGAACTGGAAGCCGCCCATGCGGCGGCGACGCCGGCCTTCCTGGAGACGCTCCAGCGTGTCCGCCAAAACGTGATGTCGTTTCAGCTCGGCTTGCTGCACGGCGACGCGGTGCTCAATGTCCCGGGCCAGCGCGAGCTGCGCATGCGCTACCGGCCGATGCGGCGCATCGGCATCTGCATTCCGGGCGGCGCCGCGGCCTATCCTTCCACGTTGTTGATGACGGTGTGCCCGGCCAAGGCCGCGGGCGTCAAGGAGATGGCGGTGGTCATGCCGCCCAGCCCCTTCGGCGCCTACAACCCGGACCTGCTGGCCACCTGCCACGAGCTGGGGATTACCGAGGTCTACCGGGTCGGCGGCGCCCAGGCGGTGGCGGCACTGGCCTATGGCGTGGCGGGTCTGAATGCCGTCGACATGATCGTCGGACCGGGCAACCTTTTCGTCACCCTGGCCAAAAGACATGTCTTCGGACGGGTCGCGATCGACATGTTGGCGGGACCGACCGAAGTCGTCGTGGTGGCCGACGAATCGGCCAATCCCGAATTCCTGGCCGCCGACTTGATTTCCCAGGCCGAACATGGACCCGGCGCCAGCATCCTGATCACCTGGCACGAGGCGTTGCTCGATCCGGTGGTGGCGGCCCTGGAGCGGCAGTTGGCCATTCTCCCCCGGGGCAACCAGGCCCGCGACAGCCTTGAAAACTTCGGGGCCCTGGTCCTGACACGCGATCAGGCCGAGGCGGTCGCTTGCGCGAACCGGATCGCTCCCGAACACCTCCATCTATCGACGCGCGAGCCAGACGCCCTGCTGCCGGCGATCGAAAATGCGGGCGCTATTTTCCTGGGGCACCACACGCCGGTGGCCGTGGGCGATTATGTCGCCGGCCCCTCGCACGTGCTGCCGACCGGCGGCACGGCCCGCTTCGCGAGCGGCCTGTCGGCCAACGATTTCTTGCGGCGCTCGAGCGTCATTCATTTCACGGCAGAAGGCCTGGCCAAGGTGGCAGACGACGTGCGCCTGCTGGCGGCCAAGGAAGGACTCACGGGACATTCGGCAAGCGTCGATGTTCGCCTCCGCCAGGACCTGCTTGGTACGGTGCGCTAAAGCCATGCTCCAGTATTTGCGACCGACGATTCGTGCCATGGCCGGGTATGCGCCGGGCGAGCAGCCGCAAGAAGACGGCTTCATCAAGCTCAATACCAACGAAAGCCCCTATCCGCCTTCGCCCCGCGTCCTGGAAGCCATCAAGCAAGCCGCTACCGGCGAACGCTTGCGCAAGTATCCCGATCCGAGTGGAAAGGCGTTTCGTCAGGCCGCGGCACGAGTCCTGAATGTCGATCCCGAGGGCATTTTGATCGGCAACGGCTCGGACGATCTTTTGACAATCGTGACGCGGGCATTTGTTCCCGAGGGAGGCTGCATCGCCTCGCCCACGCCCAGTTACATCCTTTACGCCGCGCTGGCTCAAATCCAGGGCGCTCGCTTCGAGAGTGTGCCGTTCACGAGCGACTGGAGACTCCCCGAGCCCTGGCCTCTCCGCGGCCGGGCCCACCTGACCTTTCTGGCCAACCCCAACTCACCCTCCGGAACCATGGTGGACAACGAGCAGCTCGAAACGCTCATGGCCGATCTGGGCTCGCCCCTTATCCTTGACGAAGCCTATGTCGATTTCGCGAATACGAATGGACTGGATTTGGTCGGCAAAAATCCTGTGATCGTCACGCGCTCGTTGAGCAAATCCTACGGGCTGGCCGGCCTGCGCTTCGGTTTCGCGGTCGCGGACCCGGCCACGATCCGGGAATTGAACAAGGTCAAAGATTCCTACAATTGCGACGCCCTGAGCCTGGCCGGGGCTCAAGCGGCGCTCGAGGATCAGGACTACTTTCGCACGACCCGGGAAAAGATCCTGGCTTCGCGGGCGCGATTGTTCCGGGAGCTGACGGCCCTGGGTTTCAAAGTTTGCCCCAGCCAGGCGAACTTCCTCTGGTGTCGGCGCCCGGATAAAAATGCTAAATCGATTTATGAAGAATTGAAGAGACAACGAATTCTGATCCGCTTTATGAATTATCCGGGATACGGCGAAGGCTTACGGATCTCGGTGGGCTCCGACGCCGAGCTGGATAGACTGCTGGATGAGCTACGACGCATTCTTTAGAGGTCGACCTTACCATGACCCGCAAGGCGAGCATCCGTCGCGACACCAAGGAGACCAAGATCGGGCTCCAGCTCGACCTGGACGGCAACGGCAAGTCCCAGATCCAAACAGGAGTCGGCTTTCTCGATCACATGCTCACGCTTCTGAGCAAGCACAGCTTGATCGATCTCGACGTCGAAGCCCAGGGCGACATCCACGTCGACGCTCATCACACCGTGGAAGATGTGGGTATCTGTCTGGGGCAGGCGCTCAGCCAGGCACTGGGTAACAAGGAGGGGATTGCCCGCTATGGCGCCGCCACCGTGCCGATGGATGAGACACTGGTGACGACGGCCGTCGATCTTTCCGGCCGGCCGTTCATCGCCTGGAAAGTCGACTTGCCCCAGCATGTGCTCCTGGGCACGTTTCCAGCGGAACTGGCCGAGGAATTCTGGCGGGCCGTGAGCACGAATGGCGCGTTCAATTTGCACGTGGTCTGCTTCTACGGCAGCAACACCCACCATCAGATTGAAGCCATCTTCAAGGCCGCGGCACGCGCGCTTCGTCAGGCCGTCGAAATTGACCCGCGCGTCGTCGGCGTGCCTTCGACCAAGGGGGTTCTGTAGTTCATTTCCTTATTTCCGAGCCGCGAGCGTAAGCGACCGGTCGCTCACGCTCGCGGCTCCGAAAATCACGCCAGCGCCAGCGGGCGGATCGGCGAGCCGGTGGCGCCCTGAAATTTGAGCGGGATGGCGATGAAGGCGAACTCGTGGCAGCGATCGTGGGCCAGTTCCTCCAGGTTCAGATTCTCCATAATGTAGATTCCTTTCTGGGTCAGCAGATGCAGGTGCGCGAAGAGCGTCGAGCCAGATTCCTCATCGCGTTCGCCGATCACGTCCCATGCCATGTTGTCCGCGCCGACCGCCACGACCTGGTGCTCCGCGGCCCACAGCGTCCCCGATTTAGAAATGCCGGCTGCCTGCAAATAGGCCGACTCGTCGCTCCAGAGCGCGCCAAATCCGGTGCGAACCAAGAGTACGTCCCCCGGCTTGAGCGACACGTTCTGAGCCCGTGCACAGCTATGAAGCTCGTCGGCGCTGATGCTGTAGTTGGTTGGCAGTGGGGAATGGCCCTTCCAGCCGGCCATGTCGAGCAGCACGCCCCGACCTAGCAGCGGCGCAACCGTTTCGATGCCCAGTTTGGTGAAGCCGGCCGCGGTCTCGACCTGATCGGTCGGCACGCCGCCAAAAAGCTCGAGCCCGCAGGACTGATGGCTGAGGGCATCGATATGCGTGCCGCTATGCTCCATCATGGTGAGCACGCCGGAGGCGCTGCTGCGCGGGCCGCTGGTCTCGGGCTTATACGAATCGCGATGACGCCGGTAGAGGGCATAGAAATAGCCAGGCTGATGAGAAGGGTGCAGCGGCATGCCACGATGGCGCGGCTGCTCCAGATCGTAGACGCGGGCCCGGCGGATTTCTTCGGCAAGGTTTGCGGTCATGGTGATTACGTCCTCGTTCGGACCAGTGAAAAGCTCATTCGCTCATGGTATGCACCGTGTCGAATACCGCTCAGGGTAGGTCCCGTCTGCCGGACGGGACCTCGGCGGCGCGCTCGCTCGGGTCCTGCCCGGCAGGCAGGACCTACCGGTAGTCCATGCTTTACCCGTCCCTGCTAGTGCGATACTCTGCATGGAGAAGCGTCGGTGCGGATCCTGATAGTCTGGGAGTGAATCCATGGAAGCCGATCCCAAGATCGCGGAACAGAAATTCAACGAGTTTTTGCGCCTGTTGCCGTTGACGTTGGCCGTGGCCGGCTTGCCGCTGGCGCCGCCCGGAACCTATATGACCGACGGCCAGTTGGATGCGCGGGCCACTGCGATCCGCTCGGCGTACAAGATCAGCCGGCAACTCATTCTCGACATTATCAAGTAAGAGGGCGCTCGTCGCCCATGCCGGTGGCAAGAGCATAGGCCGTGGCATAGGCGCGGCAATGCGAGATCGAAATGAGGATGTCGGCAATGCGCAGGCGCTGGGCCCAGTCCTTGGCGCCGCCGCACAGCAAGACCTGAGGCTTGCCCTCCAGATCGTTGCGAACCTCGACATCGGTCCAGCAGATGCCCTTTCGCCAACCGGTTCCGAGGCATTTCAAGATGGCTTCCTTGGCGGCCCAGCGGCCGGCGAAATGCTCGACGGTACGGCGGCGCTCCTGGCAATAGCGGATCTCCCGGGCCGTATAAACCCTGGACAGAAACAGCTCGCCGTGCTGTTCGATCATCCGGCCGACGCGCAGGCACTCGACGATGTCGGTGCCGATCCCCACGATTGCCATAATGAATGATTCGGTGACCCTGTTTTTCTCTGGGTTCGATCTTAGCAAAGCTCCTGGCGAACCGTAAGATCACTGATAGCCCGACACAAATCCAGGAATGAGCATCCCACCCACCTAAGTGGGTGCCAGGAATGAGCGAGCCTCCCACGTAGGCGGGGGCCAGGAATAAGCGAGCCTCCCACGTAAGTGGGGGGAGGGGGATAAGGATGTCCGCGATTCCAAATGCGGATCTGCTGAGCGACTTGACCGCGGCGCAAAGCGAGGCCGTGACCCACGGCGAGGGGCCGCTGTTGGTCCTGGCCGGCGCGGGCAGCGGCAAAACCCGCGTCATCACCCGGCGCATCGCCTACTTACTCCGCCAGGGAGTGCGGCCGGGCAGCATCCTTGCGATCACTTTCACCAACAAGGCCGCGCGAGAAATGCGCCATCGCGTCGACGCGATGATGCCGGGCTGCCCGGTTTGGGTTTGCACGTTTCATAGCCTGGGAGCGCGCCTGTTGCGCCAGTATGCAGACAGGCTGGGCCTGGATCGACATTTCACGATCTACGACCAGGACGATCGTCACCGGATCATCAAGACGGCGCTGGAGGCGGCCAATATCGACAACGTTCGCTACACGCCCGAAGGAATCCAGGCTGCCATTAGCAAGGCCAAGAACCAGCTGCTGCGACCCGCCGCCTATTCCGCCAAGGCGGAAGACTACTTCGAGAGAATCGTCGCGGGCGTTTATCCGCTCTACGAAAAACGCCTGCGCGACGCCAATGCCCTCGATTTCGACGACTTGTTACTCTGGCCGGCGCTAGCCTTGAAGCAAGATGCCGAGCTGCAGGCGGAGCTGGATGCCCGGTTCCTTTACGTGCTCGTCGATGAATACCAGGACACGAATCTGGCTCAGTATGCCATCGCGCGCGGCCTGTCGTCGGCCCATCCAAACTTGTTCGTGGTCGGCGATCCGGACCAGAGTATCTACAAGTGGCGCGGCTCGGATCTGCGCAATATCCTCGATTTCGAACGCGATTTTCCCCAGGCGCGCACCATCACGCTCGACCGCAACTACCGCAGCACCAAGTGCATTCTGCACGTCGCCAGCGAGCTGATCGCCCATAACCGGCAGCGCAAGCCCAAGACCCTGCAGACGGAAAACCCAACCGGCACGCCCGTGACGGTGCTCACCTTCGAAACCGCCCAGGACGAGGCCGAGGGCATCGCCACGCGCATTCGCCAGGCGGCAGAGAAGGGCCGGCGCTATCGCGACATGGCAGTCTTCGTTCGGACCAACGCGCTATCGCGCAATCTCGAAGCCACGTTTGTCCGGCAGCGCGTGCCCTACCAGATCGTGCGCGGCCTGGCATTTTTTGAGCGCAAGGAAAACCGCGATGTGCTGGCTTACTTGCGCTTGCTGCTCAATCCGCAGGACGACCTGTCTTTTCTTCGGGCCGTGGGGGAGCCGGCGCGCGGCATCGGCAAGACCTCCGTGACGCATCTGCAGGCGTATGCCGAACCCAGGAGTATTAGCTTGTTGGAAGCGGCGGCGCACGCCGACGAGATTCCAGCCATCAAGGGCAAGGCCGCCAAGGGGCTCAAGGAATTCGCCCAGCTCTTCCGCAACTTGAGACCCTTGGCTGAGGCGACTCCCGACGAAGTCATCTGCCAGGTCCTGAATCAGAGCGGCTATCGCAAAATGCTCGAAAGCGGCGCCGACCCCGAGGACCAGGAGCGGCTCGCCAACGTTGAGGAAATGATCACGGCCGCCCGGCAATTCGCCAAGGAAGATGCGAGCAACACCCTGAGCGATTTTCTGGAAAGCGTCACCCTGTCGAGCGATCTGGACGGCTGGGACGAACAGCAGGATTGCGTATCGATCATGACGCTGCACTCCTCGAAGGGGCTCGAATTCCCGATGGTATTCATCGTCGCCGTCGAAAACGGGCTACTCCCGCACGAACGGAGTCTTTCCGAGGCCCAGAGGACCGGCAAGGCCGAGGATCTGGAAGAGGAACGCCGCCTGGCGTTCGTCGGCATGACCCGGGCCAAGGAAGAGCTCTTTATCAGCCGGGCGCGCATGCGCGATTACCGCGGGCGAATTCTGTACACGATCGACAGCATGTTCCTGGGCGAGTTGCCCGAGGAAGGCGTCGCCTGGATCGACGAGTCAGGCCAGGCCAGTCGCAGCACCGCCGCCTTCGACCGCTGGCGCGAGCCCAAGACAACCGCATGGCCAGAACGGCTCGACGACGATATTCTCTCCCGGGCCAGGCCGGCGCCGGTTAGCCAACATGCATCGGCCCAGGAACAGGCGGCCGGAGGCTACACGGAAGGAATGCTGGTGCGGCACGACCAATATGGCGTCGGTAAAATCACGGAAGTGCGCGGCACGGGCGGCTTGCGCCGGGTTCGCGTCCGCTTCAAGATGGCAGGCGAGCGAACTTTCGTGGCCGACAAGGCCCGGCTCGCCATCGTCACTAGTCAGTGACTTGACCACTGCAAGGAATCATCATGTTTACCATCAGCGCCTTCGCCGACGAGATCTCCCCCAACCTGGAAGAACAATTGAACGTGCTCGAACTGTCGGGCGTTCGGCACCTCGAGCTTCGTTCGATCATGCAGATCAACGTTCTCGACCTGACCGATCTGCAGGTCCAGGACTGCAAGGCCCTGCTCAAGAAGCGCGGGTTCCGCCTCTCGGCCATCGGCTCGCCCATCGGCAAGGTCAAGCTCGATCTGGATTTCGAGCCGCACCTGAAACGGTTCCAGCGCGCCGTCGACTTGTGCAAGGTCTTCGACACCCCCAATATCCGCATTTTCAGCTATTACCTGCCTCCCGAACAAACCTGGGCAACGTGGCGGTCCGAGGTGATGAATCGGCTGCAGCGCCAGGTTGCCATCGCGGAAAAAGCCGGAGTTCGGCTCCTGCACGAAAACGAGCACGCCATCTACGGCGACGATCCGGAACGGGTCGTCGACCTCTTCAAGACGATCCAAAGCGCCAGCTTTCGGGCGGTCTACGACCCGGCCAATTACGTCGTCGATGGCTTTGACCCGATCAAGGCCTGGGAGCTGACGAAGACCTATACCGACCACTTCCACATTAAAGACTGGATCCACGGCGAAAAGCACGGTTGCCTTGCCGGCACCGGTCAGGGGCAGATCCCAACCGTCATCAAGGATGCGGTCGCTCGCAAGTACACGGGATTCGCCACGTTGGAGCCGCACCTGCTGGGCGGCGGCCCGACCGGCGGCGTGACCGGCCCCGAGCTTTTCCCCAAGGCCGCGGCCGCCTTCAGGCAGATTCTGGAACAAGCGGGAGCCGCGTACCAGTGAAAGACGGCCTGCACGTCGTCCATGTCCGAGTCAACGACGCCGCCACCGGCCAGCCCACGCCGTGTCGAGTTCGATTTGAGGGAGCCGACGGGCAAGCTTATGCACCACTCGGGCGCTATACGTTATTTCCGACACTTCCCGATACCGACGTCGGCTTGCATTACCGGCGAGGTGCGCGCGCTTATTCATTTGTGGACGGAACCTTCGAGATTGCCCTGCCTGCCGATCCAATAACCGTCGAGGTCACCAAGGGACCAGAATATCGTCCGATCGCAAAGGTTTTTACACTTGGGCCAGGCAAGATGGCCCTTCGATTCTCGCTGGAACGCTGGCGAAACTTAGCTGCGCTTGGCTGGCATGGAGGCGATTGCAGGTGCCATCATCTTTCACCTCATTCCGCCCTCCTGGAAGGAGCGGCCGAGGGTTTGGCGGTCGTTAACCTTCTTGTAAGGAATTGGGACAGCAATCTGAAATACACCAGCCCGCTGCGAAACATTGAAGCATTCAGCGGCGATACACCTTGTCTGAAATCGCCCGAGTCGATGGTCGTGGTCAACACCTTCAACGTGAATGTTTTGCTCGGAAGTCTGGCCCTCCTAAACTGCCATCGAATTGTTTTCCCTTTGTCGAGCGGGGTAACGGGCTTTAAGGAATACACGCTGAACGATTGGTGTGGCCAATGTCACCGTAAGAACGGGCTGGTCATCTGGTCGGAACCCTTTCTCTGGCTTGGCGACTTCGAACACGCTCGTGCCTGGGCTGAACCTGGTTTCACCGTAGTTGGGCCGGAGGGGCTTGCGCTGCTGCTCACCGGCCGTATCGACGCGTTGGAAGTAACCGAGAGCGTGCGCACGGTCTGCCAATTTCACAACTGGTATGCACTGTTAAACGCCGGCTTCCGTGTTCCCCTTGTGGGAAGCAGCGCCAAGGTTAGCAATGAGGAACTCCTGGGCGCCATGCGCACCTTTGCCTACCTGGGACCCGACCAGCCTTTCTCTTACGCCGCCTGGATCGAGGCCGTACGCCAGGGAAAGACGTGCGTCTCCAACGGCCCGCTGATCGAGTTCAAGGTAAACGGGCAGCCTCCGGGAGGCGCCGTCGCAGTTGCAGGTAATGAAGACCGGCTCGAACTGTCGGCCAGCATGGTCGGCGGCGATACACGCTGGCGCCTTGAAATCGTAGGCAATGGCGAGGAAATAGCTGACGCCTTTTATTCTGGCGATCCGGTATCCGCTCAGATCTCCTTGACGATTCCTGCGGGCCGTCTTCGCTGGATCGCGGCACGTTGCCGGGCGGAATCGCCGGGAGGTCTTATCGCGCATACTTCGCCGGTCTACTTGCGAAACCCCGCTGCAGAGGCGCCCGCGGACACCAAACTGCTGCGGACCATGCAGCAATTTCTCGAGCGGAGCGCCCACTGGGCCGCGACAGCAAAGGATCCCCGGTTACCGCCAAGCCGAGATGCCCTGGCGGAGACGCTGGGTTCGGCTGGAGCGGAAATCGACCGGAAGCTGCTCGATCCGTAGTCGAGTAGCTAACAGTCAGGCGCCCATATTCCACTTGCCGAAGGGGGCCGGGATAATGAGTGATTTCTCTCTCATTTCCGCCAGCCTGTTTCGTTTGACACCTTGCAGCGCATAGGCACGGCCGCCCCTTCCGACTCTCTCACTGGCACGAAATTTGCACAAAAACGCTCGCTGCCGATAGGCGCGCTCTGGGCTCGGAAGAGCCCACTTGCGCTGTCTAGCATTTTTCACCCAAGGGTGCCGTGTTCCATCATCGTCGGAGTTCTCCATGCAGCCCGTACGAAGACTGATTCGCCGTTTATGGCCCAGCATTCGGCCATCATTCCAATCGCGGCGATTTCGCCCATCCTTGGAATGCCTCGAAGACCGAGTGGTACCAGCAGCTCCAGTCTACGAGTCCTATTTCGGCGGTTCGGTGATCAAGAATATCGAGGTTCAGCCGATCTATTACGGCTCGTCCTGGAACACGACCTATGCATCCTTGCAGACGCAGATCGACACCTTCTTCAACTTTCTGGTCACCAGTCAGTACATGAGCCTGATGAACCAGTACGGCGTTTCCGATGGCGCCACGGCGACATCGCACGTCGATACCAGCGGCCCATCCGAAGGCAACATTGACGATAGCAACAATGCGCAAAGTCCGTTTCTTACGTCTCTGAATAACGCGCTTGCCTCGAACAGCGTGGTGAGTCCCGCGGCCAACGTGCTCTATTATTTCATTGTGCCGCCCGGCGTGACGGTCACCGAACAAAATGGAGAGAGCGGCCAGCCCGTCACGAATGTCCTCGGTTATCACTCCAACTTTACGGCCACCGTAAACGGGAAAGGCGTTCAGGTGAACTACGCCGTCACGCCCGTGCCGCTTGCCGATAACCCCTCAACACCGGATTTCAACAGCTTTACGGTAACTGCCTCGCATGAAGTTGCCGAGGCCGCGACCGACCCGGTCCCCGTCAATGCGCCTGGCTCGCTCGGTTATACGTGGACCAACGCAAACCCCTCGGAGCAGGGAGAAGTCGCGGACGTAGCCGGCTCGATCCCCGGAACGATCCTGGGGCCCAACTCGACTACCTACTATGTCGAGCCGCTCTTTTCCGATCAAACCCTGAACCTGGTCGTGCCGACTCCGGTTGCCAGTGCTCCATCGATCTCGGTGAATGTCGGCGCCGACAACGTGACGGAAAACCCGAATTTCAATGTCCCGCTCTCTACTCCGCAACAGCGAGTCAGCGTGGCGACGGAATTCCTTGCCAGCACCGAGTACTCGACCAAGCAAATCACCGCGACCTATCAGAAATTACTCAAGCGCGCCCCGACGCAACAAGAAATCAACGGCTACCTCCCTGCCTCGGGCCAGACATACAACTCGCAGCAAACGCTTACCGACATTCTTGGGACGGCGGAGTATTTCCAAGATAATGGATCCACAAATCAAAGCTGGCTGCAGAGCCTGTATCAGAACCTGTTGAATCGAGCTCCGGATTCGAGCGGGGATAACGCTTTGCTCACCGGCCTGAACAATGGCACCTTGACCCGTGCCGAAGTCGTCGTGATGTTCGTTAATGGCGCCGAGTACCGATCCGATCAGGTGCAGGTTCTGTACAGTTCCTTTTTGCGCCGCAGCGCCTCGTCAACGGAGGTGCAGAGTTGGGTCCAGCAGCTTCAGGCTGGAACGAGCATCGAATCGGTAATCATCGGGATCGTCTCGTCCGCCGAGTACGCCAACGCGCGTAATCAGATTCTGGGTTACCTGACGGGGATGTACATCGATCTGCTGCAGCGGCCGCCAGACCAGGCCGGCTATCTGCAGTTGATGGCCAGCGTTGGCGTGAAATTCTCCTCAGGGCAAGATTGAGTCGCATGAGACCGCCCCGAGTAAGCAGAAATTCAAATCAAAAAGTCCCCGTTGGGTCGTTGTCGCTGGCAACGGCGAGGGGCTCGCGCATGCCTGTTTCTCGGGTTGCAAAATCACGCTGCAATGGAAGCAAATGCCGCAGGAACATGATTCAACTCTTCGCGGCTCGATTCCGCAGCAGGGTAAGGTGCCGTGAGAACTTGTCTTCCAGATACTCGTTCACTGCCGTCAACAAGCTAACGTCTTCCCGCGAAATGCTGCGGCCGTTGCTCAATTCCACGTTTCCGGCACTGACGAGACGCTCCGCTTCAAGCAGGAGACCCTGCATGCGATCGAGTCGCGATTTCAGAGCTCCGCCGTGCAAGTTTTCGGTGATGCCCCAAAAGCGGCAGGCATCGCCAAAGTTCAATTCGTTTTTGAGTCCTTCTTCGAACTTTTGCGTCGCCGTTGCATTGCAAAGGCCCAAGAGGAACTTTTCTTGGTGGCGTGCGATTCGCACGGCCGTGGACACGGTTGGCGCCGCATCGGAAAACTCCAGGATACCCTGCCGCTCGTGGAGGGTTAGAGGCGTCTTCGAAGAAGGGTTGTCCACCGGAAACCAAAGAAGACACCCGCAGTTGGGACACGGGGCATCGCGCGTATCGGCCGATGGCTCGATTCGCAGCTGGTGGCCACAAACCGGACAAACGTTCCGATCGCCTTCCGGGGTTCGTGATGAGATAATCATTGGCAGGTTAGAACGACGGCGAAGTTTTCCGGAACCGCCCTTGAGTTTATCCATTCGATTGGACTCGTACCGCACGGCCCTGTCCACAAATAAATCCGACTCGCCAATCGAGCTTGAATCGAGTTGCAGTACCCGCCTCGCCGAAATTTCGCCGCGCTTCCTATAATGAAGAAGAAAGCACATCTCGAAGGAGCCTCCCCATTATGCTCGATCGCATCGCTTACCAGGGCATCACATTTGATGATGTCCTTGTGGAACCCGCTTTCAGCGAAGTCGTCCCCAAGGACGTCGACGTTCGCACGCAGCTCACCTCGCGCATCCGTCTCAATATCCCCATTCTCGCTTCGCCCATGGATACGGTCACGGAAAGCGAGCTGGCGATCGCTCTGGCCCAGGAAGGCGGGATAGGCGTCATCCACAAGAATATGAGCATCGAGCTGCAAACCCGTGAGGTGGACAAGGTAAAGCGCAGCGAGAATGGCATCATCACCGACCCGATCACGTTGCCGCCTGACGATACCGTGGGCAAAGCCCGCCGCATCATGGAACAGAACAACATTGGCGGCGTGCCGATTACGGTGGATGGGTATTTGAAGGGGATTCTTACCCGGCGCGACTTGCGCTTTCTCACGGACAACGATCAGAAGCTTGCCGAGGTCATGACCAAGGAAAAGCTGATCACGGCCCCGGAAAATACAACGCTTGAAGCGGCTGAGCGGATTTTGACGGAAAATAAAGTCGAGAAACTGCTGCTAATTGACGAAAAATATAGACTGAAGGGCCTCGTCACCATCAGAGACATCGACAAGCTCACGAGCTTTCCGCAAGCGTGCAAGGACAAGCGGGGCCGGCTTCGGGTCGGCGCTGCCATCGGGGTACACGACTACGAGCGGGCCGAGTCGTTGTTGCGCGCTGCCGTCGATGTGATCGTGATGGATTCTGCCCACGGCCATTCGCGCAACGTGGTCGAGACCGTGAAGCAGATCAAGAAGCGCTTCGACATCGACGTCATTGCCGGCAACGTGGCAACGGCGGAAGGAGCGCGGGCCCTGGTCGATGCGGGGGCGGATGCCATCAAGGTGGGGATTGGACCGGGATCCATTTGCACGACGCGGGTCATTTCCGGCGTCGGCGTGCCCCAGATCACCGCCATCGCGAACGTGGCCCAGGGCATCGCCGACAGCGGCGTGTCCTTGATCGCCGACGGCGGCATCCGCTATTCCGGCGATGTGACCAAGGCCATGGCGGCCGGAGCGCACGCGGTGATGCTGGGAAGTCTGCTCGCGGGTCTCGCGGAGAGTCCCGGCCAGACGATCCTGTACAAGGGCCGCTCCTTCAAGGTCTACCGGGGCATGGGTTCCCTGGGCGCGATGATGAGCGGCTCGGGCGATCGCTACCAGCAAGGCGGCGGCAGCAGGGGCAAGCTGGTTCCCGAGGGGGTCGAAGGGCGCGTGCCGTTCAAGGGCCCGCTCGCTCCGTTCGTCTACCAGCTCGTGGGAGGATTGCGGGCCGGCATGGGATATTGCGGCTCGCGGAACATCGAGGAGTTACGCACCAAGACTCGCTTCATCATGGTAAGCGGAGCCTCGGTGCAGGAGAGTCATCCTCATGACATCGTCATTACGCAGGAAGCGCCAAATTACAGCAGTGCCGACTTGTTCGGCGCGGACGGCAATTGAGGTCTGCAGCCTGGCCCTGATGCTGCTGGCCAGCTCCGCGTGGGCCCAAGATACGGATTTGTCAGGTTTCCCGGCGCCGCCGCAGGCGCCCGCTGCGAACGTTCCCTTGCATTTCAGCAAGGAGCCCAACGACGCGTTGCCTTTGCCGCCTCCAAGCTCCGATTCCTCGGGAACGACCTGGCATTCTTCCTGGGCGACTCGTCCCAGGAGCCCGGAACAAGCCGACAGGACCGGAGCGGGCGCTTCGCCGATCAAACAGACTGCTTTTCAGGCGCCCGCCGACCAGCCGAGTGTGGCGTCGCCGCCGCTGCCACGCCTCAACCCGGACGAGGCGAACGATTACTTGATCCCCCTCGAACCGCCCGGGAAACAGAGAGTCTTTTTTACTCTCGATTCCGAAGCCGCGTTGCACGAGCGGATGCGTCAGGAAGGGCGCGAGCGCACGGTGCCCGAGCGCGTAACGTTTCCGGACGAGCCCATCGTATCCGACAAGCCCTATGTGGCGCGGGTGTTTCCTCCCCAGTGCATCACGGCCGAACCCAACTTTACGATTTACCGGCGCCTTTTCTTCGAGGAAAAGAACAGCGAACGCTACGGCTGGGACCTGGGCCCGGTCGGCCCCGTCGCTTCCGCGGGCAAGTTCTTCTGGGACGTGGCCTTCTTCCCCTACCACCTGGGCACCATGCCGTTCCGCCGCTTCGAGAGCAACGCCGGCCAGTGTCTGCCTGGGGATCCGGTACCGTTGCTGCTCTACCCGCCGCAGCTCAGTTCGCCCGGCACGGTGCTGGAAGCAGTCGCCGTCGTGGCGATCATCGCCTGCTTCCCGTAAGGGAGCATTTGTCGGGTGGACGGGGCAGCCAATCGGCTTTAAGGACAATGCCGGGAAGAGGATTCCACCCCGGACAAACCTGACCCAGTCCGGACAAGAATTCAAAGCTTGTCCGGACTGGAATTAACAGCAACTCAATAGATTCCTTGAACTTGCGACATCACTTTTCAGTCCGGCCAACCGGCCCTGGTGTCTCAGGACGAAGAAAGCGGGAATGAGGTCACCCGGCACGAGCTACGTGCCGGGTGATCTCATTCCCGCTTTCATTTCGTCGTTTGCGTTGTTTCCGTGTGACCCGAAAAGCCCGGCTTCGTCCTGAAACCGGGCTTCTGAGCCTGGCGAGAGTCGAGGGCGCCTGGACGAATCAGCGTGCCGTCGTCTGCACCAGTGTAGACATATCGTAATTTGCCAGGGCTCGATGGAGGGCAAGGTAAGCGCTGCGGTCCGACGGGAGCGCCGGAGCAAACTGGAGTCCATGCTCGGTCATGAATTTGACAAGTTCGGGAACGGTGCTGGCCCGCAGAGCATACTTGCCGGTGAAGTGATGCCTCACATCCGCCTGTTGCAGAGCCGTGATCGCACTGTCGATGCCGAGGAGGAAACCCTTGGCCTCGATATAGAAGGCCGACGAAAGTGTCTCCCCCTCCTTCCGCAGCTGCTGCTGCATCCTGGTGGCCGTGCTGCTCATCTGCCGGATGGTATTGGCAGCAACTTGACCGTTGAATTCCACCTGTTTGACCGCCTCGTACGCCAGCCGTGTGAGCAGTTCCCGCTCCGCCTGAAACTCCGCACCGCTAAGTCCCACGGGCCAGTGCAAGCGACCCTCGTTCTTCAGTAACGCGATGTTGCCCGCGTTGCCGGTCAAGTTGATGTGCTTGAGAGCGTCCTGGTCCAGGGGTATCTTTTGGGTTCCAAGGCCGGCCGATTCTTTGTTGCCCGTTGGTCGCCCCAGGTCTCTTAGAAGGTCGTTGAGGGCTCGCCCGGACCAGATCTCGGTGTCGGGCGGGTCATTGCGGGCACGTTGCACTTGTTGCGCTTGCAAGCGCCGTCGTTCCTCTTCGACGGTCGGAGTCTTGTCACGTTCGTAGATGTATTCGTCGAAAGCCTTGCGTTTGTTGTCGATCCTCTCGGCGCGGACTTTTTCCCGGATGTAGAATGCTTGCTGTTGATTCACCATCAATTGGCCTTGCGCCTTGATTTCCTCCGCGGCCGGATCGAGGTAGGACCCCGAATTGGGGGTACCGTAACCGGAGGAATTTCCGTACCCCGAGGAATACGGGCTAGCCCCGTAGCCTCCACCGTAGGCGTTGGAGAGGAGAGCAGCGCTTGCGTACGGATTGCCGTAAGGCGTCGCTAGCGCGCCTGCGGCAAGTCCCGCGCCACCATAAGCACTCAGCGCTGCAAGTGGGTTCGTGCCGATGCCGCCTGTCAAGAAGGGGAGGCCGCCCGGCAAGTTGAAACTATTCGTCCCACGAAGAGTAATGGTTGAACTCTGCTGAGACGTACGGGACTGCCCGCGGGCCCTGGCTTCGGTTGCTGCCAGTGTGACAAAACCCAGCAGGAACATCATGCTCTTTTGTCGAAGGGACGCAAACATCAGATGCCTCTTTCTGATTTTGTGGCCAGGTCGATCCGAATCTGCGAAGGTCGATTTCAATCGCCTTCAAACATCTATACCGATTCTTCCAGGTGATTATTCCCGCCGATCTTTGCGGGAATTAGCGACGCGATTGATCAACACGGAATTAACCCAGGAGCAGGTAAATCAGCGACTGCTCCGAAAACTCGTTCGGCCTACTCTCCACATGAGGCGTCGCCGGAAGGACAGCGCCAGAAACTCAGCCCCGGGGAACTGCGGGAGAGCCCGATTCGATCCACAGGCGAATGGCTTCCTTTTCTTCATTTGTCAAGGAGCCTGCCTTCGCATAGTCTGGAGGCATTTCCTCATCATGGACGAGCTCCCAGAGTTTCGATTCGTCCGGCTTGAACGGAACGACGAGGTGGGAATTGCCTGCCAGCCGTTCCAGGTCCAGCACGTACCCGAACTTTCCTTTGGGCCTCGATAAATCGCTCCCATGGCACTCCGTGCACTTGGCGGAGAAAATGTTCCGGACCGCGGAGGCCAAATACGCCGCCGCTGCACCGGTCGTCGCGGTCGTTGGCGAGCCCTGCGATGCAGCGAAACCGGACGGCTGCGGCTCGCCGGCCGCGGACCTCTTCAGGGAAACGCTCCAAACTGCCAGGCCAACCACGAACACTACCCCAACGAGATAGAATCCCAAAAGACGGAACCGCTGCATAAGCAACCTTCCTTACGCTGATCTCTCGCCAACCTTAAAACCCGAAGTAATCTGCGTGAATTCGCCCCGGGCCGACCCCTGCGTCCCTGAGCCCGCGGATCAGCCCGGAAGCCATAATCGGCGGACAGCAAATAAAGAACGCCTTGCCGGAAAAGCCGCCGCAAAGGGTCCTGAGACATTCGGCATCGAGTCTACCGATCGGGCCAATCCACTCATCCGGCGGCCGCGACAGGATATGGATCGTCTCCAGAGCGGGAAAGCGACCGGACTCGATCGACGCCAACTCGTTCCGGAACGCTATGTCAGGCGCGCTGCGGTTCGCGTAGACAAGCGACACTCGACGAGAATCTCGCCGGTCGCGCATGTATCTCAACATGCTCATGAGCGGAGTGATCCCTATGCCTGCGGCGACGAATACCAAGTCGTCGTTCGAGTGGAAGACGTGGGAGAACCGGCCGAATGGGCCGTGGATTGTCGCAAAGTCGCCGCGCTTGATTCTCCCGACAGTCGATGTGAAGTCCCCAATCTCCTTGATCGTCAGGCTAATCTGGCCGTCCGGCGAAGGGCTCGACGCAATCGAAAACGGGTGTTCTTCGGCCAAGACCGAGCTGCCATGCAGACGTAGGAACTGGAACTGCCCTGGCGCGTAACGCAACGGCCGGTTGCCGCACGGCTCCAGCGTCAACGTCCAAACCTGTGGTGCTTCGGATGCAACGGACACAACCCTGTAGGAGTTGCGCCTCAACAACCACGGTCGGGCCAGGCGACCATAAAACCAGGCGCTCCACGCCACGGTAGGTAACGCCACCCAGACGACCCGCGCGGCGTTATTCTCAAAATCATCGCCAAGCGTCAAACTATGCAAAAACGCGAGCGCCAGCAGCAAGAACGCGACCACATTATGTGTATGACGCCACGTTTCGTATCGCAGTCGCAACACACGCCGGAAGATCGCCAGCGCTACGAGTGCGTACAAGAACAAAAGAGCCAACCGGCCTGCCCATACCGGCCAGCCGGCGCGCCAGACGATGATGAGACCCCAGCCCTCTTCCGACGCGACAAGCAGCGGATGGATAGACAACAAAACCATTGCAACCATCGCCATCGCGCGGTGAAATCGGAGCACAACATCCAGCCCAAAAGGGGCCTCTACCCAGCGCAATCGGGCGGAGATCACGAACTGCAATGCCAGAATCGTGAAGGCAACGACGGCGCCGTTAACGCCTATTTCGGTAACCAGTTCATGCTTGGAATTCGGTGAGGCAACGGCGAAGACGGCAAGCGGCGTGACACATAGCAAAGGGTAGGCGGCGCATAGTAGTGCGCCCCAAGCGACGCCGGCGAACCATGGGGCCCGGTATGGCGCTAAAGATTCTTGGTCGCCTCCCGCGCGTCCTGGCTCCTCTTCCGCCCGTTTGGAGAAGCCCAATCCCCTGGCAACGAATGCCTCGGTGTGATCTACACCCAACTTCATGCTTGGGCTCCCCCTTCAAGTGTCACCCGATGAAAAACTCCGGGCAAACACGATACGGTTGAGACGGCCCCCGCGGCGTCCCTTCTGCGACGGCAGAGCGCACCTTCTCCAGCAAAGCGGTCAGCGCGAATGGCTTGAGAAGGAAGTCCACGACGGGTGGTTCGATGAAATGGGCGAAAGCCCGCGGGCGCCCAGCCGTGGCCGTGAGGATGATGGAGACCTCATGTGACGGATTCTCCTCACGCAGCCAAGCAAGTATGCCATCACCTCCCCAGCGAAGCTCCAGATCCAACACGAGCACTGCCGGCGTCGCCATGCGCAGCTTCTTCAAGCAGTCCAGTCCATCCGAGGAAGTTTCCACCTCATAGCCATGTTTCGCGAGGAACTCCCGGTAGAGATCGCGCAGGTCGGCATCGTCGTGAGCAATGAGCACGGTTTGTGCCAAATCGACCGCATAGTGATTCATGCAAGAACTCCTTGGTCTGCGGAAGGCCCAGCCCACAATGGGGTGGGCTGGGCCCTGCTGGATCACGGGTTGAACAGCGGATTGAAAAACAAGCCATTGAACAATGGGTCGAAGCGCAGATCGAAGCGTCCGCGGCTAAAGCGCGGATCGAAAATGCCTCCGTTGAAGCTGGAGTCAAACCCGAAGCCGGACGAAAATCCGCCGCTGAAGCGAGAGTCGAACCCGAAGCGGGTAGTAGACCCGTTGCGGAAGCCCTGATTGGACCCGTTGCGGAAGCCCGAACCGGAGCCGTGGTGAGAACCTCCTCCTGAATGTTGGGCATAAAGTGGCTCGGAAGCCACTGACACCAAAACAAGCGCCGCCATCCCAATGCCGAGGCACACAAATCGTCGAAACATGACTGTCCTCCTCTGGCCAGACCTGGATGCAATCCAGGTTGATCCGAATCTGCCAAGGTCGATTTCAATCGCCTTCAAACATCTATACCGATTCTTCCAGGTGATTATTCCCGCCGATCGTCGCAGGAATTACCGGCGCGATTGATCAACACGGACATGGAGCACGGAGCCGCCGGGTGTCACGACAAGCGCGCGGAGTTGCTGGCGTCGAGCCTTGCCCGGCGCGGCTTGCTAGACGGCTTCGCAATGCGTCGAAATAATTACAATTAGTTTTCGTGCGATCTAAGAAATGATGATGGCACCGCGGCGCACGAAATACGGCGCAGCCATGCGCTTTCAGGCATGCTCTTGAAAGAGCCGCACGAAATCGTCTAACTCCTGGTCGTTCAGGTCCGAAATCGCCCAGTAGGTCATTCCGGACCGTTGCCAGGCGCGAAGGTGAAATCCTTGACGGGACAGCGCCCGCGCTGCTTTCTCTTCGTCGTTGACCGCGGGCCAAATGAAGACACTCGCGGATCAGCGCGCTGCTGGAGCCTTCCGCTTGCTGCAGGTGGCCGGGAATTCCAATTGTCGTCAGCGGGAAATCAAATTGTCGCTAATCATGCAAGACCACCCGGATTTTTGGTTTGCAGCCAGGAGATCAGGTCGTAGATTCGTTTGATGTAACTGGGGAAGACACTGATGTTGGCGAAGGCGAGTTCACGGGAGGGAATCTTTCCCGTTGGATGGCCCGCGTCATTTCGCTCGGCTCGGATCATCTCAAATACGCCAAGAAGGATGGCCGCCAGGCCGTCGTTGAGGTTGGACGGGATTTGTGCTGTCAGATGCCCATCCAGCATATTGTTGAACTCCTCGTACTGCGTCTTAATGAATTTCCCCTCGATCTTCTTTCTAAACTGCCACTCTTTGACCGCAGGAAGGGCCGTTGCATATGCGTCGATGAGCAAAAGGAGGGCTTTTTCCGATGCGCAGCCAAGCATTACCGCCGAGGAAAGCAGGCAGCCTATCCGAAACGTCCGTAGGCACTCGTTCATACAGGTCGTGATTACCGCATCAAGTGCTGGTACGCTGGCTTGCAGGCGAGACAGGTAACCATCTGGGTCGTGCGGCGATCCCGTTCCGTGCTTGATCTGATCTTTCCCGTACTCTGTAACGTGAAAGCTGGGTAGTTCATGGTTTCCAGTGCCCTGTCCAAGGCCGGGGCGGATAATGCCCTCAATAAGCAAATCCCAAAAGATGTCATCGACCCGAGCAACATCACGGTTGTCCATGAAATACATGGCATGCCGATCTGGCTCGGCGCCGTTGGGGTCGGGTACCAGATTCTTCTCGCAGGCCAGTTGTCCGACCAAACCGTGAAGGACACCGATCTGTGGATCTGGTTGAAGCTTTCCGAATGCTTCGAGCATGAGCGAGCGGAGTTGCTCGTAGCTAACAGGCAATTGCTTCATTCGCATGTACGGGTCAACCAAACGAGACATAATCATTTCTCCCTGCGAACCGCAAGGGGCGCCTAAACTACGGCAAGCCCTTTGCTCTGCCACTGCGAAATCTTCGGCCTCTGTCTTTTGATGGCTCTCATTCATGGTCAAAAGAGTCGTACCCCTGCACGTGACCGCAATAGTTCCGTGACATAGCTCGAGCAGGCGACGACTTCGAAGCCTCGAGCGATCAGATCACGGAGCAGCTGCTCACCTGCCGCATCCACGAGGACAAGGGCGGAGAGATCAAGCTCGATTCGGCCGGTTGAGACCGGGCCGGCTGCGCACGCTTTGCCGATCCACCCCGACGATTCCGACGGAAGAACGATGCCAGGCTGTGATTAGGCCAGGCGTGGGCCTTCATCGGCCGGGGCAACTCTTTGAATGAAATGGATCGGATGCTTGATGTCCACTCGATCGAGATGATAACGCCAGAAGCGCAACGGGTCCGGAGCAAAGCGATCGAAGATAAACCAGGCAAGTTGTCCTTCATTCATAAATGGAATGAAGGCCAATCCCTGGACCGGGTGAATGCAGTACACGTCGAGCTGTTGCAATTCTTCCTGGGCCTTCTGGAACCGCTTGCCCGCTTCCTCGACCTTCGTCTTTTCGTCTGCGATTTGGAGGATCTCGTCGCGCTTCGGTCGGCCATGTCGCGCCTCGAGCTTGGCAACTCGGGTAGCATGAGCTTGGCCTTCCAAACGAGCCTCGCGCATCGAGTCAATGATCGATGTCAAGTAAGGCAGAAGAGCGCCGGCTTTCTCCAGAGTCCACAACTGAATCGTCTGTTGTTCCTTGTCAGATCGGCGATGGCATTTCATCGCTGCACTCCTCTCTTTGGGATGGCGGCTTCCTGCCATGTTGTTCGCATTTTGATGGCAGCAGCCGAGAACAGGAGGCTGCTACGCTACTTCTTCATGTCTCCTCGATCGTTCGAAACGGTTGGCCCTTGTCTTCGATGATTTCGTCGACCAACCCGCCCAGAGCGCGGCGCCGCCCCAGGCAATCTGCCATCTGAATGATGGGAATCGCTTAAAATCCATTCTCTCGTGTT